>LNFM01001027.1_pt1 | contig 65324 bp, 55 predicted proteins | sample 596031 | NCBI WGS metagenome assembly LNFM01 (sample SAMN04254537, study PRJNA301005) | activated carbon metagenome | isolation source: dual media filters at the Ann Arbor, Michigan drinking water treatment plant | place: USA: Ann Arbor
GCGGCTGCCCCTACAAGAAGATCTACTACAACTGGAAGAGCGGCAAGGCCGAGAAGTGCATCTTCTGCTACCCGCGCATCGAAGCCGGGCAGCCCACGGTGTGCTCTGAGACCTGCGTCGGTCGCATCCGCTACCTGGGCGTGCTGTTGTACGACGCCGACCGCATCCAGGAAGCCGCCAGCGTCGTCAACGACAAGGATCTGTACCAGGCGCAGCTCGACATCTTCCTGGACCCGAACGACCCGAAGGTCATCGCCCAGGCCAAGCTGGACGGCATTCCGGACAACTGGATGGACGCGGCCCGCAACAGCCCGGTCTACAAGATGGCGGTGGAGTGGAAGGTGGCGCTGCCACTGCACCCCGAGTACCGCACGCTGCCGATGGTGTGGTACGTGCCGCCGTTGTCACCCATCACGGCCGCGGCCAACGCCGGCCATGTGGGCACCAACGGCGAGATCCCCGACGTCAACCAATTGCGCATTCCGGTCAAGTACCTGGCCAACCTGTTGACGGCCGGCGACACGGTGCCGGTGGTCGGCGCTCTGGAGCGCATGCTGGCCATGCGCGCCTACCAGCGCGCCAAGCATGTGGACGGCGTGGCCAACCACGCTGCCATCGACCAGGTGAAGCTGAGCGTCGACCAGGTCGAGGAGATGTACCAAGTGATGGCGATTGCCAACTACGAAGACCGTTTCGTCATCCCGACGACGCACCGCGAGTACGCCGAGAACGCCTTCAACGTGCGCGGAGGCTGCGGCTTCAGCTTCGGTAACGGCTGCAGTGAAGGAACTACTGAGACCAGCCTCTTCGGCAGCGAGAAGAAGCGCACCATTCCCATCAAGGCGGGGCTCTGACCATGAGCTTCTTCAACACCACCCCGGTGCCGGCCACCAAGACCCTTCGCGTGCTGGCCCACCTGCTGAGCTACCCCGACGCCGAGTTGCGTGCACATCTGCCGGAACTGCAGGCCGCTTTGCATGCCGAGGGCGCGCTCGGCAGCGCGCGGCTCGCCGAGCTGGATGCGCTCATCACCCGTCTGTCCCGCCGCCGTCCGCTGGACGTGGAGGCCGACCACGTCGAGCTCTTCGACCGCGGCCGAGGCACTGCGCTGCACCTGTTCGAGCACGTACACGGCGACAGCCGCGACCGCGGCCCGGCCATGGTGGACCTGTGCCAGACCTACGAAGCAGCTGGCCTGTACCTGGCGCCGGGCGAACTGCCGGATCACCTGACGGTGGTGCTGCAGTACGCCTCGACTCAGCCGCCCGCCCAGGCCCGGGCCTTCCTGGGCGAGATCGCCCACATCCTGCAGGTGATCTTCAGCGCGCTGCTGCGGCGCGAGGCGGCGCATGCCTGCGTGCTGGCGGCGCTGCTGGACCTGGCCGGCGAAAATGCGCAGGCCGTGGCCGTGCCGCCCGAGCCCGAGCTGGACGAGAGCTGGGCTGAACCCATGGCGTTCGATGGCTGCTCGACCCAAGGCCAGGCGCGGCCTGGGCAGCCGCAACCGATCCAGATCGTGCGCACACCAGCGCACAGCAGCGCGCGTCAAGCCGCACCAACCCTTCCGGGAGCGTCCGCATGAACACCCTCCACAATTTCGCCTTCAACGTCTACCCCTACCTCTGCCTGGCCGTTTTCTTCATGGGCAGCCTGGCGCGCTTCGATCGCGACCAGTACACCTGGAAGAGCGACAGCTCGCAGCTGCTGCGCAAGGCGCAGCTGCGCTGGGGCAGCAACCTGTTCCACGGCGGCATCCTGTTCCTGTTCTTCGGCCACCTGTTCGGGCAGCTCACGCCGCACTGGCTGTACGAGATCTTCGTCACCGCCTCCCAGAAACAGCTGATCGCCGTAGTGGCCGGCGGCATCGCCGGCGGCCTGTGTTTCATCGGCCTGACGATGCTGCTGCACCGCCGCCTGTTCGACCCGCGCATCCGCCTGACCAGCCACCGCACCGACATCGCCATCCTGGTGATCCTGTGGGTGCAGCTGGTTATCGGTTTGAGCACTCTGCCGACTTCGCTGCATCACGTGAAGGACCCGCAGACGATGCTGAAGCTGGCCGAGTACCTGCAGGGCATCGTGCTGATGCAGCCCAACGCAGCGCTGGTGGCCGGCGTGGACTGGCACTTCCAGGCGCACATGCTGCTGGGCATGACGATCTTCCTGCTGTTCCCGTTCAGTCGCCTGGTGCATGTGTGGAGCGGCTTCGGCACCCTGGCCTATCTCGTGCGTCCGTATCAGATGGTGCGTGCCCGGCGCCTCAACGTGCCGGCCGGGCAGACCCAGCCGCGGCGTGTTGGCTGAAGACGCGTGATCTCAACTTTGAAGGCCCAGACGATGAACACCTCCACTTCCGTGCTTCCCCAGGTCAACGGCGTCGTGCTGTCCTATCCCCAGGAAAGCGTGACGACAGAGGAACTCCGGCAACGGGCCTGTGCCGAGTTGCTGCGCCAGGCTGCCATCCAGTCCGGCCTGCTCGCCGCTGACGATCCGCTACCGCTGGGTGGCGCGATGACCGAAGCTGCCAGCGCCGCGATCGAGACCTTGCTGGACCGCGAGCTGCACTTGCCCGAGCCCTCGGAAGAGGCCTTGCGCCGGCACCACGCGGCCCAGCGCGGCCGCTTTGCGGTGGGCGAACGCACGCTGCTGCGCCATGTGCTGTTTGCCGTCACGCCGGGCGTGGACGTCAATGCCCTGCGCCAGCGGGCCGAGGCCTGCCTGCTGGACGTGCGTTGTGCGTCGCCGAGTGGTGAAGACCGCTTTGCGGCTGCCGCGGCGGCCACGTCGAACTGCCCCAGCGGCGACGAGGGCGGCGCACTGGGCTGGCTGACGACCGCGGACTGCGCGCCGGAATTCGCGCGCGAGATCTTCGGCAAGCCCGAGGTCGGCGTGCTGCCGCGCCTGGTGCACAGCCGTTTCGGCCTGCACGTGGTGGAGGTGCTGGCGCGCGAACCAGGGCTGGATCCAGCCTTCGAGACAGTGAAGTCGGCCGTGGCCCAGGGGCTTCGGCAGCAGGCCTTCGCCACCGCGCTGCGGCAATACCTGCAGCTGCTGGCTGGGGCGGCCACCGTGATGGGCGTGGACCTGGAGGCAGCCCAGTCGCCCCTGGTGCAGTAGGTCGCCGCAGGCCCGCCCCACCATGCCCGACGAACTCCTGCAGCGCCTGCAGCGCTTCCAGACCGACGCCTTCCCGCTGCACCGTTCGCATTTCAGGCACCTGGTCGACGACGGCCAGCATCCGATGACCTTGTTCATCGGTTGCAGCGATTCGCGCCTGGTGCCCTACCTTTTGACCGGTGCCGGCCCGGGCGAGCTGTTCCTGGTGCGCAATGTGGGCGCCTTCGTGCCGCCGCACGACCAGAGCCACGGCTTCCACGGCACCGCGGCGGCCATTGAATTTGCTGTGCTCAACCTGTCGGTGCGGCGCATCGTGGTGTGCGGGCACAGCCATTGCGGCGCCATCCGGGCCCTCTACGGTGACGTGCCAGCGGCCGCCAAGCACTTGCTGCAGTGGCTGGAGCTGGGGCGCGAGGCCGCCTTGCCCGTGGCCGAGCCCGGCCCCGACGTGTTGCGGCGCACCGAGCAACGCGCGGTGGTGCTGCAGCTGGAGCGGCTGATGGACTACCCGATGGTGCGCGAGCGCGTGGAGGCCGGCACGCTGGCCCTGCATGGCTGGCACTATGTGATCGAGGACGGCGAGGTGCACGTCTTCGACGTGCAGCGCGGCGGCTTCGTGCCGGCAGCGCAGGCCGACAACGCCGGCACCGGGCCGTACCGGGCGCATCAGCCCGAAACGCAGCCGGACGATGAATCGACGCGGCTGTGAACCAGCCAGCAGCCGCTCAGCCGACGCCCGTGAAATCGGGCGCCGGTCTTCGGCGGGCGTACGACGCCTTCCGGCGTCCTACGTCCAGCCTCAGTCCAGCTGGACGGCCTCGCCTTGTCGGTCGAAGGGAATCAGGCCGTTCAGCTGGCCGGACTTCACCGCTTCCACCATGCGCTTGAGGGCGGCTTCTACCTGCGCCGCTGCAGGCGCCTGCTTGCCTTGGCCGGACAAGGCGGCGGCAAAGACCAGCGCCCATTCCAGGCCCATGGCCGAGGCCTCGGCCTGCAAGGCGTCGAAGTCCTTCAGCTCGGCAGGGTCCTTGTCGACGCACATCAGCGGCGCCAGCTCGCCCGATTCGCCCGCCTCGAAGCGAGCCCGCTGTTCGGCCGTGGCACCTGCAGGCAGGCTGGCCCCGGCAAACACCAGCAATAGACGCTGGGCGTCGGGTTGCTGCCGCGCAGCGGCCAGCAGTTCGTTGAAGTGACTGATTTCCATCAGCCCGAGCTTAGTCGTTTGGGGCGGCTTGCTGATCGCCATGACTGCGTTCGCAGACGGGTCATGGTCTCGGTGGCACTGGCTTGCCACCTGTTCGGTATCTTGCAGGCGTGGATGACGCATGGGGCTTGAGTTCGATGCAGGACTGTGGACCGCCGGATCGCATTCAGGTCTCCAGTACAGTGCGCAGATGCAACGTGCCTGGAGTCTGTCGGCCAAGCTGGGCGCCATCGGAAGCGCCTTGCTGCTCATGGCCTTGGCATCGATCGGCCTGACGCTTTGGGTGACCTGGCAGCTGGAAGGTGGTGCAGCGGCTGTCAACGAGGCCGGCCGCATGCGCATGCAGACCTGGCGCATGGCGCAGACGCTTGCACGCGAAGACCTTCCGCAGTTGGTCGAGCACGTGGCCCAGTTCGACCAGAGCGTGCACTTGCTGCGCCAGGGTGAACCCGCCCGCCCGCTGCTCGTTCCGCACGATGCGGCCTCGCAGCAGGCGTTTGAGGCGGTGCAGCGCGACTGGTCAAACCTCAAGGCTCAGTGGAAGGCCTTGCCGGCTCCGGATGCACAACGCTCCGCGCAGCAGGCCGAGGCCTTCGTCGCCCGCATCGATGCATTCGTCTCGGCCATCGAGCAGCATTTGTCCCGCCTGACGGCCATCCTGAACGCCGTTCAGTTCGTGATGGTGGCGCTGACCATCGGCAGCGCGATTGCCCTGCTCTACTCGGCCTACCTGTTCATCTTCAATCCGCTGTCCCGGCTGCAGGCCGGCCTGGCTCGCGTGGAAGGTGGTGATCTGGGCGCAAGGGTCGAACCGGGCGCAGACGATGAGTTCGGCGCGCTCGCGGCTGGTTTCAATCGCATGGCCGCAACCCTTCAGGGCCTGTACCAGAACCTCGAATCCAAGGTGAAGGAAAAGACCGAGCATCTGGAAGCCGAGCGATCGCGCCTGTCCGCACTCTACGAGTCAGCGGCCTTCGTGGCGCGCGCCGAGACACTGGAGGCATTGGCGCAGGGCATCGCCCGGCAGGTGCGCCAGGTGGCCCGGGCCGACGCCTCCGCCGTGCGCTGGTCTGACGAGGCCAACCGCAAGTACCTGCTGCTGGCGTCTGACTGCCTGCCGCAGGCGGTGATCGACGAAGAGCTGTGCATTCCCACCGGCGACTGCCTGTGTGGCCAGCCGCAGGGCGGTGCCGCGACGCGCGTGATCCCCATCCTGCCCGACGGCCCCGCGTCGCGTCTGGGTCATTGCGCCAAAGAAGGCTTCCAGACGGTCGTCAGCGTACCCGTGCGGCTGCATGAGCGCATGGTGGGCGAGCTCAACCTCTTCTACCGCGAGCCGCAGACCCTGTCGGACGATGACCGTGCCCTGCTCGAAACCATCGCCAGCCATCTGGCCGGTGCCATCGAGGGCCTGCGCGCCGCAGCCCTGCAGCGCGAGACCGCCGTGGCCGAAGAGCGCAGCTTCATCGCGCGGGAACTGCACGATTCCATCGCGCAGAGCCTGGCCTTCCTGAAGATCCAGCTGGGCCTGCTGCGCAACGACATCAAGAGCGCCGACGCATCGCGCATCGACAAGACCTTGGGCGAACTGGACGCCGGCGTCCACGAAAGCCTGGGCGACGTGCGTGAGCTGCTGGTGCATTTCCGCACCCGTACCAACACTGAAGACATCGCGCCGGCCTTGAGGACCACGTTGCAGAAGTTCGAGCATCAGACCGGCCTGGCCACGCACCTGGACATCGAGGGCGATGGCATGCCCTTGCCAGCCGACGTGCAGGTGCAGGTGCTGCACGTGGTGCAGGAAGCCCTATCCAACGTGCGCAAGCACGCGCAGGCGCGCGAGGTGTGGGTTGAAGTGCAGCAGGCACCGCAGTGGCGCGTAGAGGTGCGCGACGACGGCTGTGGCTTCGATCCCCATGGTGCCGGCCCCGACGAGACCCATGTCGGCCTGCGCATCATGCGCGAGCGGGCACAGAATATCGGCGCCACGGTGGAAGTGGCCTCGGTGCCGGGCTCGGGCACCTGCGTGGTGCTGAGGTTGCCGGAACGCCTGGGGCAGGCAGCATGACGAGCGCAGCCGCCATCCGCGTGCTGGTGGTGGACGACCACACGCTGTTTCGCCGTGGGCTGATCTCGCTGCTGGCGGGTGATGCCCGCTTCCAGGTGGTGGCCGAGGCCGGCGACGCTAATGAGGCACACCAGCGAGCCGCACAGACGCAACCCGATGTGATCCTGCTGGACAACCACATGCCTGGCGTGACCGGTGTCGACGCGCTGGCCGGATTCAGGGCGGTGGCGCCCCAGGCACGGGTGCTGATGCTCACCGTCAGCGAGGACGAACGTGACCTCGCCGCAGCCCTGCGCGGTGGCGCCCGCGGCTACCTGCTCAAGACCATGGACAGCGAGATGCTGGCCGCCGCCATCCAGCAAACCATGGCAGGCGTTTCTGTCGTCAGCCCCGAGATGACGAGCAAGCTGGTGAGCGCCTTCCAGGCCGGGTATGGCACGGCTTCGCCCCCGCCGCCAGCGGTCGACACCGACCCGATCCACAGCCTGTCGCCCCGCGAGCGCGAGATCCTGGCCTTGATCGCCAAGGGTGCCAGCAACAAGGAAGTGGCGCGCGACCTGAACATCGCCGAAGCCACGGTGAAGATCCACGTGCAACACATCCTGCGCAAGCTCAACCTCAGCTCGCGAGTGCAGGCGGCCGTCTACATGGCTGGGCGGTCAAGGTGATGGCGGAATGGCAACTGCAAGGTCTGCCAGGTCTGCCGGGTCTGCTGGCCCTGCACTGGTCCGTGGAGCGGAAGGTCCTGGCGCCGCCGGGTCCGAGCACTGAGCACTGAGCACTGCGCCCGAGCCCGAGCCGCTGCCCTGGCCTTGCCGGCGCCTGGCCGCAGTGGACTGTGGCCACTGCGTTGTCCAGGACTGGCGCCTCGGTGTCCGCCCCGGCCGTGCACGCCGCCTTCAGCGCCAGCGCCACCCATCTGCGGTGTTTCGTGCAGCCCGACTTCAGAACGGAGTCGCAGCTGCCGAAATACCCCTAGTAGATAACCGAAAGGAACTGCCTCATGAGCAGCATGAAGAACCTCAACATTGGCACGCGTCTGGCGCTCGGCTTCGGTTTGATCCTGGTCTTGATGGCGTCTGCACTGCTCTTGTCAGGGTTCCAGTTCCGGGGCCTGGGCCACACCTTGAGCAAGATCGTCGATGAAGACTGGGAGAAGGCGCTCGCCGTGGCGGACGTGGACGCCTACACCCGAGCCAACGCCCGACGCACGATGGAACTGCTGCTGGTGGCAGACGCCTCGCAAGCGCAGGCCGTGCGGGCCCACATGCAGCAGAACAAGGCGCGCATCGACGAGGCGCTGGCCAAGCTGGACCTACTGGTTCGCCTGCCCGAGGGCAAGCAGGCGCTGGCCGCCCTGAAGACCGACCGGGCGGCTTACGTCGCGAGCTTCACGAAGGTCGATCAACTGGTTCAGGCCGGCGACCGCGAAGCTGCGGTGCGCACCCTGTGGGCCGAGACGCTCCCGGCCATCGACAAGTTGCAGGTGAACGTCGATGCGCTCTTGGCGCTGCAGCAAAGGCTGGTCGATCAGGCCAGTGCGAATGCCCAGGCCGACATCACCCGTACGCTTTGGAGCCTGGGCACGGCAGGCCTGCTGATGCTGGGCCTGGGCTCGGCTGCAGAGTGGTGGCTGGCGCGCTCGATCACGCAGCCGATCGGGCGGGCCGTTGCCGTGGCCGAAGCCGTGGCACGGGGTGACCTGACGGCCGAGGTCGTGAGCGACGCGCGTGACGAGACCGGACGATTGCTGCAGGCCCTGGGCTCCATGACGAGCAGCCTGCGCAGCGTGGTGCAGACGGTGCGCCAGGGCAGCGAGAGCATCGCCACCGGTACCGGGCAGATTGCCAGCGGCACTGCCGACCTGTCGCAGCGCACCGAGGAGCAAGCCGCGAACCTGGAGCAGACGGCGGCGTCCATGGAGGAACTGTCGGCCACGGTGCGCCACAGCGCCGATGCAGCCCGCAATGCCAGCGCGTTGGCCCAGACGGCAACGGCCACCGCCAGAGCCGGTGGTGCGGTGGTCGAGCAGGTGGTGGGCACCATGGACGACATCACCGCAGCCAGCCGCAAGATCGCCGACATCATCGGCGTCATCGACGGCATCGCATTCCAGACCAACATCCTGGCCCTGAACGCGGCTGTGGAGGCTGCGCGTGCCGGCGAACAGGGCCGCGGATTCGCCGTGGTGGCCTCTGAAGTGCGGGGGCTGGCGCAGCGCAGCGCAGCGTCGGCTCGGGAGATCAAGTCATTGATTCAGGCCAGCGTCGACAAGGTGGAGGCGGGCAGCAACCTGGTGGGATCGGCCGGCCGCACGATGAAGGACCTGGTGTCGCAGGTGGCACAGGCCAGCGAGGTGTTTGCCCAGATCAGCGCGGCCGCAGACGAGCAGACCCGGGGCATCGGCCAGGTCAATGAAGCGGTGACCCAACTCGACCAGGTGACGCAGCAGAACGCGGCGCTGGTGGAGCAAAGCGCCGCGGCCTCGGACAGCCTGCGGGTTCAGGCCGAGAAGCTGGTGGAATCGGTGCGGGTGTTCCGCCTGGCTGCAGCCTGAAAGCGGCGACCTCAGGCTCCGCGCCGGGCGCGCATGGCCAGGCCGATGCGGTCGAGTACGGCATCGCTCAGCAAGCGGGCCGCCATGGGCAGCAACTCGGTTTCCTCGCGGGCGATGTGCCGCTCGTAGAGTTGTACGAAGCCCGGTACGTCGGCGTCGGTCAGCGTGGACGCGGCGCCTTCCTTGACTTGCAGGAGCCGCTGACGCAAAGCGTCCCAGCGCTGCTCCAGCAGGCGGTGGTCATTGCAGAGCGAGGCGGTCAATTCGCGCAGGCACACCGCATCTGAGCCGGCCATCGATTCCAGCAGGGCAGGGAACAGGTCCTGCTCCTCGTCGTCGTGATGGTGGCGCGCGGCTGTGTCGAAGTAGCGCATGACGGCGCTCGCGGCTTCCTGAGCGGACCGGTCTGCGCCATGCGTTCGCACATGGTCAACCAGGCGCAGCAGGGTCTCGCACTGGTGCTTTACGCGCCCGTGGCAGGCGGCCAGCATTTCCAGGGGCACTTCGAAGCCGATGGCAGGGGCGCTGTGACCGGGCAGTGTGAGGGCCATGGCGAATGTGCTCCCGCGTGCGTTCAAGTGCCGCGGCCCGGGCGCGCGGTGCGCCGCGGGGTTGGTGCCGCCGCCTTCGCGGTCACCTGCGCAGCCACGACGGCTGGCAGCTTGCGGCCGGCGGGCGAGCGCCTGGGCTTCACCGCGGGCAGGGACAGCCCTTGCGTCATGTCCGCCAGCGTCGCACCGTCCAGCGCCTTGAAGTAGCCCGTCAACGCTTCTCCGAACAAGTGCTTGAGCCGGCAGCTCGGCGCAAGCGTGCAGGCGTTGGTGCTGGCGTCGAAACACTCCACCAGCCGGAAGTCGGTTTCGGTGGCGCGCACCACATCGCCGATTCGGATGGTCTCGGGCTCGGCCAGCAGCCGCAGGCCACCGCCACGGCCCCGGGTGGTTTCCAGCAGGCCCTGGCGCGCCAGGTCGTTGACCACCTTCATCAGGTGGTTCTTCGACAAGCCGTGTTGTTCAGCCAGCTCGCCGATCGTGACCAGGCGGTCGCGGTGCACTGCGCAGTACATCAGCACGCGCAGCGTGTAGTCGGTGTATTCGGACAGGCGCATGAGGATCTCTAAAGAAGTATTCAGTGTATTGCTTTAAGCGAGGCGAGTCACTAACATGCATTCATGCTGCATCTTTCAAGCAAGCGCCCGGACAAGTTGACTCAAGCCCGGATTGCGGACTTCCCGCTGCCCGGCTGGCCGCTGTTCCGGCTGGGATTCCGGCCGTTCTACCTGGGCGCTGCCGCGTTCGCGCTGTTCGCGGTGCCATACTGGATTGCGGGCCTGCTGGGCTGGTTGACGCTGCCCTCGACGATGCCGCCGCTGCTGTGGCACGCCCACGAGATGCTTTACGGCTTTGCCGTGGCGGTGATCGTCGGCTTCCTGCTCACGGCCGGGAAGGCCTGGACGGGGCTGGCCACGCCAAGGGGCGCCACGCTCGCGGCCTTGGCAGGGCTGTGGCTGGCGGCGCGGCTGGCTGCCCTGGGGGCGCCGTACGCGGTGTACGCGTTGCTGGACATGGCCTTGTTGCCCTGGGTGGCCCTCGTGCTTGCCCGCGTGCTGCTGAAGGCCGGCAACCGGCGCAATCTGCCGCTGGCTGCAATCCTGCTGCTGCTGGCAACGGCGAACCTCGGTTTTCACGCCGCGGTTCTGGGCTGGCTGAACATCGATCCGCTGCGGGCGCTGCATGCCGGGCTGGCCTTGATCGTGATGATCGAGTGCGTCATCGCCGGGCGGGTGATTCCGGCCTTCACGATGTCGGCATTGCCGGGCCGGCAGTTGAAGGTGCCCACGGGGCTGGAGCGCAGCACGTTGGCCGTGACGGCAGTGTCGCTGGCGGCCTGGGTGCTGCTGCCCGCCAACCCGGCGACCGCCGCAGGCTTGGCCCTGGCGGCGCTGTTGCACACCGCCCGGCTGTGGCATTGGCAGCCCTGGCGCACGCGGGCGCGCCCCATCTTGTGGGTGCTGCACGCCGCCTATGCCTGGCTGCCTGTCGGCTTCGGCTTGCTGGCCTGGGCGCAAGTGGGTGGTGTGGCTGCATCAGCCGGCATCCACGCGCTGGCCGTGGGCGCCACGGCGGGGCTGATCATCGGCATGATCACCCGCACGGCCCGAGGCCACACCGGGCGAGCACTGAAGGTCTCGCGCCTGGAAGTGGCTGCCTATCTGCTGGTGGCGGGTGCCGCTATCACCCGCGTTTTGCTGCCCTGGGTGGCACCGGCGCACACGGCGAATGGGCTGGTGCTGGCTGCATCCGCCTGGGCCATCGCCTTTGCGCTGTACCTCTGGGTCTTCACGCCCTGGCTGCTCAGCAGCCGCCTCGATGGCAAGGACGGCTGAGCGTTCCTGTTCTCTCGCTGCACCCCGCGCGATGTTGATGTCGAGCGCGGGCACGGGGTGCTGCTCGAAACGTGAAACCCTGCCCTGCGGGCAGGGCGTAACCTTCAAGGTGGCGGACGCCCTGCCGACAATGCGTCCAGAGAGCCCGGCCGCCCCGGGCAACATGTCCTGCGAATACACGCCTTGCGAACATCTGCGCCCGACTGCGATTCCCTGCTGCGTGAGGCTGACGCTGCGCGGGACGGTGGCCGCCTGCCCGACGCCCTGTCCCTGACCGAGGCCGCCTGGCTGCGCATGGCGGCAGGCGAGCCCGGCGACCGCCGCCGCGCCGCGATGCTGCTCATCCAGCTGCGCCACCGCAGCGGCCGTCTGGCCAGCGCTCTGAGCCTGGCCCATGACGCGCTGCCGCTGCTGCGCGCCGGGGGCCCGGTGGGCGACCTGATCGACACGCTGCGTATCCTGGCGCTGCTGGCCGCGGACACCGATGCCTTCGTGCAATCGCTAGCCTGGGCGCAGGAGGCTCACCGCCTGGCGGCGGAACATGCTGACGCCGTGCGCCTGTCTCTGACCACCAATGCGCTTGGCGGCTTCTTCGACCGTATCGGCGACCCCTGGCAGGGCGTGCGGCTGATGCTGGAGTCGCTGGAACTCGCCCGCGCCTGCGGCGATGCCTACGCGCTGACCGTGGCCTTGAACAACACCACCGTGGCATTGGTCAGCCAGTACCACCTGCTTCGCGACGGTGTCGCGCTGGACGAAGCGCGCGAGCCGCTGCGCCGCGCTCTGCCTTACGTGCGCGAGCTCGCGGCGCTCGCGCTTGATCGTGGCGATCCCTATGCCCGTGTCATCGCCCTCGGTAACGAAGGCGAGGTGCTGGTCCATTTGGGCGACCCCGAAGCCGCGGCGCCGCTGCTCGACGAAAGCATTTTCCAGGCGCGCCGGCACGGCTACGGTGCCTTGAGCGGGCGCATCGGCTGCTCTCGCGGCGAGCTTGCCCTGGCCTGCGGCGAACCGCAGCTGGCGTGGGATCGCCTGCAGGAAGTGCTGACGAGCGATCTGCCGGCCGACCCCCGCGCCACGCTACGCCGGCTGCACCATGGCCTGTCGCGGGCCGCCGCTGCCCTGGGCCGCAGTGCAGATGCACTGCACCATCTGGAGGCCTACCTGGCGCTGGAGCGGCAGCGTGTGGTTGTGCAGCTGCGCGCGCAGTCCGAGCTGTTCGTCACGCGCATGGAAGCTGAGCAGATGCGGCGCGAGTCGCAGACGCTGCGCGAGCGCACGCGGGCGCTCGAAGCCGACGTGCTGCGCGACCCGCTCACCGGTCTGGGCAACCGCCGCCAGCTCGAGGCGGCATGGCCGGCGCTCTTGGCCGAAGCGGGTTCCGGCGAGGAGATGTTGAGCGTGGCCGCGCTCGACCTCGACCACTTCAAGCGTGTGAACGACAGTCATGGCCATGCGGTCGGTGACCAGGTGCTCGTCGCGCTCGCTGATCTGCTGCGCGTCCATGTGCGTGCCAGCGACTTGGCGGTGCGCATGGGCGGTGAAGAGTTTCTGCTCGTGCTGACCGCCATCGGCCCCGAGCGGGCCACCGAGGTGTGCGAGCGCCTGCGTCAGCGCGTGGCCGAGCATGGCTGGGCCTCGCTGGCGCCCGGGCTCACGGTCACGGTGAGCATCGGCTTGGCGAGTGCGCCGCCGCTGGAGGCGGCCGCCCTGATGCGGCGTGCCGACGAGGCGCTCTACCGCGCCAAGACCGAGGGGCGAAACCGGCTGGTGCGGGGGTAGTCGCCCTCCCGGTGCCTGGCCCTGCCGCCCGAGGTCGGCCCTGTTGGAGCCCGTCGGGCAGACCGTGCATCTCGATCAGCCGGCGGGCCACCGCTGCCCGGTAGGCCAGCGCCCGGATCGCCAGCGTGGTCATCCCTCAGCGCAGCGTGACCCAGTTGAAGACCATGAAGTTGTCGGCCCGCATGGGCGCGTCCACGTTCGCGCGCATGGCCCAGGTCAGAAACTGCTGGTGCAGCGGGATGTGACCCACGTCGTCGCGGTGCAGCACCAGGGCTTCCTGCATCAGCGCCGTGCGCTTGGCGCTGTCGGTCTCGGCCTGGATGGCCTTCACGAGCGCGTCGATCCGCGGCTGGCTGTAGCCGCCCAGGTTCCACTGGCCCTGCCCACCGGCGGGCGTGGCCATCAGGGAATAGATGGCGTGCAGGGCGTCGAAGCCGGCGGGCGACCAGCCGGCCATGAAGAAGCTGGTGTTGCGCTGCAGAACGCGCGGGAAGTAGCTGGCCTTGGGCTCGGTCTGCAGGCGGATGCGGATGCCCACGCGCGCCAGTTGTGCGGCCACGGCCTGGCAGATCTCGGCGTCGTTGACGTAGCGGTCCGTGGGGCAGTTCATGGTCAGCTCGAAGCCCTGGGGATAACCGGCTTCGGCCAGCAGGCGCTGCGCCGCCGCCGGGTCGTGGGGCCGGCGCAGGTCGAGTTCCGCGCTGTAGCCGCGCATGCCTTCGGCCACCATCAGGGCAGCCGGCCGCGCCGCGCCGCGCAGCAGGCGCTGCACGATGCTGTCCACGTCGATGGCCTGGTAGAAGGCCTGGCGCACGCGCTGGTCCTTGAAGGGGTTGCGACCCTTCACGCTGCTGTACAGCAGTTCGTCGCGCTGCTGGTCGAAACCCAGGAAAATGATGCGTGACTCGGCGGCCTGCACCACGCGCAGCGCCTTGTTCGCCTGCAGGCGCGGCACGTCCTGCAGCGGCACCGGGTCGATCAGGTCCACCGCCCCCGAGGCCAGCGCGGCCACGCGCGTGGCGTCGCTGGCGATGGGCTGGAACACGACTTCGGTGACGTTGCCGTCGGCTGCACCCCAGTGCCCGGTGTGGCGCTTGAGCACCGTGCGCACGTCGGGACGGCGTTCGTGCAGGCGGAACGGGCCGGTGCCATTGGCCTGGAACGACGCGGTGTTTTCCTTGCCCTGGCGCCGGTCGACCGGGCGTTCTGCGCCGTTGGCCGCGGCCCAGCGCTGGCTGAGCATGTAGGTGGTGGTCAGCAGGTCGGGCAGGATGGCGTTGGGGGTGTGCGTCAGCACCTCGACGGTGTGGTCGTCGAGGCGACGAACGTCCCGAACCGAGGCCAGCTGGGTGCGCAGGTCCGAGCCCTCGCCAATGGCGCGCCGGATCGAGAACACGACATCGTCCGCCGTGAAGGCGCTGCCGTCGTGGAAGCGCACGCCGCGCCGCAGCTCGAAGCGCCAGGTGGTGGGCGCCACCGCGGTCCAGCGCAGCGCCAGGCCCGGCACCAGCTTCAGCTGCCGGTCGCGTGTGACCAGGGGTTCGAAGATGTTGCCGGTGAGGGACAGCTGCACCGCCTCGGACAGCGAATGCGGGTCCATCGACAGCGCGTCGCCCTGCACCGCCACGCGCAGGGTCTGTGCCGTGGCGCTGCCCGTGACCAGCGGCAGTGCAAGCGGCACCGCCAGCAACAACGCCAGCAGGCTGCGAAACGGGCGCATGTTCAGAAGCGCGCCGAAGCGCCCAGGAAGAACTCTGCGCCGGCGTAGTCGTAGGTGTCCGGGTAGGTGTTGTTGCGGCGTTGCCGGCTGCCCAGCAGCGGCGGCGTCTTGTCGAACACGTTGTTCACGCCCCCCCATAGCGCAAGCTGCGGGTTCAACTGGAGATTGAACGAGAGGTCGACGTAGTTCTGCGCGGCAATCCGCGGCACGGCCTCGGTGCTGGCCGCGGGCGCGGCGGCGCCGCGGCGTGCCGGCAGTTGCAGCACGTCCAGGTCGACGGCGCCCAGATGGCGGTGGCGCAGGCTCAGCAGCAGCGGGCCGGTGGTCCAGGACAGCCGCGTCGTGGTCTTGAGCTTGGCCTTGGGTTCGCCGCAGGTGGGGCCGTACAGGCCCGTGCAGTCGTTGAACTGGCCCGGCAGTTCCTGCACCGGCGTCACGGTGAAGCGGCGCAGCCAGTTGGCCGCCAGGGCCAGGTCGAAGCGGCTGGTGTTGCCGAACAGGCCGAAGCCGGCGTTCAGCCGCTGGTTCAGTTGCAGGTCCACGCCCGAGGTCTGCAGCCGGCCGATGTTCTCGTTCAGCGCCGTGACCGGGAACTGCACGTCGATCACGCCGCTGGCCGGGTTGCGCGAAATGGCGCGGCAGGCCACGCTGCCGGCGTCGCGAATCTGGTTGTAGCAAAGGTTCAGGATGCTGTTGACGCCGCCTGCCAGCGGGCTGATGGCACCCGTGACACGGATGTCGTAGTAGTCGAGCGTGGCCCGAAAGCCGGGCAGCGCGGCCGGTGTCAACACCAGGCCGGTGGTGAAGGTGTCCGAGCTTTCCTCGTTCAGGCGGGGGTTGCCGCCCAGCACGCCCGGAATCTGGGCGTTGGGCTGCAGCGCGGCCGTGCCCACCGCAGCAGCCGGCACGCCGGTGCTGGTGCACAGCGCCCGCAGCGCGGCGTTGGTGGCGGCTGCAGCCTGGGCGCAGGGGTCGGTGGCGGCCACCGGGAAGTTGCGCGTGCCACCGAAGGCTTCGCCGACGTTCGGGGCGCGGATGGCGCGCTGGAACTGCGCGCCCGCACTGGCCTGGCTGTTCAGCTGCCAGTCGATGCCGGCCTGGTAGGTCCAGACGCCGCCCACGGCCTGCAGGTCGTAGTCGGAGTAGCGGGCCGCGGCGTTCACGGCCAGATCCTTGGCGATGGCGGCGTCCTTCAACAAGGGCACGCGCACTTCGCCCAGCAGTTCCCAGACCTTGATCTCACCCTGGGTGGGGGTGATGGGGTTGAAGCCGGCGATGTCGCCGGCCGCCAGCAAGGAGTCAGGCCGGAAGTCGACGCTGCTGGCGCGCCATTCGCCGCCCAGCGAAAAACCCACGCGGCCGGCGGGCAGCTGCCACAGCTTGCCATTCAGGTTGGCCGCCGCGACCTTCAGGTCGGTGATGTCGACGTTGACAGAATCGACCTGGATCGAGGCCAGGCCCGCGGCCGAGATGTTCGGGCCGAAGGGGTTGACGAGGGGGGCGCCGCCGCCCGGCGCAGACAGCAGGCCGCGGCTGAAAGCAGCGCGCGAGACATTGCCCGTCTGCAGCTGGGTGTTCTTCGACCGCGCAGTGGACACATAGGCCTCCCAGGCCAGGTCGGTGGCGGGCCCGGCGGCGCCCAGGTCGCCGCGCAGGCCCAGCAGCAGTCGCCAGGCGTCGCGTTCGTCCAGGTTGCGCCGCGGGCCGGCTTCGATCAGGCGACGCGCGAAGCCCAGGTTCACGCGGCCGTCGTTGGCCGCAGCGCCGGTCTCGGTCTGGTCCAGCACCTGCAGCACGTTGCGCAGGCCAGTGCCGATGTAGGGGTTGTTGACCTCGATCGGCAGGGTTTCGTTGATGAAGCTCGAGGCAAAGCCGACCGTGGTCTTGTTGCGCGAGTAAGCGCCCTCGAAGAAGGCGGTGACGCCATCGGACAGGCTGTAGCGGGCCAGGCTCGTCAGCGCCAGCCGTTGCTGTGGCACGCGCAGGTAGTTGTCGCGCAGGAAGTCGAAGAAGTCGGTGTCCGCGTTGTAGGGCCGCACGTTGCGGCCGCTGTCGTCGGGGATGAAGCCGTTGGCGCCGATGCCGGTCAGCCCTGCGGCGGCGTAGGCCGCGGCCAGGCCCGGACGTGCGGCGATGGCGGCCGGCGTGCCGGGCAGGCCGAAGAAGCGGCCATTGGGGACGAAGCTGGACCCCCCCGGGCCCAGCTGCCGCACGCCGCCCACCGTCACGTCGATCAGATTCACCGCGGAGTAGCCGCGCTCGGACGTCAGGATGGGCTGGCGGTCGACGTAATTGACCGACAGCGCGACGTTGCCACGCCCGCCGCCCAGCGTGTGGCCGGCCGTGAGCGTGAGGTCGGCCGTGCCGCCGTCGCCGCGGCTGTCCACACCGTATTGCGCGCGCGCCTCGATGCCATCGAAGTCGTCGCGCAGGATGTAGTTGACGACGCCGGAGATGGCGTCGGACCCGTAAACCGCCGAGGCGCCGCCCGTCACCACTTCCACGCGCCGGATCAGCGCGGTGGGAATGGTGTTGATGTTGGTCACCTGCGAGGCGTCGAAGAAGACATAACGCCGGCCGTTGACGAGCACGAGGTTGCGGTTGGCGCCCAGGCCCCGCAGGTCGACGGTGGCAGCACCCGTGCCGGTGGCGCTGGCCAGCGAGTTCGATGCCGAAGTGGTGGCCGGCACGAACTGCGGCAGGCTGTTCAGCAGGTCTTCGGCGTTGACCGTGCCGGAAAGCTTCAGGTCGGTGTCACGCACCGTGACCACGGGCACCGAGGCGGCGTCACGGTCGCGCAGGATGCGCGTGCCGGTGACGGTGATGGTGCTGGCAGTGGCATCGCCAGGCACGCCGGCGGGCGCACTTGCCGGACTCGACTGAGTAGGCTGGGCCTGCGCGGGCAGTGCAGCCAGCATGGCCAGCAGCGACCACATCGGCAGGGGGCGGGTGGAGCGATGACCGTTTGTCTTCATGGGTGTTTGGGCTTGATGCAATCAATGTGATCGAAGGCAGGTCCGGTCGCACCTGCAGGTAGTGGGGGATTCTGCCCCGGCCGATGAGTGGTCCGCAAACGGGCGTGGCAGCAATCTGTTGTTCCCAACAGGGCCGCCGCAGCCGCTTGCCCCAGCAGGCACCGCTGTCTTCAAGGGGCTTGCCCAGACCTGGCGGCAGCACGAACACAGCCACACCTGCGATGACCAGCAGCGGCTGCTGGTGCTGGCCAACGCCGAACTGGCTGCGGGCAATGCTCAGGCTGCGGTGGTGGACGGCCAACGGCCGCTGGCGCAGCGGGCAGGTTCACGCAAAGAGAACCTGATCGCGGCGGTGGAACGGCAGGTTCCAGGGGTGCAGGTCAGAATGGCTGGCCAGCGCCGACGTTGCGGCGCGCGATGCGAACCCGGTTCAACCCGCCGCGGATGGACCGCCACCCAAGATCAGGAGCCCATGCGATGAGAGGCATCCTCGCTTATCTGCAAGTGAAGAACACCGGCGAGGCCATCGCCTGGTACGAGCGGGTCTTCGGCGCCAGGGAGGTCCGCGCCCGCCTGGTGGCGCCCGACGGCACTTGCATGAACGCAGAGATCGAGATCGAGGGCACCCGGCTGATGCTGGCCGACGAGATGCCCCGGATCGGCTCCGCAAGCCCGGCGACTCTGGGCGCCACGTCGGTCGTCCTCGACCTGCACGTCGAGCACGTGGACGAGACCTTTGCGCGGGCACTGGCCGCCGGTGCCGAGCAGGTCTATCCGCTTGGCGATCAGTTCTATGGCGACCGCGCGGGCCGCGTCCGTGATCCGTTCGGTCACCACTGGATCATCGCCACGCGGCTGCGCGAGGTCCCGGAGGCGGAAATGCTGGCGGCGTTCCGGGCGATGTTCGGTTAGTGGGGTGCGCGCCAGGCCATCGAGCCTGGCGGCGCCGGTACCCCCCCCAGTCAGCTGGCGGGTGGGCGTGGCCGGTTGTGCGGGCGATCGAACGGCATGTGCAGGCGGACCGGCGCGTCCCGCCCGTCCACAATGGGGCGGGAGGGTCCGGGCGCCGCTGCCCGGCCCGGCGCAGCACCCCGCAGCATGCAAACGGCAGAACACCACCTGAACCGCGTCCTGGCCGCCATGGCCGGGCCCGACGCGCGCCCGCGAGCCGACCAGACGGCGGCCGTGGCGGCCCTGGTCGAGCAGCGCGCCCGCGTGCTGGTGGTGCAGGCCACCGGCTGGGGCAAGTCGGCGGTGTACTGGGCCGCCACTTCGGCGCTGCGGGCCGAAGGCAAGGGGCCGACGCTGATCGTCTCGCCCCTGCTGGCGCTGATGCGCGACCAGGTCAGCGCCGCGGCCCGCGCCGGCCTGCGCGCGGCCACCGTCAATTCCACCAATCTGGACGACTGGGACACGGTCTTCGACGACATCGCAGGCAATCGCATCGACGTGCTGCTGGTCTCGCCGGAACGCCTGGGCAACCCGGGTTTTGCGCGGCGCCTGCCTGGGCTGCTGGCGGCGGCCGGGCTGGTGGTGATCGACGAAGCGCACTGCATCTCCGACTGGGGCTTCGACTTCCGCCCTGACTACCAGCGCCTGGCCAAGACGCTGCTGGGCATCGACCCCGGCACGCCCGTGCTGGCCACCACGGCCACCGCGAACGACCGCGTCACGCAGGACATCGGCCGGCAGCTCGGCGCGCAGGCGCTCACCTTCCGCGGTTCGCTGGCGCGTTCGTCGCTGCGCCTGGCGGTGGTGCCTGGGCTGGGTGCGCTGGAGCGTTACGCCTGGGTGGCCGAAGCGCTGGACGCCTTCGCCGGCTCAGGCATCGTCTATGCGCTGACGGTGGCCGAGGCGCAGCGCCTGGCGGGCTTCCTGAAGTCCTGCGGCTTCGAGGTGGCGGCCTACCACGGCGCGCTGGAAACCGAAGAGCGCCAGCGCATCGAGGACGCGCTGCGCCGCAATGCGCTGAAGGCGGTGGTGGCGACCTCGGCGCTGGGCATGGGCTACGACAAGCCCGACCTGGCCTTCTGCATCCACGTCGGCTCGCCGGCTTCGCCGGTCGCCTATTACCAGCAGGTGGGCCGGGCCGGCCGGGCGCTGGACGACGCCGTGGCCGTGCTGCTGCCGGCCGAAAGCGACGAGCAGATCTGGGCCTACTTCGCCACCGCCGGCGTGCCCAACGAAGCGCGTGTGGGCAAGATCCTCGCGGCCCTGGCGGGGGGCCCGCAGACCCTGGTGGAACTGGAGAACGCCACCGCCATCCGCCGCGGCCGGCTCGAAGGCCTGCTGAAGATCCTGGCCGTCGACGAGGTGCTGGGCCGCGAGGGCTCGGCCTGGAAGCTGACCGGGGTGCCCTGGGTCTTCGACGCGCCGCGCTGGCAGGCGCTGGCGCAGGTGCGCGAACGCGAAGCCGGCTTGATGCGGGCCTTTGCGGCGGGCTGCGGCTGCCTGATGCGTTTCCTGCAGGAAGCGCTGGACGACCCGGCGCCTGGCGACTGCGGGCGCTGCAGCGTCTGCACGGGCCGGTTGCCCGGCCCGGGTGCAAAACCGGGCGCTGCCAGGCTGGACGCCGCGCGCGTGTTTGCGCGCGGGCAGGACGTGCTGATCGAGCCGCGCAAGCTCTGGCCCTCGGGCGCGGGCGCAGCCGGCGGCGCGACGGGCAAGCCCGTGCGCAAGGGCCGCATCACCGGCTGCAGCGAAGGCCGCGCCCTGGCCTTTGCCGACGACCCCGGCTGGGCCCAGAGCCTGCTGCCGCTGTTCAACCGGCCCGACGCACAGGCGCCAGCCGAGGTGCTGGACGGCGTGGTCGCGGTGCTGGCGCGCTGGCGCCGCCACTGGGGCGGGCGACCGGTGGCGGTGGTGGCCATGCCGTGCGCATCGCATCCCCGGCTGGCTGCTTCCGTGGCCGGCCATGTGGCGACCGTGGGCCGGCTGCCACTGCTGCACGTGCTGCGCCTGGCCGGGCCGCTGCCCGGCGACGACCTGGCCTCGGCTGCCAAGGTGGCAGCGCTGGTGCAGGCCCTGGTGTTGCAGCCCGGCGCGGCCGTGCCCGCGGGGCCGCTGCTGCTGGTGGGCGCGCGCAGCCGCAGCGGCTGGGCACTCACCGTGGCCGCGGCGCTGCTGCGGGAAGCCGGCGCCACGGCCGTGCTGCCGCTGGTGCTGCATAAGCTGCCCTGACCTGCCCGGCGGCGCGGCGATGCGGGTGGCGGCCAGGCCGTCGAGCAGGTCACCGCGCAGGAAGGCCCTGCTCAGTTCGCCGCCGTCCAGTGACACCGGCGCAGCCTGCGGGAACGCGCTTCAGGCCGGGCAAAAGGGCGCTTTTCCGCGCATCGCCGGGCTCAAGTCCGGGCCAAGATGACCGTCACCGCATCACCCATTTTCGCCCGCCACCATGATCCGTTCACTGTGGATTGCCAAGACCGGCATGGAAGGCCAGCAGACCAAGCTGGACAGCATCTCCAACAACCTGGCCAACGTCGGCACCAACGGCTTCAAGCGCGGCGGTGTCGTGTTCGAGGACCTGATGTACCAGACGCTGCGCCAGCCCGGTGCCGCCACCTCGGAACAGACGACCCTGCCCACCGGCTTGCAGCTGGGCCTGGGCGTGCGCGTGGCCGCCAGCACGCGCAACTTCAGCCAGGGCACCCTGCAGCAGTCCAGCAACCAGCTCGACGTGGCCATCAAGGGCCAGGGCTTCTTCCAGATCCAGCTGCCCGACGGCACCGCCGGCTACACCCGCGACGGCGCCTTCCAGGTCGACGCCAACGGCCAGCTCGTCACCAACGCCGGCTTCGCGGTGCAGCCCGGCATCACCGTGCCGGCCAACGCGCTGTCGGTGACGATCGCTGCCGATGGCACGGTGCAGGCCGCCGTGCCCGGCCAGACGGTGCCCCAGGGCCTGGGGCAGATCCAGCTGGCCAGCTTCATCAACCCCGCCGGACTCGAATCGCGGGGCGGCAACATCTACGCCGAAACCGTGGCCTCGGGCGGCCCGAACGCCGGTGCCCCGAATGCCGGTGGCCTGGGCGCGCTGATGCAGGGTTATGTCGAAGGCAGCAACGTCAACGTCGTCGAGGAACTGGTGAGCATGATCGCCACCCAGCGCGCCTACGAGCTGAATTCGAAGGCCATCCAGACCTCTGACCAGATGCTGCAAAGACTGGGGCAGATGTGATGCGACGGCTGTTGCGCGCGCTGCCCTGGAGCAGCCTGGTATGGCTGGGCGGCTGCGGATTCATGTACCCGCGGGTGGAGATGCCGGCCACGGTGCCGGTGCTGCCCGCGCCCGTGGTGCTGGCCCCGGCCAACGACGGCGCCATCTTCCAGGCCGGCCAATACCGGCCGCTGTTCGAGGACCATCGCGCCCGTCTGGCGGGCGACACCCTGGTCGTGCAGATCGTCGAGAAGGTCAGCGCCAGCCAGAAGTCCACCAGCAGCATCGACAAGACCGGCGGCCTGTCGGCCGGCATCACCGCGCTGCCGGGCCTGAAGGCGCCCACGCTGACGCAGCTGAATGCCGAAGGCACGTCCAGCAACACGTTTGCCGGCAAGGGCGCCACCGAGAACACCAACGACTTCAGCGGCACCATCACGGTCGTCGTGCGCCAGGTGCTGCCCAACGGCCACCTGCTGATCGCCGGCGAAAAGCAGATCGGCGTGAACAGCAACGTCGACGTGCTGCGTTTTTCCGGGCAGGTCGATCCGCGTTCCATCCAGGCCGGTAACACCGTGCCCAGTGCCCAGATCGCCAACGTGCGGCTCGAACACCGTGGCCGCGGGGCCCAGGCCGACGCCCAGGCGGCCGGCTGGCTGACGCGGGTGTTCCTGAGCGTGCTGCCGCTATGAACGGCACCGAACGGCTGCTGCGCGCCGCCATCGTCATCGCCCTCGTCGCGGCCAGCGCCGCCTTGTGGTGGCCGCAGCCGGCGTCGGCCGCGGTGCGCATCAAGGAAGTGGCTGCCGTGCAGGGGGTGCGCAGCAACCCGCTGGTGGGCTATGGCCTGGTCGTGGGCCTGGACGGCACCGGCGACCAGACCACCCAGACCCCCTTCACCACGCAAAGCCTGAACGCCATGCTGCAGCAGCTGGGCGTGACCATTCCGCCTGGCGCCGGCATGCAGCTGCGCAACGTCGCGGCGGTGCTGGTGACGGCGCAGCTGCCGCCATTTGCCCAGCCCGGGCAGGCCATCGACATCAACGTTTCCTCGCTGGGCAACGCCAAGAGCCTGCGCGGCGGCACCCTGGTGGCCACGCCCCTGCGGGGTGCCGACGGGCAGATCTACGCGCTGGCGCAGGGCAACCTCATCGTCGGCGGCGCCGGCGCGGCGGCCAACGGCTCGAAGGTGCAGATCAACCACCTGTCGGCCGGGCGCGTGCCCGATGGCGCCACCGTCGAACGTACCGTCCCCAACAGCCTGCAACTGGGTGACAGCATCGTGCTGGGCCTGGCCGCGAACGACTTCAACACCGCCCGCGCCGTGGCCAATGCCATCAACAAGGCCAAGGGCAGCGGCATCGCCGACGCCCAGGACGGCCGCAGCGTGCGTGTGCGCGTGCCGCCGGCCGGTGGCGACCGGGTCGGCTTCCTGGCCGACATCGAGAACCTGCCGCTGGAGCTGGCCAGGCCGGCTGCGCGCATCGTGCTCAACGCGCGCACCGGCTCGGTGGTGATGAACGACGCCGTCACCCTGGGCCCCTGCGCGGTGGCCCACGGCAGCCTCACGGTGACGATCAGCACCACGCCCCAGGTGAGTCAGCCCAACCCGCTGGCTGGTGGCAATACGGTGCAGGCCGACAAGAGCGACATCGCCATCAACCAGCAGGGCGGCGCGCTGATCCAGATGCCCGCTGGCGCCAAGCTGGCCGACGTGGTGAAGGCGCTGAACGTGATGGGCGCCACGCCGATGGACCTGCTGGCCATCCTGCAGGCCATGAAGGCCGCCGGTGCCCTGAACGCCGAGATCGAAGTGATCTGAGCATGCCCGCCATCAACTCCTTCGCCAGCCTGGCGGCACCGGCCACCAGCCTGGCCATCGACACCCGGCCGCTGGACGGCCTGCGCAGCCGTGCCGCGGCCGACCCGCAGGCTGCGGCGCGCGAGGCGGCCAAGCAGTTCGAGGCGCTGTTCATGAACGAGCTGGTCAAGAGCATGCGCGCCAGCGTGCCGGCCGGCGAGTTCGACAACGCCGGGTCGCAGCTGGGCACGGAGATGCTGGACAAGCAGTGGGCGACCCAGCTCACCGGCATGAAGGGCGGGCTGTCCGAGGCCATCCTGAAACAGCTGGAAAGGCAGATGGGTCTGTCGCCAGGGCCGATTCCCAGCACGACATCGGCCAACAACACGCCCGTGCCGATTGCCAGCGCGGCCCAGGCGCAGCCCACGCGCATTCCGCAGACGGGTGCGGCCGGCTTCGTGCAGCAGCATACGCAGGCCGCGCAGGCCGCAGAGAAGGCCACCGGCATTCCGGCGGCTTTCATGATCTCGCAGTCGGCGCTGGAAACCGGCTGGGGCCGAAAGGAAATCAGGCATGCCGATGGCAGCCCTTCGTTCAACCTGTTCGGCATCAAGGCCGGGCCGAACTGGAAGGGTCCGGTGGCGGAGATCACCACCACCGAATACATCGACGGCCGCGCGCAGAAAGTCACGGCCAAATTCCGCGCCTACGGCAGCTATGCCGAGTCGTTCAACGATTACGCCAGGCTGATGAAGAACAGTCCGCGCTACGCTCAGGTCGTGCAGAACGCGGCCAGCGCCCAGGGCTTCGCCCAGGGCCTGCAGCGCGCCGGCTACGCCACTGACCCCGCTTATGCCGAGAAACTCGGCAGGGTCATCAACACCACCTTGCGCTTGCAGAGGTCGATCGCATGAGTGCTTCACCGCTGATGTCGCTGGGCATCAAGGCCCTGGCGGCCAACTACGCCGCCCTGCAGACCGTCGGCCACAACATCAGCAACGCCAACGTCGCGGGCTACTCGCGCCAAAGCGTGCAGCTCGTCACGGCGCAAGGCCAGTTCACCGGAGCCGGCTTCTTCGGCAAGGGCGTGGACGTGGCCACGGTCACGCGTTCGCACAATGCCTTCCTGACGGGCGAGGCCAGCCGTTCCAGTTCCCTGGCTTCGCTGGACGGCGTCCGGCTGAACAAGCTCAATCAGCTGGAAACCGTCTTCAAGACCGGTGAGGCTGGCCTGGGCCATGCGGTGTCGAGTTTCCTGAACAGCATGGGCGATCTGGCGACGCGGCCCGGCGACAGCGCCACGCGCCAGGTCGTGCTGACGCGCGCCGCCGACATGTCGGCCCGGTTCTCCGAAGCCGGGCAGGCCCTGGACGACATCCAGGCCGGTGTCAGTGCCGACCTGCAGACCAGCGTCACGACGATCAACGGGCTGGCACGCAACATCGCCAGCGTCAACCAGCAGATCGCCGCGCTGAAGGGCCTGGGGCAGCCGGCCAACGACCTGGAAGACCAGCGCGACAGGCTGATTGCCAGCCTCAGCGAGGAAGTGCAGGTCAGCCGCATCCCCGCCGACGACGGCACCATGGGCATCTTCATTGCCGGCGGCCAGCGTCTGGTGCTCGGCGCCGAAGCCGCACAGCTGGCGGTGCGCCCCGACCCGAACGACCCCCGCCGTGCCGCCGTGGGTGTCGTCGCCGGGCCGCGGGTCAACCTGCTGGATCAGAGCAGCCTGGCCGGCGGCACGGTCGCCGGGCTGCTGCGGTTTCAGAACACCGACCTGGTCGACGGGCGCAACCTCGTCGGGCGCATGGCAGCCGAGGTCGGGCTGGCGGTGAACCAGCAGCAGCAGCGGGGCCTGAACCTGATGGGTAGCGACCCGACGCCCGAACTGTTCAGGCTGACCCAGCCCCTGGCGCTGCCGAACACCAACAATGCGCGCGACGTCAGCGGCGCGCCGCTGGGTGTGGTGCAGATGTCCTACAGCGGCGAGCCGGGCGCCTTGCGCGCCAGTGAATACGACCTGCGTGAAGTTCCGGGCAGCCCGGGCACCTGGCAGATGACCCGCATGGCCGGCGGCCAGCTGCTCGTCGACCCGGACGACCCCGACGACGGGCTCGACCGCATCAGGTTCACCGGTCCGACGGTGACGTTCCAGGGCATCACGCTGGACTGGACTGCCGCACCACCGCAGACAGGCGACTCCTTCAGGCTGCAGACCGTGGGCCGGGCCGCCAACGACATGGCCACGCTGCTGCGCGATCCGCGCGACTTGGCAGCCGCATCGCCGCTGGTGGCCACCGCGCCGGCGGCCAACAGCGGAACGATGCAGGTCGGCCCCTTGACGATGACGACAGCATCGCTGCCGTTTCCGGGCGCCAGCGAGACCCTGTTGTTCACCCGCCTCGTGCCGGCTGTCGACGGCTTCGATTACAGCGTTTCCTCGTCCTTGACGGGGGCCAGCGTGCTCTGGAATCCAGGCGACAGGCTGGTCGGCGGCAACGGCTACGAACTGCAGGTGAGCGGCGTTCCTGGCGACGGCGACGCCCTGGTCATCGATCCCACGCCTGCGGGCACCCTGGCCAGCAACAACGGCAATGCCCGCGCGATGCTGGCGCTGCGCGACCTGGGGCTGATCGAGGGCGTGTCGGTGACCGACGGCTATGCCATGGCGCTGGCCGAGGTCGGTGCGCGCGTGCAGTCGGGCGCCTCGACGGCCTCGATCTCGTCGGCGGTGGCGCGGCAGGCCGAGACGCAGCGCTCCTCGCAGTCAGGCGTCAATCTCGACGAAGAAGCGGCAAGACTGATCCAGTTCCAGCAAAGCTACCAGGCCGCGGCCAAGATGCTGCAGGTTGCGCAGTCCCTGTTCGACACCCTGCTGCAGACGACCGGCAACTGACGCGCTGAATACACGCGATGAGAATCAACACCTACATGGCCTACGAGACTTCGATCTCGCAACTGCAAAGCCGCCAGGCGTCGCTGACCCGCGCCCAGGAACAGCTCACCAGCGGCAAGCGGGTCGACCGTGCCAGCGACGATCCGGCCGCCGCCGCCCGTGCCGAGCGGGCGCTGGCTGCCATCGGCCGTGCCGACGCCAACAAGCGTGCGCTGGACGCCAGCCGCAATTCGATGACGCTGACCGAGTCGGCGCTGGGCGACGCCGGCGAGATGCTGCAGCAGGCGCGTGAACTGGCCATCAGCGCCGGCAACGGCAGCCTGGTCGACAGCGATCGCCTGACCATCGCCAACGCCATCCGCGGCCTGCGCAACGACCTGCTGGCCGTGGCCAACCGCACCGACGGTGCTGGTCGCTACCTGTTCGGTGGCCAGGGTGCCGACAGCCCGCCGCTGGTCGACGGCCCCGGGGGCGTGCAGTACTTCGGCACCACTGGCGAACAGCTGGCCGCTTCGGGCGAGACGACACCCCTGACCGTGGACGGCAACGCCGCTTTCCTGGCCACGCCCGACCCGGCCGATCCGACCCAGCCGCTGTCGGTGTTCGCGGCGCTGGACAGGATCATCAATGGCCTGCTCGTCCCGGGCCAGACCTCGACCCAGGTCGCCGACATCGTCAGCACCGGGCTGGGCGACATCGACGCCACCGGGGCCAACCTGGCGCAGTGGCGCGCCCGCACGGGCGAGGCGCTGAACCGCATCGACGGCGTCGAGTCGCGGCTGAGCCAGAGCAAGCTGGACGCCCAGCGCGACCGCTCAAATGCGGAAGATCTGGACCTAATCGAGGCCATTTCCGACTTTCAGAACCAGCAGACCGGCTACGATGCCGCGTTGAAGATGTTCTCGACCGTGCAGCGCATGTCGTTGTTCGATTACTTGAAGTAGCCGTCCGGCGCTGTCGCCTTCAGTCAGGGCACGCCGGGCGGCCCTGACCGGCGCCCCCTGGGCCCCCTGTTGCTCATGCAAGACCATCCCGTTCTGGGCCAGGTGGCCCTGGGTTACAGCCCGATGATCGACCGGCAACGCACGGTCGTGGCCACCCGGCTGACGGTGTTTCCGGAACCGCGCGACGCCAGGCCCGATGCCCAGGCCCTGCTGTCGGCGCTGGACGAAGTCTGGCCCCCTGCCGAAGCCGGCGAAGAGCTCAAGCTCAGCCTGCGTCCGCTGAACCCGGGCGAGGCCAGGGCCGGGGCGGCCGGTACCCCCGGGCCGCGGCCGCCCTTGTCCTTGAACATCGCCAATGAAGCCTTGCTGAAGGCGGTCATGGCCATCGGTCCGGGCGTGCACCGCATGCTGGAGATCCCGGCCTTCATGGCGGTGGACCCGGCAAACGCTTCGAAGCTCAAGGAACTGCACGCCCAGGGTGCGATCCTGCTCGTCAAGGGTCGGCCGCTGACACCGCTGTCGCCCGAGATGCTGGCCTGCTTCGCCCATTCGGTGATGGAACTCAGCGACGATCGCCGCACCCAGGCGGCACCACCGCCGGGGGTGCGCCTGGTGTCGTCGGTCTACGCCGGCATCCGGTCGACCGCCGAGGCCACCACCGCCTTCGAGCGCGGCGCCGTGGCCGTGCTGGGCTGGCCGCACGACGATCCGGCACCGCGCGGCACCGGCCGCAACACCGTGCCAGCCGACATCACCACGGTGATGGAACTCATCCAGGGCGTCGACGCCGAGTTGCCGGTGGCAAAGCTGGAAGCCACGCTCAAGCGCGACCCGACGCTGGCCTTCAGGCTGATGCGCTACCTCAATTCACCGGCTTTCGGCATGTCGGTCGAAATCAACAGCTTCGGTCATGCGGTGATGCTGCTGGGCTACCAGCGCCTGAAGCGCTGGCTGGTGCTGCTGCTGGCTTCGGCCAGCAAGGACGCCACGGGCAAGCCGGTGATGCACGCCGCGGTACGCCGCGGCCTCATCATGGAAGAACTGGTGCGACCGCAAGGTGACCGCGACCTCTGCGGCGAGATGTTCATCTGCGGCGTGTTTTCGTTGCTCGACCGGCTTCTGAACCAGCCTTTCGACGAGCTCCTGGCCAACGTGCCGGTGCCCGAGCGGGTGCAGCTGGCGCTGCGTGGCGATGGCGGCCCGCATCTGCCCTACCTGGACCTGGTGCGTGCGATCGAAGGCGAGTCGATCTTCGACATCCGCGAGTGCGCCGAGAAGCTGTTCCTGTCGCCCGGGGAGATCAACCGCGCCTTGCTGCTGGGACTGCGTTCGGCGCGCCAGCTCGACTGATCCCATGAGCCAGGGCCCTTCGGCAGAGGCCTTGCTGCGCCTGGTCTGGGGTGCGCCGTTTCCGGCGCTGCTCCAGGGCGCCGACCATGGCGTGGTCGACGTCAACGAAGCCTTCGTGCAACTGCTGGGCTATCCGCGTTCCGCGCTGGTCGGCCGCGACCTGATCGAATTCGAGCCCGCCGATGACCGCGACGGCAGCCGCCTGGCCCGCCATGAGTCGATGGCCGCAGCCGCTTTCGGCACGCCGCCGCCGGCTCGGCGCCGGCGCCTGCTCGACGCCGGTGGCCACGAGCACTGGTTCAGCATCGCCACGCAGAATGTGTCGGCGCCGCAGCAGCCCGCGCAATGGCTGTCGCTGCTGCAGGACGTCACCCCCGAGGTCGCTGCGCGCGACCAGGCGCAGCGCGCGCAGACCGAGCTGGGCCTGTGGTTCGAGCTCAGCCACACTGGCGTGATGGTCTACGACCACACCGGCCTGATCGTGCGCAGCAACGCGGCCTTCGAAGCCCTGGTCGGGCACGTGCCCGAGGTGCTGGACGAAGCCGGCCCGGAGCTGCAGGCCTTGCTGGGCTGGCAGCCCGCCGCGCAGCGGCAGGGCGCGGGGCAGATCCAGCCGATGTTGCTTGGCGCGGGCACGGCCGTCGAACGCCTGGTCGTGGTGCCCGGCGGCGGTGGCGGCCGTCGTCAGCTCGGTGCGCGGCTGCGGGTCTTCGCTGCCGACGGCGGACAGCCGCGGGTGATGGCCGTGGTGGAAGATCGCAGCGCCGAGGAAGAACGCGACCTGGCACGCCTGGAGATGGGCATGCTGATGGACACCGCCAGCATCGGCGTGGCGACCTACGAGCCGGCGCGAGGCTGGCTCGCGCCCACGCCGCGGGCAAGCGCGCAGGGCGAGGCTGCGGTGTCTTCGGCAGAGCCGGCCGCGCCGCGCGCCCGTGGCGCGCTGCTGGGCATCGGCCGCGAACTCGTCGAACCCGACAGCCTGCCCGAATACGAACGCCTGCAGCACGCCTTGCGCAACGGCGAACGCACCGAGGTGCGCTACGCCGTGCGCCACCCGGAACTCGGTGCGCGCTGGCTGCTGACCCGGGTCGAACCCGGTGCCCTGGGCGGCGGCCGGCGCACGACCTCGGTCGTGACGCTCGACATCACCGAACAGGAACGGGCGCTGCAGCGCAACGAACAGCTGCTGCGCGAACTGACCACCATCCTCGACGGCAGCACCGCCGGCATTGCCTATCTGCGCGGGCCGATGCTGGTGCGTTGCAACCGGCGCTTCGAACGCATGCTGGGCTTCCAGCCCGGTGCTGCCGCCGGCGCCACCCTGGCCGAGATCTTCGGCCACGGCACCGCCCTGCCCGAAGCCGTGCAGCAGGCCAGCGCCGCGCTGGACGAGGGCAAGCCCTTCGAAGCCGAATTGCCGGTGCAGCGTGAAGAAGGTGGGGCGGTGCGCACCGTCTGGTATTCGCTGTCGGTGCGGCGGGCGCAGGGGGCCGGCCATGGCGACGAGACCGAGGCCGTGGCCGTGCTCACCGACATCTCGCGCCTGAAAAGCCAGCAGGCCGAACTGGAGCAATTGCTGCGCGACCGGGAACTGATGTTCAGCCTGTCCGAGGTCGGCATCGTCTACCTGCGGGGTGCGCGCATCGAGCGCGCCAATCAGGCCATGGGCGCGCTGGCGGGCTACGCCGCGCCCGAGCTGACCGCGCTGGACGCCGCCGAGCTGTACGAGAACGCGCGCGAGTGTGTCGCCTTCGAAGCCAAGGTCAGCAGTGCGCTGCGCGACCATGGACGCTTCAGCGGCGAACGCCTGCTGCGCCGGCGCGACGGCAGCCTGCGCTGGGTGCAGGTGGCGGTGCGCCCGGTCGACGCCGAAGACCTGGAGGCCGGCCTGATCTGCAGCTTCGTCGACATCGACGAACGGCGACGTGCGCGCGAGACCCTGGCGTTGCAGGCCGAACGCCAGCGCGCCATCCTGAACTCGGTGCTGGTGGGCATCGTCACCGTGTCCGACAACGGCATCGAATGGATGAACCGCTCGGCCCGGCGCATGTTCGCCGGTGAACTGGCCGATTTCGTCGGCGAACCCATCAGCACCGTGGCCACGCCCGAGGCCGACCACCCGCTGCGCCAGGGCGACCACCTGCTGCGGCTGCAGGAAGGCCGGGCCGAGACCTTCGAATGCCGGCTGCGCGGCCGCGACGGGCGCGAGTTCTGGGTCGTGGGCAACGCCGTGCTCACCGGCCGCGGCGAGGCCGGCGGCGGCCGCCAGGTCACCTTCGCGCTGCTCGACATCGAACGCCGGCGCCAGGCCGAAGTCAGCATCGCCCAGGCCCAGGCCTCGCTGCAGCGCGTGATCGAGACTGCGCCGCTGGCGATTGCGCTGTTCGACCTGCGCAGCCAGCGCGTGCTGCAGGTCAACCAGACCGCGGCCAGCTTCTTCGGCTGCGGCCTGGATGCGCTGCTCGCCGACGGCCTGGCGGCTTGCCCGTACCCGGCCAAGGCCGAGGCCCTGCACGGCTGGCTGCAGACGGCCGCGGCCGACGGCGAGCGGGCACAGTACGAGTGGCGCGACCCGGGCGCCGCCTTGCAGACCGACGCCAGCGCCTTGGCGCCGCGGGTGTGGGACGTGCGCGTGGCCCCGCTGGCTGCCGGCGGCGGCATGGCCGCACAGATGCTGCTGGTGGCCAGCGACGTGACCGAACAGCGCATGGCCGAGCAGGCGCGCCTGCGCGCCGCCATCGACCAGCGTGAACTGCTGGTGCGCGAAGTGCACCACCGCATCAAGAACAACCTGCAGGGCGTGGCCGGGCTGCTGCAGCAGAACGCCGTGCGCCACCCCGAGCTGGCCTTGGTGCTCTCCGAAGCCGTGGGCCAGGTGCGCGCCATTGCCCAGGTCTATGGCCTGCAGGTGGGCATGGCCGGGCCGCTGGGACTGGCCGGCCTGCTGCGGGCCATCGCCCATTCGGTGCAGATCACCTTCGGCCAGACCATCAGCGTGGCCCAGGCCGAAGCCGGGATGGCCGAGGTTCCGCACCTGCTGCCCGAGCCCGAGGCCATTCCGGTGGCGCTGGTGCTGAACGAACTGCTCACCAACGCCATCAAGCACGGCGTGGCTGGCGGGGGCGTGCGCTGTGCGCTGCAGACCGAAGGCGCCGAAGTCGTGGTGCGCATCACCGGCCGCGGCCGGCTGCCAGCGGGCTTCAGCCTGGCCCAGGTGCCGGGCAGCGTCTCCGGCCTGGGCCTGGTGCGCGCGCTGCTGCCCCGGCGCAGCGCTGAACTGCTGATCGAGCAGCGTGGCGAGGAAGTCGTGGCCGAAGTGCGGCTGCGCCCGCCCAGCGTGCGCCTGCCCGAGCCGGCGGCGGTGTCAAGCGGGCTCGACCGATCAGCCACAATCCACGCATGACACCCCAGGCACGCATCCTCGTGGTCGACGACGACCGGTTGGTGCTGGCCACCGTCACCCACGGGCTGACCCAGGCCGGCTTCCAGGTCTATGACGCCGACAACGGCGACGAAGCCATCCTGCTGGCGCGCGAGCATCGCCCTGACCTGGCCTTGCTCGACATCCGCATGGAAGGCAAGAGCGGCTTCGACGTCGCCGCCACGCTGCGCGATGCCTACCGCATCCCGTTCATGTTCCTGTCGGCATTTTCCGATCCGGCCACCCTGGCCCAGGTGCAGGCCCTGGGCGCGCTGGACTATCTGGTCAAGCCGCTCGACGTGGGCCAGATCGTGCCGCGCGTCGAAGCCGCGCTGGAAAGGGCGCGCCAGCAGCCAGCGGCTGGCGGCCTTTCGGCTGGTGCGGCCGGGACGGCCGGCCCGGCCCCCGCACCGGCCCTGCCTGGTGCGGCACCGGCTGCCCTGGCGGCATCGCCGGCCTCGACCTCTCCCTTGGCCGACCCCGTGCCGCTGGCCATCGGCCTGCTGATGCACCGCCATTCGCTCACCCGCGACCAGGCCTGGGATCAGCTCCAGCGCCTGGCGCAAAAGCAGTTGCACAGCCCGGCAGACCAGGCCGAACGCCTGCTCCGCGCCGTGGAAGAACTCGCCCGCAGCGCGATCTGAGAGCCCACCGCGGGCTGCGCGGCCTGCCCGGCGGCTGCGTCTACGGCGCCAGCGTGAAATGGAAGGTGGCTCCGCGGCCGGGTTCGGCCTCGGCCCAGATGTCGCCGCCGTGGCGCTGCACGATGCGCTTGACCGAAGCCAGGCCCACACCGTGTCCGGGGAAGTCGTTGGCACTGTGCAGGCGCTGGAACAGCCCGAACAGGCGCTCTGCCGAGCGCATGTCGAAGCCCGCACCGTTGTCCTGCACCAGGAAGCTGCGCTGGCCGCCCTGGTGATGCTGGCGCAGCGCAATCTGGGCGCGGCTGGTGCGGGTGGTGTATTTCCAGGCGTTGCCCAGCAGGTTTTCCAGCACCAGGCGCAGCAGGGTGGGGTCGCCCTGCGCCGTCAGGCCGGGTTCGATGTCGATGTCGGCCTCGCGGCCGGGCGCGCTGCGGCGAAGGTCCTCGACGACGTAGCTCGCCAGTTGCGACAGGTTCACCGGCTGGCGTGCCAGCGGCTGGGTCGACAGCCGGGCCAGGGTCAGCAGCGCGTCGATCATCAGGTTCATGCGCGCCGCGGCGCCCAGCACGCGGTCCAGGTGGTCATTTCCGACGCGGTCGAGCAGCCTGCCGTAGTCTTCCTTGACGATGCGCGTGAAGCCTTCGACGACCCGGATCGGAGCGCGCAGATCGTGCGAAACCGTCATGCTGAACTGCTCGGCTTCGGTGCTCGCCGCCGGCGACTGGGCGCTGGCCGCTGCCTGGCCCAGCCACAGGCCGCGGCGGCCGGGGCCGGCGTCGAAGCGCAGCAGCCGCCAGCCGGCCACGTCCACGCTGGTTCCGGCAGGCTGGCGCGCGATGTCGGCCAGGGCCGCCGCCGCACTGGCGGGCATTCCGGGCACGCCTTCGGCCAGTGGCCGGCCGGGCAGGGCACCGGGCCAGGCGGCGCTGGCGGCCGGGCTCAGCTGCTGCAGCACGAAACCCTGGCCTTCGTCAACGGCCAAGGCCGCGGCGCCGCTGGCGGCCAGCACGGCGCCCAGGCAGGCCGCTGCGGCCTGCAGCCGATGCTCGTCGTCCAGCGGCCGCGCCTGGCCCATGAATCCGTCGAAGCGGCCCTGGTCGTCGACGCGGGGGCTGCCGCTCAGGCGCCAATGGCGGCTGGGCAGCGCAGGAGTCGACCCCGTCTCGGCCACCTGCAAGTTCAGCAGGCTGAAGGTACGTTCGGTCTGCAAGTGCGGCAGCAGCCCCAGGCCCAGGGCCAGCTGCGCCCCCGCTGCAGCAGCCGCGCCCGTGGCCTGCCCCGGGCCGTGCCACTCGACCAGCCGGTGCTGCGCGTCGCTGCGCCAGGTGCAGGCATCGTCGATTTCGGCGCGCAGCCGCAAGGCCTGTCGGGCTGCGCGCAACTCAGCGGCAAGTTCGCGCTGGCCATGCACCCGGCCCAGCGCATGAAAGCCGTAGGCCACCAGGGGCAGGGCCAGGGCCATCACGGCCGCACCGCCCCAGGCTGCGGCACTGTCGGCGCAGCCCGCCAGTGGCAGACAGCCCAGCAGCACGGCAACAGCCGGCAGACGCAGGGCCGCGTCGGCCGGCGGCCCCACTGCGGGCGGGGCGCTGCTGTTCTCGGCCGTGGGAGGGTAGGGGCTTGACACGCTGCGGCGGATTGTAGGGACGGCCCTGCAGCCGCTGCCGACGCCTCGGCGGCGAGCTCAAGTTCGTGGCCAGGCTGCCGAAAACTGCGACAAGGGGCCCGGCAACGACTGCTGCCACGGCGTCCACCCGTTGGTTCCCGACTTGACGCACCGCCGTCGGTCTCGCATCCTGAACACCTTGCGCCACGCCAGATGGCGGTCAGCCGTGGACGCCGGCTCGATATCCAGGGAAGCCAAGACAGATGACTACCGAGCCCGCCCGCGCAAGCCTGGACCCGATCGCGCTGGACCGTCTGCGCGAACTCGACCCGGACGGCCGCCACGGCGTGGTTCGGCGGGTGCTGTCGACCTTCGAGATCAGTCTGGCGCAGATCCTGCACCAGCTGGCGGCGGAAATCGGCCAGGGTCGTCCGTCAGCGGTGGCCGACATCGCGCACAAGCTGAAGTCCTCGTCGGCGGCCGTGGGTGCGCTGGCGCTGTCCCAGGCCTGCGCCGAGGTCGAACGCCGCCAGCGCGTTGGTGCGCCGGCGCAACTTGACGACGATGTGCGGCGCTTGATCACGGAAGGCGAAGTCGCGCTGCAGTCTGTTCGGGCTATCCTGGGCAGTCTGATCTCCAGCCCATGATGGCTCAGCCCGCCCCATTCGCCGACGAGCAACTGCCCACGCAGCCCGAGGTTCTCCTGGTCGACGACGACGAGGTGAATCTGCTGCTGACCGCGCTCGCCTTGCGTGAGCGCGGTTTCAGCATCATCGAGGCCTGCAGTGGCGAGCAGACGCTCGAGCTGTTGCGCGAGCACACCCCGGACATCGTCGTGCTCGATGCCATGATGCCGGGGCTGGACGGCTTTGCCACCTGCCGCGCCCTGCGCCGCATGCCGGGCCTGGAAAACGTGCCGGTGCTGATGCTCACCGGCCTGGACGACGACGCCTCCATCACCCGCGCCTACCAGGCCGGTGCCACCGACTTCTTCGTCAAGGCCACGCAGTGGAGCCTGCTCGCCGGGCGCCTGCAGTACCTGCTGCGAGCCTCGCGCACGCGCATCGAACTCGAACGCAGCAAAAGCAAGCTGGCCCGCGCCCAGGACCTGGCGCGCATGGGCAGCTTCGACTACCGCTTGCCCGACCGCAACGAACGCGGCGGCCTGCAACTCTCGCCCGAAGCCCTGCGCGTGCTGAATTTCGGGCCGCAGGAACGCTGCAGCCTGCGCACCCTGCTGCGCATGGTGCCGGTGGAAGACCGCATGCTGATGCTGCGCCAGCTGCACGCCGCGCTGCGCCACGGCTCGGTGCTGGCCACCGACGTGCGCATGGTGCTGATCGACGGCCGCCAGCGCATGATCCATGTCGAGGCCGAGCCGGAATTCAACGAGCAGGGCCAGAGCGCCGGCTACACCGGCGTGCTGCAGGACGTCACCGACCGCCGCACAGCCGAAGACAAGATCCTGGAGCTGGCCAATTTCGACGCCCTGACCGGCCTGCCCAACCGGCGCCAGCTCATCTGGCGGGCCGAACGCGCACTGGAACAGGCGCGCCGCCATGCCCACCAGTTTGCGCTGTTGCTCATCGACCTGGACCGCTTCAAGCTCATCAACGACACGCTGGGCCACAGCGCCGGTGACGAACTTCTGGTGGAGGTCGGCCGCCGCCTGCGCGCCTGTGTGCGCCACAGCGACCAGGTCATGGAAGGCCAGTTCGACGCCGCCGGAGTGCGTTCGCATCGCAGCCTGGAAGCGGTGGGGCGGCTGGGCGGCGACGAATTCGTGGCCCTGCTGCCCGAGGTCGGCGACGACGATGACGCCGCGCGCGTCGCCCAGCGCATCCTCGAGGCCCTGCGCGAGCCCATCTTCGTCAGCGGCCAGGAATGCTTCGTCACCGCCAGCGTCGGCGTGGCGGTGTACCCGCGCGACGGCGCCTCGGTCGTCGACCTGCTGCGCAATTCCGACGTCGCGATGTATTCCGTCAAGGCCCAGGGCAAGAACAGCTCGGCCATCTACAGCCCGCAGCTGGCCGGGCAGGGACGCGAGAAGCTCGAGATCGAGACGGCCTTGCACAAGGCCCTGGAGCGCGACGAACTCGTGCTGCACTACCAGCCCAAGGTCGACCTGCGCGCCGGCCGCATGGTGGGTGTCGAGGCCCTGATGCGCTGGCAGCGGGGCGGTGTGCTCGTGCCACCGGCCAACTTCATTCCCCTGGCCGAGGAAACCGGCCTGATCGTGCCGCTGTCCGAGTGGGCGCTGCGCGAGGCCTCGCGCCAGGCGCGGGTGTGGCAGGACAGCTTCGGCTTCAAGGATTCGATCTCGGTCAACCTGCCCTCGCAGCTGTTCGAGCGCAGCGACCTCGTCGAGACCATCCATGCCAGCGTGACTGCGGCTGGCATACCGCACTGCTCGATCCTGCTCGAGATCACCGAAACCCGGCTGATGGCGGGCCTGCAGAGCGTCATACCGGCCCTGCACCGCCTGAACGACATCGGCGTCGAAATCTCGATCGACGACTTCGGCACCGGCTATTCCAGCCTGGCCTACCTGACCACGCTGCCGATCAGCGAACTGAAGATCGACCGCTGCTTCGTCAGCGACCTGGGCGTGACCCACCAGAGCAGTGCCGTCGTCACGGCGATCATCGCGCTGGCCCGGTCGCTGAACCTGCGCGTGGTGGCCGAGGGTGTGGAGACCCTGCGCCAGATGGACGAGCTTTACCGCCTGGGTTGCGTGCTGATGCAGGGTTTCCTGTTCAGCCGCCCGGTGCCGGGTGCTGAACTGGCGGCCTGGCATGAACAGATGCTGGCACCCGGCCGGGCACCCTGGATCCGCAACGAGCTGGAGACCTCGATCACCAGCCTGGGCACGGCACGCGGCCCGGGCCGGCTGATGCGCTGAAACGCCGATGGAAGCCAAGACCACTCCCCGCACCCCGTCGGCGCCTGCCGCAACCGCAGCCGCCAGCCCCGCCACCTGGGCCAAGGGCGCCTTGCGCCGGCTGGCCCAGGCGCAGCAGGAACCCACGCCCGAAAACTACGCCCGGGCCTATGCCGAGGAAGCCGGACTGCCGCCACCGGCACCGGCACTGGCTGCCCAGCCGCTGCCCGTTCCGGCACCGGCCGATCCCGGCAGCGACGGCCCGGCCTGGGCTGCGCTCATCGACAGGCTGGCGCGGCACCTGGAACGCCCCGGCCGCCAGTGGACACCGGCGCGGCGCAAGGACAGCCTGCAACGCGTACTGGCCGGCAGCCGCAGCGACGCCAGCCGGCTGCTGCAGCGCCTGCAGGGCCTGACCACCGCCTGGGAAACCGACAGCCCGGGTGACGCGGTGGCGCTCGGCCTGGAGCCTGAAGCGGCCGCCGCACCCGCCGACAAAACCTCCGCCGCCCTGGCACCGGCAGCCGTGCCTGCGGCCGCCGCCATGTCGCCGTCTGCGCCGGCCGCCTCGGCCACGCCGGTGTCGAAGGCCGCACGGGACCTGGCTGCCGGCCCGGCCGACACCGTCTGGCCAGCCACGGCGCAGGCCCTGCACGGCGCCGTTCAGGCCGGCCTGCCGGCCAACGACCCCCGCGCCGCAGCGCTGGCCAGCGAACTGGCCGACGAACTGGCGGCGCTGGCCGACGCCGTCGCCGGCGGCGCCAGCGCCGGGCAACTGCAGCAGCTGCAGGACCTGTGCGCGCGAGCGCAGCGTTTCTTCGCCCATCGCCACCACCTGATCGACGAACTGGGCGCGCTGAGCCGCGAGCTTGCCGCCGGCATGACCGACCTGGCCGAGGACGACAGCTGGGCGCAGGGCCAGTGCGCCAACCTGCAGGCCCGGCTGGGCGAGGCCACGGCCGAAGGCGGCCCCAGCGTGCGCAGCGTGCGTGCCGCCACCGAACTGCTGGCCGACACCCGGCTGCGCCAGCATCAGGTGCGCAGCGAACGTCAGGCGGCGCAGGCGGCGATCAAGCAGCTCATCCAGCGCATGATCAGCGGCGCCGGTGAACTGGGCGACCAGGCTGGCCGCTTTCAGCAGGCCATCGGTCAGCATGCCCAGGCCATTGCCGGAGCCGACAGCCTGGAAAGTCTGGCCGGTGTCGTGCAGGCCATGCTGGACGACAGCCAGGCCGTGCAGACGGCCGTCAACGCCACGCGCGAGCAGCTGCACAGCGACGAGGCCCATGCCCGGAACCTGGAAGCGCGGGTGCGCGAACTCGAAGGCGAACTGCGCCGGCTGTCCGACGAAGTGGCCACAGACGCGCTGACCCAGGTCGCCAACCGGCGCGGCCTGAGCCTGGCCTTCGAAACCCTGGTGGGCAGCGGCGAACGCAGCCAGCACGACGGCCAGCCACCGGTGCTGGCGATCGGCCTGCTCGACATCGACAACTTCAAGAAGCTGAACGACACCCTGGGCCATGCCGCCGGCGACCAGGCCCTGAAGACCCTGGCAGCCGCCGTGCGCGAAAGGCTGCGGCCGGTGGACCACATCGCCCGCTTCGGCGGCGAAGAGTTTGTCGTGCTGCTGCCCGGCACCCCGCTGGTCGAGGCCCAGCAGGCCCTGACACGGCTGCAGCGCAGCCTGAGCGCAGGCCTGTTCATGCACGAAGGCAAGGACGTGTTCGTCACCTTCTCGGCGGGTGTCACGGCCTGGCAGCCGGGCGAGGCCCTGGAAGCCGCGCTGGAACGCGCCGACGAGGCCTTGTACGAAGCCAAGCGCACGGGCAAGAACCGCACCTGCGTGGGCTGAACCCGGTCGGCAGCGCGGCCAGCCCGGGGGTCTGCCGGTTCACAAATGCACACCAATGCGGGCTCAATTCAGCAGGTCGCCTGCCGATAGAAGGACCAGGATGCGGGGCAACCCGTCATCCGCTTTCCTTTGGTCCACTCAACCCGGCCTGCTGCATGAACACCATCCAACGCCTGATCCGGCCCCTGAACCACGCCTTCCAGGTGTTCTTTGCCCGCGACCTGAGCCTGCGACGTGGCGAAAGCGGGGTTGAACTGGTGCTGGCTGAACGCGACAGCCAGGGCAAGGCCGTCATCAAGCCCAGCCGCGCCGAACTGCAGCAGCGCAAGGAACGCACCGAGCTCGACCTGATGCAGCGCCAGCTGGCGGCAGTGCTGGACGAACTGCCCGAGACCCGCAGCACCCTGCGCCATCTGGTCTTCGTCGAGCACGCCTTGTCGCGCAAGGGTTGGCGGGCGCTGCACAAGCTGCCGCTGGACGTGCTGCAGCGCGCGCTGGACCAGCTGGAAGGCCTGGTGCAGAACTGGTCGCCCGAAGGCCTGGCGAACCTGCGTTCGAAGATGGCCGTGGCCATCATCGACCGCGAACACATGGACCCTGACGGCGAAGCCGACGCCTACCGCACCGCGATGCCGATGGACGTGCCGATGCCCGCCGCCCCGGCCGAAGCCGCCATGGCCGATGCCGGCATGGTGTCTGACGCTGACGGCGACGCCCTGGCGGCGGCCTATGCCGCGCTGGGCGCGGCCGCACCCGCGCCCGAACCCAGCCCGGCCGAACTGGCGGCGCAGGCCCTGGCGCAGATCCAGGCCGGCGTCCACAGCAACTTTGCCGCCACCGAGCCGCTGGAATATCACACCGAACTCGGTTCGCCTTCGGCCCGCGCCCAGCCGCGCCAGAACCTGGCCGGCAAGGGCAAGCTGGGCACCATCAAGCTGCGCGAACTGCAGGGCTGAAAAGCCGCCCCAGGGCTTGCGTTTTGCCGCCGGGCTGATACTGTATGAAAATACAGTCTTCCCGGAAGGCAATGCGCCATGCTCCAAACGCCGCCTGGCCCCGAAGCCCCGCCGCCCCGGCTGCTCGACGCCCTGCGCGAGCAGATCCGCTATCTGCACTACAGCCGCCGCACCGAGCAGGCCTACGTGCATTGGGTGCGGGCCTACGTCCATTTCCATGAACTGCGCCACCCGGCCGAGTTGTCGCGTGCCGAAGTCGAAGCCTTCCTGACCTGGCTGGCCAACGACCGCCGGGTGTCTGCCGGTACCCACCGCCAGGCGCTGTCGGCGCTGCTGTTCCTGTACCAGAAGGTGCTGCGGCAAGACCTGCCCTGGCTGGCCGACATCGGCCGCCCCCGGGCCGAACGCCGGCTGCCGGTGGTGCTGTCGGCCGAAGAAGTGGCTGCCGTGCTGCGCCAGCTGGACCTGCACACCCAGCCCGGCGCGCCCTACGGCCTGATCGGCCGGCTGCTGTACGGCACCGGCATGCGCCTGCTCGAAGGCCTGTCGCTGCGCGTGAAAGACATCGACTTCGACCGCCGCGCCGTGGTGGTGCGCGAAGGCAAGGGCGCCAAGGACCGCGTGGTGATGCTGCCCGTAGCCCTGGACGGGGCGTTGCGCCTGCAGTTGCAGCAGGCCCATGCCCTGTGGGCCGAAGACCGCGCCCAGGGCCTGCCTGGCGTGCACCTGCCCGGCGCGCTGGCCCGCAAGTACCCGCGCGCCCCGCAATCCTGGACCTGGCACTGGCTGTTCCCGCAGGCCCAGCCCAGCGTCGACCCGCGCAGCGGCCTGCACCGCCGCCACCACTTCCTGGAAGGCAATTTCCAGCGCGCCTTCAAGCTGGCACTGGCGGCAGCGGGTGTGGCCAAGCCGGCTTCGCCGCACACGCTGCGGCATTCCTTCGCCACCCATCTGCTGCAGGCCGGCTACGACATCCGCACCGTGCAGGAGCTGCTGGGCCATGCCGACGTCAGCACCACCATGATCTACACCCACGTGCTGCGCCTGGGCGGCGGTGCGGTGCGCAGCCCGCTGGACATGCTGGCCGCTGCGCCTTCGCCCGCTGCGCCACCCGCACTGCCGGTGGCCCATGCTGTCGCTACCCCGCTGGCCATGGGCGCGGCGGCCGGCGGGGCGCCGGTCCCGCCCACGCCGGCCCGCATGCGCTACCCCGCCGCTGGCTGGCCCCCCACCCCGCACCGCGCCCGCGATCGAGAACCGTGCTACCTGGCTACGCCGAACTGCACTGCCGCAGCAACTGCAGCTTCCTGACCGGGGCTTCGCACCCCGAAGAGCTGGTCGCGCGCGCCCATGCCCTGGGCTACGCGGCGCTGGCGCTGACGGACGAATGCACGCTGTCGGGCGCGGTGCGCGCGCTGGCCGAGGCCGAACGCCTGCAGATGCGGCTGATCGTCGGCGCCGAGATGCAGCTGTCGGCACCCACCGCTGCGCCGAAGTCGCTGCGCACCAAGGCCGCGGCAGGCACGCCGGCTGCGGCACCGGCCGAACCGCGCCTGGTGCTGCTGGTGCAGTCGCGCCGCGGCTACACCAACCTGGTGGAATGGATCACCCAGGCCCGCCGCCGCGCCCCCAAGGGCCAGTACCAGGCGCTGCGCAGCGACCTCGAAGGCCGCATCCCCACCGCGCCCACGCTGGCCGGGCTGCCGGGCTGCTTCGCGCTGCTGGTGGCCCACGCCGAACAGCCCTTCGAGACCGTGTTCCACCACGCCATGTGGCTGAAGACCTGGTTCGGCACCGAGCGCTCGGCCATGGCCGTGGAACTGCGCCACCAGGCGCACGACGGCGTTCTGGTGGACACACTGGCGCGCGTTTCCGCCGCCACCGGCCTGCCGCTGGTGGCCGCCGGCGGCGTGCGCATGCACGCCCGTTCGCGCAAGGCCCTGCTCGACGTGCTGACCGCCACCGCGCAGCGCTGCACCGTGGCCGAGGCCGGCCATGCGCTCGCACCCAATGCCGAGGCTTACCTGCGTTCGCGCGTGCGCCTGTCGGCGCTGTACCGGCCGGAATGGCTGGAAGCCACCATCGCCATTGCCGGCAGCTGCGCCTTCAGCCTGTCGGAGCTGAAATACGAATACCCGCGCGAGATCACGCCCGAAGGCCACACCCCCACGAGCTGGCTGCGGCATCTGACGGAAACGGGTGCGGCAGAACGTTTCCCGAACGGCCCGCCAGCGTCGGTGCGCGCCATGATCGAACACGAGCTGGCGCTCATCACCCAGCTGCGCTACGAACCCTATTTCCTGACGGTGGCCGACATCGTGCACTGGGCGCGCGGCGAAGGCATCCTGTGCCAGGGCCGCGGCAGCGCCGCCAATTCCGCCGTCTGCTACTGCCTGGGCGTGACCGCGGTCGACCCGGCGCGCACCACGCTGCTGTTCGAACGCTTCATCAGCGCCGAACGCAATGAACCGCCCGACATCGACATCGACTTCGAGCACCAGCGCCGCGAAGAAGTCATCCAGTACATCTACCGCAAGTACGGGCGGCACCGCGCGGCGCTCACCGGCGTCGTCATCAGCTACCGCCCGCGCAGCGCGCTGCGCGACGTGGGCCGCGCGCTGGGCATCGACCTGGAACGCATCGAGGCCCTGACCAAGACCCTGAGCGGCTGGAGCCAGGGCAGCGAGGTCCAGGCCGAACGCCTGCGCGAAAGCGGCTTCGACCCCGAAGCCCCGCTGTGCCGGATGTGGATGACGCTGACGCAGCAGCTCATCGGCTTTCCGCGCCACCTGTCGCAGCACCCCGGCGGCTTCGTCATCGCCCGCGACAGCCTGGCGCAACTGGTGCCGGTGGAAAACGCCAGCATGGAAAACCGCAGCGTCATCCAGTGGGACAAGGACGACCTGGACACCCTGGGCCTGCTGAAGGTGGACATCCTGGCCCTGGGCATGCTGAGCGCCATCCGCCGCGCCTTGACGATGGTGGGCGACAAGCAGGGCCGGCCGATGGCCCTGCACCAGGTGCCGGCCGAAGACACCGCCACCTACGACATGCTGTGCCGCGGCGACAGCGTGGGCACCTTCCAGGTGGAAAGCCGGGCGCAGATGAGCATGCTGCCGCGGCTGAAGCCCCGCAGGTTCTACGACCTGGTGATCGAGGTCGCCATCGTGCGGCCCGGGCCCATCCAGGGCGGCATGGTCCACCCCTACCTGCGCCGGCGCAGCGGCGAAGAAGCGGTGGACTACCCCAGCGCCGAAGTGCGCCAGGCGCTGGAGCGCACCCTGGGCGTGCCCATCTTCCAGGAACAGGTGATGCAGCTGGCCATCCTGGCCGCCGACTTCACCCCCGGCGAAGCCGACCAGTTGCGCCGCGCCATGGCCGCCTGGAAGCGCAAGGGCGGCCTGGGCCCTTTCCACGAGAAGCTGGTGGGCCGCATGGTGGCCAAGGGCTACGAACTGGAATATGCCGAACGCATCTTCAAGCAGATCGAAGGCTTCGGCGAATACGGCTTCCCGGAAAGCCACGCCGCCAGCTTCGCACTGCTGGTGTACGTGAGCGCCTGGCTGAAATGCCACCACCCCGACGCCTTCCTGGCCGCGCTGCTGAACAGTCAGCCCATGGGTTTTTATGCCCCGGCCCAGCTGGTGCGCGACGCCAGGGAACACGGGGTGCAGGTGCGGCCGGTGAGCGTGCTGCACAGCCAGTGGGACAGCACGCTGGAGGACATCGGGCAAGGCGGGCAGGGTGGGCAGCGCGAACAGACCGAACAGGTTGAACAGATGCCAGGGCAGGGCGCCTGGCCCCCGGGCCTGCGCCCGGTGCGCCTGGGTTTCAGCCGCATCGGCGGCTTTCAGCAGGAGGCCGCAGAACGCCTGCTGGCCGCACGTGCCGAAGCGCCGTTTGCGTCACCCGAAGACCTGGCCCGCCGCGCCGGGCTGGACGCGCACCAGCTGGAGCTGCTGGCCCAGGCCGACGCGCTGGCACCGCTGCCCATGGGGCCCGACGACGCTGCGCGTCGGCCCCCCGAGGGGGCGCCTGCGGACCTTGGGGACGGCCCGGCGGTTCGCCGTGTGGGCCACCGCCACCAGGCCGCCTGGGCCGTGGCCGGGGTGGACACGCGCGCCACGCCCATGCTGCGCGAAACCCGCACCCACGAAGCCGCGGCCGAACTGCCGGCGCCCAGTGCCGCCACCACCGTGCTGGCCGACTACCGCAGCCAGGGCCTGAGCCTGACGCAGCACCCGGTGGGCCTGCTGCGCGAAGCACTGGCAGCGTTCCAGGTGCAGCCGGCAGCCGTGCTGCACGGCTGCCCGCACGGCCGGCTGGCGCGCGCCAGCGGCATCGTCACCCACCGCCAGCGCCCGGGCACGGCCAAGGGCGTGGTCTTCGTGACGCTGGAAGACGAGACCGGCTTCGTCAACGTCATCGTCTGGCCGGCCCTGGCCGAAAAACAGCGCCGGCCGCTGCTGGCCGCGACCCTGCTGACGGTGTTTGGGGTGTGGCAGCGCGAAGGCGAGGTGCGGCATCTGGTGGCCAAGACGCTGGTCGACCACAGTGATCTGCTGCAGGGCTTGGCGGCGGGCAGTCGGAATTTCCGGTGAGGGGGCGGGGTCGGTGGATGGACAGTGCAAGGAAGCGATAGCTGCGCGACGCTGTCGCCGTGCTGGAAAACAAGCTGGCTGGCTCGCTGAACCGGAATCGTGCTGTCTGCGAGCCCGGTCAAGGACGACATGGACCAGACTGCGCTCGCAGCACCCTGGGCGCCATGCAGCTGACTGACGCTCAGTGTGGGTCGATGAAAATCCACGGTCGTGCGTATCCATCACAAGAAGCCATGCACATCCGCCGTCTCCTGCCTTCGGACGCAGCCGCCTTCCAGCAAGTGCGGCTGCGAGCACTGCTGGACAGTCCCAGCGCATTCGGATCGAGCTACGAAGAAGAAGCCGATCGCCTGATTTCAGATGTCGCCGATTCGCTGGCAGAAGGATCGGGAAGGACCGTGTTTGGGGCATTCGACGAATCCACGCTGCTGGGAGTTGTCGGCGTCGGCCGCGAACGTGGCCTCAAGGAAAGGCATCGCGGGTTCATCAGAAGCATGGTCGTCGCGCCCGAAGCGCGTGGCAGAGGTGTTGGCAAGGCCTTGATGGGTGTCGCCATCGACTTTGCCAGGTCCATGCCCGGGCTGCGTCAACTCACGCTCGCCGTGACTGCGGAAAACGAGGTGGCTGTCGCCCTCTACGAGAGGCTGGGTTTCGTGGTCTGCGGCACATCACCTGAAGCACTGCACGTCGAAGGACGTTTCTACGACGAACTTCACATGGTTTGTCGGCTCGGTGATGCTCCTTGCTCGACCGACCCTGCTGCTGCTGCTGGCAGTGCAAGCCCGGTGTGTTCGGAATCCACCACGGCCAAGCACCAGGCCTGAACCGCAGGCGTTTGCACGCTTGACGAGCAAGTGAGGCTGTCGCGTCCACACCAGACGGCATGGAGCCCGCAAGTGCTGCCTGCCCCCTGTTCCTCGACTTCACTTGAAATTCACATCCTGGCTTCAGAGTGCAACTCCTGGCCTCTACCCGCGTGAGCATGGTCGACGTAGTGCCCCCGCGCCTGGAGTGTTGACGGTTCCCCTGCGGGCCCCACCCGGCAGCCCAGCCTCCTGTTGCTGCCTTCTTGCGTCTTGCACCGATGAAAACCAGTCAAGAGCGGCGTGTGTTCCGCGCCCGGCCTGGCCTGATCAGGAAACTGCTGGCCATCGTCGCCGGGCTGAGCCTCGCGCTGTCGGTCGTGCTCGTGGCGTTGCTGAACTGGCCCTTGCCAGAGATGCCGCGCCCTGGCATCGGTGGCGCGTTCCTCGTCAGGAATGTCGCGATCGTCGATGTGGTGAACGACCACATCGTTCCTGGCCGTGATGTGCTCGTGCGCAACGGTCGCATCGATTCCATTGGCGCGAGTCTGCCTGGCAGCGGGCAAGCCGGTCTCGTCGTCGTGGATGGCTCCGGGAAGTTCCTGATCCCGGGCCTATGGGACATGCACGTCCACTCTCTGAAGATTTCACCGCAGTACACCCACCCCCTGTCGATTGCCAACGGCATTACCGGCGTGCGCGAAATGTGGGGTTGTCCAGCCCATCCTGACAGTTTCGTCGCATGCGGCGAAGACATCAAACGCTGGCGAGCTGGGCTGCGCGATCACAGTCATCTTGCGCCCCGTTACATCATGCGCAGCAGTTATGCAATCAACGGCGAACAGGGGGTGCCCGTTGCCGCACCTGAATACTTCAAGGCGCGAAATGCAGGCGAAGCCCGGGCGCTCGTGGCGCATTTGGTCGCCGATGGCGTCGACTTGCTCAAGACCTACACCCACGTCTCGGTGATGGCCTACGACGCGCTCGCCGCGGAAGCTTCGAAGCAGGGGCTCTTGTTTGCTGGGCATGTTCCCGTGCGTGTTTCACTCGAACAGGTACTGGCCGCCGGCCAGCACAGCGTCGAGCACCCGCGAGTCTTCCTGTTCGACTGTTATCGGGGTGCCGCTGAATTCCGGGCGTTGCCTGATCCAGCGGCCGCCTACACCATCGACATGCGCGCACGGTTCATCGACGAGCATGACCCCGTGCGCTGCGCCGATCTCATGGCTGCGATGGCAGCGTCCGATACCTGGTGGGTGCCGACACTGCAGGTGCTGCGCATGAGCGCGCTCGCAGGCGACCCGGAATTTCGCGAAGATCCCCGCCAGCGCTACATCCCGTTCATCTTCTGGGAAGGCCTGTGGCGATGGGATGCTGATCGCGCTGTGACTGAAGCCAGGCAGGCACCGGGTCGCGACGTCCACGCCGAACTGTATCGCCTGGCATTGGACAACTTGCGTCAGGCCCACCGTGCCGGAGTTCGGATAGCGGCTGGAACCGACTCTGGCGACACCTACGTCTTCCCCGGGTTTGCCATCCACGACGAGCTTGCCGAGCTTGTGCGCGCCGGCCTGTCCCCGATGGACGCGTTGCGAAGTGCCACCATCGACGCAGCGCGGTTCAGCGGCAAGGACCGGGAATACGGCTCGATCGAGACCGGCAAGTTTGCAGACATGATCCTGCTGGATGCCAACCCGCTTGCCGATATCCGCAGCACCTCGAAGATTGCGGGCCTGTTCTTCAACGGACAGTACCTCGATCGCGGCGCGTTGGACAAATTGCTGGCGTTTGCCGAAGACCAGGCGGGCAGTCTTCGCACCAACCTGCAGCTCCTGTGGGGTGCACTGCGTAGCTCCGTCGTGTGGGCGCAGGCTGCAGACTAGATCCCAACGCCTCGTGGCGGGCACGCCCGGCGAATCGCAGTTGCTGCGGCCGGTTGTGCATGCTGACGTGCAGGTTCTGCGCGTCAAAGGGGTTTCTTGGGGTTTGTTCGGTGATCGCAGCCTGGCACCTTGGCCCGCTGGCCGGTACACGCTACATTTTTGCCACCTGGACCAAGCCATCTCCGTCTTCGGGCCGGTCGGCTCGAACGCAAGATCGAAGCACCATGAAGCCAGAAACGCCAGTCCAGCTGCAACTCGACGCCTACAACGCGCACGACATCGAGCGTTTCGTGGCCCAGTACACCGACGACATCCAGGTGTTCAGGCCGCCTGCGGCCGAACCCGTCATTTCGGGCATTCAGGCCTTCAAGGAACACTACGCCAGGAACAGGTTCACCCTGGCTGGCTTGCACGCCAGGGTCGTCAATCGCATGGTCGCTGGAAACAAGGTCGTCGACCACGAACGCATCGTCGGGCTGGGGCCTGACGAAGTCGAGGCCATCGCGGTGTACGAAGTCGCGGGTGCAAAGATCAGCAAGGTCTGGTTCTTCTGATTTCCACGAGTTCCTCCTCATGCTCACTCAACGCGATGCAGATGCGCTGGCCATGCGCCGGCAAAGCGCAAGAGCCTGTTGGCCGGCGGCAGCGGCGCCTGAAGCTTCCACCGGCATGGCCACCGGAGCCGCGGTCACGCTGCGCCTGATGACCGAGAGCGACCTGCCCATGCTGCACGCCTGGCTGAACCGGCCCCACATCGTCCAATGGTGGGGTGGCGAATCCGAACGCCCGTCGCTCGACCAAGTGGTGGCGCATTACCGGCCACGGGTCCTGGCGCAAGAACCGGTCACGCCCTACATCGCCCTGCTGGGCGAAGAGCCCATCGGCTATGCCCAGTCGTATGTCGCACTGGGCAGTGGTGGCGGCTGGTGGCCAGACGAGACCGACCCCGGTGTGCGTGGCATCGACCTGTCTCTGGCCAACCCCCTGCAGCTGAACGTCGGGCTGGGAACCCAGCTCGTCAAGGCGCTTGTGGAACGCCTGTTCTCCGACCCTTTGGTGACGAAGATCCAGACCGATCCGGCGCCCAGCAACCAGCGGGCCATCCGCTGCTACGAGAAGGCCGGTTTTGTGCAGCACGCGCTCGTCACCACGCCCGACGGCCCGGCCGTCTACATGGTGCAGACGCGCTCGATGTTCGAAAACGCCAAGCGTGCAGCACAGGGGTGAGCGCTTCCACGGCCTTCCCCGGCCTGGGCCTGCTTCACGCAGGCCAGGTCTTCAGCGGGTGCTGCGCATGAACACCGGCTTCAGCCGGCTGCGCGCGAACCCGTTTGCGTTCGGCCTGCTGCTGTCGCTGCTGAGCGCCACGGCCGCCGGCGCGGTGGGGGCCTTGCTGTTCCTGCTGCTCGATGCCGATCGCATCGGCCCCAGTGCCGCGGCAGGGGTGCTGGGCATGGCCATGCCCTGGCTGTTCATCTACGCCGTATTGGTCATTCCGGCCATCGAAACCCTGACGGGGCAGCTCGCTCCCATCGAAGTGCTCCGGTGGCTGAAGGCCCCGCCAGCGGTCGGCGTCGTGGCCAGCGCAGCCGTCTTTGCGGCGGGGCACTTCTACAGCGGCGGCCCGGGGCATGGGCTGACGAGCTTCGCTTCCGGGCTCGTGTTCGCCTGTGCCTACATGGCCTTCCGCAGGGAATCGGTGGGCCGTGCCTATGCCTGTGCCTGGTCGGCGCACGCAGGCCACAACGCCATCTTTCTGGCGCTGGCCCCATGAGAAGCATCGCTGCACCGGGCCTGCTTCTCGAACCCTTGCTCGCATCGCACGCGCATGACATGTTCGCCGTGCTGGCCGACCCGGCCATCTATGAATTCGAGAACTCGGCGCCACCGTCCGAAGCCTGGCTGCACGAACGCTACCAGCGCCTGCAGCTGCGCGGCCCCGCCGACGGCTCGGAGTTGTGGTTGAACTGGGTCATCCGCCTGGACACGCAGGAGTTGGCGGGTTATGTGCAAGCCACGGTCATGCCCGGTGGCCGGGCCTTCATCGCTTATGAACTGAACAGCCGCTTCTGGCGTCGGGGCATCGGCGGGCGCGCGGTTGGCGCGATGTTGGCAACGCTGGGCAGGGACTGCGGCGTACGGGATTTGTCGCTGTTCTCAAGGCAGCCAACTTTCGGTCGCAAGGCCTGCTGCTGAAGCTGGGCTTCGTCCAGGCCGACGAACTGCTTTCCTTGCGCTTCCGTGACGAAAGCGATGAAGTCGTGTTCGTCAAGCCCTGGGCCGGCGCTGCCGGTGCGGCCCCGCCCCTGGCCTGATCGTCAGCGCTGCGGCCCGGCGGGCCAGCCCGGTCTGCGCAGGCGGTACATTCCTGCAGCTTCGGCCCAGGCCCCGGTTTGGCGGGCCCCGGCGTTTGCAGCCATGCCAACACCCACCCAGGCTTCATTCCTCATGTGTACCTCTCTGCAGGCTTGGCCGCGCACCGCGTTGCCGGCCTGGGTCTTCCTGACCGCGCTGCTGGCGGCCTGTGCGTCGCCGCCCGCCCCCACCCAGCCGCGCAGCGTTTCGGTTGCCGAGGGCAAGTGCGCCCAGCCGCCGTATCCGGCCGAGGCACGCAGCACCGGCGCCGAAGGCGTCACGACTTTGTCCTTCGACGTGAACGCCGAAGGGCGCGTGACCCGGGTGGCCATCGTCGAAGCCAGCGGCACCTCGACTGGACATCGCGCGCTCGACGCGCTGGCCCTGGAAACGCTGCAGAAGTGTGTCTTCCCGCCGGCGCCAGGCTTCCTGCCCGCCAGCTCGAGGGTGGCGTATTCCTGGCGCCTGCAGAACTGAGACCGGCCCGGCTCCCAGCCCGATGTCGTCCGTACTGCCGGAAATCCAGGCGCTCGAAGTCGAACTCCATCATCCCGGGGTTCGCTGCAGCCGCCAGCGTCTCGAACAACTGCTGCATCCCGACTTCCATGAGGTCGGTCGCTCTGGCCGCAGCTACAACCGGGAAACGGTGGTCCGCTTCCTGGCCACGCAGGCGGCGCAAGTCGTCGTCGCCTCGGATTCGTTCGCGGTGGCAGAACTGGGCCCCGGCATCGCCCTGCTGACCTACCGTTCTGCCCATGTCCAGCCCGAAGGGAATTGGGTCCACCACACGCTGCGCGCATCGCTGTGGCTCAGAACGGCCGTTGGCTGGCAGCTTCGTTACCACCAGGGCACGGCGGCCGCCTGAGCCCTTTTCGTCTGCCTCCCTTCCCAGCATGCGCATCGAACTCGACGATCTGTCCCGCCCGCAGGTGCATGCCCTGCTGCGAGAGCACCTGAACCACATGCACGAGCTGTCGCCTGCCGACAAGGTGTTCGCGCTGGACCTGTCGAAGCTGAAGGCGCCGGGCGTCAGCCTGTGGACGGTATGGCAGGACGAGGTGCTGCTGGGCTGCGGCGCGCTGAAGGAACTGTCGCCGCTGCAGGGCGAAGTCAAGTCGATGCGAACCCCGGCCCTGCTGCGCGGCCGCGGGGCAGGGCGCGCGGTGCTGGAGCACATCGTGGCCACGGCCCGCCAGCGCGGGTACCAGACGCTGAGCCTGGAAACCGGCACCCACCCGGCCTTCGACGCGGCCAAGTCGCTGTACACCCGCTTCGGCTTCCAGCCTTGCGGCCCTTTTGCCGACTACGTGGAAGACCCGCACAGTGCGTTCATGGCCTTGACGCTGGCGCCTGCGCGCTGAGCCTCGGCCGTCCACGCCCCGCTCTCGCAGTCTGTCGCCCGGGCTGGCAATTCGTCGCCAGGCAGCGGCAGGGTGGCCGCGGCCGGCCTAGTCTTGCGGCCATCGCTGGACACCGGTCCGCCCCACCCGCAACCGCAACCGCAACCGCAACCGCAGGAGCCCACCATGGAACGCAGTCTCGACATCCAACGCGACGAATACAGCCGCCGCCGCCTGCTGGCCATGCCGCTGGCCGGCACCATCGCCTGGGCGGTGGTGGCCGCCGCCGGCCTGGTGCTGGACACTTTCGGCGCCGCCATGGCGCTGTTCGTGGCCACCGGCAGCATCGTCTACCTGGGCATTGCCCTGTCGAAGCTGACCGGCGAGAACTTCACCGACAAGACCCGCCCGAAAAACGCCTTCGACGCGCTCTTCATGCACACCGTGGCGATGTCGCTGGGCGTCTATGCCATCGCCATCCCGTTCTTCATGGCCGACGCCACCTCGCTGCCGCTGACGGTGGGCATCCTCACCGGGCTGATGTGGCTGCCGCTGTCGTGGGTGATCCGCCACCCGGTGGGGCTGTGGCATGCCGGCGTGCGCACGGCCGGCGTGCTGGCCGCCTGGCTGGCCTTTCCTGACCACCGCTTCGTGGCGGTGCCCCTGGTCATCGTGGCCGTCTACGCCGTCACCCTGCTGGTGCTGGAACGCCGCTGGCGGGCCCTGGAGGGCGCCGGCGCGGCCGGCGCTGCGGGCCGGCAGCCCGCAGCCGCGTCGGCCTGATTGCCCCAGCCGCCGTCAGCCCTTCGTCCCCAGCCTCTTTCCGCGACCCCCCCGCCATGAAACAACCGCCACCGACCCTGCTGCTGGCCGCCGCGCTGCTGGCCAGCCTGGCCGGCCCGTTCAACCCGCTGGCGCAGCCGGCCCAGGCCCAGCAGCTCGTGCTGGAACCCGCCGACACCGTACTGGCCGGCGACCCGCTGGCGATCCGCTTCACCGGCCTGCCCGCCGACACCGAGGTGCAGGTGGCCACCCGCCGGGTGCTGCGCGATGCCATGGGCGCGCAGACCGCCTATGCCGCGCAGGCGCGCTTTCGCAGCAGCGCCACGGGCACGCTGGACCTGGCCACCGCGGTGCCGCTGCCAGGCGGCAGCTACGGCGGCGCCGACCTGCGTGGCCTGTTCTGGGCGATGCAGCCCGTGCCGGCGGTTTCGGCCGCCCCGGCTGCGGCGGCAGCCTCGGCCCCGGCGGCCGCATCCGAGACCCTGGCCGAAGGGCAGGTGAGGATCGAGCTCAGCACCGCCGCCCAACCCGGCCAGCCGCTGGCCAGCCGCACCCTGACGCTGCTGCGTTCGCTGCCCGAGGTGGTTTCGCGGCCGGCCGAAGGTTTCCCAGGCGCGCTGTTCAGCAGCCTGCCGGGCAGCCAGACGCGGCCGGCGCTCATCATCCTGGGTGGCAGCGAAGGCGGGCGCCGCATCACCCTCGACGCGCCGGTGTGGGCTTCGCGCGGTTTTGCGGTGCTGGCGCTGCCGTATTACTCGCCAGCGCAATGGGGCCCCGCCGGCCCGCTGCCGGCCGAAGTGCCCGAACTGCCGCGCGCCTTCGCCGACCTGCCGGTCGAGCGCCTGGCCGCGGCGCGTGACTGGCTGGTGAAGCAGCCCGGTGTCGACGCGCAGCGCATCGGCGTGGTGGGCACCAGCAAGGGCGCCGAATACGCGCTGCTGGCGGCCAGCCGCATGTCCTGGATCAGGTCGGTGCTGGCCATCGTGCCCAGCGACGTGGTCTGGGAAGGCTGGGGCGAAGGCGTGAAACCCGGCGAACGGTCCGGCTTCGCCTGGCAGGGCCAACCGCTGCCCTTCGTGCCCTACAAGGACTTCGAAAAGGAATTCGCCGGCTTTGCCACCGGTGCCGACGTGAAGATCCGCCGCCCGCAGGACGCCGGCCGCGCCGCCCACCCCGAACGCGTGGGGCCTGCGCGCATCCGTGTGGAGGACATCGCCGCGCCGGTGATGGTGGTGGGCGGCCACGACGACCAGATCTGGGACAGCGGCGGCATGGCCGAGGCCATCGCCCGCAGCCGCGCGGCCGCCGGCCGCGAAACGGTGGCCCTGGTCTACCGCGACGCCGGCCATTTCCTGGGCGGCACGGGCTGGGGGCCCACCACGCAGTACAACGCCGGGCCCAGCAAGAGCGGCGGTACGCCCCAGGCCAATGCCCATGCCCAGGCCGAAGCCTGGGCGAAGAGCCTGGAGTTCCTGCGCCGCACGCTGGGCCCGATGCCTTAGCCTGCGCCGGGCCCGGCGGCCTGCTGGACAATCCAGGCGATGGAACTCCCCATCGAATGGCTGCCCGCCGAAGGCGAGCCGCAACAACTCATCCTGCTGCTGCACGGCTGGGGCCAGGACGGCAGCCACCTCGCGCCCCTGGCGCAGGCGCTGCGCCAGCAGTTTGCCCAGTCAGCGGTGCTGGCCCCCAGCGCGCCCAGCCTGGCCGAGCCCCAGCATGCCGGCAGGCCGGCCCCGGGCGGCCGCCAGTGGTACAGCGTCGGCGGCTTGACCGAGTCGAACTGGGGCGAGCGCGTGGCCGCGCTGCTGCCTGGGCTGCAGGCCTGGGTGCAGGCCTGGGTGCAGGCCCAGCAGCAGCGCCTGGGGGTGGGCCCGGCGGCCACCTGCCTGGGCGGGTTCTCCCAGGGCGCGATCGTGTCGCTGGCCCTGGCCAGCCACCACGACGGCCTGTGTGGCCGCGTACTGGCCTTCGGCGGCCGTTATGCCGAAGCGCCGCTGGCGGCGCCACGCCACACCACCATCCACCTCTTCCACGGCGGCGCCGACCGGGTGATCCCGGCCCAGGGCTCGCGCGACGCGCTGGAACACCTGGCCGCGCTGCAGGGCGACGCCACGCTCGACATCGCCGAAGGCGTGGGCCATGAAGTCCACCCGGCCCTGGTGCAATGCGCGCTGCAGCGACTGCAGACGCACATTCCGCTGCGCACCTGGCAAGCGGCCATGGGCGCGGCGCCACGCCCCGTCGAGGTAGACGAACACCCTGCCGACGGCGGCTCCGAACCAGCCCGCTGAGCCCGGTGGCAGGGCCCATGGCGCACCGACCGATCATCGACCGAAGACCGACTCCCCCATGCTCTTCCTGCTGTCCCCCGCCAAGTCGCTGAACTACGAAACCCCCACCCCGAAGTCCACCCTGCGGCGCGCCACCGACCCGCTGTTCGCCAGCCACGCCGCCAGCCTGGTGGCCCTGATGCGGCAGAAATCGGTGAGCGAAGTGGCGGAGCTGATGGACCTGTCGGCGCCGCTGGCCGAACTGAACGTGGCGCGCTACCAGGCCTGGCAGCCCGAGGCCACGCCCGCCAACAGCAAGCCCGCGGTGCTGGCCTTCGACGGCGATGTCTACGACGGCCTGAACGCCCGCACCCTGGCCAGCGCCGACCTGGCCTGGGCGCAGGACCACCTGGTGCTGCTGTCGGGCCTGTACGGCGCGCTGCGCCCGCTGGACAAGCTGCAGCCCTATCGGCTGGAGATGGGCACGGCCCTGGCCAACCCGCGCGGCCGCGACCTGTACGCCTGGTGGGGCGACACCGTGACCCAGCATCTGAACGAGCGGCTGGAAGGCCAGCGCACGCGCACCGTCGTCAACCTGGCCTCGGTCGAATATGCCAAGGTGGCGTTGCGCCCCAGCCTGCGGGCGCGCGTCGTCGATTGTGTGTTCGAGGACTGGAAGGACGGCCGCTACAAGATCATCAGCTTCTTCGCCAAGCGCGCGCGCGGCATGATGGCCCGGCATGCGGTGCAGGTGCGTGCGCGCAGCGTGAAGGCGCTGGAGGCTTTCGACACCGACGGCTATGCCCTGGCCCCGGCAGCCAGCGAACCCGACCGGCTGGTGTTCCGGCGCCGAGCCCAGCCCGGGTAAGAATACGGCCATGGCTGCACTTGTCCAGACCATCACCCCGGAACTGCGGCGCTGGATCGTCGCCCAGGCCGAGGCCGGCTGTCGTCTCGAAGACGTGCTGCAGGCCATGAAGGCCAGCGGCTGGGACGAAACCGTGGCCGCAGCGGCGCTGGAACAGACGCTGCGCGAGCGTCTGGCGGAACTGAACCCGCAGGCCAGCGTGTCGCCGCTGGACGCCGCCACGCCCTTGCCAGAACCGGCGCTGCAGGCTGCGCCCAGCGTGATCGTCGTCGAAGGCCATGCCGTGCAGGTGCTGGCGACCCTGCGCCACCCGCGCGTCATCGTCTTCGGCGGCCTGCTCACCGACACCGAATGCGACGAACTGATGGCGCTGTCGCGCCCCCGGCTGGAACGCAGCAAGACGGTCGACAACGCCACCGGCGGCGACGAGGTGAACGCTTCGCGCACCAGCGACGGCATGTTCTTCGAACGTGGCGAGACGGCGCTGATCTCGCGCATCGAAGCCCGCATCGGCGCCCTGCTGCACTGGCCTGTGAACCACGGCGAAGGCCTGCAGATCCTGCGTTATCGCCCTGGCGCCGAATACCGCCCGCACCACGACTACTTCGACCCGGTGCACCCGGGCACGGCGAAGATCCTGGAACGTGGCGGCCAGCGCGTGGCCACGCTGGTGATGTACCTGAACACGCCCGAAGGCGGGGGCGCCACCACCTTCCCCGACGTCGGCATGGAGGTGGCCCCCTTGCGCGGCAATGCGGCCTTCTTCAGTTACGACCGCGCCCACCCCAGTACGCGCACGCTGCATGGCGGCGCGCCGGTCACGGCGGGCGAAAAATGGGTGGCCACGAAGTGGCTGCGCCAAGGGGTGTTCGTCTAGGCCCGAGCCCGGGGCGCTGAACGAGGCTCGGCGCGACCGCCGCCGCACCAGGCTAGAACGTTCCGCCCAGCCCGTGGTAATGACCGGCGTGATACACCAGCGGCGGCAAGGCGGTCTGCGCCAGCGCCAGCACGTGGCCGATGAAGAGCACGTGGTCGCCGGCGTCCTGGCGGCTGAAGGTTTCGCACTCGAACACCGCTGCGCAGCCGGCCAGCACCGGGGCGCCGCCTTCGCCCGGCAGCCAGTCGCCCTCGTCGAACTTGTCGTCGCGGCGCGATGCAAAGCGCCGCGACAACGGCAACTGGTCTTCCGCCAGCACATTGACGACGAAGTGCTCGGCGCGGGCAAAGGCCGGCATCTGCGCGCTTTCCCGGCGCAGGCTCCACAGCACCAGGGGCGGTTCGAGCGACAGCGCGTTGAAGGAACTCGCCGTCAGCCCGACCCGGCCGATGTCGCTGTCCAGGCAGGTGATGATGGTCACGCCGGTGGCGAAGCGGCCCAGGGCTTCCCGCAGGCGCAGCGGGCTGACCAGGGTTTCGGTGGTCGCGGCTTCGAGTAGCGGTGGGCCTGCGGCGGGCGCCGTCATGCGCAAAGCCCGGCGTTGCGGGCTTCGATGCCCCAGCGCCGCAGCGCCGCGTCGTCGGTCTCGCGGGCGTCGACCCAGCGCGTGCCGGCGGGCGTGGTTTCCTTCTTCCAGAACGGGGCCTGGGTCTTCAAGTAGTCCATGAGGAATTCGCAGGCTTCGAAGGCCTGGCCGCGGTGCGCCGAGCTCACGGCCACCAGCACGATCTGCTCTCCCACGGCCAAGGGGCCGACGCGGTGCACCACGCGGGCGGTGCGGATGTCGAAGCGCTGCATGGCGCTGTCGATCATGTTTTCGATGGCTTGTTCGGTCATGCCGGGATAGTGCTCCAGTTCCATCGCGCTGACGGCGCTGCCGTCGTTCTTGTCGCGCACGGTGCCGATGAAGCTGGCCACCGCGCCGACACCGCCGTCGCCGGCGCGCAGCGCGGCCACTTCGGCCGAGAGGTCGAAGTCCTCGGTCTGGATGCTGACGCGGACCCTGGTCATCTCAGCCACCGGTCACGGGCGGAAAGAAGGCCACTTCCGCCCCGGCGGGCAGCACGCTGCTTTCGTCGGCCATCACCTGGTTCAGGGCACAGCGCACGGCCCGGCCGCGGGCCAGCAGCTCGGCGTGGCGGCTGCTCTGGTCCAGCAGCAGGCTGCGCAGGTCGCCCAGCGTGCTGCCTGCCGGCAGTTGCACGGTCTGTTGTGCGCCCAGGGCTTCGCGCAGCGCGGCGAAGAAGCGCACTTGCACGGTGATGGTGTCGGCCGGGTTCATCGGGTGATCAGGTCGGGCAGAGGCAAGAAACGCACCACGTCGCCGCGGGCGATGGCCTGGCCCGGCGGGTTGTCCAGCAGGCCGTCGGCCCAGACGGCGCTGGTGAGCACGCCCGAACTCTGGTTCGGGAACAGGTCGAGTTCGCCGCTGGCGTTCAGGCGCACGCGCAGGAACTCGCGGCGGCGGTCGGGCCGGGGCCAGTCGAAGGCGGCGCGCAGCGGCAGGCTGGGCGGCAGGCTGGTGGCCGCGCCCTGCAGCGCGCGCAGCACCGTGGTGACGCACAGCAGGTAGGTGACGAAGGCCGAGACCGGGTTGCCCGGCAGGCCCAGCAAGAGCGCGGCGCTGCCGTCGGCGCGGCGCACCTGCCCGAAGGCCAGCGGCTTGCCGGGCTTGATGGCGATCTGCCAGTGTTCCAGCGTGCCTTCGGCCTGGGCGGCGGGCTTCAGGTGGTCTTCCTCGCCGACCGAGACGCCGCCACAGGTGACGATCAGGTCGTTGTGCGCAGCCGCCTCGCGCAGCGCGCTGCGGGTGGCGTCCAGTCGATCAGGCACGATGCCCAGGTCGTTGACCTCGCAGCCGGCGGCCTGCAGCAGCCCGCGCAGCGTGAAGCGGTTGCTGTTGTAGATGGCGCCCGGGCGCAGTGGCTCGCCGGGCATCATCAGTTCGTCGCCGGTGCTGAACAGCGCCACGCGCGGGCGGCGTACCACCGGCAACATGGCCGCGCCCACCGAAGCCGCCAGGCCCAGGGCCTGCGGCGTCAGGCGCGTGCCCTTGTGCAGCACGGCGGCGCCGAAGCGCACGTCCTCGCCGCGGCGGCGGATCCACTGGCCATGGGCGGGCACGCTGTTCACGCGCACCTGGCCCAGACCCTGCCCGTCGGCCGCAGGCAGGGCTTCGCAGTGCTCCTGCATCACCACGGCGTCGGCGCCGGCCGGCACCTGGCCGCCGGTGAAGATGCGCGCTGCCGTGCCGCGCTGCAGCGGCCGGCCGGGCACGCCCGCAGGAATGCGCTGCGACACCGGCAGCACCGTGCCTGCGGACTGCACGTCGTCGGCATGCAGCACGTAGCCGTCCATCGAGGTGTTGTCCTCGGGCGGCACGTCCAGTGCCGACAGCACCTCGGCCGCCAGCACCCGGCCCAGGGCTTCGAAGGTGGACACGGTGTCGGTCTGCGCAATGGCATGCGGCGCGCTGCCGGCCACCAGGCGTGCCAGTGCTTCGTCCAGGCTCAGCAGGGGGCGGGTGTCTTTCACGTTCGGGGCAGCTCGTGGCGCATTCAGGTCGCGGTGTGGTCTTCGATGTACTGCTTGATCTGTGCCACGCTGGGCGGCATCACGGTGAAGCGGCGCGGAAGGTCTTCCAGACCGGCCAGTGCCGCTGGCGGCGGCGGGCGCAGTCCGATGGCTTCCTCGATCGTGTCGGCGAACTTCGGCGGCAGTGCCGTCTCCAGCACCAGCATCGGCACGCCAGGTTGCAAGTGTTGGCGCGCCACCTTCAACCCGTCGGCGGTATGGGTATCGACCATCACGCGCTGGCGTTCCCAGGTGCTGCGGATGGTGGCCAGCCGGTCGGCGTGGGTGCTGGTGCCGCTGACGAAGCCGAAGCTGGCGATGGCTGCGAATTCGACGTCAGTGACCTGGAAGCCACCGTCGCGCACCAGGGCCGGGCCGAACAGTTCGGCGGTGCGCGCCGCCGCACGGGCGTCGTGGCCGAGCAGGTCGAAGACAAAACGTTCGAAGTTGCTGGCCTTGCTGATGTCCATCGACGGGCTCGATGTTTCCAGCGTTTCAGCCGTGCCACGCGGGCGGTAGGCGCCGGTGCGGAAAAACTCGTCGAGCACGTTGTTTTCGTTCGTGGCCAGCACCAGCCTGTCGATGGGCAGGCCCATCTGTCGCGCCACGTGGCCGGCGCAGATGTTGCCGAAGTTGCCGCTGGGCACGGCGAAGGACACCTTTTCGGCGTTCGACTGCGTTGCCTGGAAGTAGCCGGCGAAGTAGTACACCACCTGCGCCAGCATGCGCGCCCAGTTGATCGAGTTGACGGTGCCGATCTTGCGTGCGCGCTTGAAGTCGAGGTCGTTGCTGACCGCCTTGACGATGTCCTGGCAGTCGTCGAACACGCCGTCGACCGCGATGTTGTGGATGTTGGCGTCCTGCAGGCTGAACATCTGCGCCTGCTGGAACGGACTCATGCGGCCGTTCGGGCTGAGCATGAATACGCGGATGCCGCGCTTGCCGCGCATCGCGTATTCGGCGGCGCTGCCGGTGTCGCCGCTGGTGGCGCCCAGGATGTTCAGTTCCTCGCCACGGCGCGCCAGCTCGTATTCGAACAGCTGGCCCAGCAGCTGCATCGCCATGTCCTTGAAGGCCAGGGTGGGGCCGTTGGACAGGGCCTGCAGGAAGAGGCCGGCTTCCAGCGGCTTCAGCGGCGTGATGGCGGCACAGCCGAACACCTCTGCCGTATAGGTGGCCCGGCACAGGCGCTGCAGGTCGGCAGCGGGAATGTCGTCGATGTAGAGCGACAGGATCTCGAAGGCCAGGTCGGCATAGGCCAGGCCGCGCCACTTCTGCAGCGTGGCGGCGTCGACTTTCGGGTAGTGGGTCGGCAGGTACAGGCCGCCGTCCGGGGCCAGGCCTTCCAGCAGGATGTCGCAGAAGCCGCGCGCGGCACTGCCGACGCTGGCGTCACCGCGGGTGCTGATGTACTTCACTTCAGTTCTTCTTTGCGGATGCGCACGATCGGGGCCAGCACCGTGGGCAGGGCCTGCATCTGTGCCAGTGCCGCCTTCATCCGGCCCTCGACGGTGTCGTGGGTGAGGATGATGAGGTCGGTTTGCTTTTCACCCTCGGCGCTTTCGCGCTGCAGCACCGCGTCGATGCTGATGTCGTTGTCGGCCAGGATGCCGGTGATGCGCGCCAGCACGCCGGCCTTGTCGGCCACGACCAGGCGCAGGTAGAAGGCGGTGACGACCTCGTCGATGGCCAGGATGGGCGTGTCCTGCAGCGAACCCGGCTGGAAGGCCAGGTGCGGCACGCGATGGTCGGGGTCGGCCGTGTGCAGCCGGGTGATGTCGACGAGGTCGGCTATCACGGCGCTGGCCGTGGGTTCGCTGCCCGCGCCCTTGCCGTAGTACAGCGTGCTGCCCACCGCATCGCCCTGCACGACGACGGCGTTCATCGCGCCTTCGACGTTGGCGATCAGCCTTGTCGCCGGGATCAGGGTGGGGTGCACGCGCAGTTCGATGCCCCCTGCGGTGCCCGTGGCGCTCTTCAGGTCGTCGCGCCGCTTGGTGATGCCCAGCAGCTTGATGCGGTAGCCCAGTTGCTCCGCATAACGAATATCGGCGGCCTGCAGCGAGGTGATGCCTTCGACATAGGCCTTGTCGAACTGGACCGGCACGCCGAAGGCAATCGCGCTCATGATGGTGGCCTTGTGCGCCGCGTCCACGCCTTCGATGTCGAAGGTGGGGTCGGCCTCGGCGTAACCCAGCGCCTGGGCCTGCTTCAGCACGGTGCCGAAGTCCAGGCCCTTGCTGCGCATTTCGCTCAGGATGAAGTTCGTGGTGCCGTTGATGATGCCGGCCACCCAGTCGATGCGGTTGGCGGTGAGCCCTTCGCGCAACGCCTTGATGATGGGAATGCCACCGGCCACCGCCGCCTCGAAAGCGACGATCACGCCCTTGGCGCGGGCCGCCGCGAAGATCTCGGTGCCGTGCACCGCCAGCAGCGCCTTGTTCGCCGTGACCACGTGCTTGCCGGCCGCAATGGCTTCCAGCACCAGCGCCTTGGCGATGCCGTAGCCGCCGATGAGTTCGACGACGATGGCGATGTCGGGGTTGGCGATGACTGCACGCGCGTCGCTCACCACCTGCACGTCGGCACCGACGATGCTGCGGGCGCGGGCGGTGTCCAGGTCGGCCACCATGGTGATGGCGATGCCGCGGCCGGCGCGGCGCCGGATCTCTTCCTGGTTGCGCAGCAGCACGTTGTAGGTGCCGCTGCCCACGGTGCCGATGCCGAGCAGGCCCACTTGGATGGGTTTGGCGCCGAAGTCACGTCGCTGCGCGACATGAGTTTCCGCTGCAAAGCTTTGCTGTGTCATGCGCTGTGCCGTTTACGGTAGTTCGAAAGGAAACGCTCGATGCGGCCGATGGCCTCGCGCAGGTCGTCGACGTTGGGCAGGAAGACGACGCGGAAGTGGTCGTGCGCCACCCAGTTGAAGCCGGTGCCCTGCACGATCAGCACCTTCTGCTCGGCCAGCAGTTCGTAGGCGAACTGCTGGTCGTTGGCGATGGGGTAGACCTTCGGGTCCAGGCGCGGGAACATGTACAGCGCGGCCTTGGGCTTGACCACGCTGACGCCGGGAATCTGCGTCAGCAGTTCGTAGGCCAGGTCGCGCTGGCGGCACAGCCGGCCACTGGGCGCCACCAGGTCCTTGATGCTCTGGTAGCCGCCCAGTGCGGTCTGGATGGCCAGCTGCCCAGGCGTGTTGCTGCACAGGCGCAGGCTGGCCAGCATGTTCAGGCCTTCGATGTAGTCGCGTGCATGGCGCTTTTCGCCGGAAACGACCATCCAGCCAGCGCGGTAGCCGCAGCTGCGGTAGTTCTTGCTCAGCCCGTTGAAGGTGACGAAGAGCACGTCGTCGGCCAGGCTGGCCATGCTGGTGTGGGTGTTGCCGTCGTAGAGCGTCTTGTCGTAGATCTCGTCGGCAAACACCACCAGTTGATGCTGCCGGGCCAGTTCGATGATCTGCAGCAGCACCGCGTCGGGGTACAGCGCCCCGGTGGGGTTGTTCGGATTGCAGACGATGATGCCGCGGGTGCGCGGCGTGATCTTGCGGCGGATGTCTTCGATGTCGGGCAACCAGCCGGCCTGCTCGTCGCAGACATAGTGCACCGGTACGCCGCCGCTGAGGCCCACCACCGCGGTGTACAGCGGGAAGTCGGGCGTGGGGATGAGCAGTTCGTCACCGTCGTTGAGCAGCGCCTGCATGCTCATCTGGATGAGCTCGCTGGCGCCGTTGCCCAGGTAGACATCGTCCACCGTCACGCCACGCACGTTCTTTTCCTGGGTGTAGTGCACCACCGCCTTGCGCGGCGCGAACAGGCCCTTGCTGTCGGTGTAGCCGGCAGCATCGGGCAGGTTGCGGATCATGTCCTGCACGATCTCGTCAGGCGGCAGCAGCCCGAATGCGGCCACGTTGCCGATGTTCAGCTTGATGATCTTGTGGCCCTCTTCTTCCATCTGCCGGGCCTTGTCCAGCACCGGGCCGCGGATGTCGTAGGCCACGCTGGCGAGCTTGGCGGATTTGGCGATGGGGTTCACGGCAGTGGCTTCCCGGGGGGCTTTGCGCTGAGGAACCTAGAATTATCCACGTATGAAGTTCCAGCCCGATACCGCCACCGGCGTCAACACCATCACCCGCCACGAACCCGGCCGGGTGTATGTCGGCACGAGCGCCTTTGTCCAGCATCTGGTCGTGCCCTGGGCGGGCGAGGTCCGGTCCTGGGCCGTGTCGGGCTTCGACGAACTGCAGGCCGACGACTTCGCGGCGCTGGCGGCCCTGAAGCCGGAACTGGTGATCTTCGGCAGTGGCAAACGCCTGCGCTTCGCGCACCCGCGGCTGCAGGCCAGCCTGATCAACGCCGGCATCGGCGTCGAGACCATGGACACCGCCGCAGCCTGCCGCACCTATAACGTGCTGGTCAGCGAGGGCCGCTCGGTCGTGGCCGCTTTGCTGATCGAGTCCTAGCCAGTACCGGACAGTCGTCGCGAAGACTTTATAATCTTGGATTGCGCCGTGAATAGCGGCAAACAGGCAGGACAACTGCGCTTTCCGAGACTCATCCATGACGCCTGTAGTCAATAAATCCCTCCCGGAATTCGAAGCCCTCGCCACCGGCGGCGTGAAGTTCACGCCCCAGTCGCACCTGGGCCACGCGGTGGTCTTGTATTTCTACCCCAAGGACAACACCCCCGGCTGCACCACCGAAGCCATGCAGTTCCGCGACCAGCACAAGGACTTCCTGAAGGCTGGCGCCGTGGTTTTTGGCGTGTCTCGCGACAACATGGCCAGCCACGAGAAGTTCAAGCAGAACCTGGAGCTTCCCTTCGAGCTGATCGCCGACACCGAAGAAAAGCTCTGCCACATGTTCGGCGTGGTGAAGAACAAGATCATGTACGGCAAGAAGGTCAAGGGCATCGAGCGCAGCACCTTCCTCATCGACGCCCAGGGCGTGATGCGCGCGGAATGGCGTGGCATCAAGGTGGCCGGCCATGTCGACGAGGTCTTGAAGGCCGTCAAAGGCCTGAAGAAAGCAGCCTGAGCCGGCCCCTTGCCCGCCCTGCTGTCTCCCCTGAACCCGAAGCCGCACCGGCCTGGCCCGTGCGGCTTTTCTGTCTGAGCGCCCCCCATGCCCTTGCCCAAGCCTCCCACCCGCCCTGCCGACATGCTGCGCGGGACCGATTTCGAAGCCCAGCCCGCCCCGAAGCCCGAAAAGCGCACGAAGAAGGGGCGTGCCGCCGCGGACGCGCCGGCGCAGACCACGCTCGACCTGCTGGATGCGCACCCGCCCGTGGTCGCCCTGGCCAAAACCCCCGCGTCGGCTGCACCAGCGCCGGCGAACGTGCCCGCGGCAGCCCCCGCCCGCGCCGCGGCACCGGCGCCCGTGCCCGCCCCCCAGCGGCGTGCGCGCACGCCGCGCGGCACGGGTCCGGCGAAGTTGTTCGTGCTCGACACGAACGTGCTCATGCACGACCCGATGAGCCTGTTCCGCTTCGAGGAACATGACGTCTTCCTGCCGATGATCACGCTGGAGGAACTCGACGGACACAAGAAAGGCATGAGCGAGGTCGCGCGCAGCGTGCGCCAGGTCAGCCGCGAACTCGACGCGCTGGCTGCGCTGGCGGAAAAGGACAGCGTGCTCGACACCGCCAGCGGCATCCCGCTGGCCAAGACCGGGCACCGCGAAGCTGGCGGCAAGTTGTACTTCCAGACCATGCTGCTGGACATCAAGCTGCCCGCCGGCCTGCCCCAGGGCAAGGCCGACAACCAGATCCTGGGGGTGGTGCAGGCGCTGCGCGAACAGCGCAAGGACCGCGAAGTGGTGCTGGTGTCCAAGGACATCAACATGCGCGTGAAGGCGCGCGCCCTGGGCCTGCCGGCCGAGGACTATTTCAACGACAAGACGCTGGAAGACGGCGACCTCCTCTACACCGGCGTGCTGGCGCTGCCGGCCGACTTCTGGGAACGCCATGGCAAGACCATGGAAAGCTGGCAGCAGGGCGGCTTCACCTACTACCGCATCAGCGGACCGCTGGTGCCCAGCCTGCTGATCAATCAGTTCGTCTACCTGGAAACACCGGGCGCGATCCCGCTGTACGCCCGCGTCACCGAGATCACTGGCAAGACCGCGGTGCTGAAGACGCTGCGCGAGTACACCCACGCGAAAAACTCGGTCTGGGGCGTGACCGCGCGCAACCGCGAGCAGAATTTCGCGTTGAACCTGCTGATGGACCCGGACTGCGACTTCATCACCCTGACCGGCACCGCCGGCACCGGCAAGACGCTGATGACCCTGGCCGCCGGCCTCTCGCAGGTGCTGGACGACCGCCGCTACACCGAGATCATCGTCACCCGCGTCACCGTGCCGGTGGGCGACGACATCGGCTTTCTGCCCGGCAACGAAGAAGAGAAGATGGGCCCCTGGATGGGCGCGCTCGACGACAACCTGGAAGTGCTGGCCCGCACCGACGCCAGCGCCGGTGAATGGGGCCGCGCCGCCACGAACGACCTGGTGCGCAGCAAGATCAAGATCAAGAGCCTGAACTTCATGCGCGGGCGCACCTTCCTGAACAAGTTCGTCATCATCGACGAGGCGC
>LNFM01001662.1_pt1 | contig 65305 bp, 68 predicted proteins | sample 596031 | NCBI WGS metagenome assembly LNFM01 (sample SAMN04254537, study PRJNA301005) | activated carbon metagenome | isolation source: dual media filters at the Ann Arbor, Michigan drinking water treatment plant | place: USA: Ann Arbor
CCTGACAGAGATAACACTTTCGATATGCTACTATAGATTGCATATCGATGATCTCCGCTCCTTCAGAGGCACTCAGTCCGACAGGCTGCTAGAGAGTGGTCTCCTCGGGTTGAAGCCACGAAGCATGACCTCACCCTAAGGAGCGGCCACAGGCCGCGTCTCGAAGGGTGGGCGATAACGAGTACCCTGGCCCACCCTTCGAGACACCACGCTCCGCGTGGCTCCTCAGGGTGAGGTTTCCGCTCGAACCAGTGAACCCTGGGCTTGGAGTGACCATGTCCGATCGCGCCGAGGCGGGATATTCATCGACGGCCCGGTTGTTCCATTGGTCGACGGCGGCGCTGGTGCTCGTGATGATTCCCATCGGGATCGTCATGGCCAACGCCAATGTCGGAGCGGCACAGGACACGCTTTATCACCTGCATCGCTCGATCGGGGCGGTCCTTCTGCCGCTCGTGCTGGCCCGCCTGCTCTATCGGCTGAGCCATCCACCGCCGCCGCTGCCGGCCGGCATTTCGCCAAGCCAGCGCCGGATCGCGCATGCGACGCACTGGGCGCTCTATGGGCTGCTGTTGCTGCAGGCGATGGTCGGCTGGATCGCGACCTCGGCCTATCGCGCGCCCATCCTGGTATTCTGGCTGTTGGAGCTTCCGCCGATCTGGACCATCGATCGGCCGTTGTCCGAGAGCCTGTTCGCGGTCCATCGGGCGATGGGTTTTGCGTTGCTGATCCTGATCGTGCTCCATATCGGGGCGGCGCTGTTCCATCATGTCGTGCTGAAGGACAACGTCCTTCGCCGCATGGTCAGGGGATGAGTCGATGAAGGATCGCGTGCTCGGCAGCCTCACCTTCGAGGAGATCTCGCGCCTCGGCGAGCGTTCGGTGCTGGTGCTGCCGATCGGGTCGATGGAGCAGCACGGGCCTCATCTGCCGCTCGACACCGATGCCATCCTGGCCGAGCGCCTGGCCGAGGCGATCATCGCGCGCTTCGGCGACACCTTCGACCTGTGGCAGCTTCCGCTGCTGCCGCTCGGCCTGTCGCGCGAGCACGCGTGGACGGCCGGCACGCTGTCGCTCTCGGTCACCGGGATGACCGCCTTTCTGCGCGAGTTGGCGCGCGAGATTGCGCGCGCCTTGCCGGCGCGCAACCTCCTGATCGTCAACGGCCACGGCGGCAACCGTGGCATCCTCGAGGTGCTCGGCTACGAGCTCAGGGACGATTTCGCCCTGAACGTGTGCACCCTGCATACCGGCGCGCTGATGAGCCCGGTACCGGCGGTCGGATTGCCCGAGATCCATGCCGGCAAGGACGAGACGTCGCTCATGCTGGCCCTCGCGCCCGATCGCGTGCGCGGCGAGCGAATTGCCGGCCTCGCCAGGGCCGTGAGCGATGCCGAGGTGCGCACCACCATCCTCGATTCCGGCGTGAGCTGGCCATGGAGCAGCGGCGACCCGCGGATCGCCGATCGTGGCGTCATCGGCGATGCCTCCGGCGCCTCGGCCGAGCACGGCCGGATCATCCTGGAACGGATCCTCTTGGCCGCGGGTGCCGCGCTGCAGCGGCTGCTCGCCAACCAGGACCTTGCGCGAACGTCGTGATGCCGCGGACGGCTACCGGCGGGCAGTCGCACATCCAATATTCACCGTCATCCCGACCGGAGCCGCGCGCGGCGCGGCGTCGTGGAGGGACCTTTCTTGTTGCAGCTTCGGCAAGACAGGTCCCTCGACTGCGCCGTGCCACGCACGGCTCCGCTCGGGATGACGGGATTTTGTGTCATATGGGAGTTCCCTGCGAACGGAGGAAGCGACATGGCCCAAGGTGACTATCGCGGACTGATCCACCGCAACGACGCCGATCTCGCGCAATGGCTGGCGCGGCGCCCGGGCGAGGCGGCGCTCGAGCCCGAGCTGCCGATCATCGACCCGCATCACCATCTCTGGCACACCGACGTGCGCGGGCTCTACTTCCTGCCCGAGCTGCTGGCCGATATCGGCGGCGGCCACAATATCGTCTCCACCGTGTTCCTCGAATGCCAGGCGATGTTCCGCGCCGACGGGCCGGTCGAGATGCGCCCTGTCGGCGAGGTCGAGTTCGTCACCGGCATCGCCGCGCAAAGCGCGTCGGGCCAGTACGGCAAGACACGGGTGGCCGAGGCGATCATCGGCTGGGCCGACCTGATGCTGGGCGCGCGCGTGCGCGAGGTGCTGGAAGCCGAGATCACGGCCGGCGGCGGCCGCTTCCGCGGCGTGCGCTACGGCACGTCGTGGGATGCCAGCATCGTCGGCCAGCACGTGTCGCGGCCCATCCCGCCGCACCGCCTGCTCGATCCAAAGTTCCGCGAAGGCTTCGCCGAGCTCGGCAAGCTCGGCCTCACCTTCGATTCCTGGCACTTCCATCCGCAGCTGCCCGATCTGGTCGACCTGGCGCGCGCCTTTCCCGAGACCACGATCATCGTCGACCATGTCGGTGGCGTTCTGGGCGTCGGCCCCTATGCCGGCAAATCGGCCGAGATCATGCCGGCGTGGCGCAAGAGCATCGGCGAGCTCGCGCGCTGCCCCAACGTCGTCATCAAGCTCGGCGGCCTCGGGATGACCTCGTTCGGCTTCGGCTTCCACGAGCGCGATACGCCTCCCGGATCGCAGGAGCTGGCCGACACCTGGCGCCCCTACATCGAGCCGTGCATCGAGGCGTTCGGCCCCGCCCGCTGCATGTTCGAGAGCAACTTCCCGCCCGACAAGCAGTCGTGCGGCTACGCCGAGCTGTGGAACGCCTTCAAGCGCCTCACCGCCAACGCCTCGGCCGATGAGAAACGCGCCCTCTACAGCGGCACCGCCGCGCGCGTGTACAGGATGATTGCGCCGTAACCTCTTCCTCCTCCCCAGCTTCGCTGACGATCGCGCGGGTGGAGAAGATGCAAAGCCTCATGTTCCTCTCCGCCCGCGTAGCGGGGGGAGAGGCTAGGAGAGGTGGGTCATGGAGCGCCGCCCAGGAGCTGATTTGCTTAAGGACCGATCGGATGCTGGCGGCGGAACTTGGTGCCGTCCATGCGCTTGGCACGCAGCAACTCCCAGACGATCTTTTTGCGGGCGTACAGTCGCGACGAAGGTCGCGCGCTCGTTCGGTTCGGTGCTGGGGCACTCACCCACCTCTCCTCCCCCGCGCTATGCGCGGGGCCCCTTCCTCTCCCCCCGCTCACGCGGGCGGAGAGGACCCAATGAGCGCCCTCCATCCCGATCTGTAGACAGGAGCATCAGCTTGGATGTGTCCCCTCCGTAGCAGCTTCGCTGGGGAGGTGTCCGCGCCTGCCCTGAGCGAAGCCGAAGGGTCAAAAGGCTTTTGGCCGCTCCGCGGCCAAAACGCCGACGCAGACGGAGGAGTCATGGTTCGAAGTTGCCGGGGGCGCGCCACTCCAGTGGCGCGATCATCATGGATCGCGCAAAGGACGCGCCACTGGAGTGGCGCGCCCCCGGTGCCTACTGCCTCGTCTGCGCGAGCCTCAGAGAATCGAGGAAGCGGGTCGCGGCGGCCTTGCTGGCGTCGTCGTTCTTGGCGGTGACGAGCAGGCGGTAGAGGCGATCCTTGACGATGTAGGTGCGCATCATCACGACGGCGCCGCCCTGGTCCTCGATGTCGAGGGCGTAGCCGTCCCAGCCCTGCAGGGTGACCGGCTCGTCGCGCATGTACTTGAACGTGGCGCGCGGGAACGCCTTCTCGGCCTCGCCACGGCCGAGCTCGCGCGCCATCACCTTGGTGTCGCGCTCGGAGTACCAGCCGGCCTGGTAGTCGACATAGTCGAAGTCGAACATCTCGCCGTTGAGCTTGGAGGCCCAGCCGATGCGTTCGCTGTCGTGCCCCTTCTCCTTCTCCGGGGCCTTCGACTCGGTGGCCGGTGCCGGCATCTCCACTCGAAACCGCAGGTCGCGCCCGACGATGGTCTGCCAGTCGGCAGGTTGCGCCCGGCCGGCGCCGGAGGCGAGAGACACCATGGCGATCGTCCCCACGAACACGCGACGTTTCATGGCCTGGGCACCAGATCCTCGCGGCCCGACCACTCCCAGGCGAGCCCGCTACGCGAGATGCCGCGCAGCAGGCCGAAGCACTGCGCCGCCTTGGCGGCGTCGTGGAGGGCGAACCGCACGCGATCGCAGCGATCGAGCATGGCAGACGATACCTCAGTAGGCGTGGTCGCGGAACAGCGGCGCGAAGGAACGCCCCCACTCGCCTTCCCACTTGGCCAGCAGCTCGTCGGCCGGCGCCAGGCCCGACGCCACCGCGCGATCGAGCGGCGCCAGGTAGATCGTCTCGTCGTTGCCGTGCGCATCGAGCTGGCTGCGCGCGCGCAGGCCGGCGTGGGCGATCTCGACCACCTCGCGCGCCCAGTCGGCGAGGCTGCGCTCGCGAAAGCGCGTCGCCAGTCCGGCGCGCGGCGTCTCGGTGCGCAGGTAGTCGTGGTCGGCGGTGGTCCAGTCCTTCACCAGGTCCCACGCGGCGTCGAGCGCCGTCGTATCGTAGAGCAGCCCGACCCACAGGGCAGGCAACGCATTCAACGCCGGCAATGGCCCCGAGTCGGCGCCGCGCATCTCGAGGTAGCGCTTCAGCCGCACCTCCGGGAACGCCGTGGTGACGTGATCGGCCCAGTCGTTGATGGTCGGCAGCTCACCCGGACGCGCCGGCAGCCTGCCTTCGAGGAAATCGCGGAAGCTCTGGCCCGAGGCGTCGATGTACTTGCCGTCGCGGTAGACGAAGTACATCGGCACATCGAGCATGTAGTCGGCATAGCGCTCGAAGCCGAAGCCGTCCTCGAACACGAAGGGCAGCATGCCACAGCGGTCGGGGTCGGTGTCGGTCCAGATGTGGCTGCGGTAGCTCTTGAAGCCGGAGGGCTTGCCCTCCTTGAAGGGCGAGATGGCGAACAGCGCCGTGGCGAGCGGCTGCAGTGCCAGCGAGACGCGGAACTTCTTCACCATGTCGGCTTCGGAATCGTAGTCGAGGTTGGTCTGCACCGTGCAGGTGCGCAGCATCATGTCGAGGCCGAGCTTGCCCTTCTTCGGCATGTACTCGCGCATGATGCGATAGCGCCCCTTGGGCATCCAATGCATGTCCTCGCGCGTCCATTCCGGCGCGAATCCGAGGCCGATGAAGGCCGCGCCGATCTCGCCTGCGACCGCCTTGACCTCGTCGATGTGCTGCGCGTTCTCGTCGGCCGTCTCGTGCAGCGTCTCGAGCGGCGCGCCGGAAAGCTCGAACTGGCCGCCCGGCTCGAGCGTGATGCTCGCCATGCCGCGCTTCAGCGCAATCGGGTTGTTGCCCTCGACGACAGGCTCCCAGCCGAAGCGGGTCAGCCCTTCGAGCATGGCGCGGATGCCGTCTGGCCCGTCATAGGCGAGCGGCTTGAGGCTCGCCGTGTGGAAGCCGAACTTCTCGTGCTCCGTGCCCATGCGCCAATCGGCGCGCGGCTTGTTGCCGGCCGCGAAGTATTCGATCAGCTGACGCCGATTTTCGATCGGCGTGCCGCCGCCGGACGGAGGTGCGGACATGCGCTCAGGACTCCCTCGTCACCCCACGACGGCAAGCCGATCGGGAGCGGCGCGGCCGCATGAGCATTTCTCACGCGAGCACGCGACTGGTTCATGATGTTCAACAACCGGTCTCCCACGCCGGCAGGCCCGAACGCAAGCGGTCAGGCGACGGCGTGAGGGAGGCTTCAGACAACATATTCGCGCACGCTGGAAGAACTGCGCCTTTCGACTTCCTCCCCAGCTTCGCTGGGGAGGTGCCCCGTCATACGGGGCGGAGGGGTCATGAGCCTCAGTCCCGCTGCTCATGACCCCTCCGTCCGCGAAGGAGTGAGACTCACCCGTGCTCCCTGGCACTCCGGTAGTCGACGGCGAGCCGCGGCGTCGGATGACGCCAGTCGCCGACCAGGGCCTGCCAGCAGGCGAGCGCGGCGAGCACCGCCGTGTCGGCGCGCAGGATTCGCGTGCCCAGCCCGACCGCCATGACATCCGGTGTGCGACGAAGCAGGGCGAGTTCCTGCTCGGCGAAGCCGCCCTCCGGCCCGACCAGGATCGCCCACGGCGACGCGCGGCCTGCGTGATCGAGGCCGGCCAGCGCTTCGGCGATCGGCGGGCCGCCGCCGGTCTCGTCGCACATCAACAGGCGGCGCCCGGCCGGCCACGTCGCCAGAAGAGTCGCGAGCTCGACTGGCGCACGCACCACGGGCACGGTCAGCCGCTCGGTCTGCTCGGCCGCCTCGATGGCGTTGTCGCGCAGGCGCCCGACATTGACCCGCTCGACGATGGTGTGCCGCGTCAGCACGGGCTGCAGCAGCGCCGCACCGAGCTCGGTCGCCTTCTCGGCGATGTAGTCGATGCGCGCGCGCTTGACCGGCGCGAAGCACAACCAGACGTCGGGCTCGGGTAGCTGCTCGCGCAGCCGCTCGGCCACCAGCGCCACCGCCGCCTTCTTGCCGCGCGCCTCGAACGTGCCGCGCCATTCGCCGTCGCGGCCATTGAACAGCCGGAGCGGCGCGCCGTCGGGCCGCCGCATGACGTGGCGCAGGTAGTGAAGCTGCGCCTCGCCGAGCGGCGCCTCGCTGCCGGTCGCCAGGTCAGCCTCGACATACAGCCGCGACACGCTCATGGAGTTCGTCTGCCCATGTCGGCATGATGCCGCCATGAGCGCCGACCGGACAACCGGCTTCACCGACATCAACCGCGGGCACTGGACGCTGCGCTACCTGCCGCCGTGGATGCGACCGTACGGGCGGCTGGCACGCTGGGATCGGCCGATCGGCGTCTGGCTGCTGATGATGCCGTGCTGGTGGTCGGTGACCCTGGGTGCCGCGCCGGACTGGCTGCGAATCGCGGGATGGATGGCGATCTTTGCCCTGGGCGCGCTCGCGGCGCGCGGCGCCGGCTGCACCTGGAACGACATCGTCGACCGCAAGGTCGACGCCCGCGTCGAGCGCACGCGCGGCCGGCCCCTGCCCTCCGGCGAGCTCAAGCTGCGCCAGGCGCTGGGCTGGATGGCACTGCAGTCGCTGGCCGGCGCGGTGATCCTGTTCAAGCTCAACAAGTTCGCCGGCGCGGTGACGCTTGCCTCGATCGGGTTGGTGCTGATCTACCCGACCATGAAGCGCATCACCTCGTGGCCGCAGGTGGTGCTCGGGCTCGCCTTCAACTGGGGCGCGCTCGTGGGCTATGCCGCGGTGACCGGCACGCTGTCATGGGCCGCCGTTGCGCTCTATGTCGGCGGGGTCGCGTGGACGATGGTCTACGACACGATCTACGCCATGCAGGACCAGCGCGACGATGCCGTCGTCGGCGTGCTCTCGACGGCACGGCGCTTCGCCGCGGCACCGAGGCGCTGGCTCACCCTGTTCGCCGTGCTGGCGGTGGCGGCATGGGCGGTGGCCGGCGTGCTGGCCAGTCTCGGTCCCGGCTACTTCATCGTGCTCGCCGCCATCGCCGCGCACTTCGCCTGGCAGATCGCCTTCCTCAGGCAGCACGACCCGGCCGACTGCCTTGCCAAGTTCAAGGCCAATGGCTGGCTGGGCCTCCTGCTGGTCGTGGCGATCGCGGCAGGCCATATGGGATGACCCACGCCGCCTGCCACGACACGGTTGTCATCCCGAGCGACGGGAGGGACCTTTGGTCGACATCGCCCAAGGTCCCTCTCGTCGCTCGGGATGACACCGTGAGCGCGGCAACGCCTCGCCGATCAGCCTGATCCGATGGCCCGCCTCCCCGCCGACCCGGAAGGCTTCATCCGCGCCAACACCGCGCTCGAGCGGCCGGCGATGGTGCCCGAGCTCGAGCTGTGGCTGGCCAGCGAGTACGTGCCGATCTGGCAGGCCACCGAGGCGTGGCTGGAGGCGCAAAACATCGACCCGCCCTACTGGGCCTTCTGCTGGCCGGGCGGCCAGGCCATCGCCCGCTACCTGCTCGACAATCCGGCCGAGGTGCACGGCAGGCAGGTGATCGACTTCGCCGCCGGCTCGGGCATCTCCTCGCTCGCCGCGGCCCGCGCCGGGGCGAGGTCGGTCCTGGCCAACGACATCGACGCCATGTCCCTGGTCGCCACCCGCCTCAACGCCCGGGGCAACGGCCTGCACGTCGACCTGAGCGATGCCGACTGGCTGGCCGGGCCGGACGGCGAGCCCGAAGCCGAGGTCGTCATTGCCGGCGACGTCTGCTACGAGCGCGAGATGTCGCAGCGCGCGCTCGCCTGGCTGCGCAGCCATGCGGCGCGGGGCCGGCTGGTCCTGCTGGGCGACCCCGGCCGCAACTATTTCAGCGCCCAGGGGCTCGAGGAGCGGGCGCGCTACGCCATCCCGACGTCGCTGCAGCTCGAGAATCGCGGGATGCGGGAAACCGTCGTGTGGCGGGTGATGCCCTTCGGATGATGCCAGTCGCCTGAGACGGCGTTACAATTCCTTCGCTGTTCTTTCACAAGGGATTGGGCTACAGCCAAAGCAATGGCAAAGGCCAACCTGAAGGCTGCTGACTTCGCCAGCCTCTACGACGGTTTCACCGCCCCGGTGTCGCGCTTCGACTGCGGCCGCAAGTGCGCGCCCCTGAACGGCGGCGAGCCGGTCTGCTGCTCGACGCAGAACGCCGTGCCGGTGGTGCACAAGGTCGAGTTCGAGCTGCTCAAGACGCGCACCGACCTGTGGTCCAAGTTCAAGCCCTACGACTACGCGACGCGGCAGATCGTCGACGAGCTGACCAGCGACTGCATGGCCGTCCATTGCAAGGGCGCACGCTTCTGCGAGCGCGACAACCGCACCATCGCCTGCCGCGGCTTCCCGTTCTATCCCTACCTGACGCGCGAGAAGCAACTCGTCGGGCTGGGCACCTACTGGGTGTTCGAGGACCGCTGCTGGATGATGTCGAACATCGAGATCGTCGACCGCGCCTTCGTCGACGAGTTCATCGCCACCTACGAGGCGCTGTTCATCAAGGATCCGACCGAGTTCAAGACCTACGTCGATTTCTCTGCCTCGGCACGGCGGGTGTTCTCGCGCTGGAAGCGCGAGATCGCGCTGCTCGGCCGGAAGGGCGAGCTGCTGGTGGTCGAGCCCTCGACCGGCGCCATCCGCCCCGGCCGCAAGAAGGACTTCCCCAAGGCCAAGCCCTTCACCTCCGAAAAGGAGTATCGTGCGGCGGTGAAGGAAGCTGGCGGCACGATGCCCGAGAACGGGCTGCGCCCCGTCTGACCTGCCCCCGTCAAAGGGAGTCCGTGCCGTGCGCCGCGCCATCTTGGCCTTGTCGCTGATGCTGTCTGCCGCTGCTGCCCAGGCCGAGGAGATCGGCTCGGTCGGCTACCAATTCCAGTGGTTCGGACCCAACGACAAGATCGTGATCGAGGCGATCGACGATCCCGACGTGCCGGGCGTCACCTGCTACATGTCGCGAGCCCGCACCGGCGGTATCAAGGGCGCGCTCGGGCTGGCCGAGGATCCGCCCTACGCCTCGATCTCCTGCCACCAGGTGGGGCCGATCGACGCCAGCCGCCTCGACAGGCTCAGGAGCCCGCACGAGGTGTTCAGCGAGCGCGCCTCGCTGATCTTCAAGACCACCCAGGTCGTCCGCTTCTGGGACGCCAAACGGCGGGCGCTGGTCTATCTCACCTACACCGACCGCATCATCGAAGGCAGCCCGCAGAACTCGATCAGCGTCGTGCCGGTCGGCGCGAAGTAGACATCCCCCTCCCCGGCTCCGCCGGGGAGGTGTCCGCGCCTGCCCTGAGCGAAGCCGAAGGGTCTTACGCCGACGGAGGGGTCATGAGTCACAGTCTCGCTGCTCATGACCCTTTGTCGCCGAAGACGGCGACACCTCCCCACTGCGTGGGGAGGACTCACCGATAGAGGAACGTCCCCAGCAGCACCCAGCGGGCGGCACCGGGCTTGCCGGCCAGCGGCGTCGTGTAGTGCCAGAACGGCAGGCGGTAGGCAGTCAGCGTCGCCGGCGCGGCGAGCGGCACGATCTCGCTGAAATGACCAGCGCGGCTGTAGACCAGCCACTGGTGGGCAACGCCGGGCGAGCACAGGCTGAGATGGATGTCGACATAGCCGTGCCGCGCACGAGGGTTCTCGGGATGGTGGTCGTTGTGCGGGCCGGCGTAGTCACCCGGCCCGTAGCGCAGCACCTGCAGGCCCCAGCCGGCCGTCAGCCTGCGGCCGGCCAGCGCCTCGGCGAAGGCGCGAAAGCTCGCCGAGCGCAGCAGGCGGACGAGGCCGATCCGCTCGGCCGCCTTGACGCCGGCCTCGCGCCGGCTTTCGAAGTAGATCGTGCGGGCCCGGCTGGTCTTGGGCAGCGTCTCGCCGTAATCGTGGCGCATCCTGAAGATCGACTCCGGCGGGATCGGCCGCTCCAGCGGCTCGAGCGTGCCCGCCAGCGCCTCCTCGAGGACCCGCCGCAGGCGCCGGGCCTTGGCGCGATCGACCAGGTCGTCGTGCACCACGAAGCGCGTGCGCGGGTCGGCAAGGGCGCCGCTGAGGTCATGCGTGCCCGCCAGCACGCGCCGGCCGGCCCGCGTCAGCAGGTCCTCGAACTCGGCCGGGACGGCGTTTGATCTCATGCGATGGCCCCTCTAAAGGTCTTGCCCAACATGCCATACGCCTCGCTCCGCGACTTCATGGCTCGGCTCGAACAGAGCGGCCGGCTGGTGCGGGTCAAGGCACCGGTGTCCCCACACCTCGAGATGACCGAGATCCAGACTCGGCTGCTCGCCGAGAAGGGGCCGGCGGTGCTGTTCGAGAACGTCGTGCGGGCCGACGGCAGCCGCGCCGGGATGCCGGTGCTGGTCAACCTGTTCGGCACGGTCGAGCGGGTCGCCTGGGGCATGGACCGCGAGCCCGCCGGCCTGCGCGGCGTCGGCGAGACGCTGGCCTTCCTGCGCCAGCCCGAGCCGCCGGGCGGCTGGCGCGAGGCGCTCGACATGCTGCCCATGCTGCGCACCGTGATGGCGATGAAGCCGCGCACGGTCGGCAGCGCACCCTGCCAGGAGATCGTGCTGAAGGGCGACGACATCGATCTCGGCCTGCTGCCGATCCAGACCTGCTGGCCGGGCGAGCCGGCGCCGCTGATCACCTGGCCGCTGATCGTGACCCAGGGCCCCGACCCCAAGGGCGATCGCCAGGACAGCTTCAATCTCGGCATCTATCGCCTGCAGGTGACCGGCCGCAACACGACGCTGATGCGCTGGCTGAAGCATCGCGGCGGCGCGCAGCATCATCAGCGCTGGAAGGGCGCCGGCAAGCGCGAGCCTCTGCCCGCGGCGGCGGTGATCGGCGCCGATCCCGGCACCATCCTGGCGGCGGTGACACCGGTGCCGGATACGCTGTCGGAGTACCAGTTCGCCGGCCTGCTGCGCGGCAGGAAAGTCGAGCTGGTCGGTTGCAAGACGATCCCGCTCAAGGTGCCGGCCGAGGCCGAGATCGTGCTCGAGGGCCATGTCAGCCTCGACGACTACGGCGACGAGGGTCCCTACGGCGATCACACCGGCTACTACAACAGCGTCGAGCGCTTTCCGGTGTTCACCTTGAGCGCCATCACCATGCGGCGCCAGCCGATCTACCTCTCGACCTTCACCGGCCGGCCGCCCGACGAGCCGAGCGTGCTGGGCGAGGCGCTGAACGAGGTCTTCATCCCGCTGTTCCAGCAGCAGTTCCCCGAGATCGTCGATTTCTGGCTGCCGCCCGAAGGCTGCAGCTACAGGATAGCCGTGGTGTCGATGAGGAAGGCCTACGCCGGCCACGCCAAGCGCGTGATGATGGGTGTGTGGAGCTACCTGCGCCAGTTCATGTACACCAAGTGGGTGATCGTGGTGGACGCCGACATCGACGCGCGCAACTGGAAGGATGTGATGTGGGCGCTGAGCACGCGCATGGACCCGGCGCGCGACATCACGGTGATCGAGAGCACGCCGATCGACTATCTCGACTTCGCGAGCCCGGTCAGCGGCCTGGGCTCGAAGATCGGCCTCGACGCCACTGACAAGTTCCCCGGCGAGACCAACCGCGAATGGGGCCGCCAGATCCGCATGGACCAGGCCGTCGTCGACAAGGTCGACGCGATGTGGGGCGAGCTGGGGTTGCCGGGGAGCGGCAAGAAGATCTGGCGATAGAGCTCGAAGCTGCCCCACAGCGCTCCAGGGCATTTGCATATGGGAAAACACCGCCATCCCGACCGAAGCTGAGCACAGCGCCTGCCCTGAGCGCAGTCGAAGGGAGGCGTAGTGGAGGGACCTTTCTTGTGGCAGCACCAGCAAGAAAGGTCCGTCGACTGCGCCGCGCTACGCGCGGCTTCGCTCGGGATGACGGCATTTTTGTTTGTGAATGCCCTGCGCTCGGGATGACGTCGTATGCCCGCGGCGCGCGCCCAAGGGATATTGTCATCCCCCGCGCAGCGGGGGATCTTTCGTCCTACGCGTGCATGCCCGGCAGCACGTGCCTGACCAGCAGGTCGCGCCCCACCGCCGCATCCTCGACCGACGCGCCGCGCGTCGCACCGCTGATCGCCACCTTGTCGAGGCCGAGCCTGGCCAGCGACCGCAGACGCTCGATGCAACGATCTGGGGAGCCGACGATGGCGAAGCGGTCGACGAAGTCGTCGGTCAGTGTCGTCGCCTGTCGCGAATCGCCGCGCGTATGGGCCTTCATGTCGTAGTTCGAGTGCAGCGCCTCCAGCACCTCGCGGTCGCCCGACGAGGTCGGCACGTTGGTCTTGCCATGCATCACCGAGAAGCGCGCGAACGTCGTGAGCCCGCCGCGCACCAGGCTGCGCGCCGCGCCGATGTCGCCGTGGCAGCCCAGATTGACGTAGGCGCCGAAGGCGATGCCGTCGGGATCGAGACCGGCGTCCTTGCGAATCTTCCTGGCAAGCCCGATGCCCCAGCTCAGCCGCTCCTGGTCGGCGCCCAGAGCGAACATCACGCGCTCGGCGTGCAAGGCCGCAATCGCGATCACCTTGGGGCCGCTCGCGGCGACCTCGACCGGCACCTTGGCGCCATCGGCGATCCAGGCGATGCGGCTGGCCGGCGGCGCGTCGTGCAGGTGCAGCCCCGACATCGGCGGCGCAACGTCGTGCGGGATATCGATGTCGTCGAAGCTCACCGCCTCGCCGCGCAGGTAGGTCTGCAATTGCCTCAGGTAGCGCTCGAACTGGCCGAGCCGCGCCGGCGCGCGGCCGAGATGGGCGAGCGCCGAATCGCCGCGCCCGATACCCAGCACGGCGCGGCCGTTCGACACCCGGTTGACGCTGGTGATCGCCGTCGCGGTGGCCGCCGCATGGCGCGTCACCGAGTTGGTGACGCCGGTGCCGAGGCCGATCCGCCTGGTCGCGCTCGCCGCCAGCGCCAGGGCGACATAGGGGTCCCCCGACAAGTTCTGCGAATCGACCACCAGCATGCCGTCCCAGCCCGCCGCCTCGGTTTCCTGCGCGGTGCGCGCCGCCCCGCGCGCCGAGGCCACGGTTGTCATCCACAGTTGCACGATCGGACCCCTTCTATCTTATCACGCACGATTTCACCATCTTTCGGCCACGCAACGCCAGTCGAGCCGAGCGATGTCCCGCGCTATAGTGTGGCCATGTCCACGAACGACCTCGCCCTGGTTCGCGAATTCAAGCGGCGCGCCGAAATGGCGCTTCCGGGAAGAGTCGCGCGCGTGATGCTCTATGGATCACGAGCGCGAGGTGACGCACGACCAGATTCGGATTGGGATATCGCGGTCTTCGTCAACGGCCCGCCCTTGCCGCACGATCGCAGGGTCCTGTCCGACATCGGATTCGATCTGATGATGGAAAGCGGGCAGTACTTTCAGACCGTTGCAATCGACTCCGGTCGTTCACCCGAAGGATCTTACTTTCTCAGGAACGTGCTCAGGGACGGGCTCGCAGCATGACGTCCGAGGCTGCGAAACGGTATGCGAAGGCCTTGCGCTTCCTGGGCCAGGCTGAGCGCCACTCCCCTGAAGAGGCGCCTGAATCGACCATTCACGTTTCCTACTATGCCATGATGCAAGCCGCCGCTGCGGTGCTGCTCGACAGAACAGGTGAGGTTCCCAAGTCGCATTCGGGCGTGATCGGACAGTTCTCCCGCCTGATACCGAACGATGACGAACGCGGTCGCCTGTTCGGCCGCGCTTTCAACAATGCCGAGCAACTCAGGTTGTTCTCGGACTACGATGACAGCGCCGTGCCGACAGCCGAAGAAGCCGCGGAGCTTTGCACGCAGGCCGGCGACTTCGTCGCCTATTGCCGTTCCCTTCTCGCGCCGTGAACCGACCGGCCGCCTGTTGCGGCCCGCCGCTTTAATGTAAACTGGCTTAACATGAGTTGGAAACGAGGCGATCGCGAGGAGCGGGGCTATCACCATGGCAACCTGCGCGAAGCCCTGATCAAGGCGGCGCGCGAGCTGATCAAGGAGAAGGGCCCGGCCGGCTTCACCTTCGCCGACGCCGCCCGCTCGGCGGGCGTCAGCGCCGCGGCGCCCTATCGCCATTTCCGCGATCGCGATGCCCTGCTGGCCGATGTCGCACGCGAGGGATTCCAGCGCTTCGAGGCCATGCTCTCGACCGGCTGGGCGAACGGCAAGCCCGACGCGGTGACCGCCTTCCACAATGTCGGCAAGGCCTACCTCGCCTTCGCCGCCAGCGAGCCGGCCTACTATGCGGCGATGTTCGAATCGGGCCTGTCACCCAATCTCAATCCCGAGCTGCGCGCCGCCGGCGAGAAGGCGTTCGCCGTGCTGCGCACCGCCGCCGACGCGCTGGTCGGCCTGCTGCCGGCCGGCAAGCGGCCGCCGGCGCTGATGATGAGCCTGCACGTGTGGTCGATGGCGCATGGCATCGCCTCGCTGTTCGGCCGCGGCGATGCCGGCCGGCGCACCCTGCCGATGACGGCCGAGGAGCTGCTCGAGTCGGCGATGCTGATCTACCTGCAGGGCCTGGGCTTCCCGCAAAAAGCCTGAGCCGGCCCTTGACACCCGCCGGGCGAGTGCCCAATGTAAATGTCGTTAACATTTACATCCGTTAACGCCGCTAGCGAGGGAGCCCCCGATGACGGGCTTGATGGAAAGACTGGACGACCTGCCCCGGCCCGCCTGGATCGCCCTGATGATCGTGGGCTTCATCCTGTTCTGGCCGATCGGCCTTGCCCTTCTGATCTACCTGATATGGAGTCGACGCATGTTCTGCTCGAGGCATGGCCGCTTCGGCCAGTGGTATGGACCCGATGGCCGTGAGGCCCGCCGCGAGGCGCGCGAGGACTGGCGCGCCTGGAAGCGCCGCCAGCGCTGGGGCGGCGGCAGCAGCGGCAACGTCGCCTTCGACGAGTATCGCGAGGAGACGCTGCGCCGGCTCGACGAGGAGCAGCGCGAGTTCCGCGACTTCCTCGACCGGCTGCGCGCCGCCAAGGATCGCGCCGAGTTCGACCAGTTCATGAACGACCGCCGTAACCGGCCGCCGACGGCCGAGCCGCCGGCGTCTCCTTCCCCGACTGCGGCCTGACCGCAGCGCGCTCCTTCAACCCCTCCCGGTCCCCGCCGGGAGGGGTTTTTCGTTGGGAGCGCACCACTCGTACGCGCCAGCTTTTCGGTTCTCCTCCCCAGCTTCGCTAAGCGAAGCTGGGGAGGTGTCGCCGTCTTACGGCGACGGAGGGGTCAGAGGCCCCAGTCCCGCTGCTCATGACCCCTCCGTCCGCGATGACCCTTCGGCTTCGCTCAGAGCAGGCGCGGACACCTCCCCAGCTTCGCTGGGGAGACCCCCAGCACGCCGGCGCGCACCACGATGCTGAGAAAGTGGTGGCGCTGCGAGAGGGAAGCTCATGGCTGGGAGCGCGCCACTCCAGTGGCGCTCTTCTTGTGATTCCACATCCCATGAGCGCCACTGGAGTATTGCGGCTCGAGGTTGAGGCCCTTCACCAGCTCGATCCAGATCGGGCCTTCCTCGGCGACGATCTTCTCGAAGAAGACGTGGTCCTTCGCGGCATTGTCGATGCCGAAGGTCGTCAGGATCTTCTGGATGCGCTCGGTCTTGCCGATCTCGACCATCATGCTCGAGAGCTTCTGCACGACGTCCTTGGGCATGCCGGCCGGGCCCACCAGCCCGATCCAGCCCTGGACCTGGAAGGCGCGATCGGTGAGGCCCTGCTCCCAGAACGTCGCCACGTCGGGCAGCTTCTTCATGCGCGCCTTGGTCGGCACGGCGATCGCACGACCGTTGCCCGATTGAATCACGGGGCTCGCCGCCGCGAAGCTGCCGCTGCCGCCCTGCACGGCGCCCGAGGCGACGTCCTGCCACATCGGCGCCTCGCCGCGATAGTGCACGGGCTGCATGCCGAGCTTGAAGTGGCGATTGAGGGCTTCGACCGCGACGTGGCTGTACGAGCCGGCGCCGTAGGTCCCGAGGCTCGCCTTGTTGGCCCGCGCGTAGTCGGCGAGCTCGGCCAAGTTCTTCGCCGGCACCTTGGCGTTGACGACCAGCGGCAGGTGCCCGGCGTCCATCCAAGAGATCAGCACGAAATCCTTGTCGGGATCGTAGGGCAGCTTCTTGAACAGCACCTTGTTCATGATCATGGTGGTCGAGATGGTCCACATCAGCGTGTGGCCGTCCGGTGTCGCGCCCTTGACCTGCTCGGCGGCGATGGCGCCGCTGGCGCCGGCCTTGTTCTCGACATGCACCGGCTGACCGGTCATCCGGGCGATGCCTTCGCCGTAGGCCCGCGCAAACGTGTCGGTCAGCCCGCCGGCCGGATAGCCGCAGACGATCCTGATGGGCTTGCTCGGCCACGACTGGGCCAAGGCCGGAGCGGCCAGAAAGCCGACGGAAGCCGCGGCGGAACCAAGACGAAGCACATCTCGCCGCGTTGCACGCACGATCATACAAATCCTCCCTGTGGCGCCATGGGCCACCCTGCCCGACGGTCTCGGCCGTCGTTTCGCGCCAGGCGCCACCATGGCGCCAGATGCGTCCGTGGTAAACCCCACGAGTTTGTTCAAGTCGTGACGGGCGCGAAACTGCCTCAGGCAGCCTTGGTCGCGCCGGATTTCAGCATGGCGTCGACTTCCGCCTCGCTGTAGCCCGCCTCGCGCAGGACCTCGACGCTGTGCTCGCCGAGCCGTGGCTGCAGGCGCGAGATCTCGGGCTTGGTCTTGCTGAAGCGCGGCGGGATGTCGGGCATGCGCAGCCGGCCCTCGGTCGGATGCTCGACCTCGTGCCAGAAGCCGGTGGCCTGCAGCTGCGGGTCGACGAACAGATCCTCGAGCGTGTTGACCGGGCCATGCGGCACGTTCGAGGTCTTCAACAGCTCGACCCATTCCGCGTTGGTCCGCGTCGCGCAGATCTCCGCCAGCGTGGCGTAGTAGTACTCGACGTTCTTCAGCCGGTTGGCGAGCGAGGTGAAGCGCGGATCCTTGCCGAGATCCTCGCGGCCGATCAGGCCGCAGAACTCCTTCCAGTGGCCGTCGGTGTAGGGCAGCAGCGCGAAGTAGCCGTCCTTCGACGGATAGGGCCGGCGCTCCTTGTTGAGCACGCGCTTGTAGCCGGCCGACTCGAGCGCCGGCCGGAAGGTCTCGCCATAGAGATGCTCGACCATGACGAACGAGACCAGGGTCTCGAACATCGGCACCTCGACCGCCTGGCCCTTGCCGGTTCGCTCGCGCGCGAACAGCGCCGCGAGCAGCGCCGACACCACGCCGTTGGAGCTGGTCTTGTCGGCGACGATGGTCGGCAGGAAGCGCGGCTGGCCGGCGACCACGCTCTGCAGCGCCGCCAGGCCCGACCCAGCCTGGATGATGTCGTCGTAAGCAGCCTTGGGGCCCATCGGCCCGGCCGAGCGATAGCCGTAGGTCGCCAGGTAGACCAGGCGCGGATTGATCTTCTCGAAGGCCTCGTACTCCACCCCGAGGCGCCTGGCAGGGTCGGGCCGATAGTTGTGCATCAGGACGTCGGCCGTCTCGGCGAGCTTGAACAGCGCCTTGCGGCCGGCCTCCTGCTTGAGATCGAGCACGATCGAGCGCTTCGAGCGGTTGCAGCCGAGATAGAAGGCGGCCATGCCGGGATTGCGCGCCGGGCCGAGCTGTCGGGTCGTGTCGCCCTCGGGCGGCTCGATCTTGATGACGTCGGCGCCGAGATCGCCCAGCTGCTGCGCCGCCCACGGCCCCAGCACCACCGTGGTGCAATCCAAAATCCTGACGCCGGCCAACGGACCTGCCATCGACGTACCCTCCCGAATCGTTTCATTCCGACTACCACAACTTGGTCACAAGCACCGAGAAAACATGACGCGATAATTCCGTCTGGCCGCCGCGCAGGAAATGCAACGTCGCGGGGGAGCCGTCGTTTTGTCGGGGTGGAGGAATTTGGCGATGCTGGGACGCACCGATACCGCACGGACCGCTCTTCTGTGGAAGGCTCCTCTGGCCATTCTCGCCGGCGTTGTCGCTCTCACCTTCGCGGGTGCAGCGCAAGCCGATCCGCCCTGGAAGAAGAAGAAGTGGAAGCACCGTCATCATCACCATCAGTACTACGATCCGGACTACGTGGTGGTTAAGCCGCGCTATCGGCCGCCGCGCGCGGTCTACGTCGTGCCGGAGCCGGTGATGGTCTATCCGCAGCCCTATTCGTACGGCCCCTCCTACCCGCCGAGCGTGAACTTCAACTTCAGCCTCCCCATGCGATAGGCGCGGTCACAGCTTGGCCACGGACTCTCTCGCAGGGGCGGCCCCCGCTTCCTCGAAGCGGTCACAATTCGCCTCGTATCTCCCAGCGTCGGGACGAAGAGCAGATGTCCTTGTTTTCAAGAGGAGGCTGCAATGCGGTTGTTCGGTTGGCGGATGATCCTTGTCGGCGCGATCGCCGGCGCGGGCGTCATGATGTCCGCAGGCGCCCAGGCGTACGACGACGATCGGCGGGGCTGGGAACGGCGGCACTACCACAAGCACAAGCACAAGCACGATCACTGGCGGCACGACGACCGGCCCCGCCGCGTCTACGAACGGGGGCCGCGGTACGTCCAAGAGCGGGGACCACGGTACGTCTACGAGCGCCCGCCGCAGGTCGTCTACGAACGCCAGCCCGTCGTGGTCGCGCCGGCCCCCGTCTACATGGCGCCGATGGCGCCCTCCTACGGGTACGGGCCGCCGGCCGATCCGAGCGTGAACCTGAACTTCACCATCCCCCTGCGTTGACCTCGACTGGCCGAGACCCGCCGGGTGGGCGTTGCATCGTTGCATCCGGCGGGTGGCACTGTTCTGATCGGAACGGCACCCGGCGGGTGGTGATGGTACAGCCGGCGCATGACGCGGTTGACGAACGCCTTCAGCAAGAAGTCCGCAAACCACAATCACATGATGGCGATCTACTTCATGCACTACGATTTCGTGCGCATTCACAAGACGCTGAAGATGACGCCCGCCATGGCCGCTGGCGTTACGCTCAAGCTCTGGGAAATGGCCGACATGGTGAAGGTGCTGGAAGACTGGGAGGTCGTTCAATAGGGGGCCGAGGCCGCCCTATGTCGTGGGCGTATAGACGCGCCGGCAAGCGTTATATCGATAGGTCAGATGGAATGGCCGGGCTCCGCTGCCCGGATCGAACGTTACGTAGAACTCTCTGTTCTTGTCGTCCTTGCCGACGACCCTTCCAGAACCATCGGGCTGCAACGCCTTCAAATCGACAGTGAATGAATTGTTCGGAAATGGGCTCGTACTCTTAAAGGTGAGCATGTTCTCCTTTATGTCGACCCGCCCGTGGGCGGGGTTGGTCCATTCCGGCAAGGGGATCGAACCGCCGCCGCATAACCTTGACTCGCCATCCTCCAGTGCGCCAACGGCAGCCCACGTAGCGTCTGCCGCGCTGGAGACATGAGGAGCGCCCGCCAGCCCGATCAATGTCGCGAGAAACAGTCCCAGCCTCATTGCCGCCTCTCTTGGTTGCAGTTCCAAGTTTTCTGCTTCTCTAGCCGTGCGTCAAGGATGGCGGCGGATTTTTCAAACTGTACCACTACCCGGGTTGACTCCCGCCCACGGGGACGTATTGTGGCGCTAATGCTGCGACTGACGACGCTTCGACTTATTGGCTGATCCGCCGGCCCTCCCCGGGCCCCTGCGGATCGCTCGTCGTTCGTCATTCCCTACCCACCAGTCGCCGCCACGTTTCCTTCCATCGCAGTGTTCGTCCCGAGCCATACGGCCGTGCGCGGCGCGAGGAGCCAGCCATGTCACCCCAGAAACCGATGATGCCGCACGCGGGCGAGAAGTACGTTGCCTTCAAGCAAGTCCCCCTCGCCGACCGACAATGGCCGTCCAAGGTCATCACCAAGCCGCCGATCTGGTGCGCGGTCGACCTCAGGGACGGCAACCAAGCCCTGATCGAGCCGATGGATTCCGACCGCAAGACGCGGATGTTCGGGCTCTTGTGCAAGATGGGCTTCAAGGAGATCGAGATCGGCTTCCCGGCGGCGTCGGAGACCGATTTCGATTTCGTGCGCGAGCTGATCGACAACAAGATGATCCCGGACGACGTCACCATCCAGGTCCTGACGCAGAGCCGGCCCGAGCTGATCGAGCGTACCTTCGAGGCGTGCCGGGGCGCAAAACGCGCCATCGTCCATCTCTACAACTCGACCTCGACGTTGCAGCGCCGGGTGGTGTTCGGGCTCGACTATGACGGCATCATCGACATCGCCGTCTCCGGCGCGAAGCTGGTCAAGCAGCTGGCCGACGCCGACCCCAACACCGAGTGGGTCTACGAGTATTCGCCGGAGAGCTTCACCGGAACCGAGCTCGAGTTCGCGCGCGACATCTGCGCCGCGGTCGGCGACGTCTACCGGCCGACGCCGCAGAAGAAGATGATCGTCAACCTGCCGGCGACCGTCGAGATGGCCTCGGCCAACATCTACGCCGACCAGATCGAATGGTGCCATCGCAACTTCAAGTACCGCGATTCGATCATCCTCAGCCTGCATCCGCACAACGACCGCGGCACTGGCGTGGCCGCCGCCGAGCTCGGCTACATGGCCGGCGCCGATCGCATCGAGGGCTGCCTGTTCGGCAACGGCGAGCGCACCGGCAACGTCGACCTGGTGACCCTGGGTCTCAACATGTACACCCAGGGCGTAGATCCCGAGATCGACTTCTCGAACATCAACGAGATCCGCCAGACGGTCGAGTACTGCAACCAGCTGCCCGTGCATCCACGCCACCCCTACGGCGGCGACCTGGTGTTCACCGCCTTCTCGGGCTCTCACCAGGACGCCATCAACAAGGGCTTCAAGGCGCTCCAGGCCTCGAACAGCAAGATGTGGGAGGTGCCCTACCTGCCGATCGACCCGGCCGATCTCGGGCGCACCTACGAGGCGATCATCCGCATCAACAGCCAGTCGGGCAAAGGCGGCATCGCCTACATCCTGAAGAGCGACTACGGCATCGACATGCCGCGCCTTCTCCAGGTCGAGTTCTCCAGGGTGATCCAGCAGATCGCCGACGAGACCGGCAAGGAGATCCTGCCGGCGCTGATCTGGGACACGTTCCGCCGCGAGTATCTCGAGAACAGGACGCCGGTCGATTTCGTGAGCCACACGACGGTGCCGGAGCCCGGCCATCCGGATATCCGGCTTCTCGATGCGCGGGTGACCTTTCACGGCAAGGAACAGACGATCAGCGGCCGCGGCAACGGGCCGATCGCCGGCTACGTCGACGCCCTTGCCGCGAACTGCGGCGTCGGCATCAAGGTGCGCGACTATCATCAGCACGCCACCGGCGCGGGCTCCGACGCCCAGGCGGTGAGCTTCATCGAGGCCGAGACCAGCGACGGCCGGGCCCTGTGGGGCGTCGGCATGGACTCCAACATCGTCACTGCCTCGCTCAAGGCGGTGACCTGTGCCGCCAACCGGGCGATCGCCGCGAAATAGCGGTTTCGTCCGCCGCAGGCGTTCACTACCATCCTGTGCGGGGCGGCAGATTGCGCCCCGCACATTTTCCTGGAGTGCCTGCAAATGCCCCGCTTCATGCCCAAGTCGCCGGTCGGTTACCTGTTCATCGGCGCGGTCGTCGGCGCCGTGCTCGGCGCCTGCGCCGCCGGCGCCAACCAGCCCAACATGCAGGCGGCGCTCAGCTCGCTGCAGGCCGCGCGCGCCGAGCTGCTGCAGTCCCGGCCGAACAAGGGCGGCCATCGCGAGCGCGCCATCAACTTCGTCGACGCCGCCATCGCCGAGACCAGGGCCGGCATGGCCTACGCGGGGTATTGATGGTCCATTTGCCTCCCCAACTTCGCTGGGAAGGAGAATGAGATCAGAGATTCCCCTCCCTGCGCCATGCGCGGGGAGGTGCCCCGTCATACGGAGCGGAGGGGTCATGAGCAGCGGGACTGAGGCTCATGACCCCTCCGTCGCGTATGACGCGACACCGCCTATGAAAATGCGCTGGGAGCGCGCCGGCGTGCTGGGCGTCTCCCCAGCGAAGCTGAGCTTCGCTGGGGAGGAGAATGAGATGAGCACCTCGACGACCCTGCCCGTCAGCGCGTAGAACGGCCGTCATGGCCAAAGCGACAAAATCCTCGAAATCCTCTCCCAGAAAGTCCGGCGGCAAGAAGAGCGGACCGGGCAGTCCCGACGCGAACCTGCTCGGCGATCTCATGAAATGGGCGAAGGCCGCCGGTGCCGACGCCGCCGATGCGCTCTATGTCAACGGCGAGTCGATCTCGGTCGCCCAGCGCATGGGCGCGCGCGAGAAGCTCGAGAGCAGCGAAGGCCGCGATCTGGGATTGCGGGTGTTCGTGGGCCAGCGTCAGGCTTTCGTGTCCTCGACCGATTTCGCCCCGACCTCGCTGCGGATCCTGGCCCAGCGCGCCGTCGACATGGCGCGCGCCGTGCCCGAGGATCCGGTCTGCGGCATCGCGCCGGAAGAGCTGCTGGCGACGGATTGGCCCGACCTCGACCTTTTCGAGAAGAAGCGGCCGACGGCCAAATCCTTGCTCGCGCTCGCCGCGGAAGCAGAGGACGCCGCGCGTTCCGTGCACGGCGTCACCAACTCGGAAGGCGCCGAGGCGGCCTGGGGACGTACGTCGTTCGTGCTGGCCACCAGCAACGGTTTCACCGGCGCCTACGGACGCAGCGGCTACAGCCTGTCGTGCGCGGTTCTCGCGGGAGAAGGCACGGCGATGGAGCGCGACTACGAATGGTCGAGCGCCATTCGTTTCGACGACCTGATGGCGGCTTCCCGGATCGGCCGCAACGCCGGCAAGTTCGCCGTCCGCCGGCTCAACCCGCGCAAGGCGCAAAGCGCCCGCGTGCCGGTCGTCTACGACCGCCGCGTCTCGGGCGGCCTGATCGGCCATCTGGCCGGCGCCATCAACGGCCGGGCCGTGGCGCGCGGCACGTCGTTCCTCAAGGACAAGATGGGAACCAAGGTCTTCGCCGACGGCATCCGCATTCTCGACAATCCCCTGCGCAAGCGCGGCCTGGGCAGCCGGCCGTTCGACGCCGAGGGCCTGCCGACGAAGCGCTGTGCCGTGATCGACGACGGCGTTCTCACCACCTGGCTGCTCGATCTGGCCGCGGCGCGCCAGCTCGGGCTGAAGCCGACCGGCCATGCCGCCCGCGGCACCTCGGGACCGCCCTCGCCGACGACCTCGAACTTCTATCTCGAGAAGGGCAAGCTCGCCGTCGACGAGCTGATCTCCGACATCGAGAGCGGGCTGTTCATCACCGACCTGATCGGCTTCGGCGTCAACGGCGTGACCGGCGACTACAGCCGCGGCGCGTCGGGCTTCTGGATCGAGAAGGGCAAGCTCACCTGGCCGGTGAGCGGCATCACGGTGGCGGGCAACCTGAAAGACATGTTCCTGAAGATGACTCCCGCCAACGACCTGCAGTTCAAGGGCGCCACCAACGCACCGACCGTGAGAATCGAGGGAATGACCGTCGCCGGGTCGTGATAGGCTCGGCCCATGTTCCCTCGCCTGAAAATCACGATCCTGGCCGCAACGACGGCCCTCCTCGCCGGGCCGGCGCTCGCGCAGAGCGACTTCCAGTCCTGCCTGCAGACCATCAAGGCCGAGGCACTCCGCCAGGGCGTGCCCGCCAGCCTGATCGACCGCGCCTTCCAGGGCCTGACGCCCGATCAGAAGATCATCGACCTCGATTCGCGCCAGCCCGAGTTCTCGCAGACCTACGCCAAGTATGTCGGCAGCTCGGTGTCGGCCGACCGCATCGTCAAGGGCCAGCAGAGGATGGCCCAGAACCGCGCCCTGCTCGACGCCCTGCAGGCCGAGTACGGCGTGCCGCCGCAATACATCATGGCGTTCTGGGGCCTCGAGACCAACTACGGCGGCTTCATGGGCGACTTCCAGGTGGTGCGGTCGGTGGCGACCCTCGCCTGCTCGACCAAGCGCCGCGACTTCTTCAGCAACGAGACCGTGCAGGCGCTGCGCATCCTCGCCAACAATCACATGACCCGCGACCAGATGCGCGGGTCGTGGGCGGGCGCCATGGGCAACATGCAGTTCATGCCGTCGACCTTCATGAAATGGGGCGTCGACCGCGACCGCAACGGCCGCATCGATCTCTGGAACAGCCAGCCCGACGCCTTCGCCTCGGCAGCGAATTTCCTGCGCGGCGTGGGCTTCAAGCCGGGCCTGCCGTCGAGCGAGGAGGTGATGCTGCCGCAGGGCTTCCCGCTCGACCAGGCCGACGCCACGATCGAGAAGCCGGTGCGGGCGTGGGCGGCGATGGGCGTCAGGAAGGCAGGCGGCGCCCCGCTGCCCAACTCGGACGAGCCGTCGTCGATCATCCTGCCGGCGGGCTGGCGCGGCCCCGCCTTCATCCTCTATCCGAACTTCAAGGCGGTGATGAACTGGAACCGCTCGACGCTCTATGCGCTGGCGGTCGGCATCCTGGCCCGCCAGATCGCCGGCGGCCCGGCGGTCATGCAGGCGCCGCCGGCCGACGACACGCCGCTGTCGCGCGACGCCATCATCGACATGCAGTCGCGGCTCGCCCGGCTCGGCCTCTACACCGACGAGACCGACGGCCTGGCCGGCCCCAAGACCCGCTCGGCCGTGCGCCTGTTCCAGAAGCAGGCCGGCCTGCCGGCGGACGGCCACCCGACTCCCGACATCGTCCGGCGGCTGCAGCAGACGGTGCGGTGAACGCCTTCGCCTTCGGCGACGGCGAGGTCATTGTCGGAAGCGCGCTACTCATGGGCGCCAACTTTCAGAGAATCCTCACCCTGAGGAGCGGCCCGCAGGGCCGCGTCTCGAAGGGTCGGCAGCGCGGCAGGTGCTGCAACGCTGCTATTTCAATCATCTCGTGTGTAGCCCATCCTTCGAGACGGTCGCTACGCGCCCTCCTCAGGATGAGGTCTGTGTTGCGGCGTCGACCAAAGTTAAGTTGGCTCCTATGAGCGCGCCACTCCGGTGGCGCTCATCGGACGCGTAATCCACGAAGCGGAGCGCCACTGGAGTGGCGCGCTCCCAGCGATGAGCTACGCCGGGCGGAGCAGCCGCACCGATCCGGCGGCGAGGCCGATCGACACGGGCAGCGTCAGCGCGTCGTCGCCGTCGATCTGGACCGGCTGGCGGCCGATCTCGCCGGCATCGCTCAGCACGGCAATGCGGACCTCGTGGCCGGCGACCACGCGATAGCCGCCGGTCTGCGGTAGCCGTCCCAGCAGCAGCGCCAGCCCGAACCGCAGGGTCTGGGCGCGGCCCCAGCGCTCGAACAGGCAGACATGGAGCAGCGGCTCGGCGAGCTCGGCCGCAGGCGCCACCACGAACGGGCCGGCATAGTGCCGGCTCCGCGTCACGATCACCGATGCCGCCTCGTGACGAACCCCGTCGATGTCCACCGCGTAGCGTACGGGTCGATAGCGTCGCGTCTCGATCAGGGATCGCCAGACATAGGCCGCACGGCCCCAGCGCCGCTTGAGCGCGGCGCTGACGCCGGCGACCACCTTGGCGTCGAACCCGGCGCCCGCCATCAGCGAGAAGCAGCGTGGCTGCGCCGATCCATTGACCGCCCGGCCGGGCCGCACCGGCAAGGCACGGCCCGAGACCATGGTCCGGGCGATGCCGGCGGCGGAGAAATCGAGTCCCAGCTCGTGCGCGAGGACGTTGGCCGTGCCGAGCGGCACGATCCCCACGGCCGGCCCGATGGCACCGCGCAGGGCGAGCCCGTTCACCACCTCGTTGATCGTCCCGTCGCCGCCGGCCACCGCGATGACGGCGTAGCGCGCGGCGTCGCAAGTCTCCGCCAGGTGCCGGGCGTCCCCGGCCGCCGCGGTCTCGACGGTGTCGACCGTCCAGCCCTCGTCGCGGACCCGGCGCACCACGGCGTCGACCAGGCCGCGACGGCGCCGGCCAGCCGTCGGGTTGACGACGAGCAGCATTGCCTTGGGCGCGGGGAATGTCATTGAACTGCCACAACCGGTTCACGGCGACGCAACGGCTGACATACACAATCCCGGGTGTTCCGTGCAATCGCGCACGACAGATTTTGTGTCGGTCGTCTCTTATCCACATGACTGTGATCGAACGCCATCAACCGGCCCGCCATCGCGCCATCTTCCTGTCCGACGTCCATCTCGGCACGCGCGGCTGCCAGGCCGAGTTGCTGCTCGATTTCCTGAGGAGAAACGAGAGCGAGTACCTGTACCTGGTCGGCGACATCGTCGACGGCTGGCGCCTGAAACGCTGGTGGTACTGGCCGCAGGCCCACAACGACGTCGTGCAGAAGATCATGCGCAAGGCCCGCAAGGGCACGACCGTCATCTACATCCCCGGCAATCACGACGAGGCGGCGCGGCAATACTGCCAGCTGACCTTCGGCGAGGTGCGCGTCCAGGAGGATGCGATCCATGTCACGCCCGAGGGCCGCAAGCTGCTGGTGATCCACGGCGACCAGTTCGACGGCATCGTGCGCTATGCGCGGTGGCTCGCCATCCTCGGCGACTGGGCCTACACGATGGCGCTGCGCCTCAACACCCTCTTCAATTGGGGGCGCCGCCGCCTCGGCTTGTCCTACTGGTCGCTGTCGGCCTACCTCAAGCACCGCGTCAAGAACGCCGTGCAGTTCATCGACAACTACGAGCAGGCCGTGGCGGGCGAGGCGCGGCGCCGCGGCGTCGACGGCGTCGTGTGCGGCCACATCCACCACGCCGAGATCCGCACCATCGACGGCATCCTCTATTGCAACGACGGCGACTGGGTCGAGAGCTGCACGGCGCTGGTCGAGGACTTCGAAGGCCGCCTGCGCATCGTGCGGTGGGCCGAGGAATACGCCCGGCGAGAGGCCGTGCCGCGGTTGGTCCCGGCCCGCATGGCAGCCGAATAGGACCAGCCAGTTGCGCATCGCGATCGTCTCCGACGCCTGGCGACCGCAAATCAACGGCGTCGTTCGCACCATCGAGACGGTAGCGCAAATCCTGCGCGGCGAAGGCCATGACGTCGAGGTGTTCGGGCCGGACCGCTTTCGCACCCTGCCCTGCCCGACCTACCCGGAGATTCGGCTGTCGCTGTTTCCGTCATCGCGCCTCGCTCACATGCTGAAGCTGTTCGCGCCCGACGCGCTTCATCTGGTGACGGAGGGACCGCTCGGCTGGGCGGCACGCAGGTTCTGCCTCGGCCGCGGCATCCCTTTCACCACCGCCTATCACACGCGCTTTCCCGAGTACGTGCACGCGCGCATCCGCCTGCCGGTCTCGTGGAGCTACGCCTTCGTGCGGCACTTCCATGCGCCCTCGGCCGCCGTGCTCGTCGTGGCGCAATCGATCCGCGACGAGCTGGCCGCGCGCGGCTTCAGGAACCTGGTGCCGTGGTCGCGCGGCGTCGACATCGCGGCGTTCCGGCCGCGCCCGCATCGAGACACCAGGGAGCGGCGACCGATCTGGCTCTACGCCGGGCGCGTCGCCATCGAGAAGAACATCCAGGCCTTCCTCGATCTCGACCTTCCCGGCACGAAATGGGTGGTGGGCGGCGGACCGCAGCTCGAGAAGCTCAGGCGCCGTTACCCCAGCGCACGCTTCTTCGGCTCGGTCGACACCGAGGAGCTGTCGGCCCGCTATGCCGAGGCCGACTGCTTCGTGTTTCCGAGCCGGACCGACACGTTCGGCCTGGTCATGGTCGAGGCGCTGGCGTCGGGCGTGCCGGTTGCCGGCTATCCCGTCCCCGGCCCGCTCGACGTCATTACCGATCCCCGGGTCGGCGCGCTCGACGAGAATCTGCGCGCGGCCTGCCTGGCCGCGCTGGGGCGCGACCCCGCCGACTGTCGGCGCCACGCCGAGACGTTCACCTGGCAGAGCTGCGCGCAGCAGTTTCTCGCGACCCTGCAACCCGTCCCGCGCGGAACCTGGCAACCCCTGAAGCGCCGTGTCCTGCCCGACGCGGCGGCGTCCTGAGTGTTGAACCGCCGGCCCAGGTACCTATCTTGCTGGAGTGAAGCCAGCGGAGGCCCCATGCCAGCTCTCAATCACATCATCATTCCTGCGAAGAACAAGGACGCCTCGGCCACTTTCCTGGCCGGCATCCTGGGGGTCGAGGCGGGCCCGCAATGGGGTCCCTTCCGGCCTGTGCAGACGAGCAACGGCGTGACGCTGGACTTCGTCGATTCGCCCGACGTCCGGACGTCGCACTACGCTTTCCTGGTCGAGGACCGGGAATTCGATACGGCATTCGCCAGGATCAAGGCCGCCGGGGTCCGCTACTACGCCGATCCCCACAAGCACGAGCCCGGCAAGATCAACCATCATTGGGGCGGCCGCGGCGTCTACTTCGACGACCCCGACGGCCACCTCATGGAGCTCATCACCAAGCCGTATGGTGCCTTGCCGGCGGATTGAGGCAGAGACGAGAGAACGGTGCTTCGCAGCGGGACGAGGTTCTCATGGCTGGGAGCGCGCCAACTTTTCCGTTCTCCTCCCCAGCTTCGCTGCCAGGGAGTGAACACCTCTCGAACCCCTCCGCCGTAGGACGGGCTGTCGAGCTCATGTTGTCCTCCCTGCGCGAAGCGCGGGGAGGACTACATGATGCGTGAATTCGTAGCAGCAAAGCTGCGGAGGAGAGCTGAAGAGTCAGCGCCTATAGGTGGCGCGCTCCCAGCGCACCGTGCGCCCTTCAGCCGCCGGCCGGCTCGCCGGCCTTGATCCAGGCCGCGTAGAGCGCCTTCGTCTCGTCGTTCGGCGGATAGGTTCCCGAGATAGGGATGCCCTGGCTGATCCGGATGGCGACGAACTTCTCCAGCCGCTCCTGCTCGAACGAGTCGCGCGCCACCTCCTCGGCGAGATGGCGCGGCACGACGATGGCGCCATCCTCGTCGGCCACGATGATGTCGCCCGGATAGACGGGAACGCCGCAGATCCCGACCGGCGTCTGGGTCTCGACCGGATGCAGCCTCGTCATGCTGGGCGGCGCGGCAGCGGCCGTGCAGTAGACCGGGAAGTCCAGCTTGCCGATCACCGGCGTGTCGCGCATCGCGCCGTCGCTCAGCACGCCGGCTACGCCGCGCACCTTGAGACGCAGCGCCAGGATGTCGCCCAGCGTGCCGGCGGCGGTGTTGCCCTCGGTTCCGATGACGAGGATGTGCCCGGCCGGCGTTCCCTCGATCGCCTCGCGCTGCGCGCTCGGCGGATCGCTGGGCTTCGGCGGCTGGTCGAGATCCTCGCGTCCCGGGATGTAGCGAAGCGTGAAGGCCGGCCCGACCATGCGCGCGGCACCCGGATTGACCGGCCGCACGCCGTTGATGGCGCTGTTGCGAAAGCCGCGCTTCAGCATCTGCATCGATACCGTGGCGGTGCTGGCATACATGAGGTTCTTGATCGTGTCCGTCGACAGAGGCGTGGTCATGATGTTTCCCCGAGTTGCCCGACCCTATCCGGCCACGCGTCGCGATTCCAGTTGGGACACTTGATTTGCGAAAACCAGAGCGTGACTGCCTCAAGTGGACACCTCACCCTGAGCCGCCACGCGTAGCGTGGCGTCTCGAAGGGTCGGCAGCAGACGTGTTGTTGCCGACCCTTCGAGACGCGGCCTGCGGCCGCTCCTCAGGGTGAGGTCATACTTTGGTGCTTCAACCAAAGAAGATCACGCTCTAGCTCGACTCGAAATCTGTCATCCTGAGCATAGCGAAGGATCTCATCGCCGCTCTCCACAGACGATATCGCCACGACTGGCGATGAGATCCTTCGCTTACGGCGCTTGCTTCGCAAGCGCCTCTGCTCAGGATGACATCCGGCTGTTCGCAACCGATGCCTCAGCTCACAACAACGAGCCCTGACCGCCGCCGCCGCTGCCGCTGTCGCGGCGGCGGGGCGCCGGCGCGGGGCGCGGGGCGGCGCCGGCGCCGTCGGTCACGCGGGCGCCGATCCGGCCATCGGTGAAGTCGATGGCGAGCGTGTCGCCGGCCGCGAGCCCGGCGGCGGCCAGCACGGGATGGCCGTCCTGGTCGCGCACCAGCGCAAAGCCACGCGCGAGAACCGAGCGAAACGAATAGCTCTCGAGCAGCTTGTCGGCCTGCTCGACCCGCCGCCGGCGATTCTCGAGGAACTCGGCCGTGCAGCGCTGCAGCCGGTCGCCCAGCTGATCGACCCGGTCGGCGGTACGCTCGATCTTCTGTCGCGCGTCGCCGAGGTAGCGCTTCATCGCGCTGTCGAGCAGGCGGGATTCGCTCGTGAACGCCTGCTGCTTGGCGAGCAGCACGGCAACCGGGCTCACCAGCCGCGCGGCCGCCAGCGCCTGCGCGCGGCGCTCGACGAGCTGACGGGCGGCAAGCGCCAGGCGTTCGCCGCGCTCGTCGAGGCGCTGCTGGCGCTCCTCGAGCAGCCGGCGCGGATCGCCCAGCCCGCGCGCCAGCCCGGCGAGCTCGACGCCACGCTCGCGCAGCAGGCGGCTCACCCCGCCGACCAGGCGCTTGGCATAGTCGAGCGTCTCGGCCATCAGATCGGCGCGCACCGGCACCGCCATCTCCGCCGCCGCGGTCGGCGTCGGTGCCCGGCGGTCGGATGCGAAATCGATCAGGGTGGTGTCGGTCTCGTGACCGACGGCCGAGATCAGGGGAATGGTCGACGCGGCGGCCGCGCGCACGACGACCTCCTCGTTGAACGCCCACAGATCTTCCAGGCTGCCGCCGCCGCGCGCGACGATCAGCACGTCGGGCCGCGGGACCGGCCCGTCGACCGGCAGCCGGTTGAAGCCGTCGATCGCGGCCGCCACCTCGCCGGCTGCCTTGTCGCCCTGCACGGCGACCGGCCACACCAGCACATGGCGTGGAAAGCGGTCGGCCAGGCGGTGCAGGATGTCGCGGATCACTGCGCCGCTGGGCGAGGTTACGACGCCCACGACCTCCGGCAGATACGGCAGGGCCCGCTTGCGCTCCGCGTCGAACAGGCCCTCGGCCTGCAGCTTGCGCCGGCGGTCCTCGAGCAGCTTCAGCAGCGCCCCGGCACCGGCAAGCTCGACCCGATCGACGATGATCTGGTAGCGCGACGAGCCGGCGTAGGTCGTCAGCCGCCCGGTGGCGATCACCTCCAGGCCTTCCTCGACCCGGAGGCCGAGCCGCGGGATCGTCGCCTTCCAGCAGACGGCATCGAGCACGGCGTTCTCGTCCTTGAGCCGGAAGTAGCAATGGCCCGATCGCGGGAATGACGGCTGGCTGATCTCGCCGCGCACGCGCACGCGCGGGAACGTCGTCTCGATCTCGCGCCGCAGCGCGAAGGAGATTTCCGAGACGGTGAACTCCGGGACGTTGCTGACGGCCTGCTCGGGCGCGGCTGATTCCATGGCACCGAAGCTATACCGGCACATCGCGGCAGGTAAACGGATGCCTGTGGGTCGCTGCAGGCTTGTCCACCCCGTCCGAAAACTCCGCTTTGCGCCCGGTTGGTTTCATGGTCTTAGGGCCTGCGACGAAGCAAGCGCTCCATCGCGTGCCGGGGGCCATCTTGGAGCGTCCATCTCGCTGCAGGCCCGGTCGGCACCCGAAGCCTGTCGGCATCTCGGATATTCGGCCACGGATTTTCAAGGGGTTGGGATCATGCGGGTGTTGGTCGTAGGGGGCGGCGGTCGGGAGCACGCGCTGTGCTGGGCAATCGCCGCCTCGCCGCTCTGCAGCAAGCTCTACTGCGCGCCGGGGAATGCCGGCATTGCCGGGGTCGCCGACTGCGTCGACGTCGCGGCCGACGATCTGGCGGGCCAGGTGGCGCTCGCGCGCACCCTGCAGATCGACTTCGTCGTCGTCGGGCCCGAGGTGCCGCTGGTCGCCGGCCTCGCCGACCGGTTGGCCGAGGCGGGCATCAAGGTGTTCGGCCCCTCGGCCGCGGCCGCCCGGCTCGAGGGCTCGAAGGGCTTCACCAAGGATCTGTTTCGCCAGGCTGGCATCCCGACCGGCGCCTATGAACGATTCACCGAGCTCGACAAGGCCGTGGGCTACATCGAGGCCCGCGGCGCGCCGATCGTCGTCAAGGCCGACGGCCTCGCGGCCGGCAAGGGCGTCGTCGTGGCCGAGACCGTCGACCAGGCGGTCGCGGCGGCCCGCGACATGCTGTCGGGCAACCGCTTCGGGGCGGCCGGCGCCTCGGTCGTGATCGAGGAGTTCCTGGTCGGCCAGGAGGCCAGCTTCTTCGCCTTGTGCGACGGCGAGCACGCCCTGCCGTTGATCGGCGCCCAGGACCACAAGCGCGCCTTCGACGGCGACAAGGGACCGAACACCGGCGGCATGGGCGCCTACTCGCCGGCGCCGATCTTCGATGCGGCCATGCAGAAGCGCACCATGGACGAGATCATCCTGCCCACCGTGCGCGCCATGGCCGAGGCCGGCACGCCGTTCAAGGGCGTCCTCTATGCCGGGCTGATGATCACCGCCCAGGGGCCGAAAATCTTCGAGTACAACTGCCGCTTCGGCGATCCCGAATGCCAGGTGCTGATGCTGCGCCTGAAATCCGACATCCTGCCGGCCCTGATCGCGACGGCCGACGGCAGCTTGCGCCATTTCGACCTACGCTGGTCGGACGAGACCGCGCTCGCCGTGGTGATGGCGGCAAAGGGCTATCCCGACGCCTACCAGAAGGGCAGCGAAATTCGCGGCCTGGACGCGGCTGCCCGGGTCGAGGGCGTCGAGATCTTCCACGCCGGGACCCGCGCCGACGGCACGCGGGTGCTCGCCAACGGCGGGCGTGTGCTGAACGTGACGGCCCTCGGGCCGACCGTGGAAATCGCACGCGACCGGGCCTATCGCGCCGTCGACCTGATCGACTGGCCAGACGGGTTCTGCCGTCGCGATATCGCATGGCGGGCCATCGGTTCGCAGCCGTGACACTGGCGGGCATCTGTGGCTAGGGTGACCGCATGCTCGATTCACCCGATTTCGCCCAGCGCCTGCTGGCCCAACTGCGCTTCCCCTGCGGCGACGTGCCGGAGCCCGGCACGATCAAGAACGTCGCGCCCGGCATCCACTGGCTGCGCATGCCGCTGCCTTTCCAGCTCAATCACATCAACCTGTGGCTGATCGAGGAACAGGACGGCTGGATCATCGTCGACACCGGCATCAACATGCCGCAGACGCGCGAGCTGTGGGAGCGGATCTTCGCGGCCGACCTCGGCGGCAAGCCGGTGGTGCGCGTGATCGCGACCCACATGCATCCCGACCATGTCGGCATGGCGGGCTGGCTGTGCGAGCGCTGGGACGCCCAGCTCTTCATGACGCTCGGCGAGTACATGAGCGCGGTCGCCGCCCGCAACGACTTCATCGAGAACGAGGATGTCCGCGCCGCCCATCTGGCGCGCAACGGCGTGCCGGCCGACAAGATCGGCCTGTTCCACCGCCACAAGGGCGGCTACGCCAAGGGCGTGGGGCCGCTGCCGACCTCGTTCCAGCGCCTGATCCATGCCCATCCCATCACGCTCGGCGGCCATCGCTGGGACGTCATCGTGGGCCGCGGCCATGCCCCCGAGCACGCCTCGCTGTGGTGCCCCGAGCTCAACGTCCTGATCGCCGGCGACCAGGTGCTGCCCAAGATCAGCACCAATGTCGGCGTGTGGCCCAACGAGCCGCGCGCCGATGCGCTCACCTGGTTCCTCGACGGCTTCTCGCGCTTCCGCCGCCTGCCGGCCAATGCGCTGGTGCTGCCCTCGCACGGCTTTCCCTTCATCGGCCTGCACACCAGGCTCGATCAGCTGGTGGCCCATCACGACGCGCGCATGAACGAGATGGCGGCCGCCATCGCCCATCGCGGCGCCGAGGGCGCGACCGGCTGGGACATGGTGCCGGTGCTCTTCCCGCGCCATCTCGACAACAACCAGATCGTGTTCGCCTTCGCCGAGACCCTGGCGCACCTGCATTGCCTCGAGACGCGGGCCCGCGTGAAGCGCGAGATGGTCGGCGGCGTCCATCGCTTCGTCAGCCTGGCCGATCCCGGCATGGAACCGCCGGCCGACGATTCGGACGCGGTGGTGATGGATATCGGCCAGACCTGACGCAAGTTCGCCTCCCCAGCGAAGCCAAGCTTCGCTGGGGAGGTGTCCGCGTCTTCGCGGACGGAGGGGTCATAGGCCGGGAGCGACCTGATCTCCCCATGCGAGTCGACCTGTTCGATTTTGTGCTGCCCGGCGAGCTGATCGCCCAGCGCCCCGTCCAGCCGCGCGATTCCGCGCGCCTGCTCGATCTGGCGCCGGACGGCCTGCACGATCGCTGCGTGCGCGACCTGCCGGGCCTGCTGCGCCGCGGCGACCTGCTGGTGTTCAACGACACCAGGGTGATCCCGGCGCGCCTGCAGGGCGTGCGGCCGGGAACATCGGGACGCCAGGACGTTTCCGTCGAGGCCCTGCTGATCCGCGATCTGGGGAACGGCCATTGGCTCTGCTTCGCCCGCCCCACCAAGCGCCTGCGGCCGGGCGATCGGCTCGCCTTCGCCGAAGGCCTCGCCGCGACAGTAGACGACAAGAACGCCGACGGCTCGCTGGTGCTGGCCTTCGACACCAGCGGCACCGCCTTCCTCGGGGCTCTCGAACGGGCGGGCGCGGTGCCGCTGCCGCCCTATATCCGATCGGGTATCGCCGACGCGCAGGACCGCGCCGACTACCAGACGCTGTTCGCCAGGCGCGACGGCTCGGTGGCGGCGCCGACGGCCGGCCTGCATTTCACGCCCGCCCTGATGGCCGCGCTCGGCGAGGCCGGCGTTGCCTCGGCCGGCGTCACGCTGCATGTCGGCGCCGGGACCTTCCAGCCGGTGCGGGCCGACGACACCGACGCGCACACCATGCATGCCGAGTGGGGCGAGGTGCCCGACCAGACTGCCCGCGCCATCGAGCGCACGCGCGCCGACGGCGGCCGGATCGTGTCGGTCGGCACGACCGCGCTGCGCCTCCTCGAGACGGTCGCGCGATTGCACGACGGCGCGATCGCCGGCTGGGCCGGCGAGACCGACATCTTCATCGTGCCGGGATTTCGCTTCCGCGCGGTCGATCTGCTGCTGACCAATTTCCATCTGCCGCGCTCGACCCTTTTCATGCTGGTCGCGGCCTTCGCCGGGCTCGAGCGCATGAAGGCGGCCTATGCGCACGCCATCGACCGGCGGTACCGCTTCTATTCCTACGGCGATTGTTGTCTGTTGCACCGATGAGCCTCTCGTTCGATCTGCTGGCCCGGGATGGCCGCGCCCGGCGCGGCCGCATCGGCACCGCGCACGGCACGGTCGAGACGCCGGCCTTCATGCCGATCGGCACCGCCGGCACGGTCAAGGCGATGATGCCGCAGTCGGTCGCCGAGACCGGCGCCGAGATGATCCTCGGCAACACCTATCATCTGATGCTGCGGCCCGGCGCAGAGCGGGTCGCGATGCTGGGCGGGCTGCACAGGTTCATGAACTGGCCCCGGCCCATCCTGACCGACTCGGGCGGCTTCCAGGTGATGTCGCTTAAGGAGCTGCGCAAGCTCGATGCCGACGGCGTCACCTTCCGCTCGCCGATCGACGGCACGCAGCACCGCCTGACGCCCGAGCGCTCGATCGAGATCCAGAAGCTGCTCGACGCCGACGTGACCATGTCGTTCGACGAGTGCACGAGCTGGCCGGTCGGCGAAGCCGAGGCCGCCGCGTCGATGCGGCTGTCGATGAAATGGGCGGAACGCGGCAAGCGGGCGTTCAGCGTGCGGCCGGGCTACGGCCTGTTCGGCATCGTGCAGGGCAGCGTCTTCCCGGCGCTGCGCACGGAGAGCGCCGCGGCGCTGACGAACATCGGTTTCGACGGCTACGCGGTCGGCGGGCTGGCCGTCGGCGAAGGCCAGGAGACCATGTTCTCCGTGCTCGACATCACCCTGCCGATGCTGCCGGCCGACCGGCCGCGCTATTTGATGGGCGTGGGCCGGCCGGCCGACATCGTCGGCGCCGTGCGGCGCGGCATCGACATGTTCGACTGCGTGCTGCCGACCCGCGGCGGCCGCACCGCGCAGGCCTTCACCCGCCGCGGCGAGCTCAACCTGCGCAACGCCCGCCATCGCGACGACCCGCGGCCGATCGACCAGCACTGCGCCTGCCCGGCCTGCCGCCATCACAGCCGCGCCTACCTGCACCACCTGATCCGCGCCGAGGAAATCCTCGGCGCGATGCTGCTCACCTGGCACAATCTGCACTACTATCAGGACCTGATGCGCGGCCTGCGCGGCGCCATCGATTCGGGCGGGCTCGACGACTGGTCGGCGGCGTTCGGGGAAGAGCTGAGCCGCGGCGATATCGCGCCCCCGTGATGGAGCCAGCAGGATGCCGACCGAAGCCCTGATCGTCATCGACATGCAAAACGACTTCTGCGACGGCGGCACGCTCGCCGTTCCCGGCGGAAGCGCGATCGTGCCGCTGGTCAACCGGCTGATCGCGCACCACGATCACGTCGTCCTGACGCAGGACTGGCATCCGCCGGGTCATGCCTCGTTCGCCAGCGCGTGGCCCGGCGCCGCTCCCTTCAGCGCACGCGACTTTACCTATGGCCCGCAGACCCTGTGGCCCGACCACTGCGTGCAGGACACGCCGGGCGCTGCCTTCCACCCGGACCTGCAGATCGGCAAGGCGCAGATGATCGTGCGCAAGGGGTTTCATCCCGGCATCGATTCCTACTCGGCCTTCCGCGAGAACGACCGCGTCACGCGCACCGGGCTCGACGGCTACCTGAAGGAGCGCGGCTTCTCGCGCCTGGTGATGTGCGGCCTGGCGCTCGACTACTGCGTCGCCTGGTCGGCGCTCGACGCCCGCCAGGCAGGCTTCGAGGTCGCCGTCGTCGAGCCCGCGACGGCCGCCATCGACCTCGATGGCAGCAAGGCGAGGATGCTGGCCGAGATGCGGCAGGCCGGCATCACGCTCGACACGGCACGGTAGTTCCCCGGGAAGATCACACGACCTTCCCGTCGATCTTGTAGACGCCCCTGCGGTCCTCGATCTCGAGCACCCAGAGATCGGGATCGCGGGCGACCTGCCGGGCGATGTAGGCGTCCGCTTCGGCCTCCGCCACGGGCGCTGCTCCGGTGCCCCGGCTCCACGCCGGCGCGTCGTCGATCGTGCTGGTCTGGGTATACACGGTGACCCCGGCCTCGAAGCGGTTGAGCTTCAGCAGCACCGTGCCGGCATCGGGATCGCCGCGGCGCACCACGGTGGCCGGGATGAACGCGAGATCGCACAATCGCACCTGGGCGCTGACCCACAGGCCGGTGTTGAGACCCATCACCATGTTCGCGGATCCTACGCCAGGGCGGCGTCGAGATTGTCGAACACCGCGCGGGCACCGCGCCAGCGGTAGCGCACGCAGGCGAACGGCAGGGCCTGCAGCGCGGCGTCGTGCGAATCGATCAGAGCGGCGGGCGCGATCAGGATCGGCCGCAGCCGTGCATCGCCGCGCGCCGCGGCGAGCGACAGGGAGCCGACCGCCAGGGCGAGCTCGTCCGGCCGGCCGTCTGCCACCAGGGCAAACAGCGGACGCGGCAGCTCGCCGCGCAAGGTGAACAGGTTGGCGTCGCCGCCGAACAGGCCGCGCTTGGCCAGCTCCTCGTGCAGGGCGCCGTCGACCAGCTGGCGGTCGCAGGCGACGCGCGCCGAGTCGGTCGCCGCCGGCGCCATGCAGAGGCCGGTCCGAGCCGCGCCCGTCTCGCCGGCCTTGAAGCTGCGCACCGACTTCACGAACTTCCCGAGCAGGCGCGCGAACCGCGGGCTGTCGAGCGGCGCCACGACCAGCGCCTCGGTTTCCTTGCCGTCCGGCCAGGCGAGCGGGCACCACACCCCATCCGACAGGAAGCTCCGGAAGCCGGCCTTGCGGCGGCCCGGACGCGCGCCGCCGATGCGGCCGGAATGGACGAGATAGAGCGCACCCGAATCGTCGCTCGCGATCAGCCCGGCGAGCCTTCGGTCGGCGCCGGCGCGCAGCAGGTTGATCTCGCAGGTGACGCTTTCGCGGCGCGCCGGCGCGTCGGGCGCATGGCCGAGCAGCAGGGCGTAGCGGCTGGCGGCGCCATTGCCGCGCGCCGTGCGCGACTCCAGCGCCCACCAGAAACCCTCGTCGCGCATCCACCGGATGGTGGTGGTGAGCTCGCCGCCGCGCCACGTCAGGCGAACGCCGCGGGCGGGCACGCCCTTCAGGGCGCTTTGCAGGCGTTTGATGGCGCGCTCGATGCGCCGCGGTTCCTCGACGACACGCAGCATGCGCGATCCTAGCGCCGGTTGGCGCTCTTGCCGATGTGGACAGGTTGGGTCATGTACGCCTCCCCAACGCCCCTCGACCATGGCCGATCCCCCTCTTCTCGCGCTTTCCGACATCCGCTACCGCCTCGGCGGCCAGGTCATCCTGGACGGCGTCGAGCTCGGCATTGCGCCGGGCGAGCGCCTGAGCCTGGTCGGCCGCAACGGCGCCGGCAAGTCGACCCTGCTGCGCATCCTGGCGGGCGAGCCGATCGCCGATTCAGGGACGCGCTTCGCCCAGCCCGGCGTCACCATCGCCACCTTGCCGCAGGAACCGGATTTTTCCGGTTATCCCAGCGTCGCGCACTATGTCGCCGCAGCGCTCGTCGATTCGCACGGGCCGGCGGACTACCGCGTCGCGGCCCTGCTCGAGGAAGTGAGGCTCGACGGCGGGCTCGATCCGGCGACCCTCTCGGGCGGCGAGGCGCGCCGTGCTGCCCTTGCCCGTGCCCTGGTGGCCGAGCCCGACGTGCTGCTGCTCGACGAGCCGACCAACCATCTCGACCTGCCGACCATCGAGTGGCTGGAGGACAAGCTCGCCGCGTGGAAGGGCGCCTACGTGCTGGTGAGCCACGACCGGCGCTTCCTCGACAATCTGGCGCGCGCCGTGCTGTGGCTCGACCGTGGCATCGTGCGCCGGCTCGACAAGGGCTACGCGGCGTTCGACGAATGGTCGAGCGACATCCTGGAGCGCGAGGCGACCGAGCGCCACAAGCTCGACCGCCTGATCGAGCGCGAGACCGAATGGGCAGGCAAGAGCATCCGCGCCCGCCGCACCCGCAACGAGGGTCGCCTGCGCCAGCTCCAGGCGCTGCGCAGGCAGCGCCAGCAGCAGATCGGCGCCGTCGGGCGCGCCACCATCGAGGTCGGTGCCGCCGAGCAGTCGGGCTCGCTCGCCATCACGGTGCGCAACATCTCCAAGCGCTTCGGCGAGCGCACCATTGTCGGCGATTTCTCGACCCGCATCTTCCGCCGCGACCGGATCGGCCTGATCGGCCCCAACGGGGCAGGCAAGACGACGCTCCTGCGCATGCTGATCGGAGAACTGGAGCCCGACACCGGCTCGGTGAAGCTCGGCGCCAACCTCGTGCCGGTCGTCATCGACCAGCGCCGCGCCGGGCTCGATCCGGACAAGACCCCATGGGACACCCTGGCCGACCGCAACGATCACCTCTCGGTGCGCGGCCGGCCGATGCACGTCATGAGCTACCTGCGGCAATACCTGTTCCGCGACGAGCAGGCGCGCCAGCCGGTGCGCACCCTGTCGGGCGGCGAGCGCAACCGCCTGCTGCTCGCCCAGGCCCTGGCCGCGCCCTCGAACCTGCTGGTGCTCGACGAGCCGACCAACGACCTCGACGCCGACACGCTCGACCTCCTGCAGGAGGCGCTGTCGGACTATGACGGCACCGTGCTGCTGGTGAGCCACGACCGCGACTTCCTCGACCGGCTGGTGACCTCGACCATCGCGCTCGAGGGCGACGGCACGGCGATCGAGTATGCCGGCGGCTACAGCGACTACGTGGCGCAGCGCGGCCCGCGCGAGGCTCCGGCGACGACGGCACGGCGCGAGAAGGCGCCTGCCGCCGCTACGGCGCGTCCCGAGGCGTCCGCCACCCCGGCGCGACGGCTCGGCTACAAGCGCGAACGCGCGCTCGCCGAGCTGCCAAGGAAGATCGACGCCCTGCACACCGAGATCGGCTCCCTGCAGCAGGCGCTGGGCGACGCCGACCTCTATCGCCGCGACGCCGCCACCTTTGCCGCCAAGACCCGCCGCCTCGACGCCGCCCAGGCCGAGCTCGACGCCGCCGAGACCGAATGGCTGGAGCTGGAGATGCTGCGCGAGGAACTCGAGGGCTGATGTGATCGATGAGGGTCAGTTGCACGTCAATCAACTGTCGTGCAGGGTTGACTAACGGCAACACCAATATCCTCATCCTGAGGAGCGCCCACAGGGCGCGTCTCGAAGGATGGGTACCAAGGCGTTGCCTGTTGCACATGCTTCGAGACGCCGCGCTGTGCGCGGCTCCTCAGCATGAGGTGGTAAGATTGTGCTCGAATCCAGAGCGAGATTTTCCTCGGTTGGAGCACCAAAGAACACCTCACCCTGAGGAGCGGCCCGGAGGGCCGCGTCTCGAAGGGTCGGCAACAGACGTGCTTCGGCCAATCCTTCGAGACGCGGCCTGCGGCCGCTCCTCAGGGTGAGGTCGCATTTTGGTGCTTCGACCAAACAAGAGCTCGCTCTAGTCGACGAACGCCTTCTCGACCACGAACTCGCCGGGCACCGTCGTGCTGCCTTCGCCGAGGCCCGTGCCCTCCAGGAGGACGCGAAGGTCGGCCAGCATCTGGACGCTGCCGCACAGCATGAAGCGATCGTGCTCCTTGCCGATCGGTGGCAATCCGACATCGCGCGCCAGGGTGCCGCTCTCGATCAGGTCGGGGATGCGGCCGCGGTTGCGGAACGGCTCGCGGGTAATGGTCGGATAGTAGACGAGCTGGTCGCGCACCAGGTCGCCCAGGATCTCGTCGGCCGGCAGCTCGTCGGCGAGTTTGGAGCGGTAGGCCAGGTCGCGCACATGGCGGCAACCATGCACCAGGACCACCTTCTCGAAGCGCTCGTAGACCTCGGGATCGCGGACGATCGAGAGAAAAGGCGCGAGCCCGGTGCCGGTGCCCAGCAGGTAGAGGTTGCGGCCCGGCGTGAGGCTGTCGAGCAGCAGCGTGCCGGTGGCCTTGGCGCCGACCAGGATCGCATCGCCCGGCGCGAGGTCCTTGAGCCGCGAGGTCAGCCTGCCGTCGGGGACCTTGATGGAGAAGAACTCCAGCGTGTCGTCGTAATGCGCGCTGGCGATCGAGTAGGCGCGCAGCAGCGGTTTGCCGTCGACCCTGAGGCCGATCATCGTGAACTGCCCGCTGGCGAAGCGGAAACCCTTGTCGCGGGTCGTCCTGAAGCTGAACAGCTCGTCGGTCCAATGGTGGACCGACTGCACGATCTCGTTCCTCAAAGCACTCAAAGCACGCCTCCGCCGGCCGTCCGGCCAGGCTGTCGACAATCGATTGTGGGGATGGCGATGGCTGTGGCGTGATTTAGGAGCCGTGCCCCGCAGCACAAGGGAGACCATACGCCGCATGGGTGCGCCGTCCTCCCTCGCTCGGGCTCACCGGCAATTGCGTGATTGACGCCCCGACGGCCCTCGGCTAACCCGCGCACTCCTTTAGTCGTAAGATTACGGGACCCTCACCCTGAGGAGCGGCCCGGAGGGCCGCGTCTCGAAGGGTCGGCGACAGTGAAGGGGGTTGCGACATCGCTTTTCCAGCGATCTCCCGTGTGGCCCATCCTTCGAGACGGCCGCTACGCGGCCTCCTCAGGATGAGGTTCCTTTGTATTTGATGCCTATGCCTCGCACTCCGCTGGAAACCCGCCCGTGCCCGATTCCGCCATTTCCCCCGCGTTCGACGCCCATCTCGCCGGCCATCCGGCCGGGCTGCGGCGGACGTTTGCCATCATCTCCCATCCCGACGCCGGCAAGACGACGCTGACCGAGAAGCTGCTGCTGTTCGGCGGCGCCATCCATGTCGCGGGGGCGGTCAAGGCGCGCGGCGAGGCGCGGCGGGCGCGCTCGGACTGGATGAAGATCGAGCAGCAGCGCGGCATCTCGGTGACCACCTCGGTGATGCATTTCGAGTATGGCGGCGCGGTGTTCAATCTCCTCGACACGCCGGGCCACGAGGATTTCAGCGAGGACACCTACCGCACCCTGACCGCCGTCGATTCGGCGGTGATGGTGATCGATGCCGCCCGCGGCATCGAGGCGCGCACCCGCAAGCTGTTCGAGATCTGCCGCCTGCGCGACGTGCCGATCATCACCTTCATCAACAAGCTCGACCGCGAGGCCAAGGACCCGATCGAGCTTCTGGACGAGATCGCCTCGACGCTGGCCCTCGACGTCGCGCCGATGACCTGGCCGACCGGCTCGGGCCAGGCGTTCAAGGGGACCTACGACCTCGCACGCAATCGCATGCTGGTGTTCGATACGGCCGACCGCAGCCGGATCGGCGAGGTGATCGAGAACTACACCATCGCCGACGACCGGCTGGCCGAGGAGGTCGAGCTGGTGCGCGCCGGCTATCCGGCCTTCGACCTGGAATCCTACCGGGCCGGGCATCTGACGCCGGTGTTCTTTGGCAGCGCCTACAACAATTTCGGCGTCCGCGAGCTTTTGGACGCGCTGGCCGCGTGGGCGCCGCCGCCCAGGCCGCAGCCGGCAGAGCCGCGGCCGATCGATCCGGTCGATCCCAAGGTCACCGGCTTCGTGTTCAAGGTCCAGGCCAACATGGACCCCAACCATCGCGACCGCATCGCCTTCATGCGCGTGTGCAGCGGCAAGTTCCGCCGCGGCATGAAGCTCATCCAGATGGGCACCGGCAAGGTGCTGTCGGTGAACTCGCCGATCCTGTTCTTCGCCCGCGAGCGCGAGATCGTCGACGAGGCGTGGCCGGGCGACATCATCGGCGTGCCCAACCACGGCGTGCTGCGGGTCGGCGACACGCTGACCGAGGGCGAGGCGATCAAGATCACCGGCATCCCCAACTTCGCGCCGGAGATCCTGCGCCGCGTCAAGCTCGAGGACCCGATGAAGTCCAAGCAGCTCAAGCGCGCGCTCGACGACCTCGCCGAGGAGGGCGTGACCCAGGTGTTCCGCCGCATCATCGGCGGCGATCACATCGTGGGCGTCGTCGGCGAGCTGCAGCTCGACGTGCTGAAGACCCGCGTCGAAGCCGAGTACCAGGTCAAGATCGATCTCGAGCCGGCGCCGTTCGAGACGGCGCGCTGGATTTCCGCCGACAGCAAGGCCGATCTCGAGGCCTTCATGTCGGCCAACCGCGGCGGCATGTCGGAGGACCGCGACGGCTCCCCGGTGTTCCTGGCGCGCAACGCCTGGGAACTGGGCTACATCTCCGAGCGCTCGCCCAAGGTTCGCTTCTCGGATATTCGAGAGCGGGCGTAACGTCATGAATCCTCCCCAGCTTCGCTGGGGAGGTGTCGCGTCATACGCGACGGAGGGGTCATGAGCCATGGGAGAGGGTTGTGCCTGAGGCTCATGACCCCTCCGTCGCCTAGGCATTTTGGCCGCGAAGCGGCCAAAAGCCTTTAGACGGCGACACCTCCCCACTGCGTGGGGAGGAAAATGAAAAGGAGTTCTGATGACCATATCCATCGTCCGCATCGACCCCGGCCCGCGGCTCAGCGAAGCCAGCGTCTTCGGCGACCGCATGTATCTCTCCGGCATGATCCCGGAGGACACCTCGCTCGACATCACCGGGCAGGTGAAGCAGGCCCTGGCCGAGATCGATGCGCTGCTGGCGCGCGGCGGCAGCGACAAGACCAGGATCCTGAGCGCCGTGATCTGGCTCGCCGACATCGCCGACTTCGCCGCGATGAACGCGGTGTGGGATGCCTGGGTGGTGCCCGGCCAGACGCCGGCGCGGGCCACCGTGCAGGCGCAACTCAACGACCCGAGGATGAAGGTCGAAATCATGGTCGTCGCGGCGCGCTAGCCTCTGCTAAGGTCGCCGCCGCCCAAGAGCCCAACGAGGAGAGGAGAGGACGATGGTGCAACGTATCAATGCCGGCCCGCGCATGAGCAGCGCAGTCGTGCACGGTAACACGGTCTATCTCGCCGGCCTGACCGCCGACGACGCCAAGGCCGACGTCAAGGGTCAGACGGCGCAGATCCTGGCCAAGATCGACAAGTTCCTGGCCGAGGCCGGCACCGACAAGTCGAAGATCCTGTCGGCCAACATCTGGCTGACCGACATCTCGACCTGGAGCCAGATGAACGAGGTGTGGGACGCTTGGGTCGCCCCCGGCAACGCGCCGGCCCGCGCCACCGTCGAGGCCAAGCTCGCCGCGCCGGGCCTCAAGGTCGAGATCATGGTGCAGGCGGCGAAGTAGGGCCTTCGCTTCCCGTAGATGTCGAAGGGCCGGCCATCGCCGGCCCTTTTTCATTTGAGGATCCGGCACACACTGCCGCTCGAGGGCGAGTGCAACTGATTGGTGATTGTATACTTGACGTAGTGGCTACCAAAGGTGGTGTGGCACGATAAAAACAGCGAGCGTGCAAATTCACTCCGCGCGTCCTATGCTTCGGGCCGTGAACTGGCGCGATATCGTGGCGGCCCCCAAGGGGGATATGGAAACGGGAACTTGGAGTTCTGGGACGATCCCGAGGGCCGCCTTTCCGCTATCGAAACGCGGGAGTCGCGCCTACCGACCCGGCAACAAGCGCTGGCGGGCGCTCCGGTTTAGCGTCAGTGGCATCGACTGTCGGCTTCTTGTCCAGCTATCGGTGCCCTTGGAGCAGTTCTCCGCGATGCTTGGCGCCGCCGACGAGAACGGCGACATGCGCGTTTTGGCGATCCTTGAGTTTCACGGCACGCATGGCAACTGGCATGTCCACGCGAATGAGGCGGACATCGCCAAGATTCCGGCCGGTTTCGCGCGAAGCCCACACACCGTGAAGCTCGAACCTCCGCCGCCTCCGTTCCCGAGAACGGCGTTTGGCTTGGACGAGCAACAAGCGTACAAATTGACCGTTGACTTTTTTCGACTGGACAAGACTGACAGGGGCAACGATCTCGGTGTCGGACCATGAAAGACGAACTGTGTAGAGCCTTCTGTAGCGACCTGACGGTCCGGCATGTGCCGGCTGGCATCGCCGTGGGCACAGGCTTTCTCGGAGTTGGCGGCGATCAAATCGGCTTCTACATTATTGGTCCTGACGATTTTGGCTTGTGGCGCATTCAGGACGACGGCAACACCGTTCCTTACCTTGAGGGATCGGGAGCCGACCTTGAAGTGCTGACGCGCAAACAGGCATTCGACGATCTTTTGGAAGAGTACGGCGCGGCCTACGACGAAGACACGACTGAACTCGCGATAACGGAGATTGGGCGCGCCGAATTGCCCGCCGCTGCACTCAAGTTCGTGGCGCTGCTCCTTCGCATTCAAGACACGCTCTTCATGACTCGCGAACGAGCAGAGTCGACATGGGTTGAGGAAGCGACGCGTGATCTTGTGTTGAAGCTCGCTGGCCGCGCCATTGTGGAAGAGAAGAAGCCGGTTTCGCCGGCGCTTGCGGATTACCCGGCGGATATGGTCATCCGCTCCGATAACAGAGCGCCGGTTGCCCTATTCTTTGGCGCGTCAGAGCCGAAGGTGTACGAAGCGATCTTGTTGAAAGTTCTGGCGCGTCAGCGTGGCGAGGCATGTGAGGTCGTGGCCCTATTAGAGAAAGACAACTCCCTCACACGCAAAGTAAGGACTCGAGCCGAGAACAACATCATCGTGCCAAGGTATCGAGAGGGCGAACGAGAGGCCATTGACCGGATCGTTGAAGTGGCAACCGGCCTTTACCCCACGAATCCCAGCCAAGTTATAGATTTCCATGAACGCGAAGCCTGAAAAAATGGATCCCGCCTTTGAGGCGGTAGTGCGTCGGATGCTTGCGACTCCGCCTCGACCCAAGTCACCCAAGAAGCAACCACCCCTCAATCGCAAGAAGGCACCGAAAGATGACCGCTGAATATTCCGAATGGGACAAGGTGTTCCGGCGTCGTGAAGAGGCTGTGAAGCGCTTCGACAGGGCACGCAAAGCCGAGACCATTGACCTCGTACAAGCGCGCCATGGATGACGCCCAAGCCGACTACGTTGCGTTCTGCCGCGAGCGTTTCTAGCTTTCATCGAGAAGCGCCGCCATCAGGCGGCGCAACCCCGCTTTACTCCAGCGAAGCGGTTTTCTGCCCGGTAGTCCGCCGATAGATCAGGCGCTTGCAGACGATGCCCTTGAGGGCGCGGTCGGCGCGGTCCTTGTCGTTGACGCCCAGCTTGGCGCGGTTGCTGTAGCGGAAATCGAACTCCGCGAGGTAGCGGTGCAGGTGGCGTTCGTCGCAATGCTGGTAGACGCCCTTCATGCCGCGCTTGAGCACGCTGTAGAAGCCCTGTGAGCGGTGCCGCGCACCCACTCGTCCGACACATGGTTGACGCTGTGGTGCTCGGCGAACTCCTTGCCGAGTTGGATGTAGAGCCTGGCTTCGTCCGTCTGCAACGTGGTCTCCGGGCGGATGTGCTTGGCGAGGTTCGGGCCGATCTGCTTGGCGCTGGCCTTGTCGACATGGAATGAGCGAGCGACACCGCCGCGCTCTACCAGCGTGACGACGGTGTGCTTGTGCTGGTGGCCACGGCGCTTCGGAACGTCCGCCTTCTTACCGATGTCGGTTTCGTCAACCTCGACATTCTTGCCAGCGCCACCCATGGGCTCAGGAGTGGCCGGCTTCATTCCCTCGCGGATGCGATGGGCCATGAACCAAGCACTCTTGTAGGTGATGCCGAGCACGCGGTGCAGCTGGTGCGCCGAGATGCCCTTCTTACTGGACGCCATGAGATGCGTAGCCAGCAGCCACTTGTGGAGCGGGATGTGCGAGCGCTCGTAGACCGTACCTACCGTGACGCTGAAGTTGCCACGGCAGGCGCCACACAGGTACAGGCCCGGCCGATGGCTCTTGCCCTGCATCTTCGTGATGCCCTCGACCGAGCCGCAATGAGGGCACGACACATGGTCGGGCCAGCGCTGAGCCTCCAGGTATTCGCGAGCGGCGGTTTCGTCGGTGAAGATGGGGTTGGTCAGGTCGGCGGTGCTCATGCCGGCCATTCTAGGGGCTGGGCCTGCTACGTCAAGTATATAGTCGCTAATTGATGCACGAAGCCGTGGCTGCAGGAGCGAGCCAGTTCGGCTGGGCCTTCTACCTCTCGCGCGGTGTTGTGATAGCGTACGTGATTGCACAGACGATCGTGGCTGCAGAAGAGAGCCAACGCCGCTGGCCGCTCTGCCCGCTCGTGCGGCGTCGTGATAGCCGGCGTGACGATCTCCGCGCGCCTCGAAGGACTTCACCCTGATTGCTGGCACCGACGCAAAGACAACCCGTAACCGACGCAACGCTTTGCGGGTGCGTCACCACCAAGCCCTTGATTTCAAAGGCCGATGACGCAATGACGCAAGTGACGCAAGATTCCGGGCCCAATCTCCACGGCCGCTCCAGTCAGGGGGATGCGACACGGCGACGGTTCGGGCGTCGGACGGCTGCGACCGCAAGACGGCGGGTGCGACCGCAAGAGGCCTTGCCGAACGGTCGCTTGCGGTCGGTCCAACCCCTTGATTCCAAAGGCTGCGACCGCAAGCGACCGCACCGACCGCAAGAAAGGACCGTCGTTTTACTTTGTGGGCCGGCGCGCGAGGCTCGCCGCCGCTCAGTTGCCGGTCACCCGCAGCACGAGCCGGATGACGACGTCGAAGGCATCCGACAGCAGCCAGTTGAGGACGTTGAGGTTCTCGCCGATCTGGCTGCCGATCAGCGGCAGGATGAACAGCAGGCCGATGATGATGAACATGCCATAGGGCTCGAGCCTGGAGAGCGGCACCGCCAGGAAGTCGGGCAGCAGGCCGACGGCGACGCGCCCGCCGTCGAGCGGCGGCAGCGGCAGCATGTTGAAGACGGCGAGGATGACGTTGAGCAGGATCGTGTTGCGGAGATTGTCGAGCACCCACGGGGTAGCCTCGGGCGGCAGCAGCGGCACCGCATGGGCGAGCGCGCCGGCGGCCAGGGCGAGCACGATGTTGATGCCCGGGCCGGCGGCCGCCACCAGCACCATGTCCTGCCGCGGATTCTTGAGCATGCGGAAGTTCACCGGCACCGGCTTGGCGTAGCCGAACAGGAACGGCGCGTGGGTCAGCAGCAATATGCCTGGCAGCAGGATCGTGCCGAACGGGTCGATGTGCTTCAGCGGGTTGAAGGTGACGCGGCCCAGCCGCTCGGCCGTCGGGTCGCCGCGCCTGGAAGCGACGAAGGCGTGCGCCGCTTCGTGCAGCGTGATCGCCAGCAAGGCGGGGATCACCCAGGTCGAGGCGGTGTACAGCGTCGACAGCAACTGCTCGTTCATGATGGCTCCCGACAGTCGTCGCGCGGAGCGCGACCGGCGCCTGTCCTGTGGTTGTTCATGTCAGGGTCCGCGCCGGGACAGGTGCTTCATCCGGACGGCGAGACGCGTGCGGCGTTGGCCGCTCGCGTCGACCGGATCGGGCCCTGCCCCCGGCCAAGCCCCTCAGTTGATCGGCCCGAGGATCTTGCCGGGGTTCATGATGTTGTCGGGATCGAGCGCCTTCTTGATCGAGCGCATCAGCGACATCGCCTCGCCATGCTCCTCGTAGAGGAACTTGATCTTGCCGATGCCGACGCCGTGCTCGCCGGTGCAGGTGCCGCCGAGCGCCAGGGCGCGCGCCACCATGCGATCGTTGAGCGCCTCGGCGCGCGGCAGGTAGGTCGGGTCGTCGGGGTCGACCATCATGGTGAGATGGAAGTTGCCGTCGCCGACGTGGCCCACGATTGGCGCATAGATCTTGCTGGCGACGATGTCCTTCTGCGTCTCGAGGATGCATTCGGCGAGCCGCGAGATCGGCACGCAGACGTCGGTCGCCCACATGCCCCAGCCCGGCTTCGCCGACTTGGCGGCCCACGCCGCGTCATGGCGCGCCTGCCACATCCTGCTGCGCTCCTCGGCCTGGCCGGTCCAGGCGAAGTTGCTGCCGCCGTTCTCGGCGGCGAGCGCCTGCACCATCTCGGCCTGCTCCTTCGTGCCGGCCTCGGTGCCGTGGAACTCGAGCATCAGCGTGCTCTTCAGGGGCAGGTCGAGCTTGGAATATTTGTTCACCGTGTCGACCGTCTCGGTATCCATCAGCTCGATGCGCGCCACCGGGATGCCCGACTGGATGGTCTGGATCACCGTGTCGACCGCGCCTTCCAGCGTGTCGAACGCGCAGGTCGCCGACACCATCGATTCGGGGATGCCGTAGAGGCGCAGGGTGATCTCGGTGATGATGCCGAGCGTGCCCTCCGAGCCGACGAACAGCTTCACCAGGTCGTAGCCGGCCGACGATTTGCGCGAGCGGCGGCCGAGCCGCATCAGGCGGCCGTCCGACGTCACGACCTGCAGCGCCAGCACGTTCTCGCGCATGGTGCCGTAGCGCACCGCGTTGGTGCCCGAGGCGCGCGTGCTGGTCATGCCGCCGATCGAGGCGTCGGCGCCCGGATCGATCGGGAAGAACAGGCCGGTGGCGCGGATGTACTCGTTGAGCTGCTTGCGCGTCACGCCGGGCTGAACCACGACGTCGAGGTCGGCCTCGTTGACCGCCAGCACCCGGTTCATGCGGCTGACGTCGAGCGAGATGCCGCCGTTCGGCGCGCTGATATGGCCCTCCAGCGAGGTGCCCGTGCCGAAGGCGATGATCGGCGTCTTGTGGCGGGCGCACAGCTGGACGATCTGCTGCACCTCCTCGGCCGACTCGGCGAACACCACCGCGTCGGGCAGGTGCGCCTCGTGGAACGAGATGTCCTTGCCGTGCTGCTCGCGCACGGCATGGGCGGTGCTGACGCGCTCGCCGAAGAGCTTCTTCAGCTCGGCGACCGTGAGATCGACCTCGGGGGCTCTTGCCTGGGCCTGGGCGGCCATTGCGGTTCTCCTGATCCCCCTTCGCTCCAGCGGAGCTTCGGGCGGCCTGCGTTGAGTCGTTTGGCCCGGCCTCCCGAAGCTGCCCGGCAGCGTAGGTCGGCTGGCGTAGGCCCCGTGGATACGCTGAAACCGGGCGAAAGCCAACCGAGCGCAGGTGCGGCACGACGGAACTGCGAATTCATGGGGCCATGGTGCGGTCGGGCAACTGTTCCACCCGCGGTCTGTCGAGCGCTCACCCGAGGTCAAGTGTCGCCCCGGCCGATGGCCGAAAGGAGGATGGTCTTTGAACGAGCCTCGCTGGAACAGGCTGTGGCATCTGGCGGCGTCCGGCAACGGGATTGACATGAGCTGCATCGTTGATCGCCGGGCGGGTTGCGATATCGTGCGTAGCGATGATCAAGTCGTTTGGCGACCGCCGAACACGAGCGCTGTTCGAGGACGAAGAGGTTCGCGGCTTCCATGGATTCGCCGATCGAGCGAAACGCAAGCTGGTTGCAGTTCACGTTGCGTCACGGCTTCAGGATCTCCGTATTCCACCTGCCAACCGCTTGGAGAAGCCGCATGGCAATCTCGATGGCTTCCATTCCATTCGAATCAACGATCAATGGCGGGTTCCGATGGGTCGACGGTGACGCGTTCGATGTACGTGTCGTTGATTATCATTGAGGTCTGGCATGGCTAAGGCTCAGTACGCTCCAGTAACACCAGGGGATATGCTGAAGCATGAGTTCCTCGCGGAGTATGGCTTGTCGCAGAGTCAGCTGGCTCAGGCGATCGGCGTATCGTCCAACCGAATCGCCGAGATTGTCAGCGACAGGCGACGGATCACCGCCGATACCGCAGTCAGACTGGCGCTGTACTTTGGCAATAGCGCCGAGTTCTGGATGAACTTGCAAAGCTGGTATGATCTCAAGATGGCAACCAAGAGCTTGTCGGCCGCTCAGCGTCGCAAGATCGTTGCGGCACGAGCCGCCTGATAGATCAATCGCTCAGTCGATAGGTCGTCAGATGAAGGCGAAGCCGGAGCCTGCGCAAGCGGAGCATGATCGCACCTTGGCGCAGATCGAACGACTCATGAGAGCAAAACGCGCCTCAAGGTTCCTGTCGCACTGGTCATGGCCTACGAGGCGACACGCGACGACATTCGGACAAGGCTGCCGGGAGGGGCGCCGGCTGGCGTTCGTCGCGCACCGGCGCCTTGGGCCGACTCACGACCAGCCGCGTCGACAGCAGCGCGCCGAGCGCCAGGGAAAGACCGATGCCGGCGACGCAGGCGCTCCAGCCCAGGCGGTCGAACAGGATTCCCAGCACGGCGCTGCCGGCGAGGCCACCCAGGAAGTAGCTGGCGAGGTAGAGGCCGCTCGCGGCGCCGCGGTCGACAGTAGCGGCGCGGCCGACGAAGCCGGTGGCAGTGGCCTGGGCGAAGAACGTGCCGACGGCGATCAGGGCGAGGCCCGTGAGGACGGCGGGGAGCGTGCCGGCGAGCAGGAGTGGCAGGCCAGCGGCGGCGAGCGCGAAAGCCGACCACAGGGCGGGGCGCGTGCCGATGCGGGCCGCGACCTTGCCGGCGAGCGGCGTGGTGACGATCGACGGCAGGAACACGAGGTAGACGACGCCCAGCATCATCATGCCGACCGAGAAGGGCGGCCGCACCAGCACGAAGTTCACGTAGGTGAAGGTGCCGATGAAGGCGAACAGGATGAGGAAGCCGATGGCGAAGGCGGCGCGCAGCGCCGGGCTGGCGAGATGGACGAGGAAGCTGTCGAGCGGGTGGCCGTGGCTCATGTCGGCCGGCCGCATCGGCGGCGTGCGCTCGACGCTGAACCAGACCAGCGCGGCGCCGGCGAGATTGAGCGCGGCGAAGACATGGAAGTTGGCGGCAAGCCCCCAGTGATCGACCAGGCCCGCCGCCAGCAGGCGGCCGACGAGGTTGCTCGCCACGTTGCCGGTGATGTAGGCGGCGAAGGCGCCGGCGGTGTCGGCGGCGCTGGTGTGCTCGCCGAGATAGGCCAGCGTGAGCGCGAAGGCGGTCGACATGCAGACGCCCTGGGCGATGCGCAGCAGGGTGAACAATGGCAGGTCGGGCATGGTCGCGAGCAGCGCCGTCGGCACGGCGAGCAGCGCCAGGCTCGCGAGGATGCCGCGCCGCCGGTCGAGCCATCGGCCGAGCAGGGCGACAGCCAGGCCGCCGGCCGCCATGCCGATGGTGGTGGCATTGACGGCGAAGCCCATCTCCGCCGGCGACACGGCGTAGGCGCGCGCGAGCGCCGGCAGGATGGCCTGCGTCGCGAACAGATCGACCACGGTCAGGAAGGCGGTGAGGCCGATCGTGAACGCGCGCAGGACACCGGACATGGCTCGATCCTCGACCGGCGGCTACATGTGATGGTCGTTGGGGTCGGCGGCGATGTCGAACGACAGCAGCACCACCGTGGCCTTGCCGTCGTTCTGCCACCAGTGCTGGGTGGCATGGGTCTCGCGCGCCACCTCGCCGGCCTTGTGCAGGATCGGCACGGCGCAGTTGCTGGCGTGCTCGACGATCTCGCCGCTCGCGATGTAGATCAGCGCCGGCCGCTCGGCGTGGCTGTGCCACGGCACGATGCCGCCCGGCTGCACCTCGAGCTTGCGGACCCGCATCAGATGGCCCTTGAGCGCGACCTTCTCGCCGGCAAGGTCGATCGTCGACAGGACCTTGTCGGTCACGCCCTTCGGCGCGTGGGTGACCGGCTTCACGGCACCGGCCTTGACCTTGTCGGCCGGGCATTCGCCGGCAAGGGCGGGACCGGCCAGGCCGAGCCCGGCGAGCAGGAGGGTTGAAACGAGGGCGGGGCGAGCAAACATGGGCATCTCCGTCGGATAGGCCGCGGCCGGAGCGGTCGCGGTGATGGGCGGAGCATCGGCGCAGGCTGCGTGAAGCGAAAATGCCGATCAGGAATGGATTCCATAGCCGGGGATGATGGCCCTATAAGCGGCCCGGCCCCAGGCCGGGGCAACAAGAGCAGGGCGAGAGCCGAGGGGAGATCGAGAATGACAGTCCGCTTCGACAACCGGGTCGCCATCGTCACCGGCGCCGGCAACGGCCTCGGCCGCGCCCATGCCCTGCTGCTGGCCTCGCGCGGCGCCAAGGTGGTGGTGAACGATCCGGGCGGCGCGGTCGACGGCAAGGGCGGAAACCACGCCGCCGCCGACAAGGTCGTCGCGGAGATCGAGGCAGCCGGCGGCAGCGCCGTCGCCAACTACGATTCGGTGGCGGAGGCCACGAGCGCGGCCAATATCGTCAAGACCGCGGTCGACGCGTTCGGCACGGTCGACATCGTCGTCAACAATGCCGGCGTGCTGCGCGACAAGACCTTCCACAACATGACGGTCGAGGATTTCGATTTCGTCGTGAAGGTGCACTTCCTCGGCACCGCCTATGTCACCCATGCCGCCTGGCCGATCATGCGCGCCAAGGCCTATGGCCGGGTCGTGGTGACGTCGTCGAACTCCGGCATCTACGGCAATTTCGGCCAGTCCAACTATGGCGGCGCCAAGCTCGCGGTGGTGGGCTTCATGAACGCGCTGCGCCTCGAGGGCCAGAAATACAACGTGCTGATCAACGCGCTGGCGCCGGTCGCCGGCACGCGCATGACCGAGAGCCTGATGACGCCCGAGATGCTGGCCAGGCTCGATCCCTCGTTCGTCTCGCCGATGGTCGCCTACCTTTGCAGCGAGCAGTGCCAGCGCACCGGCGAGATCTGGAGCGCCGGTGCCGGCTACTTCGCGCGCATCGAGTATCGCGAGGCGCCGGGCGTGCGCATCGCCGGCCGCGCCCCCACCGTCGAGGACGTCGCCGACAACATCGAGAAGATCGCCGACCTCTCGACCACCAAGGTCTATCGGACCTCGTCGGAGGAAGTGGCGGCGGTGGTCGGCAGCTGAAGGGCGCCTGCTCCGCGGGCGGCCGGCTCGCGCGGCTCGCCGACTGGCTCGAGCGCGAGGGCCGGCTGGTGGCATCGCCGTCGGTCTTCCTCGAGCGGCTGGGCGAGCGGCTGGTCGAGGCCGGGCTGCCGGTCTGGCGCATCTATGTCGGCCTGCAGCTCGTCCATCCCGAGCTGGAGGCGATGGGCTACGTGTGGCGGCGCGGCGAGACGGTGCAGGAGATCGCCCGCGCCTTCGGCATCCAGTTCACCTCCGCTTATGTCGGCAGCCCCCTGCAGGAGGCGCGCGAGCAGAAGCGGCCGGTGCGCTATCGCCTGAAGGATGTCGGCCCGGACCATCACCTCCTGCTGCGCGAGGTCAAGGCCGACGGCGGCACCGACTATCTCGCCTTGCCGATGAGGCTGCGGCGCGAGGGGCCGCTGCCGGTCGTCTCCTTCACGACCGACGACCCGGCCGGCTTCTCCGACCGCGACATCGCCGATCTTTCGCGCGTGGTCGACATGATTGGCGCGGTCGTCGAATCCCACATCGAGCGCAGCGTCGCCGACACCGTGGCGCGGACCTATCTCGGCCGCGAGATCGGCCAGCGCGTGCTGAACGGCGCCATCCGGCGCGGCGAGGGCCAGGAGATCCGCGCCGTGCTGTGGTTCTCCGACCTGCGCGACTTCACCGGCATGAACCAGCGCATGGCGCCGGGCGAGCTGCTCGAGCTGCTGAACAACTACCTGCAGCTGGTCGGCGACGCGCTCGATGAGAACGGCGGGGAGATCCTGAAATTCATCGGCGACGGCGTGATGGGATACTTCCCGGCCGAGGATGCGCTGTTCCTGCCGATGGTGACCTCGGCCGCCCTCGCGGCGGCGCGCCGGCTGATGGGCGACATCGCGGCCGCCAACGAGGCGCGCGCCACCGGCGGCCACGAGCCGCTGCGCTTCGGCATCGGCCTGCATGTCGGCACGGTGACCTTCGGCAATGTCGGAACCGGCAATCGCCTCGACTTCACCGTCATCGGCCCGGCCGTCAACATCGCCGCCCGGCTGGAAGGCCTGACCAAGGAGCTCAAGGTGCCGGTGCTGGCATCGGCCGCCTTCAACGAGGTCTGCCCGGTGCCGCTCGCCTCGCTGGGCTTCCATCGCCTGCGCGGCGTCGCCGAGCCGGTCGAGGTGTTCACCCTGCCGGGCTGAGGCGGTTAGAACATGAAAAAAGTGCCGTCATCCCGAGCGGAGCCGAGCGCAGCGCCTGCCCTGAGCGCCGTCGAAGGGAGGCGTAGTCGAGGGACCCTTTGGATCGGGGCGTTCGCCATCGCTGGCCGCAGACTGGACCCAAAGTGCCGCGATGCGACGCGACCCGATGGCGCGGGACCGGCCCGCGTGCCAGTCTCCGCCGCCATGGACCGAACGCCCGTGATCGCCGCCCTCGAGGGCGGCGTGCTGACCCTGACGCTCAACCGGCCGCAGCGGCTCAACGCCATGAGCCCAGCGCTGATCGAGGCGATCAATCACGAGCTCGGCCGGGCGAAGGACGATGCCGACATCCGGGCCGTGCTGCTGACCGGCACCGGTCGTGGCTTCTGCGCCGGCGCCGATCTGGCCGACGGCGGTCCGGGCGAGAACGCGGCGGACGGCCCGCGCGACCTCGGCGCCGCGATGGATCGCCTTTTCAACCCGATGATCCGCGCCCTCCGGGAACTGCCCAAGCCGGTCGTCGCCGCCGTCAACGGCGTGGCGGCGGGCGGCGGCGCCAACCTGGCGCTCGCCTGCGACATCGTGCTGGCGGCGCGCTCGGCCCGCTTCGACCAGGCCTTCGTGCGCATCTCGCTGATCCCCGATCTCGGCGGCACGTACTTCCTGCCGCACACCGTGGGCGACGCGCGCGCCCGCGGGCTGGCGATGCTCGGCAGCTCGGTGCCTGCCGAGGAGGCGGCGCGCATGGGCATGGTGTGGCAGGTCTTCGACGACGACGCGCTGATGGACGAGGCGCGCAAGCTCGTGCATCGGCTGGCCAAGGGGCCGACGCTCTCCTACGCCGCCATCAAGCAGGCGATGAACGCGGCCGCCACCAACACGCTCGACCGGCAGCTCGATCTCGAGCGCGACAGCCAGGTTGCCCTGAACCGCAGCGCCGACTTCAAGGAGGGCGTCGCCGCCTTCCTCGCCAAGCGCCCCGCCAACTTCACCGGACGATAAGCAGATGACCTACGACAGGATCACCCTCGCCAAGGACCAGGGGCTCGCCACGCTGACGCTCAACGCGCCGGAGAAGCTCAACGCCGTGTCGCGCAAGATGATCGCCGAGATAAAGGATTGCTGGGAGAAGCTCGCCGGGGATTCCTCGGTGCGCGCCGTGCTGCTGACCGGCGCCGGCCGCGGCTTCTGCGCCGGCGCCGACCTCGCCGATCCGGATCGCGAGAGCGTCGGCGGCGATTCGGGCTCCGCCCTCGACAAGTATTTCAACCCGGTAATCCGGCTGATGCGTGCCCTGCCCAAGCCGATCGTCGCCGCGGTCAACGGCCCGGCGGCGGGCGTCGGCATGAGCTTCGCCATGGCGGCCGACATCGCGGTGGCGGCCAGGTCGGCGACCTTCCTGCAGGCCTTCGCCCGCATCGGCCTGCTGCCCGACGGCGGCAGCACGTGGTTCCTGCCGCGCCTGGTGGGCGAGCAGCGCGCCCGCGCGCTCGCCATGCTGGCGCCGCAGATCAGCGCGGCGCAGGCCAAGGAATGGGGCCTGATCTGGGACGTCGTCGAGGACGCCGACCTGATGAAGACGGCGACCGACCTCGCGCGCCGCCTGGCCGACGGCCCGACCCTGTCGCTCGCCCGCATCAAGGACGCGATGGGGCAAGCCAGCGGCAACGATCTCAGCCGGCAGCTCGACGTCGAGCGCGACTTCCAGCGCGAGCTGGGGCGCAGCGAGGATTTCAGGGAAGGCGTCGCCGCCTTCCTCGGCAAGCGCAAGCCGGCTTTCAAGGGCAAGTGAACGAGGGAGTGAGCATGACGACGCCGCACAAGGAGATCACCTCGGGCCTGCTGTTCCCGGAAGGCCCCGTGGCCATGCCCGACGGCTCGGTGATCCTGGTCGAGATCGCCCGCCAGACGCTGACGCGCGTGATGCCGGACGGCAAGCAGCACGTGATCGCCAACCTGGGCGGCGGGCCGAACGGCGCGGCGATGGGACCGAACGGCAAGCTCTACGTGACCAACAACGGCGGTTTCAACTGGATCAAGCTGCCCGACGGGCGCACCTTTCCCGGCACCCAGCCGGCCGACTACAAGGGCGGCTCGATCCAGGTCGTCGACCTGGAGACCGGCAAGTTCGAGACGCTCTACGATTCGTGCGATGGCCGCAGGCTGAACGGCCCCAACGACCTGGTGTTCGACGCCGCCGGCGGCTTCTGGTTTACCGACCTCGGCAAGACGCGCGAGCGCGACAACGACCGCGGCGCCGTCTACTACGCCAAGGCCGACGGCTCGAGGATCGAGGAGAAGATCTTTCCGCTCGAGCGGCCGAACGGCTGCGGCCTGTCGCCCGACGGCAAGACGCTCTATGTCGTCGAGACGCCGACCGCGCGCTGCTGGGGCTTCGAGCTCTCCGCGCCGGGCGAGATCAAGTCGGCCAACGGCCCCTATCGCGGCGAGAAGGGCCGCGTGGTGGTCGGCCTCGGCGGCTACCAGATGTTCGATTCGCTGGCCGTCGATTCGGCGGGCCACATCTGCGTCGCCACGCTGATCACCGGCGCCGTCTCCGACATCTCGCCCGACGGCAAGTCGGTGACCCAGTACAAGCTGCCCGACGCGATGGTCACCAACGTCTGCTTCGGCGGCAAGGACCTGCGCACCGCCTACGCCACGCTCTCGCTCACCGGCAAGCTGGTGAGCTTCGAATGGCCGCGCCCGGGTCTCGAGCTCGAGTACCTGAACAAGTAGGAGCTCAGCCACGGAGCGTCATCGCCGGGAGCGCGCCACCTCAGGTGGAGCAACCGCCGCGCCGCTCATGTTCCTCTGGACCGCGGGCGTCCCGCCCGCTCATGCGCCGGAACGCGCCACTCCGTGGCGCTCATGCGCCGGAGCGCGCCACTCCGTGGCGCTCATATGCCGGGAGCGCGCCACTCCGTGGCGCTCGTGCTCTTCCTCCGATCCGCAATCGGTGTGTCCGCTATCCCCATGAGCGCCACGGAGTGGCACGCTCCCGGCGTATGAGCACCAGGGCGGCAGAGACTACTCCGCCTGAGGTGGCGCGCTCCCGGCGATGGGCTACCCCTTCGCCAGCGCCCGCACCTCGCGGCTGGCGACGACGCGGCCCGAGGCGTAGGCCTCGTGGTTGGCGTCGACGTCGGCGAGCTTGTAGCGGTAGTTCACCATCATGGCGTAGGACTGGCGGAAGCCGTTGCCGCTGGTGTCGCCCAGCCAGTTCAACCGCTCGACGATGGCGCCGTTGCCGAGATGGAAGTGGGCGACGCGGTCGATCGCGCGGCCGCGCTCGTCGGTCGAGGTGAGGTACTTCGCCGCCAGCCGGCTCAGGATCGGGCGCAGCGCCTTGGCGATTGCCGGCACCTCCCACCATACCGGCCGGTCGAGCAGCTTGCGCACCGCGGCGGCGCCCGTCGCCTCGGCGATCACCGGCGCCAGCGAGGTGATCTCGGCCGGCGTGAGGACCTGGTCGCCCTCTTCCTTCAGCCGCCTGTCGATGTAGGAGCGCAGGCCGGGGATCGGCGACAGGGTGGCGAATTCCTTGATGTTGGGCAGGTCGCGTGCCAGCTGGTCGGCGACGCGCTTGATCAGGAAGTTGCCGAAGCTGATGCCGGCCAGCCCCTGCTGGCAGTTCGAGATCGAGTAGAAGATCGCGGTGTTGGCGTGGCGCACGTCGTGCGTGGCGGCGCGCGCGTCGAGCAGGCGCTGCACGTTGCCGGCCAGGCCATCGACCAGCGCCACCTCGACGAAGATCAGCGGCTCGTCCGGCATGCGCGGATGGAAGAAGGCGAAGCAGCGCCGGTCGCTGTCGAGCCGGTTCTTGAGGTCGCGCCACGAGCGGATGGCGTGCACCGCCTCGTAGGCGACGAGCTTCTCGAGCAGCGCGGCCGGCGCCTCCCAGTCGATGCGCACCAGGTCGAGAAAACCCACATCGAACCAGGCGCCGAGCAGCGGCCGCAGATCCTCGCTCAGCATGCGCGCCGCCGCGTCCGACCGGCCGAGCGTCAGCAGCTCGGCGCGCAGGTCGACCACGAACTTGACGCCCTGCGGCACGCCGACGAACTCGCGCAGCAGGCGCACCGCCGGCGGCTCGAGCGCCCTGATCAGGCCGCGCGGTGCCTCCTTGGAGGCACGCCACCTCTCGACCGCCGCCAATGCCGCCTCGCGGGGCAGGCCGAAATCGCGCGCGAGCGTCAGCAGGAACTTCTTTCGTCCGGCCGGGGACAGCGACAGGTAGGTCTGGCCGAGCTCGGCGGCGCGCCGGCGCTGCGCCGTCTCGCCGCCCTTGCCCTCGAGGCAGGCATCGATGCGGCTCTTGAGGCGCGGGATGTCGTCGTCGGGCAGGTCGGGCCGGATCGGCGCGCCGACGACCTCGCGCGCGCCGCGCGTCGTCTCGACGAAGGCGCTGCGCAGCCGCTCGAGCGTGCGATCCACGGTGCTTGAGAGGGGAAGAACCATGGCTCGATTATGTCATGCCGATCATGTCGCTGCAGTGGCGGCCAACCATCGCACTGGCCGCAGCAGCAACCGTGCCATTTTCTGGCGCGCCGTCGCCCGCCGGCGCAATCCCGTGACGTCAGCGGCGCGCGAACTCGAACAGCGGGCCGCCGCCGAGCGCCCCTTCGATCTCCAGCATGCGTCGCTTGGTGGCGACGCCGCCGTTGGCGGAGAAGCCGCCCATCTTGCCGTTTGCCGCCAGCACGCGATGGCAGGGCACGATGATGGCGACAGGGTTGCGGCCGAGCGCCTGGCCGACCTCGCGCGCCTCCTGCGGCGCGCCGAGACGCCGGGCGATGTCGCCGTAGGTCAGCGTCCGGCCGGGCGGGATGGTGCGCGCCACCTCGTAGACCTTGCGGTGGAACTCAGGCACCCCGTCGAGGTCGAGCGCCACATCGAGGAGATCGATCGCCGCGCCGGCGAGCAAAGCCAGCACCTGGTCGATGGCGCGCCGCACGTCGGCCGGCGGCTCCGCCTCGACGGCGCCCGGCCAGCGCCGCCGCAGGCGCGCGCGCGTGGCCTCGGCGCTGGTCTCGGGCAGCTGCAGCCCGGTGATGCCGCGCGCGTTCCAGGCGATGCCGCAGGCACCGAGCGGGGTCTCGAAGAGGGCGAAGCCTTGCGCGGTCGTGGCGGTTGTCATGCCGGCTACGGTCCCCCTAACCGATCAACCCGTCAAGGGTGCTTCATGCCACCCGGCGCAGGCGGGCCGGCCCGCCATGCACCAGCACGCGGTACGGTCCGCTCGGTATTCGCATATGGCAGAAAAACACCGTCATCCCGACCGAAGCCGAGCGTAGCGAGGCGCAGTGGAGGGACCTTTCTCGTTGCAGGATCAGCAAGAAAGGTCCCTCGACTGCACGCCAATGGCGCTGCAAGCAGCGCCTTATCGGGCCGCTTCGCTCGGGATGACGGGGGTTCGTGCCAAATGCGAACACCCTGGTACGGTCCGTGTGGTCGTCCCGTCGAGCCGCATGATCGAGGGCCGTCATCAAACTGGCATGCATGAGAGGCTATACACTCCGGAACGAGTCGATCCGAGGTGGGTTGGAGTGGTCGATCTGCGGGCTGAGAGCCGCGTCCGCCTGAAAGAGGCCGTGCGGCGCAACCGTGCGCTTTCCCTCGAAGGGATTCTGGAACGACTGTTCGAGCGCCTCTTTCGCGGCTTGGTCTACACTCAGATCTGGGAGGATCCCGAGATCGATCTCGAGGCGCTGGCGCTCGGGCCGGAGTGCCGCGTCGTGACGATCGCCTCCGGCGGCTGCAATGTCCTCTCGTACCTGACCGGGGACCCCGCGCACATCGTCGCCGTCGACCTCAGCCGCGCCCATGTGGCGCTCAACCGGCTGAAGGTGGTTGCGGCGAGCCGGCTGCCGTCGTGGCAGGCCTTCTACGGCTTTTTCGGCGCGGCCGACGACGAGGCCAATCTCGCCGCCTATGACCGGTCGATCGCGCCGCACCTCGATGCGCAGAGCCGCGCCTATTGGGAAGGCCGCAGCCTTCAGCAGCTCGGCCGTCGCCGAATCTCGATCTTCGCCCGCAATGCCTACCGGCACGGCGTGCTGGGCCGCTTCATCGGGCTCGCCCATGCCGCCGCGCGCCTGCACGGCGTCGATCTGCGCGACCTCCTGAACGCACGCACGCTCGAGGACCAGCGCGCCTTCTACGAGACCATGCTGGCGCCGCTGTTCGACAAGCCCGTCGTGCGCTGGGCAACCGCCAACCGGCTGTCCCTCTACGGCCTCGGCATCCCGCCGGCGCAGTACGAGGCCCTGGCGGGCGGCCGCGACATGGGCTCGGTGCTGCGCGCACGCGTCGAGCGCCTGGCCTGCGGCTTCAGCCTCGACGACAACTACTTCGCCTGGCAGGCGTTCGGCCGGCGCTACAGCGCCGGCGGCCAGGGACCGCTGCCGCCTTACCTGCGGCGCGAGCAGTTCGACACCATCCGCGCGCGCGTCGATCGCATCGAGGTGCTGAACCGGTCGGTGACCGAGCATCTTGCCGCCTGCCCCGACGCCTCGTGCGACCGCTATGTCCTGCTCGACGCCCAGGACTGGATGACCGACGCCCAGCTCGATGCCCTGTGGTTTCAGGTTACCCGCACCGCGCGCCCCGGCGCGCGCGTCATCTTCCGGACTGCCGCCGAGCCGTCGCTGCTGCCCGGCCGCCTCGATCCGGCGCTGCTGGCGCGCTGGCGCTACGAGGCGGACGCCTCGCTCGACTTCACCCGGCGCGATCGCTCGGCCGTGTATGGCGGCTTCCATCTCTACGTTCTCGCCGGGTAGACGCGTGGACGCGCCGCCGGCGCCCCTCCTGATGGACCGTCTCTATCGCCATCAGCGTCACGTCTACGACGTCACGCGGAAGTTCTATCTGCTGGGCCGCGACCGGCTGATCGACGAGCTGGCGCCGCCGCCGGGCGGACGCGTGCTGGAGGTCGGTTGCGGCACGGCGCGCAACCTGATCCACGCCGCGCGGACGTGGCCCCAGGCTACCTTCTTCGGGGTCGACCTCTCGCACGAGATGCTGGCGACGGCCCGCCAAACCGTCCGTCGGGCCGGCCTGGAGGGACGGATCCGCCTCGCCCATGCCGACGCCACCAGCTTCGATCCGGCGCTTTCGTTCGGCGTGCCGGGCTTCTCGCGCATCTTCTTCTCGTACAGCCTGTCGATGATCCCGGCCTGGCAGGACGCGCTCGCGCGGGCCCTGCATTGGCTGCCCGCCGGGGGCGAGCTCCATGTCGTCGACTTCGGCGGACAGGAGCACCTGCCGGGATGGTTCCGTGCCGGCCTCCGCCGGTGGCTGGCGTGGTTCCATGTCGCGCCGCGCGAGGGGCTGGAGGCCGAGCTCGCGGCCCTGGCGATCCATGCCGGCTCGCTCTGCCGCCTCGACCGCCCACATGGCGGTTATGCCCAATACGCCGTGTTCCGCCGCGGGCCGACCGGCTAACGCTGGCCGACCGGGAGTTGGCAAGGCCGAGGGGCGATGCTACCCCGGTCGGATCGACTGAGTCGGGAGTAGCAAACATGAGCGAAGCCTTCATCTGCGATGCCGTTCGCACGCCGGTCGGCCGCTACAATGGCGGGCTTGCCGCCATGCGCGTGGACGATCTCGCGGCCCACCCCATCAAGGCGCTGATGAAGCGCAACGCGAGCGTCGACTGGGGCGCGGTCGACGACGTGATCTACGGTTGCGTCAATCAGGCGGGCGAGGACAACCGCAATGTCGCGCGCATGGCCGGCCTTCTGGCCGGCCTTCCCGTCGAGGTCGCCGGCGCCACCGTCAATCGGCTATGCGGCTCCGGGCTCGAAGCAGCGGGTCACGCGGCGCGCGCCGTCAAGCTCGGCGAGGCCGACATGATGATCGCGGGCGGCGTCGAAGGCATGACGCGCTCGCCCTACGTCATGGGCAAGCCCGAGGGTCCGTTCGATCGCTCGATGAAGCTCGAGGACACGGTGCTCGGCTGGCGCTTCGTCAATCCACGCATGAAGGCCGCCTACGGCGTCGACGCCATGGGCCAGACGGCCGAGAACGTCGCCGGCGAGCACCAGATCAGCCGCACCGACCAGGACGCCTTCGCCTACCGCAGCCAGCGGCGCTGCAAGGCAGCGCAGGACCGCGGCTTCTTCGACCGGGAGATCGTCGAGGTCTGCGTCAAGAAGGGCAAGACCGAGGCGGTCGTCGCCAGGGACGAGCATCCGCGCGGCGACACCACGATGGAGATCCTGGCCAAGCTGCCGTCGGCCTTCCGCGAAGGCGGTTCGGTGACCGCGGGCAACTCGTCGGGCCTGAACGACGCCGCCTGCGCCATGATCATCGCCTCGGAAGCCGCCGCCAAGGCCAACGGGCTGACGCCCCGCGCGCGAATCCTGGGCGCGGTCTCGGCCGGCGTGCCGCCGCGCGTCATGGGCATCGGCCCGGTGCCGGCGACGCAGAAGCTGCTGGGCAAGCTCGGCCTCACGGTGCGCGACTTCGACACGATCGAGCTCAACGAGGCATTCGCCGCCCAGGCGCTGGCGGTGCTGCGCCAGCTCGGCCTCGCCGACGATGCCGACATCGTCAACCCGAACGGCGGCGCCATCGCCATCGGCCATCCGCTCGGCGCCTCGGGCGGCCGGCTGATGATCACCGCGCTCAATCAGCTCGAGGCGACCGGCGGCAAGCGCGCCCTCTGCACCATGTGCATCGGCGTCGGCCAGGGCATCGCGCTGGCGTTTGAGAGGGTGTGAGGCGACTGTAGACAGCGATTGCTGATCGAGGACCGGGACCCACAAGATCGATTGCAAGGTCGCGTGAGCGTGGCCTCGCTCGAGGTCTTGTTCGATGCTTCGACCAAGGAAGATCACTCTCCAGCGGCGCGCCGCTTGACGGGCGGCACGCCGGGGTAACTACTCTTGCCCGTCAGTCGGCGAAGGGAGTCACCATGAAAGTTCGACTGGTCGTCACGATCAATGCGGCCCCCGGCAAAGGGGCTGAACTGGCACAGGCCTTCCGGCAGCGCTGCGCCGAGGTCGCACAGGAACCCGGCTGCGAGCAGTTCGAGGTCTTTCAGAGCGCGCTGAACCCCGACAAGCTCACGCTGCTGGAATTGTGGTCCGACCAGGCCGCGCTCGATGCCCACGCGAAGGTCAACGCCACCCGCGCGCCGCTGCCGCCGGGCCTGAGGGCCGACGGCAGCTCGCGCGAGGACTACCAGTACAACCGGACGCGCTGACTCCGGGCGGTGTCAGGACATTCGCATATGGGCGCTCACTTATTCTCCTCCCTAGCGAAGCTGGGGAGGTGCCCCCGTAATCGGGGGCGGAGGGGTCATAGGCCCCAGTCCCGCTGCTCATGACCCCTCCGTCGACGTAGGACGGCGACACCTCCCCAGCTTCGCTAGGGAGGAGAATGAAAAGCGCGTCCATATGCGAATGCCCTGCGGGAGGTGCCAGGGTCCATTGCAGGACAGGGCGCAGCGGGGAAGAATGCTCTGGCGGCACTCGCTCGTGGCAGGGGGCCCGATAGATCCTCCCTTGCGCTCGAGATGACATCGAGGTGATCGTTCGGCGCATGACATGTCTGGAGCGAGCACGTGGCTGACCCCGAACCGACGACGATCCGCATCCTTTCCGGCAAGTGCTTTTGCGGTGCCGTCGTCTACACCGTGCCCGATGCCTTCCTGTACGCGATGAACTGCCATTGCTCGAATTGCCGGCGGACTACCGGCTCGGCCTTCAAGCCGTTCGCCGGCATCGAGCGGGACAAGCTGATCGTCACCCAGGGCGAGAGCAGGCTGATGATCTTCGGCGACGACAGCGCCAACGACACCCACTGCCGGCTGTGCGGCTCGCTGCTCTATTCGGTCGTGCGCAACGGCGGCTTCGTCCATGTCGCCATGGGCACGCTGCTCGACGCGCCCGCCATCCGGCCGAGCGCCCACATCTTCGTCGGCTCCA
>LNFM01001262.1_pt1 | contig 65298 bp, 56 predicted proteins | sample 596031 | NCBI WGS metagenome assembly LNFM01 (sample SAMN04254537, study PRJNA301005) | activated carbon metagenome | isolation source: dual media filters at the Ann Arbor, Michigan drinking water treatment plant | place: USA: Ann Arbor
GCCACGCGGGAAGGAATCGACAACAGCTACGTCAGCCGGATGGTCAACCTGACCACGCTGGCACCCGACATCGTGGCGGCCATCCTGGACGACGTATTGCCGAACCACGTCACGCTGTTTGATCTGGCGGTTGATCCGCCAGCGCTGTGGGATGAGCAGCGCATGCGCATGAAACAGGGCAGCAAGCCTGATTAGCCGGCGCAGCAAGACAATTGCTTCACGTCCTTGCTGAAGGTCTGCGCCGCGAGCTTCAGCCCCTCGACCATCGTGAGATACGGAAACAACTGGTCGGCCAGCTCCTGCACGGTCATCCGGTGGCGAATCGCCAGCGCCGCCGTCTGGATCAGCTCGCCCGCTTCCGGTGCCACCGCCTGCACGCCGATCAGCCGTCCCGAGCCGGCCTCGGCGACCAGCTTGATGAAGCCGCGCGTGTCGAAGTTGGCGAGCGCCCTCGGCACGTTGTCGAGCTTCAGCAGCCGGCTGTCGGTTTCGATTCCTTTGATGAGGTGGGCCTCGGCTTCGGACAGCCCGACGGTGGCGACCTGCGGGTCGGTGAAGACCACGGCCGGCATTGCGGTGAGATCGAGCGCTGCTTCGCCGCCGGTCATGTTGATGGCGGCGCGCGTGCCGCCGGCCGCTGCGACATAGACGAACTGCGGCTGGTCGGTGCAGTCGCCTGCGGCGTAGATGTGCGGTGCGCTCGTGCGCAGGGCTGAATCGACGACGATGGCGCCTTGCGGGTTCACCGTCACGCCGGCCGCTTCGAGATTCAGGCTACGGGTGTTCGGGCTGCGCCCGGTGGCGATGAGCAGCTTGTCGGCACGCAGCTCGCCTTGGGCGGTCGTGAGAACGAATTCACCATCCCGATAAGCCACCTGACTCGCCTGCGTGTGCTCCAGCACCTCGATGCCCTCGGCGCGGAAGGCATCGGTCACGGCCGCCCCGATGGTCGGGTCTTCGCGGAAGAACAGCGTGCTACGCGCCAGGATCGTGACCTGGCTGCCCAGCCTGGCGAAAGCTTGTGCTAGTTCGACCGCGACCACCGACGAACCGATCACCGCCAGCCGCTTGGGGATGGCGTCGCTCGACAGCGCCTCGGTGGAGGTCCAGTAGGGCGTGTCCGCGAGGCCCACGATCGGCGGAATCGCCGGGCTCGCGCCGGTCGCAATCAGGCAGCGGTCAAAGGCGACTTCGCGCTCTCCGCCCGCGAGCAACTGCACGGTAAGGGTGTGCCCATCCTTGAAGCGGGCTTCGCCGTGAAGCACGGTGATGGATGGATTGCTTTCCAGGATGCCCTCGTACTTGGCGTGGCGCAGTTCCTCGACGCGCGCCTGCTGCTGAGCCAGCAGCCGCTTGCGCAGGATGGCCGGCGTTGCCGCCGTGATGCCCTCGTCGAACGGGCTCTCCGCCCGCAGATGGGCGATGTGGGCGGCGCGGATCATGATCTTGGACGGGACGCAGCCGATATTGACGCAGGTGCCGCCGATGGTGCCGCGCTCGATCAGCGTGACGCGCGCGCCACGCTCCACGGCTTTCAGCGCTGCCGCCATCGCAGCGGCGCCGCTGCCGATCACCGCCACGTGCAGCGCTGGCTCACCGTTGGCAAGCTTCGTTTCGTGATTGAGCACACGCAGCGTCTTGTTCGGCTTGTCGTCAACCCATGCGCGGTAACCGAGCGCGTTCACGGCGGCGGCCAGCAGATCCAGGCCTACGTTCGCTTCCGCCTCGATGTCAGCCTGCTGCTGCGCATAGGACACCGAGGCCGAGCGCACGCCGGGCACGTTTTTCAGAGCCTGCTGGACGTGCTCGGCGCAGGACGTGCAGGTCATGCCCTCGATGTGAAGGGTGATCGCTTCAACCATGACCGTGCCCTCACTGCTTGACGCTGGAGGGGTAGCCCGCGTTCTCGGTGGCCTGGGTCAAGGCGTCGGCGTTGGTCTTGGCGTCATCAAAGGTCACGACGGCTTCCCGCTTCTCGTAACTGACTTCGACCTTTTGCACGCCATCCACCCTGGTGAGCGCTTTCTTGACGGTGATCGGGCAGGCGGCGCAGGTCATGCCGGGCACGGCGAGCGTGACGGTCTGGACGGCGGCCCAGGCGGGCGTGGCGAGAGTGGCGGCCAGGGCCACGAGTGCGACGAGTTTCTTCATGATGATCTCCTGTCAGTAGAACAGCGGAAGGACGTAGGGAAAGGCGAGCGCGATCACCACCAGGGCGGCCACGATCCAGAAGATGATCTTGTAGGTCGTACGGACCTGCGGAATCGCGCACACCTCGCCCGGCTTGCAGGCTTGTGCCGGTCGGAAGATACGGCGCCAGGCGAAGAACAGCGCGACGAGCGCTGCACCGATGAAGATCGGCCGGTACGGCTCCAGCACGGCTAGGTTGCCAATCCACGCACCCGAGAAGCCGAGCGCGACCAGCACCAGCGGGCCGAGGCAGCAGGTCGAAGCAAGGATGGCGGCCAGTCCACCGGCGAACAAGGCGCCGCGTCCTGCTTGGGGTTCGGTCTGACGATCAGGCATACACTTTTCCTTCTGAATCTACTTCGGATAGCGTAACGTTAATGCCGTACTTAAGTACGGAGTCAAGCGATATGCAGAAAGAACTCGAAAACCTGACCATCGGTGCCTTGGCTCGCGCCGCTGGGGTCAACGTGGAGACGATCCGGTTCTATCAGCGCAAAGGCCTGTTGCCCGAACCGGACAAGCCCTACGGGAGCATCCGCCGCTACGGCGCGTCGGATGTCACCCGCGTGCGTTTCGTGAAGTCGGCTCAGAGGCTGGGTTTCAGCCTGGATGAGGTCGCGGAACTGCTCAAGCTCGAGGACGGGACGCATTGCGACGAGGCGCGCGAGCAAGCAGAACGAAAGCTTGCGGATGTGCGGATCAAGCTTGCCGACCTTCGTCGGATCGAGCGGGCACTCGCAGAACTTGTCGAGCGTTGTTGCGCGGCGACGGGACAGGTCCGCTGTCCGCTGATCGAAGCCTTGCAGCAGAATCCGGTCGGATGACACCAGAACCGATTCAGGATCGTTTCTATCGCCCAGCCAATGCTGTAATCCAACCGCTTGATTCGTCCGCGCGTAACGCATTGATTTGTAATGGCCGTGTTCGCGGCCTTTGCGGACTTCGGGCGTGTCCAGGGGAGCGAGGCCGGAGAGAAAAACGGCCGGGAGAGAGTGGAAGGTGGCCTTGGGCGGGCCCACGGGCTGACCGGCGAAGTCCGCAGGCTTCCGCAGGAATCCCCGCGAACACGCGGGAGTCGGCGCGAGCGGGCAAGAAAAAACCCCAACCGAGAACGGTTGGGGTTTCGTTATTGGTGGAGGCGGCGGGAATCGAACCCGCGTCCGTAAGCACTCTGCCCTTGGTTCTACATGCGTAGCCTGTCTTTTATTTAACCGTCTTCTACCCGACAGGCAGGGGAGGCAGACGGCGGGTCCAGTTAGGTTTTAGTGGATTGGCCCTGGACGAGCCGTTCCACGATCTTGTGAGGGTCGACCCCTGAGTGTCCTTGCGGACTCTGGACGCACAAGCACGGCTCCAGTCAGAGGCTAGCCGTGATTAAGCGGCTAGGGCGTAGTTGTCGTCGTTGGCAACTATATTGCGTGCAGATGGATTTACGAGGTGTTCTGCTCCTCGGCATGCCCCTCAGGTTTTGCAACCCACGTCGAAACCAGGTCGCCCCCTTGTGGAAACTGTTAACTAAGACAGTATAACGTTCTGAAAAGTTCCGTGCCTCTTTTTTATGCCAGAGGCTCGTCAGCGTTTTTCACTTTTGAACAGCTGCTGCTTCTCGCGCTGCCAGTCACGGTCTTTCTCGGCGGCGCGTTTGTCGTGTTCTTTCTTGCCCTTGGCCAGACCTATCTCGATCTTGGCGCGCCCGTGTTTCCAGTACATGGCCAATGGCACGAGGGTGTAGCCCTTGCGCTCCACGGCGCCGATCAGCTTGCTCAGCTCCTCGTGGTGCAGCAGCAGTTTCCGGGTGCGCAGCGGGTCTGGGTGGATATGGGTGGATGCGGTGAGCAGGGGCGAGATGTGGGCGCCGAACAGCCAGGCCTCGCCATCCTTGATGAGGACATAACTTTCCTTGATCTGCACCCGTCCGGCGCGCAGGCTTTTTACTTCCCAGCCTTCCAGAACCATCCCCGCCTCGAAACGTTCCTCGATGAAGTAGTCGTGGCGGGCGGTCTTGTTGAGGGCGATGGTGCTGCTGCCATCGTCTGTTTTTGATTTGTGTGTGGACATGCTTTTTTGCTGGGTATCCTGAAAACGGCAGTTGTCCGTTTCTTGGGATTATACCTTGTAATACTCTTTATACCATGCCACAAACCGTGCAATGCCCTCTTCAATCGGGGTGGCGGGCTTGAAACCCACGTCGCGCATCAAATCATCGACATCTGCATAGGTCGCCGGCACGTCGCCGTTTTGCAGCGGCAGAAGATTTTTTTGCGCCTTTTTACCCAGGCAGTTTTCCAGTATTTCAATAAAGTGCAACAACTCCACTGGCTGATGGTTGCCTATGTTATAGAGCCGGTAGGGGGCGTAGCTGGTGGCGGAGTCCGGGGTGTCGCCCGTCCATTGAGGATTGGGTTCGGGTACTTTGTCGAGCACCCGTATCACGCCTTCGACGATATCGTCGATGAAGGTGAAATCGCGGCGGTGATTGCCATAATTGAAAACATCAATGGGTTTTCCGGCCAGGATGCTTTTGGTGAACATGAATAACGCCATATCAGGGCGTCCCCAAGGGCCATAGACAGTAAAGAAGCGCAGGCCGGTGGTTGGGATTTTATACAGATGGCTATAGGTGTGAGCCATCAGTTCGTTAGCCTTTTTGCTGGCCGCGTACAGGCTCACCGGATGATCCACATTGTCATGCACGGAAAACGGCATCTTGGTGTTGGCGCCGTATACCGAGCTGCTGGAGGCATACACCAGGTGCTCGACGCCGTGGTGGCGGCAGCCCTCCAGGATGTTGAGAAAGCCTACCAGATTGCTGTCGACGTAAGCGTGCGGATTGGTGATCGAATATCGCACCCCGGCCTGGGCTGCGAGATTTATTACGCGCTCAGGTTTGTATTTGGCGAACGCTTCTTCAATGGCGGCGCGGTCTTCGAGGCTGGCGCGCACGTCAGTGAACTTGGGGTGCGGCAAGGTCCGCGCCAGACGCGCTTGCTTCAGGTTGACATCGTAATAGTCGTTGAGGTTATCGATGCCGATGACCTCATCGCCGCGCGCCAATAGCCGCAGTGCCAGCGCGGAGCCGATAAAGCCGGCGGTTCCGGTGATTAATACTTTCACTTGTTTTTTGTTCCTGTATGTGGATTGGCGGGGTGTGTCGTATCGCCTACAGCCTGCCATCTACCTGGTCGGCAGGCAGAATATACTTCACGTCGAACAGTATCGCACCCGGCTTGCCCAGCGCGCGGATTTTCTCTACGCCCATTTCGCGGAACTGGTGATGGGCCACGGCGAGGATAATAGCATCGTATTTGCCGGGTTCGAGCGTTGTGACGGGCGTGATGCCGTATTCGTGCTCGGCCTCGGCGGGATTGATCCACGGGTCGTAGACATCGACATTGGCCGAGTAGCTTTGCAATTCGTTGATGATGTCGGTTACTTTGGTATTGCGCAGGTCCGGGCAATTCTCCTTGAAGGTCAGTCCCAGCACCAGTACGTTGGCGTTGGCGACATGCACGCGGCGCTGGATCATCATCTTGATCACGCGCTGCGCCACATAGGGGCCCATGCCATCGTTGATGCGGCGTCCGGCGAGAATGACTTCGGGCAGGTAGCCGATTTCCTGGGCCTTATGGGTCAAATAATAAGGATCTACGCCAATGCAATGGCCGCCCACCAGGCCGGGGCGGAATGGCAGGAAATTCCATTTGGTGCCCGCCGCCTCCAGCACCTCCAGCGTGTCGATGCCGAGCCGGTTGAAGATCAGGGCCAGCTCATTGATCAGGGCAATATTCACATCGCGCTGGGTGTTTTCAATAACCTTGGCGGCCTCGGCGACACGGATGCTGCTCGCTTTGTGAGTGCCCGCCGTGATGATGCGTTTGTAGAGGCTGTCCACGAAATCAGCCACCTCGGGTGTGGAGCCGGAGGTGACCTTGAGGATGTTGACGACACGGTGCTGCTTGTCGCCGGGATTGATGCGTTCCGGGCTATAGCCGGCAAAGAAGTCCTGGTTGTATTTCAGGCCGGAAAGGGATTCCATGATCGGCACGCATACTTCCTCGGTGGCGCCTGGGTAGACCGTCGATTCAAAGATCGTGATGTCACCCTTTTTGAGCAGCTTGCCGAGGGTCTGGCTGGCCTTGACGAGCGGGGTGAGGTCGGGGCGTTTGTGGTCGTCGACGGGCGTGGGCACGGTGACAATATAGACATTGCAACCGGCCAGGTCGGACGGGTTGGTGGTGTAGGTGAGTTGGCTGGCCTGCGCCAGCTCCTGGGGATCCACTTCCAGCGAGCTGTCTTTGCCCGCCCTGAGTTCGGCAATACGCGCCGGATTGATGTCCAGTCCTACGGTCGGGAACTGCTTGCCGAACTCCACTGCGAGCGGCAGGCCGACATAGCCCAAGCCGATCATGCCGATTGTTGTCTGGTTCAGGTCAAGCATGCGATTTTCCTCAAGGTAGTTCGTAGGATGGTGCCCCATCCACGTTACGTTTTGTGCGTGGAACGTGTCCTACGTTTTTTTTCAATGGTTAGATTAGGTTACTGCTGAATGCTTGCGCCGCGGCCGATCCCGTAATAAATGAATCCCTCTTTTGCCAGCATTTGCGGATCGTAAAGATTGCGCCCGTCGAAGATTAGCGGCTGCTTGAGCGCAATCTTAATCTTGTTGAAATCCGGGCTGCGGAATGACTTCCACTCCGTGACCAATGCCAGCGCATCGGCACCTTCCAGCGCGGCGGCGGGGGATGTGCAAAGCACAAGATCAGCGCGCTCGCCATAGATACGGCGCGCCTCGTCCATGGCCTCCGGGTCATAGGCCTGAACACGGGCGCCACGCGCCCACAGGGCTTCCATGAGCGTGCGGCTGGAGGCGGCGCGCATATCGTCGGTATTGGGCTTGAAGGCCAGCCCCCACAGCGCAAAGGTGCGGCCTTGCAGGTTGCCGTTAAAGTGCTTCTCGATTTTCTGGAACAGCACTTCTTTCTGGCGGTGGTTCACTGCCTCCACGGCGCGCAGCAGTTCGGCCTGATAACCCGCCTGCGTGGCGGTGCGCTCCAGTGCCTGCACGTCCTTGGGGAAGCACGAGCCGCCGTAACCGCAGCCAGGATAGATGAAATGATAGCCGATGCGCGGATCGGAGCCGATTCCGATGCGCACCTGTTCAATATCCGCACCCAGGCGTTCGGCGATATTCGCCAGCTCGTTCATGAAGCTGATTTTGGTTGCCAGCATGGCGTTGGCGGCATACTTGGTCAGCTCCGCCGAGCGGATGTCCATCACCACCAGGCGCTCGTGACTGCGGTTGAAAGGGGCATACAGTGCGCGCAACAGCTCCGTGGTGCGAGGATTGTCCGTGCCGATGACGATACGGTCCGGCTTCATGAAGTCATCCACCGCCGCGCCTTCCTTGAGGAATTCGGGGTTGGAGACGACATCGAATTCGACATGCTGGCCGCGCGCCGCCAAGGCGCTCTGGAGGGTGGCGCGCACCCTGTCCGCCGTCCCGACCGGAACAGTGGATTTGTTTACTACAACCCGGTAGCTATCCATGTGTTCGCCGATGCTTTTGGCGACGGCCAGCACGTATTGCATATCGGCGGAGCCGTCTTCGTCGGGCGGCGTGCCCACCGCAATGAACTGGAACAGGCCGTGCGCCACACCCGCGGCAATATCGGTAGTGAACGCCAGGCGGCCCGCCTGGGCGTTACTGTTGACCATGGCTTCCAGCCCGGGCTCGTAAATGGGCAGCTTGCCCTGTTTGAGCATATCGATCTTGCGCGCATCGATATCGACGCACAATACGTCATTGCCGACATCCGCCAGGCAGGCACCGGTGACAAGACCAACGTAGCCAGAGCCGAAAATAGTAATTTTCATGTTATTATACCGATGGTTTGGATTGTCAGGGCGTTACGATACCAAAGTAAAAGGCCGCCGTCATTTGCAAGGCAACATCAGGCTAAATCTTACAGGGGGTGTAAGTTTCAGCTTACAAGTGGGTATCGTAAATACATTATAATCTGCATGCCATTATATACCCTGACAGGGCGGTGCGCAGCTGCCGTGAAGGCATTGCCCTCATTGTGCCCATCACGGGGATTTACGGGTGGGACCAGTGGCACGATGCAAAGAGCGTGCGCCATAATCACTGCCGAGAATGAAATCTCAAAGAAACATGGACACAGCGCAAGTGACAAAGTCGCTTGAGATGCAGCAACAACCATAGATGGGTCCTATCGTGAGTTTCTCTTGAAATGCCAAGCCCGCTTTTTTTGAATAATGGACTAATGCACGGCGTCTATGGTCAGATTATTTAGGCATTACGTGCCCCACACATTCCTGCTGCTGGGGTTGTCCGAGGCTGCAATCCTGATGCTGTCGATCTATCTCGGCGCGTCATTGCGCTCTGGCGGCGGGGGCGGGGCGCTTGATGATTTCCAACCGCTCATGCCCAAGGCTCTGCTGTTTGCTTTCGTGATGGTGAGTGTGATGACGGCGGTAGGGCTGTACAAGGCCAATCTCCGCGACGGCATGGTGGGAATGCTGCTGCGGATCGGCATCAGCATCCTGCTTGGGGTGGGAGTGATGAGCCTGGTTTTCTATGTCTTTCCCTCATTGTTCCTGGGGCGCGGCGCGTTTGGCCTGTCGTTTGCTGTTGCGTTAACGGGCATTATTCTCGCGCGCATAACGTTTTTTAAAATTGTTGACCAGAGTGCGCTGCAACGGCGCATCCTGGTGCTGGGTTCCGGCAAGCGCGCAGGACAAATCTCCCGGCAATTGCGCAGAAAGGTTGACCGGCGAGGATTCGCGATCATGGGTTATGTGCATATCGCGGGTGAACATAGCGAGATTGATGCGCAACATGTGCTGCACCTCGACGTGCCGCTGCTGGAGTTCTGCGATCAGCATCAGATCGACGAAATTGTTGTCGCCGTCGAGGACCGGCGCAAGGGATTTCCGGTGCATGAACTTCTGGATTGCAAGATGAGCGGCATTGAGGTTGTGGATATGCTGACCTTCTTCGAGCGCCAGGCAGGTAAGATCCGGCTGGATCTTGTACATCCGAGCTGGTTGATCTTTTCCGATGGTTTTCTCACTAATTCTTTCCGTGAGTACAGCAAGCGGATTTTTGATGTAACGGCTAGCGTACTGATTCTGGTGTTGACATGGCCCATCATGATTCTGGCTGCCATTGCAATTTTGATGGAAAGCCGTGGCTGCGGGCCGGTTTTTTATCGTCAGGTGAGAGTGGGTCAGAACTGGGAATTGATCGAGGTTCTTAAATTTCGCAGCATGTGCGTGGATGCGGAGAAGGACGGCCCGCAATGGGCGGGCAAGAACGATAGCCGGATCACGCGGGTTGGCGCTTTTATCCGCAAAACACGCATTGATGAGCTGCCGCAACTTCTGGGTGTGCTGAAGGGTGACATGAGCTTTGTCGGCCCCCGTCCGGAGCGCCCGGTATTTGTCGAGCAACTGTCCCGGACGATCCCCTATTACGCCGAGCGTCACCGTGTCAAACCGGGCATCACCGGCTGGGCACAGATCCGTTATGCTTATGGCTCTTCAGAAGAAGACGCGATTGAAAAGTTGCAGTACGATTTATATTACGTGAAAAATCACAGCCTGTTTCTGGATCTGATGATCCTCTTTCAGACTGTCGAAGTCATCCTCTGGGGCAGGGGCGCCCGTTAATTGTACTGTGTCACAAAGCGATCAAGGGATGCAGTGCAAGGCATTGCGGGCGAAAAAGCGGAGTTTACATGGAGTAAATGAGCACAAGAGCCTAAATTTAACGCCGCAATGTGCCCTTCAGCGCTTTGTGACACAGTACAACAATTAGCGGAGTATCCACAATGCTCAACATCGGCGTGCTCAGCTATACCGCCGCTGCACTGATGTTCCTGGTGCTGTCGCTATTGCTGCTGACCAGTTGGCGCGGCCGGTTGCAAGGTGCGTTGCTGGTCTTTGCATCGCTGTTTACGGTGGCATGGGCGGCCATGGCCGCCTGGCACGCCGCATTGGATTACCCGCCCTCCCTGATGCTTCCGGCAGCGGAGATAGCGCGTAACGCCGTCTGGTTTGCATTCCTGGTCAGGTTGTTGCACCCGGCACAGCAGGCAGGCTCGATGTCCTTGAGGCTGCGCTGGCTTGCGGCAGGGCTGGCGGCTCTTTGCCTGGTTCTCCTGTCAATGCTTATCTATCCGCCCTTGACCGGCGTTGCCAGCGATGTGGACCTGGGCATGCTCGGCCATGTCCTACTGGCCGTGGCAGGGCTGGGATTGGTCGAGCAGGTGTTTCGCAATACGCCGCCAGAGCAACGCTGGGCCATCAAATTTCTCTGCCTGGGCATAGGCGGCATGTTTGCCTACGAATTTTTCCTGTATTCCGATGCATTGCTTTTTAAGCATATAGACATGCAGCTGTGGAATGCACGGGGCATGATTGCGGCGCTGGCCGTGCCGCTGATCGCCGTCTCGGCGGCGCGCAACCCGCAGTGGTCGCTGGAAGTGACTGTCTCGCGCGGGTTCGTCTTCCATACCGCAGCGCTAATGGGAGCGGGGATTTATCTGCTTGTCATGGCGGCCGGCGGTTATTACATCCGCATCTATGGCGGAAGCTGGGGTGTGGTGGGCCAAGCGATTTTTCTGTTTGGCTCCGCTGTGGTGTTACTGGCGATAGTCTCTTCCGGCCAGGTGCGCGCCCGCTGGAAGGTACTGCTCAATAAGCATTTTTTCAGCCATAAATATGATTACCGTGAGGAATGGCTGCGGTTTATCCGCACCTTATCCAATGGTGAGCCAGGCCAACAGCAGTCTGTGGCAACCCAGGAACAGGCTATCCAGGCGCTGGCGCAAATTGTAGATAGCCCAGCGGGCATGCTGTGGTGGCGAAGCAAGACCGCCGGCGATACATTCACTCACTTTGCGCCTTCGGCGCGCTGGAACATGCCTTCGAGCGCAGGCGCCAGTGAGCCTATGGAGGGCTCGCTGGCGCGCTTCCTGGCGGAGCGCCAGTGGATCATTGATCTTGGCGAATACGCGCATCGCCCTGAGTCCCACCAGGGACTGATGGTACCCCAATGGTTGCGTGACCTGCCCCAGAGCTGGCTGGTAGTGCCGTTGATCCTGGATCAGCAACTTTGTGGTTTCATGGTTTTGGCGCAGCCGCGCGCCGCGCGGCAGATCAACTGGGAAGACCGCGACCTGCTCAAGACCGCAGGTTATCAGGCAGCCAGTTTTCTTTCTCAACTGGAATCCGCGCAGCATCTTTCGGAGGCTCGCCAGTTTGAGGCTTTTAACCGGCTTTCCGCGTTTGTAGTACACGACCTCAAAAACCTGGTAGCACAGCTTTCACTGGTGGTGTCGAATGCGCAAAAACACAAACATAACCCGGCATTTATGGAAGATGCGATAAATACCGTAGAGCATGCGGCGGCAAAGATGAACAGAATGCTTGCCCAGTTGCGCGCGGGAAATCTCCAGGTGCATACTGCAACCAAGTTTGACCTTGATACGCTATTGCGCGAGGTCATTGAGGTGCGAGCGCACTCCAAGCCTGCGCCATCGCTGGAAATAGCCGAAACGGGTCTGCGCGTCCAGGCGGATCGTGACCGTCTTGCCGCCGTTTTTGGCCATATTGTCCAGAATGCACAGGAAGCAACCCCCGCGGATGGCTCTGTGCGGGTACGGCTGAAACGTGAGGATACCCAGGCTGTCCTTGAAGTGGAGGACAGCGGCCATGGCATGGACGCCGAGTTCATCCGCAAGCGCCTCTTTCAGCCGTTTGAAACCACCAAGGGCAATATGGGCATGGGCATTGGTGTCTATCAGAGCCGCGAACTGGTGCGTGAATTAGGTGGTGATATCGAAGTTGCCAGTCAGCCGGGCAAGGGCAGTCTGTTCCGTATCCTGCTCCCTTTGCCGTTTTCCCGGCAGGAAGATGCGCAACTCGAACAATTCGAAGAAAAGAGCCGTGCAAGGGAGGGTATGAGATGAGTCCGTCAAGCAAGACATTGTTGATAGTCGAGGATGATCCAGGATTGCAAAGCCAGTTGCGCTGGTGTTTTGATAGTTTTGAAGTGGTGACCGCGGGCGACCGTGAGAACGCCCTGGCTCAGGTACGCGACCATGAGCCGGCGGTGGTGACGCTGGATTTGGGGTTGCCCCCCGATCCCGGCGGCGCCAGCGAAGGGCTGGCGACGCTCCGGGACATCCTTGTCATCGCGCCCGGCACCAAGGTGATTATGGTCACCGGCAATGACGACCGGGAAAACGCCGTGCGCGCGATAGGATTGGGTGCTTATGATTTTTATCAAAAGCCCATTGATCCAGAGATTCTCTCGCTGATTGTAAACCGCGCCTTTTCCTTGCACAGCCTGGAGGAGGAAAACCGCCAGCTGGTTGCTGCCCAGCAACAGAAAAATTCACCCTTGCAAGGCATCCTCGCCTCCAGCCCCCAGATGCTCAAAGCGTGCAGTACAGTGGAAAAGGTTGCGCCCACCAATGTCACCGTGTTGATACTGGGGGAAAGCGGCACGGGCAAGGAGCTGCTTGCCCGTGCCCTGCATGATCTCAGCCCCCGCGCGATGCAGCGCTTTGTCGCCATCAACTGTGCCGCAATACCCGAAGCCCTGCTGGAAAGCGAGCTGTTTGGTTACGAAAAAGGGGCCTTCACCGGTGCCACGAAACAGACGAAAGGAAAAGTCGAATACGCCGAGGGAGGCACGCTGTTCCTCGACGAAGTGGGCGATCTGCCCATGTCATTGCAGGCCAAGCTATTGCGATTTTTGCAGGAGCGGGTGATTGAGCGGATCGGCGGGCGCGGAGAAATTGCGGTGGATGTGCGCGTGGTATGCGCCACGCATCAGGACGTTCCGGCACTGGTGCGCGCGGGGAAGTTCCGCGAGGACTTGTACTACCGGATCAGTGAATTGACCATTATCATCCCCCCCTTAAGAGAACGGGAGGGCGATGCCGTGCTGCTGGCGCATGCTTTTGTGGATAAATTCAGCCGCCAGCAAGGAAAGCCACGGCGCATTTTGAGCAAAGAAGCGCTGGCCGCAATCGAGGTCTACCATTGGCCCGGCAATATCCGGGAATTGGAAAACCGCGTCAAGCGCGCGGTGATCATGAGTGAAAGCGCTCAGATTGGCGTAGAAGATCTTGAGCTGGCACCCAGTTTCGCCTCGAATAAGGAGGAGCCGACCATACTCAATTTGCGCGAGGCGCGCGACAACGCCGAACGCCAGGCCTTGCAGCGGGCGCTGCGCTGGTTTGATGGGAATGTCTCGCACGCCGCGGAGGTGCTTGGCGTCAGCCGCCCGACTTTGTATGATTTGATGAATAAATACCAGATAAAGCTAAAGTAATTGCAGGGCAACCTATTATCCTTGACGCTTTACCTGATAGAGATAAGACCATGAAAAAACACAACAGTAAACGAAAAAGCGCGATAGTTCTGGGGCTGGCATTGATTGCAGCGGGGAATAACCTGGCCTATGCCGGCGACAGCCAAAAACTGATTGGAGAAGCCCAAAGCTATCTGCAAAAAGGCGACACCAAGGCCGCGGTCATCCAGCTCAAAAATGCCCTTCAGGAAAACCCCGATAATAAAGAAGCACGCTTTATGCTCGGAGAGGTTTACCTGAAACAGGGTGACGGCGCCTCCGCCGCGAAGGAGCTGAAGCGCGCCAAAGACCTCGGCATGACGGACGACAAAATTCTCATCCCTCTGGGCAAATCCTACCTGCTGCAGGGGCGCAACGAAGCCGTGCTGGATGAAATCAGGCTGCCTGCGGGGGCCTCGGCGGATCTCAAGGCTGGCATTGCAACCCTCCAGGGGCATGCCCAGATCGCCTTGGGCAAGGCGGCGCAAGGCAAGGAAAAGTACAATGAAGCACTGCAAAACCACGCTGATTTTCCAGATGCTTTGCTAGGGCTGGCACGCATTGCTGCCATGGAAAAAGATACAGCAGGCGCTACAGGTCTTGTGGACCGGGCGCTCAAGGCCGATCCGCAAAACATCGACGCTTGGCTGATGAAGGGCGATCTGCAAAGAATCGCTGGCCGCCATGCCGAGTCCTTGCAAAGCTTTCAGAAGGTGCTACAGCTTGATTCGAACAATCTTCCTGCCTTTCTGGGCCGCGCCATTGCACAAATCGCACTGGGCAAGCCCAATGAAGCGAAGGAGGACATCGACACAGTACGCAAGCGTGCGCCCAACCACCCGTTTGCCAATTATCTGGCCGCGACCATGGCGTTTCAGGAAAAGAACTTCACCGCTGCCCAGGATTCTTTACAACAGGTGTTGAAGGTGGCGCCGGGGCATCTGCCCAGCCTGCTGCTCATGGGTAACATCCATTATGCCCAGAATCAATACGCGCAGGCAGAGGATGAATTGTCGCGCTATGTGAAGGCGCTGCCCGGCAATGTTACTGCCCGCAAATTGCTCGCCGCCACCCTGATGAAGCTCAAGCGCCCGGAGGATGCCGTCAAGGCACTCGAACCTGCCCTCAAGGACAATGCCAAAGACCCGCAATTGCTGGCCCTGCTCGGCAGCGCCTATTCGCAGGGCGGCGATCTGAACAAAGGCACGGATTATCTCGAACAGGCTGCCAAGCTCGCGCCCAATGCCGCGGCGATACGCACCCAGCTGGCGGTGGGACACCTCGCGGCGGGTGAGACCGAACTGGCCGTCAAGGAGCTGGAGTCCGTCGTCGACCTGGGCAAGGAACCCATGCAGGCGGATGTCCTGCTGGTGCTTGCCCACCTGCAGAAAAAAAACTTCGACAAAGCCCTTGCCGCCGCCCAGAACATGCTCAAGAAAGATGCCAGCAACCCTGTATCCTATAATCTGATGGGTGCCGCCTATCTGGGCAAAAAAGACCTTGCCTCGGCGCGCAAGCAATTCGAGCAAGCCGTAAAGATTCAGCCAAAATTCAGTCCGGCTCACATGAACCTGGCGCAGATCGACCTGCAACAGGGCAAGCCCCAGGAGGCCGAGCAGCATTATAAGGAAATCCTCAAAAATGACGACAAAAATGTTGGCGCCATGGTGGCGCTGGCAGGGCTGTCGGCGCGTGCGGGTAAAGAGAAAGAGGCGTTTGGCTGGTTGGAAAAGGCCAGGGAAAAGAACCCCAAGGCACTGGAGCCTGCCCTGTTGCTGATCAATGCCTATCTGCAACAGAACCAACCCCTCAAGGCATTGAGTATCGCGCGCGATATCCAGGACGAACACGCCGACAATCCAGTCACTCTGCAAGCCTTGGCGCAGGCGCAACTGGCGGCGGGCGAAACCAGCAGCGCCCTGTCCAGCTACCGCAAACTCACCGAGCAGCTGCCCAAATCACCCCAGGCCCAGTATCTGCTCGCGCAGGCCCAGATGAAGTCGAAAGACTCCAAGGCCGCCGCCGCCAGCCTGAACAAGGCCCTCAAAGTGGATCCCAACTTCCTCCCCGCCTCGGTCGCCTTGGCTGAGCTGGAGCTCCAGGATGATCGTCCCCAAGAGGCCCTGCGCATCGCCCGGCAGATCCAGAAACAACAAGATAAGTCCCCGGCGGGTTTCGAGCTGGAGGGCAACATCCATATGCGAACCCGCGCCTATGCCGATGCCGCCAAGACCTATGCCGCCGCCTACCAGCGCGGTAAAAGCGGCGGGATAGCGGTGAAGCTGTCCGGCGCCCGCAAACAGGCTGGCGACACCGCCGGAGCTTATCAGGCGCTGACCCAATGGCTCGCCGAGCACCCCGATGACGCCGGTGCGCGCACCGTGCTGGCCAGCACCTACCAGTCGGACGGCAAACGTAAAGAGGCCATAGAGCATTATCAGAAGGTGCTCGAAAAACAGCCCAATAATGCCGCCGTGCTCAACAACCTCGGTTGGGTTTATTATGAGCAGGGCGATCCGCGCGCCCTGGAATACGCCGAAAAGGCTTACAATCTGGCAAAAGACCAGCCTGCCATTATGGATACCTTCGGCTGGATCCTGGTACAGCAGGGGCAGGTAAAGCGCGGTCTGGAGCTGCTTCAGTCCGCCACAGCCAAATCTCCTGAATCACCGGATATCCGTTATCATCTGGCCGTGGCACTGGATAAATCAGGCCGCCGCCAGGATGCGCGCAAGGAACTGGAACGGCTGCTTGAGCGCAACAGCGACTTTAGCGAAGCGGCAGCGGCAAAGTCACTGCTGAATCGCATCAAACCAGGCGGTTAAGCTGTTGTTTGCCCTCCCATCGTCTTGTGGCTATGATATTCCCACTAAATTGACCTCATGAGGTAGTCGAGCATGACTCTGCACGCCCATTTATCACCCCTGAGCATCGCTGATTATCTGGAAGGCGAACTGCGCAGCCAGGTGCGTCACGAATACGTGGCGGGGCGCGTATTTGCCATGGCGGGTGCCAGCGAGACGCATAACCTGATCGTTGGAAACCTTTATACGGTATTACGCGCCCGTCTGCGGGGTAGGGGCTGCCGCACCTTCATGTCTGATATGAAGGTGCATGTGGAAAAGATGCAAGCATTTTATTATCCCGATGTGCTGGTAACGTGCGATCCTGATGATACCGAGCAATACCATAAATCCCGGCCCTGCCTCATTATTGAAGTCCTTTCACCCGCCACAGAAACCATTGACCGGCGTGAGAAATTGCTCGCTTATCAGGCGCTGGACAGCCTCAAAGAGTACGTGCTGGTGACCCAGGATCGCATGCAAGTCGAGGTCTACCGCCGAGACGGTGCGGACGGATGGTGGGTGGATACCTATACCGGTGGCGAAGGGGTTCATCTGGAGTCAGTGGGCCTCACGCTGTCAATAGCTTCCGTATACGAGGACGTGCTGTAGATTGGAACCCCTATCTCATGCGTGGTATCCGTGCCATTTTCCTGGAAATAGATGATCGCCTCAAAACTGGCAAGAAGTAAGTTGCCACAATAACCATAGAGGGGAGCAAGATGAAGTTGGAATTTTTTGGCAATCTGCGCGCCTGCGCGCTAGCCGCAGTACTCGTGGCACCCACCCTTACGAGTTGTGATAGTGTGGGGAATTTGACCCCACAGCAGCATGTACAACGGGCTAAGGACTTCCAGGATAAAGGGGATCTGGGATCAAGTATTATCGAGCTCAAGAGTGCGTTGCAGCAAAGCCCTGACAATGCCGAAGCACGCCTGCTTCTAGGGGAGGTTTATGTCAAGGCGCAGCAGGGGAAGGACGCAGAAAAAGAGTTGCTGGAGGCGCAGAAACTCGGTGTTGCACGTACAGCCATGCTGCCCACGCTGGTCAAGGCTATCCTGCTCCAGGGAGACCTGGATAGGGTGTTGGCAGAAAGTGGCAAACTGACACCTGATATATCCAATGCGGGGCAGGCCGCCATCCTCGGCCTGCGAGGGCAGGCTTTTATCGCAAAAGGACAGCTCGATCTGGCGCAACAGGCGCTGAAACAGGCCTTGCAAATCAAGCCCGATGCGCTTCCGGCATTGATCGGCATGACCGCCCTGCATGGTCACCAGCGTCAATATGATGCCGCCCGGCCATGGGTAGAAAAAGCACTGAAGGCGGATTCGACCTCTGCCGATGCCTGGGGCGCTCTGGGAGACCTGGACTTGGCCCAAGGGCGGTTAGCCGAGGCGGAAAAAGCCTATGACAGCGCCATCAAATACAGGGCTTTCCCATATCTTGAGCAGGCCAAACGGGCACAGGTACGCATCCAGCTCAAAAAATTCCCGGAGGCCGCATCCGACATCAAGGCCTTGCAAGCAGCGGGGCTGAAAGGTCATCCCTATGTGAATTACATCGCCGGGCTGAATTATTTTGCTCAAAAAAAATATCAGGATGCGGCAACGGCATTTGAGGCCAGCAACACGGCTGACCCCGCCTTTCTGCCCAATAAAATATATCTGGCTACCACCCATCTCATGCTCGGCAACACAGAGCAGGCGCTCACTCATGCGCAACAGATTTCTGCGGCCGCGCCCCGTTCCACAACGGCTAAAAACTTGCTTGGCAGCATCCTGATCAGCCGTGCCGAATACGACGGCGCAAAAGATATCCTGCAAAAAACCCTCGCCAATTCCCCCAATGATCCCCAGGCGCTGGGCATGCTGGCCACTGTCGTCATGCTTGAGGGCGATGCCGCAAAAGGGCTGGAATACTCCAAAAAACTCGCCGCGCTGGAACCCGACTCGAAACAGGCCCAGGACATGCTCATGGTGGCGAAACTGATGGCCGGTGAAGCGCTCGATAAGACGATCAGCCAGGTTGGCAAGCAGGCCGCCGCTGCCAACGACGCCTATACCCAGGAGTTCATGCTGGCGCTCGCCGCCTTCCGCGACAGCAAACCCAAGGAAGTCCTCGAACGCGCCAAAGCGCTCCATGCCCGTTACCCGGATAAAGTTGACCCGCCCAAACTGATGGCCGCAGTTTATCTCGCCGCAGGTCAGTGGGACCAGGGCAAAACGGAGCTGGAAAAAGTCCTCAAGCTCCAGCCCAATGAACCCTCCGCCACCCGCAACCTCGCCAAGGTGGAGGCCCTGCAAGGCAACTATCAGCGGGTGAAAACTCTGCTGCAACCCCTGCTGAAAAACCAGTCCGGTGACGCCGAGGCCGCACTGCTCCTGGCCGGCGCCGAGGCCCGGCTGGGCAATTCTGCCGCTGCCCTCGAAGTGCTGGAACAGGCGGCGAAAAGCAAGCCCGAGGACTTGGTGATTCGCAGCAAGCTCGCTGCGGAATATCTGCACACGGGACGTGCGGACAAGGTGCTGGAAATCACCCGCGGCCTGGCGGATGCCCAGTTTCGCCAGCAACCGGCGCTGCTGGAACTGCGCGGCAAAGCCCTGCTGTTGAGTGGGGATGGCGCATCCTCTGCCAGCACATTCGAGAAGTGGGCGAAAATTGTTCCCAACTCCGCTCCCGCCCATTTTTATTACGCCAATGCCCTGGCCGCCCGCGGTGATGCCGCCCGCGCCCGCAAAGCGCTGGAGCAGGCGATCAAACTCGATCCCCGTTACCTGCCTGCCCGCGTGGGGGAAATCAAGATGCGTGTACAGTTCCGCGAACTGGATCAGGCCAAAAAGGCGCTTGCCAATCTCAGACAGGATTTTGGCGACCGGGTCGAAGTGTTGGGCATCGAGGGCTGGTTTGCGCTGGGCACTGGCGATTTCGCTACCGCCGAGCAAAAACTTGCCGCCGCCCTTAAAAAAGCCCCTGACACGGAACTGCTTCTACTTACCACCCGGGCGCAATGGGGGCAGAAAAAGCAGGAGCCAGCCCTCAAAACCATGCGCGACTGGCTGAAAGATCACCCCAATGATGTGCCGGTATACCTGCAACTGGCCGGGGCTTACCTTGATATGGGCAAAGAAGCGGATGCCCTGGCAGCCTATGGCCAAGTCATCAAAATCGCCCCCAAACATGTGCCGACGCTCAACAACCTGGCTTGGCTGAATCGGGAAAAATCACCCAAACAAGCCATGGAATATGCCCAGCAGGCCTATGATCTGGCCCCCAAAGACCCCTATGTGCTCGACACCCTGGGCATGTTGACGCTCAAGAACGGTGACCTAAGCCGGGCTGCCAGCCTATTGCGTGATGCTGCCAAGCTTGTGCCGGAGGATGCACAAATCCAGCTTCATCTTGGGAGCGTCCTGCTTCAACAGAAACAACTGGCCGAGGCAAGAAAGGTGCTCGAGGTAATAGTCAAGAAGGAGCCCGGGTCGCCGGCCGCGAAAGAGGCCATGTCTCTCTTGAGAACCTTTGCTAGTGTTGAGTAATAGATACCCATGAAAATCCTAGCGCTGTCTAACGCTCACGCGCTTGCTCACGTCTCACGTCAATTGGAAATCGCCAAAGCTTTGCGGCAACGTGGGCATGATGTGATATTAGGTGGGCATGGCAAGTATCTCAAAGTCGCAGAAATGGACGGCTTTTCAATCCGGGAGTTGCCATATATATCGCTCGAACGGGTCATTCGGACCATCCGCTCGCAGAGGCTGTGGGAGCTCTATCCGGAATCGGAACTCGTTGGTTTCATCGAAGCCGAGCTTGCGTTGTACGATGAGGTCAAGCCCGATCTGGTGTTGCTGGATAACCGGGTGACGGGTCGAACCTCAGCCGAAAAGGCTGGGCTAAGGACGGTAGCGGCGCTCAATGTTCATATGAGCAACTACCGGCGGATACCCTTCTTTAGTCCAGCCAATCTGCCCGGAATGGCCAGTGTGCCTGGGTTGGCAGCGCTGGAGAGGATCGAAAATGCGATCGAACTCTGGGTCTATGACCGCCTGGTTATGGGTGGACTGAACAGTATCCGGCGCAAGTTCGGGCTCAAAAGACTCTACGCATACGAGCATGAAGAGGGCGACATCAGCCTGCTGGCCGACATCCCCCAGTTCAACCCGGTCTCCCGTTTACCCGGTCATGCGCGCTTTATTGGCCCCCTCACCTGGCATAACAATTTACCGCCCCCCCCCTGTCTGACGCTATTGCAGGCAAGCAAACCCACTGTCTACCTGACACTAGGCAGCGATAGCCTGGAAGATCTGGTGGGGCACCTGGGTGGCCTCGCCAGTGAGGGTATCCAGATTGTGGTTGCCACGGGAGGCGCCCATATCTCTGATAATATTGTCGTACCCGATGGGGTTTTTCTGGAAAACTTCGTCAATACCGACAAGTTGCTGCCCCACTGCGACCTCGTCTGCTGCCATGGTGGCAACGGCACTCTGTATCAAGCGCTTTCATACGGCTTGCCAGTCGTTGTGGTGGCGACCCACGAAGAACAGTATTACGGCGGCAAACGCATCCAGCGACTCGGACTGGGCTGTACCATGACGCTCAAGGCTCTGAAGCGGAAAGGGATGGGCAGCTTGGTTGCGATGGTTCGGCAGACACTGAGATCACCCGATTATCGAGCCAAGGCACAAGCCTTCTCGGCGGCCCACTTCAAGGGGTGGAACGGCGCCGAGTTGGCAGCCGACGAAATAGAGAGATTTGCCAGGACTTGAGAATAGGGCCCGGCCTGTACTCAAGGTTATGCGATTCGTCGGTTATTTGAACTGCTAGTCTCTGCAAAAAGGTTACTTTGAAAGTTAAATTGTTAGTACTGTGGGGGGAACGGTGCTAAAGCATGCTGCGATATATACAACAATTGCTGTTACCTGCCTACTGTTGGCTATTATTCTCAATGGATCGACAGAGGTAATCGTGGCTTTGTTTATTTCAGCCGGGGTTGCTATTGCCGTACTATTGTTTTTGGGTTACTCGGTGATCTCTCATCAAAAAAATGGTTTTGGGATTCAGTTCAAGCGCAGCATATTTGCGCATATCGTCTTGCATATTGTTCCCGCAAGTTATGCAGTAGTGCAATTCTTAATCGGCACTACCTTCCTGATAAACGCCATTTACCTTCTTCCTTTTATTCTATTTTTTTATACCGGTCGCCGAACGTGGGAGGAAATGTTCAGGCGGTTTGGCAAGAAAATGTACCGTATTTATTATTTTGGCAATACGTCCCTTATGCTAGGACTTCCAATTTTACTGGCGTTCGGATTGCTCATTGATGAATCTCTTGGAACGGAGGGGTTCCGACAGGCAATAGTTGGTTATATCAGCATTCATTTTCTAGTTACAGGTTTGACTATGTTTAGCATTGAAAAAGATATTTTGGGTCAGAATACAAATACAATCGCCCGGTAAATCGATTGCGCCGCTTTTCAATGTCCTCCTCGAAAGGGGTTCTCTAATCTACTGTCGAAAGCTGGTTACTGTAGCCATAACGACGGTTCAGGTTGGCGTTTCCCGCTAGATTCAGGGCCGGTCCGGTGAAATATCCGGGTTAAGATCATGCCTGGTAGTAAGCCAGGAAGTGCCTGAAACTGGCGCATCGGCTGGTGCGTACGTCAAAGGCACGCGGTCGCCCTGCTGGCGCTTGGCGAACCTAAGAGCGGTGCTCATGTCTGAAGCCGAACGGGCCAAGGTGATGGCGGCGTGCGCACCCAGCGGTTTCCCGTGTGGCTTCACAAAAACTCCGTCTCGCAGACCCTATGCTATCCGGGAGTGCCCCTGTCGGCGCACTAAACAAAAAAGGCGCAGCTCGCGCTGCGCCTCTACTATAAGAGATATTATTGACAGTGTTACACAGACTTTCTACGGCGTGCCACCATGCTTATTCCGGCCAAGCCGATGCCGAGCAATGCCAGCGCGCCAGGCTCAGGTACGGTTGACAACGCTACTGATTTTACCTCGTTCAGGGTCAGCGTCCAACGGCCCGGGGTCAAATTCCCCACAGTTATACCAAATGCGGATTGGTTGAGAGCGTTCGGATCGTAGCTATAGGAGTCCGAGGTATTGTTGGTCGTGGTGCCAACGTTGATATTCAAGTCCTGGCTATCTGCGGTCTCTACGCAGGTCGTACCCCCCGCAACTGCACAGTCATTGAGGAGCGCCGTACCCTGCGGGTTCCAGTTCACAAACCCGTTCCCGCCCGTCTGCTGCGACAGGGTGAAGGACGCATTAAGATTGGCACTCGCACTGTAGCTGCCGGGGGGTTGGCCGACAATGGCCGCGAACAGCTCCGGATCTGCTGTGAAACTTAAGGCCAAGTCGGTTACTGTGCTCACTGTAAAGTCAATCGTGAAGCCTGTGACCGACTGGATTTGGGAGGAGGAGGATGCGGTGCCGGTCCCAACATTCAACAGTGCTTCGGCAATGTTTCGGGTAATGGTCGGACTGCCAAGGTTGACCAGTTCGGCGGTCACAATCTGGGAATCAGAATTCGACCAATTGCCGACACCTCCGGGTCCATACATGGTAAATTCGTTGAGGGGTCCTCCAGCGTTGTTGGTGCGCAAGAGAGTCGAGCCGGGCGCGTTCGTCGCGGCTGCATCCATGGAGCCCAGCGCTCCGGTGCAATTATTGTTGCCAGGCCCTGGCGTCCCACCGCATGTAGCAGAGCTAATGGCCCCAACCCCATTCAGGACCGCAGTGTTGGTGAGGGTAAAGTCAAAACGGTTGACGGCGGGCTGGCCGGGACTGAAGACCAGGTTCAAGTTGTTAATGCTCAGGTTAGATACCGCATACAAGTAAGCATTGGCTTGACCGGATAGGCCTAGCGCCAGCGTCGCAGTAACTGCGGCGGCCAAGCTCGATTGTTTGATTTTCATGTTTATCTCCAAGTGGATTGATTAAATTACTTGCCAGTGCCAAAGATTGATTGTCTGACCTGTGAAGCCGCCCATTGATCTTCGTACTTAAATATTAAGCAATTCGTGTGCCATATATATAATTATCAATATAAACATAACGTTAAAAAATTACCATGGTTTTTTGCCATATGCCAAGCTCAAAGCTGTAAAGTTTTTCGACGGTTATTGGGGTGGATTGAGGGGTGGGCAATGGAAAATGTGGCTTGTTGATTGGCGAAGAATGTATATAATTATCAATATAAACAATATATTAACAATATTCAGGGTTGTTGTCGTGCGCCAATCTCAGAGCTGTAAAGTTTTTCGACAGTTTTTTCGATAGATTTAATGGTGGGCAATGGAAAATGCGGTTTGTTGATTTGGCATTTAATAAAGTCTGGCTTGCCCTCTATGCTTGTAATGGCGGGGAAAGTGGATGAGTCGCGGCTTCTTGAATCAGGGGTGTCCTGTGATGCTGGGTTCAGGCGCTTGCCCACGAGGTTTGAGGGTGTTGATGATCGAGTGTAAAGTTTTCCGACTCAGCCTGTTGCAGGCTATCTGAGGCGCTTTGCCGGCACACCGCCCCAGACTTCATTCGGGCCGATTTGGGTGTCTTTGAGTACCACAGCACCCGCCGAAACGATGGCGCCATCGCCGATGTTGACGCCGGGCATGATGACGGCGGTGGCGCCGATGGTGACGTTGTCACCGACCCGGATGCGGGACAGGGAGAAATGCCGGCCCTCGATGGCGTGGCAAAACAATACGGCATCATGGCCGATGATGCAGTTGGCGCCGAATTCGGTAAGCGGCGGGTCAAGGAGGGTGCCAACGCTGTAAGTGTTTGCGCCCATGCGCGTGCCAAGCGCCTGATAGACGAGCCGCATCAACGGTGCCGGCAGGAAATGGGTGCGAATCAGGCTGTTGAAAAGCATCAGGTAGAACAGGATGTTGACTTGAGCGGCGAACTCCTCCCGCGAACCTTCGGCCAGCTCGCCCTCCTTGAGCGGCATGAAATGCAGGAACAGCCGGTACACGGCAAAGGCGTAGAGGTAAATGAGCACGACCGCCCCTCCCACCACGCTGACACCGCGAAAGTCTCCCAGCGGCAATGTGCCTAGCAGTCCGTAGGCGGTAGCGATACCAAGAATCAGAATGCTGCCGAAAAGCAGAAAAAACAATGTGATGTGCGGTGGGGTAATTTTGCGCATGAGTTTCCTCCTGTTTGGGTCTGGCTAACCCAAAATTTCCGAAATGAATGCCCGAAAACGTTGCCCGGCATCCACTTGCCTGAACCGCTCGCCCGCCTGCCCGGCCGCCTGGGTGTATGCAGGGGTTTCAAGCAGGGCACGAACGGCCTGTTTCAGTTGGGGGGGGCGGATACGCGCTGCCCGCAGGGACAAGCCCGCGCCCAGGCGCTCGATGGCGCTCATGTTCAGCAGTTGATCCATATTGGAGCAAATTCCCAGGATGGGTACCCCACAGGCCAGGGCCTGGTAGGTGGTCAGGCTGCCGCCATTGCAGATAACCAGACTGGAATGCCGGGCAACGCTATCCAGCGGCAGATAATCGGCCACGAAGGCATTGGCGGGTACGTCTGGCAGGTCAATTTTGCCTGCGGTGGCGGCTATCACGGTGATCGGCAGTTCAGACAAGGCGGATAAGGTCATCGGCAACAAGTCAACCCGGCCCGAGCTGCCCAGAGTCAGCAATACCACGGGCTTGTCTGCCGGCAGGCGATCCCACCAGTCCGGCAGGGGCGCGCAGGCAGACCAGAGCGGCGGGCCAAGGTGGCGGTGGTTGGCGGGCAACGGCCGCGTGGGCACCAATTCGGGCACGTCGGCATAGAGGGTGTAATCGCCCCAGGTATAGGCGGTTCTCAAATCATGCCCCAGAGTAGGTAGCCCGTAGCGCCGGCGCAGCTGATTGAGTGGGCGGGCGTGCAGGGCGAAGGCGATGGATCTTACCGCATTGAACAGCTTTTGCGCCAGACGGACGCCCAGAATACGGGTCATGGGCAAATCGGGGACAGGATAGGCGATGTCGGCATAGGGGCTCCAGTAGGCATTGACCACGGCGGCATAGGAAATCCCCGTGAGGGGGGCGCTGACCGCCAGCGACAAGCGGAAGTCGCCGACAATGAGGTCAGGCTGGACGCGGTTGATCAGTGCGAGATCATCTTCGACATAGCGGGTGAGCGTCTCGACATCGTACAGCGGCTTGCCCCGGGCTAGGGCATGCGCGAATTCGGCGGAGGGGATGGATCGAATAGGATGAAACGCACAGCCAAAAGGTTTTTCCAGGTCGGCGTAACGGGGGTCGGAGGCGAGAATGACTTCATACATAGATGAGTCGAGCGCCTTCGCCAGTGTTGCAACCCGCGCGAAATGGGCCAGGGTGACTGCTTCGGCAACCAGAAGAATGACCGGTTTGTTTCGGGTTTGCATTACACGCACACGTTGGAAAGTAGCACCATAACTGAGTTATATCGTATCATGACTAATGCAATGAATTAGCGGGGAATCACACAGATGTGGCGCGTCGCAATTATGCCCCGGCTGTCTTGCGAGGCGCGCGGCACCGTCAATGTAGAGGGGAACATCCCCTTCGGCTAATATGCGTCCTACGGGCTTGCTATGGCTCTCACAATGACTATTCCAGCTATGATGAATTATCCAGTTGAAAATTCCGCCGCACAGGAATGGGAATGCCATGGCTAACCTGCTGATCGCCGTGCGCAACCTTGCACGCAATCGGCGGCGGGCGCTGGCTGCATTGCTTACGGTGGCCGCCGGTGTTATCGCAATGGTGCTCGCCGACGGCTTCACCCAGTGGATTTTCTGGGCCATGCGCGAAGGCACCATCCAGTCCCAATTGGGCCACATTCAGGTCATGCGCCCGGGATACCTCAACGCGGGCGCTGCCAACCCTTACGCTTACATATTACCGGAGCGCTTGCCGCAGCGCAGCGCGATCGAGTCCATGCCCGGCATCAAGGTGGTGGCGCCGCGACTGGCGGTAACCGGACTCATTAGCCACGGTGAGACGACAGTATCGTTTGTGGCGGATGGCGTCGATCCGCGTAAGGAGGCGCAGCTGAGTAAGGCGTTTCGCATCATGAATGGTCACGATCTTTCCAGTCTGGCTGCCGGGGAGGTAATACTGGGGCATGGCTTGGCGCGCAATCTCGGTGTGAGCCAGGGTGCCACCATAGCACTTCTGGCAACCACTTCGGGGGGGGGCATCAACGCCGTCGAGGCGAAAGTCGCCGGGATATTTACCACCGCCAATCAAGCCTACGACGATGCCGCCCTGCGTCTGCCCCTCGGCTTGGCGCAGTCACTGCTGCGCGTTGACGGTGCCCACGCCTGGCTGGTGCTGCTGGAGGAAACCGAGCAAACGGATCATTTTCTGGAACAGTTCCGCGCCCGCTTCCCCATATCGGCGAATAAGCTGGAGTTCGTGCCCTGGTACCAGCAGGCAGATTTCTACAACAAGACGGTGGCGCTGTTTTCGCAGCAGATGAATGTGCTGCGGCTGATCATCGGCTGCATTATCGTGCTCAGTATTTCCAACATGCTGGTGATGAATGTGCTCGAGCGCACCGGCGAGATAGGAACGCTATTGGCCATCGGGTTCAAGCGCAAAAAAATTCTTCAACAGTTCGCCATTGAGGGGCTTTTGCTCGGGCTGGTCGGCGCATCTCTGGGGCTGGGCGTCGGGTACGGGCTGGCCGAATTGATTTCTGCGATCGGCATCCCCATGCCGCCGCCCCCCGGGATGACAGAGGGTTATACAGGCGAAATCCGCGTCACGTTGAGCGTGGTGACGAATGCGTTTTTGATCGCGTTCATCACCACTGCGCTGGCAGGTTTGTATCCGGCATGGAAAGCCTCGCGCCTGCAAATCATCAACGCGTTGCGTCACAACATCTGAAAACTGCGAAAGCCATATGTTCAAACTCGCCTTCCGCAACATTTTCCGCCAGCGTCTGCGCACTGCGCTGACGCTGGCGGCAATCATCACCGGGGTGATCGCTATCATCATCAGCGGCGGTTTTGTCGAAGATGTGTTTGTGCAGTTGCGCGAGGCGACAATTCACTCGCGTGTCGGGCATGTGCAGATTTTACGGAGCGGTTACATCGAATACGGTCGGCGCGAGCCGTCGCGTTACATGATTGAGCAGCCGAAGGACGTGCTGGGCATAGTGCAGTCTATTTCGCATGTGCAGGCCGTAATGACCCGCGTGAATTTTTCCGGGCTAGCCAACAACGGCCGTGCCGATTTACCCATCATCGGCGAAGGCATTGAGCCGGGCAAGGAAGCGCGACTGGGAACTGCCACAATTATAGTGGCCGGCCGCCCGTTGCGGGACGGGGATGCATTCGGTGCGGTGATCGGGGAAGGTGTTGCCGCCGCCCTGCACCTGCACCCCGGCAGCTTCGTGACCTTGATGGTGAATACGCAGGAAGGTGCGCTGAACACACTTGAGTATGAAGTCGTAGGCGTGTTCCGCACTTTCTCCAAGGAGTACGACGATCGAGCCGTGCGTATTTCGTTGTCATCCGCCCAGGAATTGCTGTTTACCCGGTCGGTACATAGCGCTGTCGTGTTGTTGGACGACACCGCCGCCACCGATGCTGTGACAGCAATCATCAAATCCAAGCTGGAGCCGCTCGGCTATGCCGTGAAGCCCTGGCATGAGCTGGCCGATTTTTATCAAAAGACCGAGGCACTGTACCGGCGCCAGTTCGGGGCGCTGCAGGCCATCATTCTTGTCATGCTGGTTTTGAGCGTGGCCAGCACCATCAATATGGTGATCTATGAACGCACCGGCGAGTTCGGGACCTTGCTCGCACTGGGGCTGCGTCGGCGTCAAATCTTCAAACTCGTACTGCTCGAAAACGCCCTGCTGGGCTTGCTCGGCAGCCTGCTCGGCGTGGTCATAGGAGTCGCGCTTGCGGGCATAATATCGGGCATTGGCATTCCTATGCCGCCGCCGCCCGGCTCGAACGCCGGCTATACCGCTTCAATTCTATTGGTGCCGTGGGTGCTTGTGGTGGCGACCCTGACTGGGGCGCTGGCGGCGGTTATGGCTGCCGTGCTGCCGGCTCGCCGCGCCTCACGCCTGCCAGTGGTGGACGCGCTGCGCCACAATATTTGAAATGCCGCTTCAGTCACTGAGCTTCTTCAGGTAATCCTTGGCGAACATCTTGTCCGGCAGATCGCGCATGACCATGTCGCGGTATTCAAGTACCGAACGGCGGCCGGGACGCAGGGTATCTTCTATTACCAGCCGGGTCGGGCGGGTTTCCCCGCCCATTGTACGAAACTCCTGGTAGTGGCCGGTTTTCAGCAAGCGGCCTGACAGCGCGTAGAATTCGGCTTTATAGGGCTGGCTGTTTTTTGCATTCACCCAGTAGATCACCTGACGATAAGTGACGCCGCTATCGACGGCATCCAGTTGTAAAACGTGATAGGACACACCGTCTATTTTCTCTGTGCGCAGGAGTTTAGGTTCGTAATCACCCACGAAATTGGCGCGAGCCAAATCGCCATTAGCAACTTGGCCGGTCAGTTTCTGCGAGAGCGGCAAACGAATTGGCTGTGACAGGTTGGGCATGAAAGCCCACAGGTCGCGATCCCGCATCAGCAGAATCTGACCGCGGTCAACCGCTGGCGCCGTCGTCTGCACCAGGGTTTGGGTGTTGCCTTTGGAGAGTATTCGGTAAGCACGCACGTCTTCAGAGGAGCCGGGTTCGGTTGTCGTGATGGTTATGTCAACCTGGAAGCCCTCGTCAGGGAAGCGGATACGGTCTGCGCGCATCAGCATTTCACGCGCAGAAAGATCGCTACCTGTGTTGTCGGTAGCCAGTGCCGGCCTAAATGCCGACAACAACAACACGACAGCGAAGATTGTCCAGGAAGGCATCAGCCGATAGCGCTTAATGTGATTGCGACGTGTATGATCTGGGGCGGCGCTATCGTCATGACAATTAACCCGAAAAACGCTGCTTGCAGATCGTGGATAAGATGGAGTCATAGCCATAAGTGGTGTCCTGTCGGCCCAAAACGAATAAATCAATATTATCGGATATTACAAGGTTATCGGATACAATATAATGAACTTAAATGGGTTATGTGCATACACGGTTGGCCTTAATATTGACCGTGACCCGGAGCGCGAGTACAACTGCCAGATCAGGGGGTTGGTGCGAGCATGCCCGCATTACTTTGGTCGACGGCCTCTATTTTCTGGAAGATTTGATGCGCAGGAATGATGTCTTGCTGAACGGAGAGAAAACCCAAAGTGCCCAAATGAAAAGTGGTGACAAGCTCACCATGCAATGTTTTCAGCTGGAGTTTGTTGCCGATGAAGAATGAATCTGCGGAGGCGATAGTCGAGGCTCGAGCAGTCGGCAAAGAATATGCCCTCGGAAAACAAACCGTTACGGCATTGTTCAACGTTTCACTCATGATCAATAAAGGTGAATTCATGGCGCTGGCAGGGCCGTCGGGGAGCGGCAAATCGACTCTGCTCAATCTGATTGGCTGTATTGACACTCCGACCTCGGGGCGCATCCTGATCGAAGGGCAGGACATCAGCGGCAAAACTCCCGATGAGCTGGCCGACCTTCGACTAAACACTCTGGGCTTTGTTTTCCAGACCTTCAATTTGCTGCCGGTATTATCGGCTTGGGAAAATGTCGAATATCCCTTGTTGCAACAGCGTGATGTAGACAAGAAAACGCGGCAGGAACGCGTGCAGCATTATCTGAATGTTGTTGGCCTGGAGCGCTATGCGCATCACCGCCCCAATGAGCTGAGCGGCGGTCAGCGCCAGCGGGTGGCTATCGCGCGCGCCCTCGCCACTCGTCCAAGCATTGTCCTGGCAGACGAACCGACAGCCAACCTTGATCACAAGACCGGCGAAGGCATTCTTAGGCTGATGAAAGACCTCAACCAGAAAGAAGGCACGACCTTTATTTTCTCCACCCACGATGCGCGAGTCATGGATATGGCCGACCGGGTGATTAAACTGGCTGATGGCCAGATAATCGTATAGGGAGAACTCCGTGGAAGAGCACTCCCCCGTCCAACAGACGGCTAGGTCGGCTGCCACGGGCGCTCGGAACTTTATGGAAATATAATTACAAATATTTGCGCGATGAAACCTGTGAAGGCCAGCCCTGCTTTGAGCGGGAGCGCTATCTGGCCAACAAATATTCCGGTTACAAGCGCCAAGTGGTATGGATGGACAAGGCCACGTGTCACCCATGGAAAATCGATTATTATGGCCGCAAGGACAGTTTGCTGAAAGCGCCGACTATCAAAGGCTATAAAAAATACCTTAACAAGCATTGGCGGACTGATGAAATGTTCATGATCAATCACCAGACCGGCAAGAGCACGCGGCATAGATTCCGCGCCGGCCTGGCAGATGCCGGCTTTACCCAAGACAGTCTCAAACGCGCGCGTTGACAATGAACTACCTACACACGAGTTTTCGCTGGGGTAAAGCCCGCCTCTTCTTAATAAGCGCCGCCGCACTATTTTTGTGCGGCAACGGGGGGTTACCACTGTCTGCCGTTGCCGGGGAAGACCGCAAGCCGCTGCCTCTTCCCGAAGCAGGTCGCAGGTCACTGTCGCTTCCCGGGGAAGACCGCAAGCCGCTGCCCCTTCCCGAAGAGGGCCGCAGGTCGCTGTCCCTTCCTCGGGAAGACCGCAAGCCGTTGTCTCTTCCCGAGGCCGGAGAACGTGCGCCGCTGACATTGCCCAGTATCAGAGGGAGAGAACGGTTTCTTTCCTCGACGGTGAAACCGAAGCCGTCACCGTCACCTTCTGAGTCGCGCCTGACCGGTTTTTATCAAAATGATCTGGCTTATGCCTACGTCGACAACAATCACTGGTCCAGATTCAACAATATCCTCGATCTTGCTACTCAAGGGCGCACAGCGGGCGGGGTGGAGTGGAAGCTGGGCGGGCGCGTCAATTATGACCCGATCTACGACCTCACTGACTACTACCCCCAAGCAGTGCGCAAAGACCAGCGTTTCGAGGCCATGGTTCGTGAGGCCTATGCAGATTTTTCTGCTGGTGACTGGGATTTCCGTTTGGGCCGACAGCATATCATCTGGGGCGAAATGGTCGGGTTATTTTTTGCCGACGTGGTGTCGGCCAAGGATATGCGCCAACTCGTGCTGCCGAATTTCGACATCATCCGCATCCCGCAATGGGCGACGCGGGCTGAGTATTTTCGGGGGGGGTTCCACGCCGAAGGAGTATGGATTCCCTACATGACCTATGACAACATCGGCAAGCCCGGAGCCGAGTTTTACCCCTTCAATCCGCCTGCCATCGCCGGTTTTCAAACAGTCATTACCCCGGAAAATAAACCCACCGGCCTGAATGACGCGGCTTACGGCGTGCGGTTGTCCTGGCTCAAGGGCGGCTGGGATACCTCAGGGTTTTATTATACCGCCAACGACTCTTCAGCGGCCTTCTCGCGGAGCATAGATCTGCTGCACACGCCCACCATCACCTATCAGCCGATTCACAAGCGCATCCACCAAGTAGGCGCCACACTTGGCAAAGATCTGGGGCCGATGGTGCTCAAGGCTGAGGCGGTCTACACCAAGGACAAGCTGTTCAGCACGACTAAGGCAACCGATGCGGATGGCCTGGTCAAGCAGGACGTACTAGATTACATCGTTGGGCTGGAATGGAGCTTCCCGCAGGAAACACGCTTCAACGTGCAACTCTTTCAGCGCTGGTTTCCCAACCACGACGCAGGCATCGTGCCCAACAAAACCGAGAACGGAATATCGCTGCTGCTCAGTAGCGAGGCTCTACACCCTAGGCTCGAACCCAAAATGCTGTTGATTAGGAGCCTGAACCGCGACGACTGGTTAGCTCAGCTAAAACTCACGTGGAAACTGGACGGCAACTGGCGATTGGCAACCGGTGTCGATATTTTTGAAGGGCCAGCGACCGGCCTGTTCGGACAGTACGGCACAAAAGACCGGGTTTACGCCGAGGTGCGCTATAGTTTTTGAGGGGTCGCGGGTAAACCTAGCCCCAATGTCGTTTAGTTAGGGCTGCGGTTGCAGGCCCAAGCGGGTGGCAGCCAGCCAGAAACACTGAAAACCGCCCAGCCGCGATGTGCAGGTTCTCTTGATAGGGGGAATGATAGCCCGCAGCCGTGGATCAACGAATACGGTCAGTCATCCGGATCTGATTTTGTCGGCAAGCTTTACAGTCGACGGTGAACGTCGATACCACTACCGTTTTGCCGGCGGGGGTGCAAACTTCGTGGGCGTGAACGTGAATGGCTGTGCTGATATATTCGTCATCGACCAGAACGCATTGAATTTCGGGTTTATGTACGACACCGATGGCGCAGGCGGAGACGATCCAATTCAGTACTTCATCAGCTTCTTCGGGTTCATCGGCGGACTCAACCCATTGCCTAGCAGAGTTGCCTGTACTGCTGCTGGGGCTACCGCACCTTGTCTCGGTTTCCGGACCCCGGAAGGGGCAGATACGACTTTCCAATTCGCATCACTGATTACCACCGAACGCGCCACAGTCCCACATCCAGCAGCTCTTTGCGCCCCGCTCGCGGCAGGCGTTAAGTTTTCCGACAAATGCTATGAGTATGTAACCTGTCCGGAGTTGGTATGAGGGCGAGTGTAGAAAGCCTCGCGCTGCGAGAAGCGTGCGCGGCTTAGCCCCGTGTCATGAGCCGCGCAATGGAAAGCCGTAAAGAGCGTGCCTGAGCCACGGGAGCGGCGCCAACTCTACCCATGAAGGTAGCTCTTGAAGCTGGACTTGGACTCAATAGATCGTTGAGCTCTGCAGCCAGTTGCCCCGCTTTATTCTTGATCGAATCGTTCCCCGTAAATTTCAGGCCCTTGCGCACGTAGCGGGAGAAGATGAGCGGTGTCATCTCCGGCTGCAACTGCAGCCCCAGCTTGGCTGCGGTGAGCCAAAACCGTTGCAGAGTTCGGCCAGTCTCTACATAGTCATCGATACTCTGCGGCTCATGCTCGGCCATCAGGACAAAGTGAGCGGCGCAGGCAATGCCGGGGATCAAATCAAGTTGGATACGCGGCGCTAGGGTGCCCGCTAAAAAAGTGTTAAAAAATTCGACACGCTTCCAGCTTTGCATTACCCAGCCCATCAGCCGGGTGGTAAGGGGGTCGAGTCCTATCGCCTGGTCGGGCACCTTGTCTTCGCTGAAGCGCGCATTCCACTGGATAACGCTGCGGTGTACCTCATAGGCTTCACGCATGGTGAGGCGGAGCTTGGCGTTGGCAAACATCAGGCGCGCCGTGCGCCATTTGCTGCCGAGACTCTCCAGCCACAGAACCCGGAACGCGTCGCCTACGGCTGCTTCAAGTGTATGCTTTTCTTCCGGCGTTAAGGGGCGCGTGCGCATTGGGCGGCGTTGCACGCTGCGCTTTGTAATAAACGGAATCAGCGGGTCCGCCTGGATCTGCGGGTCGGGCTCGAAAGATACATCGAACGTGGGTGTCGTTTCCGGTAAGTTCACGCGGCGCTGGATCGTGGTCCTCAGCCCATGGCTGCTGGCCGCGATGTAGATGGTTTCAAGCAGTGCGCCGATTGCAATCTGGCTGGGGTGGCCGTCGAGGTCGTAAACGCAATGGTCGCGTGTATCGAAGCCGTGGACCACGAGTTGGTGGTCGTTTACGATTTCAAACCGCCACGGCTGGGTGTTGTCGCCACTCGGCGCCCAGCGTGCCAGATCGAGAATCTTTTCAATCACGGACCCAGGGGCGGATTCCATAACTTCAAGACTCCTCGTGGGCGCAGGATTGGCTAGTTTGCTAAGATGGCGTTTGGCGATCGACAGCGCCAGGCGTTGCATAGGGTTGTTATTGCCGCCGGGGCGCCAGGTGCGCGCCATCTTGTTGCGATAGGCGTCAAAGTGCAGCCCATGTGGGGCAGCAAGCACCTTGTTCCGGTTCAGCAGGATTTTCAGCGCCTCAGTCGCCGCCACGCCGGCGCACAACTGGCAGGCCATGATGGTGGAGGGGCCGCGGTGTTGGGCCAGGTCTACGCGTGTTGGGTCTACCAGGTAGCCGAATTGCAGGCGCGCCGGTGCAAGGCCGAGCATGAAGCGCAACGCCTTTTCCTCTTCCGGCAGGTCGTTCAGGCAAAAGTATTCCTCGAAAGTCATTTTTCCCGGTAAAAAGTTGAGCAGGGCTGTGCCCATTCCCAGGGGGGCTGCGGTGATGGCAGGGATGCCCAGATTTGCGCAGGCGGCGAAAGTAGCCTGGCGTACCGCAAAGGCAAAAAAATCCAAGCCGTCGACGTAGAGATCCACGCCTGTAAAAAATTCTGACAGATTGTGCTCATCAATACCTAATGGAAAGGATGTGATGTTTATTTCAGGATTGATGTCCCTGGCCATCTCTGCGAGGACTTCGACCTTGGGTCTCCCGAGGGTGCTCATGGTGGCGCCGGCTTGACGATTGAAGTTGGCGATCTCGAAGGTGTCAAGATCGGCAATATGAAACGCGCCCACGCCAAGCCGTGCCAGGGTAAGGAGATGAACACCGCCAACGCCGCCCATACCGGCGATGGCAATCGTTTTGCCCCGCAGTATCTGCTGCTCCTGCTCGGTTACCCAGCCGATGTTCCGGCTGTATGCTTCTTCATAGTCAAACTGGAAAGGCATGTCTTTCTATGTGCCCCTTGGAGAATCGTCGCCTGGGTAGTTATGGAGCATCTTTACTACCCGTCAGTTGAAGAGTTTGTAATTCTTCAGGTGACCGTCATTTACCCTGAAGGGCACAAGCCAGCCAGGGATTGGCTGGATTACAGCATCCATGCCGGAATGACGTCTTATTTTGAAGCCTGCTGAATAGTTGCAAAAGTTTTTTCATTATTCAATCAAAATTTGTGCTTGAGCGATATCCCTTAATTTTTTTATGGTTATGTCTCTAATCGGAGACGGTACATTTTCCGGTAAATCATCATGATTTTATAAAAAAATTAAGTTCTGTCTCTATATGGCAACAGAATAGGAGTATTGAAAAACGTGTTTTATTCTATATGGCTATGTTTTATAAATATAAAGTATGAATGGCCCGATAATTGCCTTAAGAGCCTCTATGGCATATTGCGGGACTGCAGTGCTCCAGCTACTTACTTATTCTTGATATTGCTGGAAGACCAAAAAGTACTTTAGTTGTGCATTCTCTCTGTTCCGTATGCGCGTTAGCCCGTCGTCAGTAAGGTTTGCGCATGGTTTTCAAGATTGTTCGGGTTTTGCAGGTTCACTCGTGCGAACAATACAAGTCCCACTCTTGGCTCGGGTTGTTGCGTCACCCACAGAGCAATTTCTTTATGTCGCAATTTGGCAACAATAATTTGCGCTTCATGCCCATGATCGATATTGCATTAACCATGAGACTAAGGTGATGATTTTGAAAAATGTGAACAATGCACGGACATTGAATTTTACAAAGGATATGGTAAGCGTGTCACGTAATAGAGAGCGGCTTGTCCGTCAAGCGGACAGCGCGGAGGTAAATATGAGTGAGTTGATGGAGAGCTTTACGCGTTATTTTAACGTCAGAACAGCCACAACCCCTGACCAGGTGGAGCAGGCGTTGCGTCTGCGGTACCAGGTCTATTGTTTGGAGCATGCATTTGAGGATCCCGCCGAGCACCCTGATGGACTGGAGCGAGATCAATTTGATCAGCGGTCTGTACATAGTTTGCTTGTATATCAGGGGCTGAACATGGTTGCGGGTACAGTGCGCTTGGTTCTTGGTGACCATGAGTGCCCGGATGCGCCATTTCCTATTGAACAGATCTATGATGTGGGAGTGTACAAGCCTTCATTTGACCTGGCGCGAGTGCCGCGGCATGCCATCGCGGAGATTTCTCGTTTTGCAATTTCGAAAGAATTTAAAAAGAGGTTTGCAGAGACCGAATTTGCTTGGGGTGGCTCGCCAGAGGTGAATGACCCCCAAGTAATCGCTTTGATAGAGCGACGCTTGATCCCACATATAGTAATAGGCCTATTTGCCGGCATAGTGCAGATGAGTGCTGAATACGGCATAACTCACTGGTATGCAGTGATGGAACCCGCCCTGTTGCGTTTACTTAGACGCTTCAGTATCCACTTTGAGCCTGTTGGGCCCCTGATTGACTATCATGGGAAGCGCCAGCCCTGTGTTGCTGTGGCGGGCGAGGTCATGGCGGCGATGGAGTCCGGCTGTTTTGATGTGTGGAAGGTAATTACCAAGAATGGGACGATTTGGCCGTCTGCTCAATCAGTGGCGGCGTAACCGCCCGCCTGCCGAATGGGTCTCATGCTGCGCCCACGGCACTTGACGTACCCATGTGTGGCGGATTGTCCAATGATGCGCATGGCCAGATGCTGCCCTCGTGGCACCATCAAATCCTCCACCGTCACATTCAATGTGCGATGCTGGTGGAATAAGCTCCTCCTTACCGCGCTCCAGCCGCACCCGGATCAGACATTCTCAAAGAACGCCGCTAGAGGCGCCTGAAACGCAATGCTCCGCAATTCGATCACGTCGTCTTTCCTAAAGTCATAAAGCACCCAATGCCCGGTGGCATCGCGCCTGAAGCAATCGGCCCTGCGGCTGTCCGGGTCGATCAGCAAGTATTCCTCCAGTGTCGGGATTTGTCGGTAGATAGCAAACTTGTCACCTCGGTCAAACGCCGCTGTCGAGTCTGAAAGCACCTCGACGATCAGCTTGGGATGGCTCAAGAACAGCTCGGCTTGGTGGTCGCGTTCGTTGCAGGTGACAAAAACGTCTGGGTAAAAGAAGGCGTTTGCTGTCTCCACTTTGACCTTCATATCTGAAATATAGGCACGGCAGGGGCCGCCACGCAGATGGTCCTTCAGCAGGGCGAACACGTTGCCGGCGATGGTCACATGATCACGCTTGGCGCCGACCATGGCGTATACCTCGCCGTTGACGTATTCATGCTTTTCAGCCTGGGTGTTTTCCCATGCCAGGTATTCGTGGGGGGGTAGATGTGTTACGGATTGAGGTAAGCCCATTTTTGGCACCTTTCAAAATTTGCGCCTTGACGCATCGCCGCTTCGAGTGAAGTGCTGGTTCATTATGACAATCTCCCTGGCGGGGATCAACATGGATGATACCCTGTTGCTGGCTTGAATCCCCAACAGACTATCCCCATCATCTAAGCATCAATAACTTCCAACATGAGGTAATCCGATGCGTATGGACAAACTGACCAGTAAGTTCCAGATGGCGCTAGCCGACGCCCAGAGCCTGGCGGTGGGGCGTGATCATCAGTTTATTGAGCCGGTGCATGTAATGGTTGCCCTGCTCGATCAGCAGGGTGGCGCGGTGCGTTCACTGCTGACGCAGGCGGATGTTAATGTCAACGGCCTGCGTTCGCAGCTTGGCGAGGCGCTGGAGCGCCTGCCGACGGTATCGGGTGCGGAGGGCGAGGTGCATGTCTCCAATGATTTGAGCCGTTTGTTGAATCTCGCCGACAAGCTGGCCCAGCAGCGCAAGGATCAATATATCTCCAGCGAGTTGTTCGTGCTCGCGGCGCTGGAAGACAAGGGCGCGCTGGGGGATCTGCTGCGCAAGGCCGGTGCGGCCAAAGGTTCTCTCCAGCAGGCCATCGAAAAGATGCGCGGCGGCCAGAAGGTGGACGATCCGAATGCCGAGGAGCAGCGCCAGGCGCTGGAAAAATACACCATCGACCTTACCGAGCGTGCCGAGCAGGGCAAGATCGACCCGGTGATCGGGCGCGACGATGAGATTCGCCGTACCATCCAGGTGTTGCAGCGCCGCACCAAGAACAATCCGGTGCTGATCGGCGAGCCGGGCGTGGGCAAGACCGCTATCGTGGAAGGTTTGGCGCAGCGCATTGTCAATGGTGAGGTGCCGGAAGGTCTCAAGGGCAGGCGCGTGCTGTCGCTGGATATGGGTGCATTGATTGCCGGTGCCAAGTTCCGTGGCGAGTTCGAGGAGCGCCTCAAGGCGGTATTGAACGATCTCGCCAAGCAGGAAGGAAATGTCATACTGTTTATCGACGAGCTGCACACCATGGTCGGCGCGGGCAAGGCGGAAGGCGCGATGGATGCGGGCAACATGCTCAAACCCGCCCTGGCGCGCGGCGAGCTGCACTGCGTGGGTGCCACGACCCTGAATGAATATCGTCAATATGTTGAGAAAGACGCTGCGCTGGAACGCCGTTTCCAGAAGGTGCTGGTGGATGAGCCGTCAGTCGAGGATACCATCGCCATCCTGCGCGGCCTGAAGGAAAAATATGAGGCGCATCACGGCGTCGATATCACTGATCCGGCGATTGTCGCGGCGGCCACTCTGTCACACCGCTACATTACCGACCGTAACCTGCCGGACAAGGCCATTGATCTGATCGACGAAGCAGCCAGCCGTATCCGCATGGAAATCGACTCTAAGCCGGAAGAGATGGATCGCCTGGAACGCCGTCTGATTCAGCTCAAGATCGAACGCGAGGCGTTGAAAAAAGAGGCCGACGAGGCATCCAGGAAGCGGCTGGATATTCTCCAGGGTGAAATCGGTAAGCTGGAGCGGGAATACGCCGACCTGGAAGAGATCTGGAAGGCGGAAAAGGCCGCAATACACGGTACCCAGCATATCAAGGAGGCGCTCGACCAGGCACGTATCGAGCTGGAGACGGCGCGCCGCGCGAGTAACCTCGCGCGCATGTCCGAGCTGCAATATGGCCGCATTCCCGAATTGCAGAAGCAGCTCGACATGGCCGCGCAGGCCGAGATGCACGAGATGAAATTGCTGCGCAACAGGGTAAGCGATGAGGAAATCGCCGAGGTGGTCTCCAAGTGGACCGGCATCCCGGTATCGAAGATGCTGGAGGGCGAGCGCGACAAATTGCTGCGTATGGAGGAGGAGCTGGGCAAGCGTGTCGTAGGGCAAACGGAGGCGGTGAAGGCGGTATCCGATGCAATCCGCCGCTCCCGTGCGGGACTCTCTGATCCCAATCGCCCCAATGGTTCGTTCCTGTTTCTCGGTCCCACCGGCGTGGGCAAGACCGAGTTGACCAAGGCCTTGGCGGCATTCCTGTTCGACACCGATGATGCCATGGTGCGCATCGACATGTCCGAGTTCATGGAAAAGCATTCCGTGGCGCGGCTGATCGGCGCGCCGCCCGGTTACGTGGGTTACGAAGAGGGCGGCTATCTCACCGAGGCGGTGCGCCGCAAGCCTTATTCGGTGATCCTGCTCGATGAGGTGGAAAAGGCCCACCCCGATGTGTTCAATGTGCTGTTGCAGGTGCTCGATGACGGGCGCCTTACGGACGGGCAGGGGCGTACCGTGGACTTCCGCAATACCGTGATTGTGATGACCTCCAATCTGGGGTCGCAGCTGATCCAGGAGATGGCGGGCGAGGAGAACTATGCGGCGATGAAGAATGCGGTGATGGATATCGTCGGGCAGCATTTCCGCCCCGAATTCATCAATCGCGTCGATGAAGTCGTCGTGTTCCACCCGCTGGGGCGCGAGCAGATCCGTTCCATCGCCACGATCCAGGTCGCCTATCTGCGCACGCGTTTGCAGGATCGCGACATGGACATCACCTTCACCGATGCCGCACTCGACAAGCTCGGCGAGGCGGGTTTCGATCCGGTCTATGGTGCCCGCCCGCTCAAACGCTCCATCCAGCACCTCCTGGAAAATCCGCTGGCCCAGCAAATTCTCACCGGCCACTTCGGGCCGGGGGATGTGATCAAGGTGGATCTGGAGGAGGGGCAGCTGGTGTTTGGGAAAGGGGTGGCAAAGGCTGCGGCGTAAGTGAGGGGGGTGGCCTCGCAGCGGGAAAGGACTGCACTTTTCTTTGGTTAAGGCGCAGGGATCGGTCAATCCTGCCGCTTCGAGATAAAGGTCTTGTGAAAGAGATGGCGCGCCAAAGGTAGCGGTGGCATACGCAACCAGTGTGACCGCACATAAAGCACTTGGCGCGCAAGGCGCGAGCCGGGCAGGGCGCACGTCGGATGGTCAGGACGCAAGCCTCTCGCCAGCAGCCAGTCCATGGCGCGCAAGGCGGTTGCACCTGGGTTTGCCACCGCCCGGACCTCCCCAAGGAACTCCGGCGGCAATGGAGTGCCCATAACTTTGGCGCAGTAGTGCAGGGCATAAAATAGCGGCCGCACCAAATCGTGGGTGTGGGAATGGGCCAGTAAGGCGGGCCAGAATGCGTCATCTGCTCCAAAGTGACGCAGCAAAGCATCCATATCCGCCAAGTCCCGTAGTCCGCGAGCGAAATCACCGTCGTAAAAAAGATGCACGGCACTGTGCAGCACCATATCAGCCGGAGCCAGCACCTTGAGTCCCGGGTGATCGGGGATGTTTATTGCCTCTGCACGCAGGCGATCCGCATCAGGCCGCAAGCGCGCTGTTAGAGGCAGGATGGTGTGGTGAACATCAAGGACAGCCTGACGCTCGATATGCCGCACGGGTGGCAGCTCGTGCATCCATTCACGGTAATAACGCTGGTCATAATGGTCGGAATACACCCCCGCCCAGCCGTGCAAAAGTAATTCCGACTCGACCTCGTTCAACTTCGCTGGCGGGACGAGAATGTCCACATCTTGAAAGATACGTCCGCGCGCAGGTGCCAAGCCTGCGATCACATACGCTGCACCTTTGAGCAAAATGACCTCGTCGACCACACCCGCCAGCGCACGCTGGATGCGATCCACCTCCCAGCGCACTTCGCAGCCCACTTTATCCGCCATCGCCGCGGCCGAACGCAGGTGCTGCCGCGGGCTGTCAGGTATCGCCGTCCACAGTCCGTAATCTTCGGCCAAGCAAGCCAGCCTGCCTAACAAGCCGGCACGCTGTGCTTGGCGCAGCAGGATATCCCACTCACGCAACTTGAGGCCGGCGAGCATGTCCGGCCGTCTCAGCACGGCCGTCACCCAATCCTGGTCTGTCATGAGCTGGGCGGCTTCAAGCCATTGAACAGCGCAACCGCCTCTTCGAGGCGCCCATAGCGGAAGTCATAACAGTCACAGCGCTCGATGAGGGCTGCCAGCGCAGCAAAGCCCTGCGCTCCCAGCAAGCTGTAATTAAAGGCATTGCTGGCCGCTTCCATAAATGCGCGCGCCTTGGGGCGCGTGGTGAGAGTCGCAGGGGCATCCGCCTCCCAATGCGGAAAAACAAGCCATGCCGGGTAGGCAGGATCATACGACCGCGCGACGCTCGAAGCCGTCGGCCGCAAATGGCAAATCGTACCCTTGACAGTGTCGTGCGTGCGGCGCGTAAAACTGGCGCCGGGAGCGAAGGCCGCGATCACATCAATAGACGCATTCTTGAGGCTGACGGGTCGCGGCAAGGGCGCAATGGTGCCCATGGCAAGATCGATCAAGGTCAGTTCGTCGGAGAGCAGGCGCCAGCCGCTGAGCATCAATCCCGCACACAAGGTGCTTTTGCCAGAGCCTGGTGGGGCGGGCAATATCAGTGCCCTCCCATCGCGCTCCAGGACGGCGGCATGGAGTATAAGAAAGGTGTTGACGTTGCTCGTCACGCACCAGTTGAGGCACCACTCCAGCATCGCGTAGGCCTGGTTCAGCGGCAGCGGGTTGAACGGCTCCCCGCCATCCAGGCTAAAATTCACTTGCGGGCGTAACCAGCTCCGCAAGCCTCGCGGGCTGCGCAGACGGATATGAAAATCGGCGTATTCTTCGTCCCCGAGGCTAAAGTCGGCGTACATGGTGTGCAAGCCTTCGGCAATCAAATGCACCGGGCTTTGTATGCGCGTCGTAAAAGGACCTGTGCGCAACCACACGCCGCGACTCCTCAGACGCTGCCGGAGTTGCGCAAGACTAAGATCAGCCAGGGTCAAGCGGGACAAGGCTCGATGAAATCCAAGGCTGCGAGTGCATCGAGACACTCTTGCACGGCATCGCCCTCAACCTGGCCAGTGTCCAGCAGCGCCACAGTCAGTTCCGCCGTCGTGGCTGGCCCGGCCTGAAGTCGGGCCAAGATGATTCCAGCTGCGAGACTTAAAAGATGCGTGTCACCCGAGATTGTGTCACTGGCGACCCACTCATTATCCCAGCGGCGCAGGGACAAATCGCGGACAGGCAGCCGCCGCCAACACACCATTATGAACGGCTATTGAGCTGGCTGAACATCTCGTACAGGCCCGGAGGATTAGCTTGATAAAGCTTGATGACATCATCCACCGTATAGCCGTATGGAACTTTGTCGTCGGCGGCATTCAGCAATGCAGCGCAAGCCTGAGCGGCGAGGGTTTTCCCAGTCGGATCTTTGTTCAGCACGTCCAACAGCGACGGCGATTCCCTGCTACCATATCCTTGAGGATTACTTCCGAAACATTTTTTGAAGATTAGGGTATTGTCGGAACTATAATAATTTGAACCACCGAAACCAGTAGTGCCCCAACCAGTACCAGCATAACCACCCTGATAACAAGGCGATGGCCAACTACTGGTACTTTTTTTATCGTATTTAGCTGTCCAATAACTGGTGGAAAAACCGCCACATGTCGGTTTGGAGGGGCCGGAGCCGGCGGACATCCATGCCGACAGGGTGCAACCTTGCCCCTGCCCTCCCATGACAGGACGGTTGGCTACTGTCATAAGCACCGCCACCGCCACACCGGCCTTGGCTAAGCGCCGACGGCTAATATCGATATTTTCGTCGGCCTCGGGTTTATGAGGGGTGGCTGAGTCTGGATTTTGCTGGTCTTTTTTCATGGCACCGACCGATAGTATGAAGCTGATGAGTTATTTAAAGTATAAGCAACTTGTATTTCTGCAACAAGCACAGCCTTTTTTGATCTGGTTTAAAGCCCCGTGGTCTTTTCCAAAGACAGATCATCCAATCACGGTTATCGATATGCAATAAATGTACCAATTTTAAAAAAATCATTATTGTCAATGTGTTACACGTATTGAAAGCGTTTTGTCCTAAAAAATGTAGAGCCGGGTGTAAAAATTTCCGACGCTTTTTGCCAGGTTAATAAGCTTTTTGAGTCTGCGATAGAGAGTTTCAGGGTTCGTTGATGATGATAGGGGACGTCCATGGTATGGCGCAACCTACTGAAGTGAAAATATAAATTATATTTTTTGATCTTTGAGAAGTTTTTGAATGCCTTGCAAATTTAAAGTGTAAGGTTTTTCGACAATTTGTAAACTTGCCCGCCAATCGCTGTATATCACATACTCAAAAACACTGGCCGTTCTACTGAGCGCACCATTGGAAATAGCCTGACGACTATTTTTGAATATCCCCCAGCCCCAAATTCTCCCATATCACTAGTGTCGGCCCCGTCTGGTTCATGGTGTAGAAGTGCAGTCCCGGCGCGCCGCCGTCGAGGAGTTTGCGGCACAGTTCGGTGGTGACATCGAGGCCGAAGGCGCGTAGTGATTCCATGTCATCTCCGAAGTCTTCCAGGCGTTTGCGCAGCCAGCGTGGGATTTCGGCGCCGCACATGTCGGAGAAACGGGCGAGTTGGGTGTAGTTGGTGATGGGCATGATGCCGGGGACGATGGGCAGAGTGAGTCCCAGTTGTTCGCAGGCGTCGACGAAGCGGAAGTAGGCGTCGGTGTTGTAGAAATACTGGGTGAGGGCGCTGTTCGCCCCGGCGTCTACCTTGCGTTTAAAGTTGAGAAGGTCGGCGTGGGCAGAGGGTGCCTGGGGGTGGAACTCGGGGTAGGCCGCGACTTCGATGTGGAAGTGATCGCCGGTCTCGGCGCGGATGAAGGCCACCAGTTCGTTGGCGTAACGGAATTCGCCGATGTCGCGCATCCCGGAGGGCATGTCGCCACGTAGCGCAACGATGCGATGGATGCCTTGGGCGATGTAGGCATTAAGCAATGTGCGGATGCTGTCGCGGCTGGAGGCGACGCAGGACAGATGCGGTGCGGCGTCGATGCCCGTGTCGCGCTGGATCTCTGTTACGGTGTCAAAGGTGTGGTCACGTGTGCTGCCGCCTGCGCCGAAGGTGACGGAAAAATAGAGCGGCTTTAATTGCGCCAGCGTGTCCCGGACGGCACGCAGCTTTATCGCGCCCTCGGGGGTTTTGGGTGGAAAAAACTCAAAGCTGAAAGTCTGTGGGTATTTTTTTTGGGAATCCATGATAGCCGATCAAGAAATCAAATGTAGGGCGGGTTAGGCGCTTTTCGCGCCGTAACCCGCCAGCCGTCGCGTAGCGACTCCTCGAATCATATAAAGTTGATCAGTGGATTACGCTTCGCTAACCCACCCTTACACATATCAATACCGGTAATGCTCAGGCTTGTAAGGCCCCTCGGACGGCACGCTGATGTAGGCGGCCTGCTCGGGCGTGAGCTGGGTCAGTTCCGCACCGATCTTCTTGAGGTGCAGCCGTGCGACGCGTTCATCCAGGTGCTTGGGCAGTACATACACCTTGTTCTCGTATTTTTGCCCATGCACGAACAGTTCGATCTGGGCCAGCACCTGGTTGGTGAACGAGTTGGACATTACGAAGCTCGGGTGGCCCGTGCCGCAACCCAGGTTTACCAGGCGGCCTTCGGCAAGCAGGATGATGCGGTTGCCGTTGGGGAGGATGATGTGATCCACCTGGGGCTTGATGTTGTCCCACTCATAACGGCGCATGGCGGCGACGTCGATCTCGGAATCAAAGTGGCCGATGTTGCACACGATGGTGTTGTTCTTCATGCGCACCATGTGGTCGTGGCTGATGACGTTGACGTTGCCGGTGGCGGTCACGACGATGTCCACTTTGTCGCAGGCATAGTCGGTGGTGACTACGCGGTAGCCTTCCATCGCCGCCTGCAGGGCGCAGATCGGATCAATCTCGGTAACCCATACCGTGGCGCCCAAGCCGCGCAATGACTGCGCACAGCCCTTGCCTACATCGCCGTAGCCGCACACCAGGGCGATCTTGCCCGCGATCATTACATCGGTGGCGCGCTTGATGCCGTCCACCAATGATTCGCGGCAGCCGTACAGGTTGTCGAACTTGGACTTGGTGACGGAATCGTTTACGTTGATGGCGGGGAAAGGCAGGCGTCCTTCTTTCTGCATCTGATAAAGGCGATGCACGCCAGTGGTGGTTTCCTCAGTGACGCCCATGATGCCGGCCAGCCGTTTGGAATACCAGCCTGGCTTGGTTTCGAGGCGCTGCTTGATGGCGGCGAACAATGAGTGCTCTTCCTCATTCGTTGGATTGGCGATGACCGAGGCGTCTTTTTCGGCTTTTGCGCCGAGGATCATCAGCAGGGTGGCATCACCCCCGTCATCCAGGATCATGTTAGGCCCGGTGTTGCCCTCCCATTCGAAAATACGGTGGGTATATTCCCAATATTCGTCCAGCGTTTCACCCTTATAGGCGAAGACCGGGATGCCGTCCGCCGCGATGGCGGCAGCGGCGTGGTCTTGTGTTGAGAAGATGTTGCAGGATGCCCAGCGCACTTCCGCACCCAGCGCCGTCAGTGTTTCAATCAGCACGGCGGTCTGGATAGTCATGTGCAGCGAGCCGGTGATACGTGCGCCCTTGAGGGGCTGCTGTGCGGCGTATTCCTCGCGGGTAGCCATCAGGCCGGGCATTTCGGTCTCGGCGATGGCGATTTCCTTACGGCCCCAGCCGGCAAGCGAGAGATCTGCGACTTTATAATCGGTGAAGCTGGGTTTTGCTGCTGCGTTCATTGTCATTGCTCCATACTATGAACGAGCGCCGTTTGTAACATGATGACTTTGCTCCGAGCCTGGCAGGATTATCCTGTCGCAACGCTCCTCGAAGAAAGCTATAAGCCGCCGTGTGTGCGGCGGCACCTGAAAAACTATTGTTTATGCCTTTTTAAAGGGCATATGTAGGGTGCGCCGTGCGCACCACGCAAAAATGAATGGTGCGCATGGCGCACCCTACGTGCTAAGTTCCCCTAAACCCCCAATCGCAATCAAACCCCCGCGGCGGCCTGCAAGGCCGCGGCCTTGTCGGTGCGTTCCCAGGTCAGTGCGGCTTCGGTGCGTCCGAAGTGACCATAGGCGGCGGTCTGGGTATAGATCGGGCGCAGCAGATCGAGCATCTTGATGATGCCCTTGGGGCGCAGGTCGAAATGCTCGCGTACCAGTTTGGTGATTTTCTCATCGGAAATCTTGCCGGTGCCGAAGGTATCCACCGTGATGGAGGTCGGCTCGGCGACACCGATGGCATAGGAGATCTGGATCTCGCAACGCTCGGCCAAGCCGGCGGCGACGATGTTCTTGGCGACATAGCGGCCCGCATAGGCGCCGGAACGATCTACCTTGGTGGGATCCTTGCCCGAGAAGCAGCCACCGCCGTGACGGCCCATGCCGCCGTAGCTGTCCACGATGATCTTGCGCCCGGTCAGGCCGCAATCGCCGACCGGCCCGCCGATCACGAAGCGTCCCGTGGGATTGATGAAGTAGCGGGTGTTCTTGTCCAGCCATTCGGCGGGTAGTACCGGCTTGATAATCTCTTCCATCACAGCTTCTATGAGGTCGCTGTGTTTGATGTCCGGCGAGTGCTGGGTGGACAGCACCACGGCGTCGATGCCGACCGGCTTGTGGTTTTCATAACGGAACGTCACCTGACTCTTGGCATCGGGGCGCAGCCAGTGCAGCACGCCATTCTTGCGCATATGCGCCTGGCGATGCACGAGACGGTGCGCGTAGGTGATGGGGGCGGGCATCAAAACGTCTGTTTCATTGCTGGCGTAGCCAAACATCAGGCCTTGGTCGCCTGCGCCCTGTTCGTGACCTTCTGTTTCATCCACGCCTTGGGCGATGTCCACCGACTGTTTACCAATGGCGGTGAGCACTGCGCACGATTCCCAGTCGAAGCCCATTGCGGGGTTGTCGTACCCTATATTCTTGACGGTCTGGCGCACCACATTTTCCATGTCTACCCAGGCGGACGTAGTGATTTCCCCGGCGATCATCACCATGCCGGTTTTCACCAGCGTTTCACAGGCCACGCGCGCGGTGCGATCCTGGGTGAGAATGGCGTCCAGAATGGCGTCCGAAACCTGATCCGCGACTTTGTCGGGATGGCCTTCGGAGACTGATTCAGACGTGAACAAATAGTTATTGCTTGACATGCGTGGCCGTTCCTCTCAAGTAGCGCTAGAATATCCGGTATAGTGTAACTTGAGCTTGGCCGTCTAACAATGTGCTTGTATGCGCAAAGCGGCAGATTATCCCTGTAAACGTGGAGGAATTTCTTCAAATGGTACGTCTCGAAACCCCAGTGTGTGATTTTGATCAGCCTGCGATTGATTTTGCGCTGCCGGGCATTGATGGCAAGATTTGGACGCTTGCAGAGTGTGCTGGCGAGAAGGGGCTGCTGGTGATGTTCATCTGTAACCACTGCCCTTACGTCAAGGCCGTGATGGAGCGGATTGTGCGCGATACGCGGGAGTTGCTGGATTACGGGGCCAAGAGCGTCGCCATCATGTCCAACGACGCCACGGAATACCCCGAGGATTCGTTCGAGAATATGCAAAAGGTCGCGGGCGAATACGGTTTTTCGTTTCCCTATCTGGTGGATGAAACCCAGGAAATCGCCAAGGCCTATGGCGCGGTCTGCACGCCGGATTTTTTTGGCTATAACGCCGGTCTCAAGCTCCAGTATCGCGGCCGTCTCGACGCCAGCCGCAAGGAGGCCGCGCCAGAAGCCCGGCGTGACCTGTTTGAGGGGATGAAACAAGTGGCGCTCACCGGCCAAGGCCCGCGCGAGCAGATTCCCAGCATGGGGTGTTCGATCAAGTGGAAAACGGAGGCGTAAGCGCTCAATGGCGATACGTTCCTACCAGAATGTTAATCCAGCCATCGCGGCGGGTGCGTTTGTCGATGATGCCGCGCTGGTCATCGGCGATGTAACCATCGGTGAAGATGCGTCACTGTGGCCAATGGTGGTGGCGCGCGGCGATGTGCACCGCATCGTGATCGGTGCGCGCAGCAATATCCAGGACGGCTCGGTGCTGCATGTCACCCAGCCCAACCGCTTTACGCCGGGCGGACATCCGGCCATCATCGGCAGTGATGTCACCGTTGGCCACCGCGTTATCCTGCACGGCTGCACAGTCGAGGATTTCGCGCTGATCGGCATGGGCTCCACGGTGCTGGACGGCGCCATCATCCGTTCTCGGGTGCTGCTGGGCGCAGGCAGCCTGGTGCCACCCGGCAAAGAACTGGAGAGCGGCTATCTGTGGCTGGGCAGCCCGGTGAAAAAGGTGCGTCCGCTCACGGAGGACGAACTGGCCTATTTCGAATACTCGGCAGCGCATTATGTGGCGCTCAAAAACCGGCACCAGCAGGGTTAGCGTTCAGGCCTCAGAATGTTTCCTGAGTGTCTTCTTGCTGCGAGCTTGAACTTGCCGCCGCTTTCTTTTTGTCGCGCAGGCCAATAGCGACCAAAGCCCCTACAACGCCGCCAAAAGCGAATGATATCACTACGGTTTCAGCCAGTAATTCAAACATGATACGTTCCATCCTTCTAAGAGACCCCGCTTCTGGTGTCTACGGCCTAGCGATATACCGGCAAGCGGTTGTCCGGTGCTCCTGAAGGGGCAAAGCAAGGCGGCAATCAGGGTGTGCTGGCTGTTCCAAACGACTTCATCATAGTTGATGCAGAGACTATGCCAATGCTTGGGGAGCTACGCCTCCTGCATTCCGGTATACTGGCGTCCGTGAAAGCAAATTCCTTGTCAATTCGCACATTATGGTCTCAACCTCGCGTTCAACGTTTGGTGGGGATCGTTGTCTTTGGCGCCTTTCTGGTATTTGTGGAGGCCTATTTCGGCTGGGGGCGCCTGCTCGCACCGTGGGGGACGTTGCCGCTCAGCCAAATACTTGTCGCCGTGATTTTGGCATTCGTCAGCTATTGGACGCGGGCGGTGCGACTTTATGACTATTTCCACAGCGAGATGCAGGGTGCATTCGTGCTGTGTTTCAAGGTGATGCTGCAGCACAATCTGCTCAACAATCTGCTGCCGATGCGCACCGGTGAGATCAGCTTCCCGGTGTTGATGGCACGCCATTTTGATGTGCCTGTGGTGCGTTCGATACCCGCTTTGTTTTGGTTTCGTCTGCTGGATTTACACACCTTGGGGGCGTGCGCCCTGGTGGCGGCATTTGCGTGGAATATTCCGCTGATGATGGCCCTGCTATTGGCGTGGATGGTATTGCCCATCCTGCTGTTCTGGGGGAGCGGCCGCTGGCAGCGCCTCTTGCATGATCGGCCGGGCCGTATCAAGGAACTTTTGAAAAAGGCGTTGACGAGTTTGCCTCAGACCCCTCGTGCCTTCTGGCGCGCCTGGGCGTGGACGGTGATCACCTGGGTGGTCAAGCTGGGCGTGTTTGCCTGGGTGTTGTCGCTGTTTATGGACGTATCAGGTGCCGGGGCGCTGATGGGGGCGATTGCGGGAGACCTCACCAGCGTGCTGCCCATCCATGGCGTGGCGGGCATGGGCACCTATGAGGCGGGAGTGGTCGCCGGGTTGTTGCCGTATGGCGTCACGGCGCAAAATGCGCTGCCGGCGGCGGTCAATCTGCACCTGTTTTTGCTGGGGTCTACGCTAATTGGCGGCGCGTTCAGTCTATTGATGGGGGGCAAGAAGGCCCATGGATGAGACACTGTTGCTGGGTGTCAATCAGGGCTGGGCGCATCCCTGGCTGGATGTCTTTTTCGGCTGGGTATCCGAGCGTGCGGGCTTTGCCTTTCCGCTGGCCGGGCTGCTGCTGCTGTTTTTCGCGTGGCGTTTTGGCAAGGATGGCGTCAAGCTCTGGCTGGTGCTGGTGCTGGTGGTGGGTGTGGGCGATGTTTTGGGCAACCTCATCAAACATCTGGCTGAACAGCCGCGCCCGTGTTTCTCGATCCATGAACTGGTGCGCCAGCCGGGCCACGCGCCTGGCGTTGCCTGCGGCGATAATTTGAGCGGGATGCCCTCCAATCATTCACTGAATTTTTTCGCGGCGGCGGCCTTCTTGAGTTTCATGATGCGCTCCCGGGCGTGGGTGGCTGGAGTGTTCACGGTCGCCTTGCTGGTGGGGCTTTCCCGCATCTATCTAGGGGTGCATTATCCCGGTCAGGTGCTCGCCGGGGCTGCCATCGGCACTACAATAGGCTGCCTCGGCGCGTGGATTGGGTTAAACTATTGCGCTTTCATGCAACGTATTCGATCCGCGAGGCGGAAATCCTCGTGATGCCCTTCACGGGTACAATGGCAAGCGCTCTCAATGACATCCACTGAACAAGTTACACTACCACTCAGCCAGCCGCATCGCCTCTCGCTGGTGATCCCCATGTACAACGAGGAGCTCAACGTCGCACCTATGGCGGCGCGCGTGCATGAGGCGCTGCGGGGTTATTCACACCCCTGGGAGCTGATCCTGGTGAATGACGGCAGCGCCGACAGCACGGAACAGCAGATGCGCAAGGCCCAAGAGCACTATGGCACGCATGTGCGAGTGGTGAATTTGCAGCGCAATTTTGGCCAGACCGCCGCCATGCAGGCGGGTATCGACGCGGCGCGCGGTGATGTGATCGCCATGATGGACGGTGACCTGCAAAACGATCCCATCGACATCCCGCGTATGGTGGATCGCCTGCTGAACGAGGATCTGGACCTGGTTGCGGGATGGCGCAAGAATCGCAAGGACGGTTTGTGGCTGCGCAAGATTCCTTCCCGCATCGCCAATCGCCTGATCCGGCGTATCACGCAAGTCCACTTGCACGATTACGGCTGCAGTTTGAAGGTGTTCCGTGCCGATCTCCTCAAAACGGTACGTCTGTACGGTGAGATGCACCGCTTCATCCCGGCCTGGCTTGCGGCGAGCACCGCGCCATCACGCATCAAGGAGGAGGTGGTGCATCACCATGCGCGGCAGTTCGGTGAGTCGAAATACGGTATTTCCCGCACCTTCCGCGTCATCCTCGATCTGCTGTCGGTGTATTTCTTCATGCGCTACAAAAGCCGCCCCGGCCACTTCTTCGGCCAGTTTGGCTTCATCTTCGGCGCGCTGGGTGCGCTGATTCTGGGCTATCTGTTTATTGTCAAAGTTTTCCTGGGGGAGGACATCGGCGCGCGGCCCTTGCTCATGGCCGGTGTGTTGTTTGTCGTCGTGGCGGTGCAGTTCTTCACCACCGGCGTGTTGAGCGAGCTGATTGCGCGCACTTATTTTGAATCCAGCAACACGCGTTCCTATGTTGTGCGCAATGCACAGGCCGTAGCCAGTGCCTCCGATGTGGACTGGAAACGCCCCGCCTGATTATGCTGCCTGATAAGCGACGCGACGGCACAGATGCGTGGCTGCTTGCCGCGCTGGCCGTCGCGCTGATTGGCCTCAAGGCTTGGCTGGTACGGGCGGCGGGTTTCGACCTCCACTACGATGAGGCCCAGTATTGGGAGTGGTCGCAGCAGCTCGACTGGAGTTACTACTCCAAGGGGCCGCTGGTCGCATGGCTGATCGCCTTGTCCGAGGCCCTGTTTGGTCATGGTGAATGGCAAACGCGCCTGTTCGGCTGGCTGGCCCATGGCGTGTTGCTGGCACTGGTTTTTGCCTTTGCCCGCGATGTCTGGGGGAGCCGTGCCGCGGCATGGTGGGCGGTGCTGCTCACGCTGTTCACGCCGCTGTATTTCACCCTTGGCCTGGTGATGACCACTGACGTTTTCCTGTTCGTATGCTGGACGTGGGGGTTGTGGGCCGCCTACCGTGCCTTGTTCAAGGATCGGCCACGTGCCTGGTACGGATTGGGGGCGGCGGTGGGCATAGGCGCGCTGACTAAACTCAGCATCGGCCTGCTGCCGTTTTTCATCGGCCTGATGGTGTTGCTCAGGCCGCGGCTCTGGCGGCATTTAAAAAGCCCGCACCTATGGGGAGCATTATTGATAATGCTGGTGTTGATGAGTCCTGTGCTGCTATGGAATGCCAGCCATGATTGGGTCATGTTCCGCCATGAAATGGGGCATGTGAAAAACGAGGGATGGTCGGCGAAATACATTGCCGATTTCATCGGCGGGCAGGTGCTGGCGCTGTCGCCCATTGTCGTGCTGCTTGCGCTTGGCGTGTTATGGCGTCCGCCGGTGGCTGAAGATCAGCGCTTTCTCTGGTGGCTGTCGCTGTGCTGGATTGGTTTTTTTGTCGTCAAGGCGCTCAGCGCGAAGGTGCAATTGAACTGGTCTGCTCCCAGCTATATCGGCCTGTTGATACTGTTCGCAGGGCATATTCCCGCATTTTCAAGGATCAAGCGCCGCGTGCTGTATTTCGGCATGGGGCTAGGCGCCGCGCTCACAGTTGCCGCCTACTTTCCCTCCACGTTCGGTTTGCCGGAACCGTTTAAAAGTGCGAAGACATGGCGGCAGCCTATTGAAAAAGTTGGTATGCAGGCTGGAGAAGCTGATTTTATTCTGACAAGCTCTTACGAGCTGGCCGCTGAACTGGCTTATTACTGGCCGCGCCGTATTCCGGTGTATGTCGCCGGGAACGCTGGGCGGCGTTTCAATCAGCATGACCTGTGGCCCAGCATCGACCGCGAGGCGGGGCGCAACGGCGTCTACATCAACACTGACCCATCACTTCCCGCCGAGCTTGCGCAGGCGTTTGAGCGTTGTTCTTCTCTTCCTCCCATCGAGGCGCGTATGGAGAGTGGGCGGGTGCTGCGCACATTTTACACCAGTGCATGCAGTGGCTATCGCCCGATTATCTGGCCGAAACCTTCGTTCTATTGAGAGGTCTTGGAGTTTTTGGGATCATAAAAAACATGGCGGTTATCCATCAGGTACGGGGAATGGCAATGATCAAACCCACTTTGGCAATGACACTGTTGCTGGCTTTTTCACTAAACGCCACGGCGGATTTTAATGCCGGTGTCGCAGCTTATGAGGCAGAAGACTATAAACAGGCGTTCAAGGAGTTTTCCGATGTTGCGTTACAGGAGGATGCCAGGGCGCAAGGGTTGATTGCCGGTATGTATGCCAGTGGTTTGGGAGTTACCAAAGACGTAGGACAGGCTGTACGTTGGTATCACAAGGCTGCCGAGGGAGGTGACGCCCAATCCCAGTTTGTGCTGGGGGTGATGTACGCAAATGGCCATGGCGTCCCCAAGGATGATCTCCAGGCTTTGAAATGGTATCAAATGTCCGCCGGGCAAGGGTATGCCGACGCGCAGTACAATCTTGGCGTTATTTATGCCAGGGGGCGGGCTGTACCGCAGGATGATGCCGAGGCCGTAAAATGGTATCTCAAAGCTGCCGAGCAGGGGATTGCCGAGGCGCAATACAATCTTGGCAGCCGATACGCGGAAGGCCGCGGCGTGCCCAGGGATGATGCGGAGGCCGTATATTGGTACCAAAACGCTGCCGAGCAAGGGTTGGCGGCTGCCCAAAATAATCTGGGTAGCATGTATGCAAGCGGCCGGGGCGTTCCCAAGGATGACGTGCAGGCTGTTCAGTGGTACCGCAAGGCGGCCGAGCAGGGCATCGCCGCAGCGCAAATCAATCTTGGCAACATGTATGCCGATGGCCGGGGCGTTCCCAAGGATGAGGTGCAGGCATTGAGCTGGTATCGCAAGGCGGCGGAGTAGGGGCTGCCGAAGGCGCGCGCGGGGGCCGGGCCGCGTAACCCTTCGGCGTTGTTTATCCCCCCGTCATTTTCGTGTGGCCCTATTACGCCTCGAAATGACAGACATAATCCAGCAGGTCATCCACTTCGATTTCGAAATGCGAATTGGCCGGAACATTGAAGCTCTGGCCGGCTTCGTAATCGGTCCACGCCTGATCACCGGCGAGCTTGACGCGGCAGCGGCCCTGGGTGACTTCCATCACCTCCGGCGCCTGGGTGCTGAAGCGGTAGGTGCCGGGCAGCATGACGCCCAACGTTTTCATCTCGCCTTCAGGCGTGATGATCGAGCGGCTGGTGACCTTGCCGCCGTGGTAGACGTTGGCCTTCTTGGTAACTTCGACGTTTTTGAAACTGGTCATATTCTATCCTTTTTAACCCTTTCGCAGCCGCGCAGCAATACGCATGCGCAGAGCATTCAGCTTGATAAACCCGGCCGCATCGGCCTGATTGTAGGCCCCCGCGTCGTCCTCGAATGTGGCGATGGTGGGGTCGAACAGTGAGTCGCTATCTGACTTGCGGCCCACCACGCTGACATTGCCCTTGTAAAGTTTGACCCGCACCACGCCGTTGACGCCGGCCTGCGAGGCGTCGATCATCTGTTGCAGCATCTTGCGCTCTGGACTCCACCAGTAGCCGGTGTAGATCAGGCTGGCGTAGCGCGGCATCAGCTCATCCTTGAGATGGGCGACTTCGCGGTCCAGCGTGATGGATTCGATGGCGCGATGCGCCTTGAGCATGATGGTGCCGCCGGGCGTCTCGTAGCAGCCGCGCGACTTCATGCCGACATAGCGGTTCTCGACGATATCGAGGCGGCCAATACCATTTTCATTACCCATGCGATTCAGTGTGGCCAGCACGGTGGCCGGACTCATGTTCTCGCCATTGATGGCGACGATGTCGCCGCACGCATAGGTTAATTCAACATAGGCAGGTTTGTCCGGCGCCTTTTCGGGGGCCACTGACCAGCGCCACATATCCTCTTCGGCCTCCGCCCACGGATCCTCCAGAACACCGCCCTCATAGGATATGTGCAGCAGGTTGGCGTCCATGGAATACGGCGATTTCTTGCCGCGTTTCATTTCAACCGGAATACCATGCTTTTCTGCATAGGCGAGCAGTTTTTCGCGCGAGGTGAGATCCCATTCGCGCCACGGTGCGATAACACGCACGTCGGGTTTGAGCGCGTAATAACCGAGCTCGAAACGCACCTGATCGTTGCCCTTGCCGGTTGCGCCGTGGGACACGGCATCGGCGCCGGTCTGCCTGGCGATTTCAATCTGGCGCTTGGCGATCAGAGGCCGGGCGATGGAGGTGCCGAGCAGATATTCACCTTCGTAGATGGCATTGGCGCGGAACATGGGGAACACGAAATCGCGCGCGAACTCTTCGCGCAGGTCATCAATATAAATCTCTTTGACGCCCATCTGCTGCGCCTTGGCGCGCGCCGGTTCCAGTTCCTCGCCCTGGCCGATATCGGCGGTGAATGTCACCACCTCGCAACCATAGGTATCCTGCAACCATTTGAGAATGACGGAGGTATCGAGTCCTCCGGAATAGGCGAGCACAACCTTTTTGACATCAGACATGTAACGATCCCCGGCTTTGTTCAGCGCATCACGGCAAATAACTGTAAACCTAAAATTATACCCGAAATTTGCCATGCGGCAGCCAAATATCTGCGCCCCAATCTTATCCTGAAGGCCGCGCCAGATAGCTCATTGGCAACGGATGGGTGCAGGGCAAAAAAGCGGATATAATCAAACCATAAGAACTAGCCGCTGAGAACATTATGCAACTTGAATCCGAATTCACCAACCTGAGCCGCTGGGCACTTTCCTCTGCCGAGCTTCGTGCCCGTTTCGATGCCGCGCAGCTTCCTTTCGAAACCACAGCCGAGCTTTCTGCCGACGAGTTCATCATTGGCCAGGAGCGTGCGGTACGGGCCGTGGACTTTGGCCTGCAGATCAAGAACCATGGCTATAACATCTATGCCTCCGGCATTCCCGGCACAGGCAAGAACACCATCCTCAAGTCCATGATCAAGCAGGTGGCCGAAACCCAGCCCACCCCGGACGACTGGTGTTACGTGCACAACTTCCAGGACGCCGACCGCCCGCGCGCCTTGAGCCTTGCCGCCGGGAAGGGGCGTGAGTTTCAGCGGGACATGGCGCACCTCATCGCCTCCCTGAAAGAAGAGTTCCCCAGGGTGTTCCAGAGCAAAGACTATGAGGAGCAGCGCCGCGAGCTGGAAGAAGGTTTTTCCAATGCCCGCGAAGACCTCAGCAGCGATCTCGATCAAAAGGCTGCTGAGCGTAATTTCCTGATCAAGAGCACCCGTGCGGGCATCATCCTTGTCCCTCTTGATAAGGGTGAGCCCATGAAAACAGAACAGTTCGCGGCCCTCCCGCCCGAGGCCCAGGCGGAGATCCAGCGCAAGGAAAAGGCGTTGCGCGAGGATATCGCCACCTTTCTGGAGCGGGTACGCGCCTTACGGGAGGAGGTGGACCAAAAGGTCGATGAGCTCAACATCCGTGTGGCACTCTATACGTCACAACACCTCTTCGAAAATTTGAAGGAAAAATACCGGCTATTTGCCAAGGTCATGGAATATATCGAGGCCGTGCAGCAAGACGTGCTGGCAAATTTCCATGACTTTCTGTCGGAACCGGAAGCTCCTCTCCAACTGCCAGGCATGGCCGAGGAACCCGTCCGCCGGCCCATGGTCCGCTATGCGGTGAATGTGGTGGTGGATAATAGCGGGAGGGAAGGCGCCCCCCTCATCGAGGAAAGCAATCCGACCTATAACAATCTGGTGGGCCGCATCGAGAAAAAGGCCCATCTGGGGTTTCTGTACACGGATTTTACGCTGATCAAGGCCGGTTCTATCCTGCAAGCCAATGGCGGCTACCTCCTGATTAACGTGCTGGATGTCCTGCAAAGCCCTTTCGCCTGGGACGCCCTCAAGCGCATCATCAAAAAGCGTGAGGTGAAAATCGAGGACATCGCTGAAACCTATGGCTTCATCGCCTCCGCCGGCATCAAGCCCGAGGTTATTCCCATCAGTCTGCGGGTGATACTGATGGGCAGCCCGTACCTTTATTACCTGCTCCAGGCCTATGACGAGGAGTTCCCCGGCATCTTCAAGGTAAAGGCGGACTTTGACGTTCAGCAAAATCGCAAGGACGATACGCCTCTTCAGTACAGCCGTTTCATCGCACGGCTGTGCAAGGATGAAGGGCTGCCCCACTTTGAACGCGATGCCTGCGCCGCCGTGCTGGAGCAGGCATCGCGCTGGGTGGATCACCAGAAGAAACTCTCACTGCGTTTCAGCGACATCTCCGATCTCATCCGCGAATCCAGCTACTGGGCGCAACGGGATGGCAAGGCGTTGGTCTCAAGAGCGCATGTGCAAAAAGCCACGGAGGAGTGGATCTACCGTTCCAATCTCCTTGAGGAACACATCCACGAACTCATCACCGAAGGGACGCTGATGGTGGATGTCACCGGGGCCGTGGCGGGGCAAATCAACGGCTTGTCGGTGTACGATTTGGGCGGCTTCGCGTTTGGCCGGCCCGCGCGCATCACCGCGCGTGTTTTTCTGGGTGAGGAGGGGGTCGTCAATATCGAGCGCGAGGCCAAGCTGAGCGGTAAAACCCACAGCAAGGGCGTGCTTATCCTGTCTGGCTTTCTGGGTGGACGTTACGCCCGCGACATCCCTCTCTCGCTCTCCGCCAGCCTCGGCTTCGAACAGAGTTATGGCGAAGTCGAAGGCGATAGCGCTTCCGCGGCGGAACTGATTGTCCTGCTGTCCGCCCTCGCCGATATTCCGGTTCGCCAGGATATCGCCATCACCGGCTCCATTAACCAGCGCGGCGAGATTCAGGCCATTGGCGGCGCCAATGAAAAAATCGAAGGTTTTTACGCTGTATGCAAGGCTTTGGGTATGACCGGGAAGCAAGGAGTCATCATCCCCCGGTGCAATGTTCAGCACCTTATGCTCAAGGAGGAGGTGGCCAAGGCCGTGGCCGATGGCCGATTTTATATCTACGCCGTTTCCACCGTGGACGAGGCATTGCAGATCCTTACCGGGCTCCCTGCAGGAGAGCCGCAGGCCGATGGCAGTTATCCCGAAGGCACTGTCAACGCGGCAGTGTTGACGCGGCTTCAAAAGATGGGTGAGCGTCTCCGCGCCTTGGTGAAAAAAGGCGAAGGTTCGGCCTGAGAACCTGTTCACGATCTCGCTGAAGGGTGCATCGCGGCGTTAAAAATAGCCTCTTGTGCTCACATACTACGTGTATGCTGCGCTTTTTCGGCTATTTTTGGCTCTTCCCTTGATCGAAATCGTGAACAGGTTCTGAGTCCGGCAGGCCGATAGGTCATGCGGTTGGTTTGTAACAATTTTCATATAGCATGGGCTTGGGCATTCAAGCACTGGCAGCCTGTCAATCAAACACAAAACAGCAAAGGATTATTTTTATGGCGCAAAAAGGCATATTGGTCACCGGCGGCGCGGGTTATATAGGCAGCCACGTGGTGCGTCAACTGGGCGAGGCCGGTGAGCGCGTCATCGTGCTGGACAATCTTTACAGTGGCTTTGCCGATTCCGTACTGTACGGTGAACTCGTGGTCGGCGATACTGGCGATCACGCGCTGGTTGCACGCCTGTTGCATGAACATGACATCGACTCCGTGCTCCACTTCGCGGCGCACACCGTCGTGCCCGAATCGGTCAGCAATCCCCTCAAGTACTATGGCAACAACACTTGTAGCACGCGCAATCTGCTGCAATGCTGCGCCGAGGCGGGCGTCAAACACTTTATCTTTTCTTCTACCGCCGCCGTTTACGGCATCCCGGATGGCCCCCTGGCCAGCGAAGACAGCCCCAATGCCCCCATCAACGCCTATGGCACTTCCAAGCTGATGAGCGAATGGATGCTCCGCGACCTCAGCGCCGCAAGCGATCTGCGCCATGTAGTGCTGCGTTACTTCAACGTCGCCGGTTCAGATCCGCAAGGCCGCATCGGCCAATCCACCCGCGACGCCACACTGCTGGTCAAGGTCGCCTGCGAAGCCGCTGTGGGTAAGCGTTCCTCAGTCTCGATCTTTGGCACCGATTACCCCACCCCGGATGGCACCGGCGTGCGCGACTATATCCATGTCGAAGACCTTGCGAGCGCCCACCTCAAGGCGCTCGACTACCTGCGTAACAGCGGTGCATCCACTACCCTTAACTGCGGCTACGGCCACGGTTACAGCGTGCGCGAAGTGCTCGACACTGTGCAGCGCATCCACGGCCAGCCGTTGACTATCCACGAGATGCCTCGCCGTGCCGGTGACCCGCCGATGCTCGTGGCCAAGGCGGAACGCGTCCGCGACGTGCTGGGCTGGCAGCCTCAATATGATGATTTGGATGTCATCGTCAAGACATCGCTGGAATGGGAGAAGAAGTTGCTGCAACGCGGGGTTTGAGCGGTTTTTAGCATCGTAGGGTGCGCCCCACGCACCACAAGTATTGGTGCGTGGGACGCACCCTACATGATTCTTGATGTTTTGAAATAGAATGAGCGGTTCAACCCCTTTCAATCAAACGAATAATGCTTTTTCACCGCGCTACGGATCTCCCAGGTGCATGACATACCGGCGTAGAAGGTCACCAGATCACACTTGCCCATCGTGACCGGTGCGCCACCGTCAGGGGTGACGACCACCTCGCCTTCAAGGAAATAGCAGGTTTCATTGCAGTCGTAAGTCCAGGGAAAGGTGGAAATTTCTTTGGTCCAGATCGGCCAGAAAAACACTTCCATTTCACGCAGATATTCTTGCGAGGGATCATGTATCACGTCGATAGGGGTCATTTTCCTTCCTCGAATAGGCGCTGCTTGAGGCGGAACAGGGCGGAGATATCCTCGTCGCCATAGCCCGCCTCCATAAGCCGTTGATAATGGATGAGCGTCATCTCTACCACGGGCAATTGGGCGCGCAAATCCGCGGCCATTTGTTTGCAGATCTTCAAATCCTTGGCGTGCAAGGCCACCCTAAAGCCTGGTGCGAAGTTCCCCTGTGTCATGCTTGGCCCGCGCCGGGAGAGAAACCAACTGGCCGCCGCGCCGCCGCCCACCGCTTCGATGACCTTCTCCAGGGGGAGTTCCAAGGCCTGGGCAAAGGCGATCGCTTCCGTCACCGCCTGATTGATGCCCGCCGCCATGATCTGATTAACCGCTTTGGCGGACTGCCCGCTGCCGGTGGGGCCGATATGTACGATGCGTTGCGCGATGGTTTCGAGCGTGGGGCGTGCCAGTTCCAATAGCGCGGCGTCGCCGCCTACCATCATCGACAAAGTGCCGTTCCTGGCGCCTTCCACGCCGCCCGTCACTGGCGCGTCAAGAAAGTGAGCACCGACCTGAGCAAGCTGTTGCGCTGCACGGCGCGCGGTATCGGCGCTGACGGTGGAGGTGTCCACCACGATAGTGCCGGGCGAAAGTCCTGGCATCAGGGCGGTGATTACCTCCAGTAGATCCACGTCTGCAGAGACGCTGGTGACTATCAGGCCGCAGCGCGAGGCGAGATCGGACGGGCTATCCGCGACCGTTACGCCGGTCTGGGCGGCCAGTTCTAGCGCCTTGGCCCGAGAGCGGTTCCACGCTGTGGTAAGGTGCCCTGACTTGTACAGGTTGATGGCGATGGGCATACCCATCGCACCGAGCCCGATGACACCGGCTTTCATTGTTGCGATTTCCTGCGTTGACTTTGCAGTATTGTAGCGGCGAGACGCAGGTTTGCAATGATGATTCACAATTCTTGTTATTGATGGTATTTTGAAAATATTGCGATTGGCTGCCAAGGGGATACCATGTTGAACTCAAAACGCGTACTCTCTTTACTGCTCATTTTTAGTGCCTGGATTCAGGCGGGATGCACCGGCGGAGAGCAGTCCGGCTCGCAAGCCAAGGCGCAACAAGCGGGCAGTTTTTTTCTGTCGGTGAATACCAATCCCATGCCCCCGGAAGTGGGCAGCAGTGCGGAAGTGATCGCTACCGTGAAGCAGGATGGCCAACCCGCGAAAGATTGCCGGGTACGTTTCCGGCAGTATATGCCTGGCATGGAGATGAGTGGCGACAAGACCTATTTCGACATGGTGCAAGACGGCTCCACGGGGGTTTATCGGGCGCGCGGCGGTGAGTTTTCAATGGGCGGGGAGTGGATCGTCGAGATTGCGCTCGACTGTGGCGGGAAATCTCAGACGGTCAAATTCCCTTATCGTCTGGAGTGGCCGCAGTAGGTTTCAATCGCGATCCGTAGATACGCTGTTTTTTGGCGATTATGTCTGCCCAAAGGCGCTCCGGGCAGGTAAGATTCGCTATGCGGATTGACGGCAGAAATAGGGCTTGCTATAAGAGGTAATCAATCCATCTGTCTTAGTAGTGGTCAGGGCATGGGTTGTTTGCGGGGCGAGGGCGTCATAATTCTAAAATACTAAGGGTTAACTGTATGGCGATAATGAATAAAGTGGGTGGGTTAATTGCGCTGTTTTCTCTGGCGTTTTTTGCGCAGGGCGCATTGGCTGCAGGTGCGCCTATCGGCGATCCTGTTGCCGGACAGGAAAAATCGGCGGTATGCCAGGGCTGTCACGGCGGCACGGGGAACAGCGAGAGCGCCGAATTCCCTCGGCTTGCTGGCCAGTATGCCGGTTATATTGTAAAGCAAATCAAAGAGTTCAAATCTGGTGTGCGAGCCAATAACGAGACCATGGCAGGGATGGCGGCCACCGTTGAAACTGTCCAGGATATGAAGGACATCGCCAGTTATTTCTCGCAACAGGCGATGGTGAAAGAGCCGCTTACCAAGGTGAACAAGAAACTGGCCGACAAGGGCGAGGATATCTTCAAGAACGGCAGGCCTGAAAAAGACCTCTATGCCTGCATCAACTGCCACGGCGAGCGCGGCAAGGGCAAGGCACCTACGGTTTCCGTTTTTCCGGTGATCGGCGGCCAGCATCGTGACTATATAATCAAGGAATTGAAGGATTTCCAATCTGGCGCCCGCGCCAATGACCCCGGCTCAATGATGGCCGAGATTGCCAAGAAGCTCAGCGCGGACGAAGTTGAAGCGGTGGCGGAATACCTGTCCCAGCAGTTGCCTTGATAAAATCAATTGCGTGATAGTGTAAAAAGGCGGGCCTAGGCCCGCCTTTTTATTTGGTGGGTCTGATCGCGGAGGGATGAATAGACGAACGGACGGCGTTCGGGGGTAATGCCTGGCGCTGTTTGACCCAGAGCCTATAGCCTAGCAACACGGCCAGGATTGCGGCATAGATCAGCGGTTCCCGCAGATCGGCCTTGACCAGCCACAGATAATGAATAACCCCGCCAATGGCGATGGCATACACTGATTTGTGCAGTTGCTGCCAGCGCCTGCCGCCCAGCCGTTTCATCATCGCATTGGTGGAGGTGGCCGCCAGCGGAATGAGCAGAAGAAAGCTGGCAAAGCCAACAGTGACATATTTGTGCTTGATCACGTCCTTGATGATCTCGGTCATGTCGAGGGATTGGTCAATTCCGATATAGATGATGAAGTGCAGGCAGGCATAGAAAAAAGCGAACAGACCAAGCATGCGGCGCAGACGCATCAGCCCGTTCCAGCCGGACAGCCGCCGGGCAGGAGTGATGGCGAGCGTGATCAGCAGAAAACGCAGCGTCCAGTCGCCGGTGCGGCGGGTGACCTTCTCGATGGGATTGGCGCCCAAATGGTTGTTCAGGGCATCCCACACCAATAGTGCCAGCGGTATCAGGCACATCAGAAAGATGACGGGCTTGATAACCCGCTGGACCCATTCGGTTTGCGTCATGTCATGGCTCAGCGCTAAAAATATTTATTCAGATCCATGTGCGCATACAGGTGTGCTACTTGTTCGGCATAGCCGTTGAACATCAGCGTCTTGCGTTTGAAGAATTCGCCGATGCGGCGTTCGCGTGACTGGCTCCAACGCGGATGATCGACATCGGGGTTAACATTGGCATAAAAGCCATATTCGGCAGGGCCTGCCGTCATCCAGGCGGTAACCGGCGGCTTTTCCAGGAAACGGATTTTGACGATGGACTTGATGTTCTTGAAACCGTATTTCCACGGCACTACCAGGCGTAGCGGCGCGCCGTTCTGGTTGGGGAGCGTTTCCCCATAGAGTCCCACCGCCAGTATCGTCAGGGGGTGCATAGCCTCGTCGATGCGCAAGCCCTCGACATACGGCCACTTTAGGATGGCACGGCGCTGGCCGGGCATCTGTACCGGGTCGTGCAGGGTGGTGAATTCCACGTATTTTGCCTTCGAGGTAGGTTCAAAACGCTTAATGATATCCGCCAGCGGGATGCCCACCCAAGGGATCACCATCGACCATGCCTCGACGCAGCGCAGCCGATAGATGCGTTCTTCAAGGGTGTGCGGCTTGATGAAATCCTCAAGCTGATAAACAGCGGGTTTGTTGATTTCTCCCTCCACTGTGACCGTCCATGGCTTGGTGCGGAAATTCTTCGCCATGATGGCAGGTTGTTCTTTTTCCGTGCCGAATTCATAAAAGTTGTTGTAGTGCGTGACATCTTCATAAGGCGTCAGCTCTTCGCTGGTGCCAAAGGGGCCTTTGCGTAATCCCGCCAGTTTTGCCCCTGCGTACGCGCCGTGGGATGCCAGTAAAGCAGGTATCAATGCCGCCGCCGCTGTTGCGCCAGCCGCGTTGAGTATAAATTCCCGCCGCGTCAGATAAATCTTTTGGTCCAGGATTTCAGAGGGGCGAATATCATCGGGCTTTTTTATCAGCATGGCTATGCCTCGCGTACGGATGCAGATTTAATCATATGTTGACAGACTAACACTGCTTTATCACGAGCAGTTTTTGCGACGGGCTTGCAATGCAGCCTCAGCTTATGGTAATAAAAGACCAACGAAATAAGTCGGGAATTCCTATCATGGGCTATTATCGGTAGTTTTCGTTGCTTGGTGAAGTCACATTTTCCTCTAGGAGGGCGTTGATGATGGAATTCCATGTAAAAATTGCCGCGATGTTTATATGCGCATCGGTGTTGGGCATTGCGCCCGCTTTTTCCGGTGAGCGCGCGGCGAGTCAAAGCAAGGCTGAGTTCGTTTATACGGCAAATCAGATTTCTCATAATGTTTCGGCCTACAAAATAGATCCTGCCACCGGCGCGCTGAAAGAGGTTGCAGGTTCGCCGTTTACATCGGGCAAGTTCCCCATCTCAGTTACCGTTGACCACGTAGGTCATTTTGCCTATGTGGCGAACCAGGGTTCCAACAGCATTTCGACGTACAGGATCGACCCGGCCACAGGGGCACTGAAAGAGATTGCCGGTTCGCCATTCAAGGTGGCTACGCATCCGCTCGCGATCATCTTGGATCCCGCCGGAAAATTCGCCTATGTCACCGCGCGTGATTCCAGCAGTGTTTCGGCTTTCAAGGTCAATGCCGCCACCGGGGCGTTGACACCCGCAGGGCATGCTGCCGCGACGCAGGGGAATCCCCTGTCGGTAACTGTCGATCCCAAGGGGCGGTTTGTCTATGTGGTAAATTACGATTCGAATACGGTGTCCGCTTACAAAGCTGACCCCAAAACCGGAGATCTGAGCGTTGCCGGGCCGCCTGTGCCATCGGATATTCATCCCATTTTCGCCACGGTCGATCCCGCCGGCAAGTTTGTTTATGTCACAAACTATGGCTCCACGACGATCTCGGCGTACATGATCGATGCGGAGAGCGGGGGGTTGACGCCGGTGGCGGGTTCACCCTTCAAGACAGGGCCGCGCCCCTACTCGGTGAGCATCGACCCGGCGGATCATTTCGCCTACGTGGTGAGCTGGAGCGGCAATACGGTGACGACCCACGCTATCGATCCCAGGACGGGCGCACTATCCCCTGGCGCCAGTTCTCCCTCTGTTGCTACGGAATGGTATCCCTACGCCGTTTCCGTTGCCCCGTCAGGGCGTTTCGCCTATGTAGCCAATAACGGCGACAATGATGTGTCTGCCTATGCCATCAATCCCAAAACTGGCGCGCTGACCTTGGTAGCGGGATCGCCGTTCGTGTCAGGGAAGGGGCCTTATTCCCTGACTACTGCGGCTGTGACTCATTGAGCTTATAAAAAGTAACCGGGTGGGCAAACGGTTTTTTGTTTGCCCACCCGGACAAATGAACTGTAGTGGTCAAGTCTTTTTGGCCACGGTTTTATAGTCCATCCAATACTGCTTCTCTGCCGCATTCGGTGCCAGCCCACCGTTATGCGTGTG
>LNFM01001028.1_pt1 | contig 65292 bp, 65 predicted proteins | sample 596031 | NCBI WGS metagenome assembly LNFM01 (sample SAMN04254537, study PRJNA301005) | activated carbon metagenome | isolation source: dual media filters at the Ann Arbor, Michigan drinking water treatment plant | place: USA: Ann Arbor
ATGACGCCAGAGACGCTGGCCGAGATCGAGGCCGCCGCTGCCGACATGCAGAACGGCGCGCCGCCGGTCGACCGCAACAGCCGCTACTCGCGTTTTGCCCGGGCCGATGCGCATTTCCACGATGCCATCCTGCGGATCGGGGGGAACAACGTCATGCGGCAGGCTTTGTCCGGGCAGCACGTCCACCTGCACATCTTTCGCCTCATGTTCCACGCCCGCGTCACCGCCGAGGCGCTGGACGAGCATGATCGCCTCCTGGTCGCCTTCCGCAACCGCGATCCCGAGGCAGCGGCTCAGGCCATGCGCGACCATATCCAGCGGTCCTATGACCGCCTGCTACCGGCCTTCGAATAGGCCAAGACCGGGCTGCGGCCCAAATCATCTGCGTCGTCCGCACGTCTGATCGACGCAAGCCACCACGGAGGAGAAGCGCATGGCCGGCAAGAAGATTCTGATGCTTACGGGCGAATTCACCGAGGAATACGAGATCTTCGTTTTCCAGCAAGGGATGGAGGCGGTCGGCCATACCGTCCATGTCGTCTGCCCCGACAAGAAGGCGGGTGAAAAGATCCAGACCAGCCTGCACGACTTCGAAGGCCACCAGACCTACATCGAACGCTTCGGCCACTTCGCCGACATCAACAAGACTTTCTCGGAGGCGGAAAAGCAGCTGGACCAGTATGACGCGGTCTACTGTGCCGGGGGACGGGGGCCGGAGTACATCCGCACCGACAAGCGGATCCAGGCGATGGTCCGGCATTTCCACGAGGCGAAGAAGCCGATCTTCACCATCTGTCACGGCGTGCAGATCCTGGTCGCCGTCGACGGCGTGGTGCGCGGCAAGAAGGTCGCCGCCCTGGGCGCTTGCGAGCCAGAAGTCATCCTGGCAGGCGGCACCTATATCGACGTGAAGCCGACCGAGGCCTATGTCGACGGCACGATGGTTTCGGCCAAGGGCTGGACGGGACTTGCCGCCTTCATGCGGGAGTGCCTGAAGGTGCTGGGCACAAAGATCGTCCACAGCTGAGCCCTTTTTGACCTGAGTTTTGGCGGCCCGACATCCTGAACGGATGGCCGGGCCGTTTTGATTTGCACGGCCATTTGTCCTTCCAGATTCGGCATATGATCGAGAAAGATGCTTTTCTATTGACTTTATTTGTCAGACAAGTTGAGTCTTGGTCCAACAAATGAGTCGGATCGATGCCTTTAAGCCGGACAACCAGCAGCCACGACATGGCCGACGCGAGCGAGAGCGAGAGCAGCTCGGCGGTTGACGTGGTGCTGGCGCAGATCCGGGGACTGATCGTCGAGGGCGGGCTGAAGGTCGGTGACAAGCTTCCCACCGAGCGGGAATTGTGCGAGCGCTTCAACTCCAGCCGGAACACCGTGCGCGAGGCGATGCGGATGCTGAAGGCGTTCGGCGTGGTCGAAGTGCGTCCAAAGGTCGGCGCCACAATCGTCGATCAGCGGATGAACCGGGCCTTCGATCTCTTCTCGTTCAACGTCACCGGAATTTCGCGCCAGACCTTCGACGACATCCAGGGTTTCCGCGAGCTGATCGAGACCGGGTCGGTCATCCAGATCTTTGCGGCGATCACCCCGGCCGACCTGACCGACCTGCGCGACATCAACCGCGAGATGGTGCGGGCCAAGACGGTGATCGAGGCGTCCGAGCAGGACCTGCGGTTTCACACCCGGCTGGTCGCGCTGATCGGCAACAAGTCGATCCTGGACATCTACCGGATCATGACCCCGGTGATCCTGCGCATCATGCAGCGCGGCAAGACCCGCAGGATCATCGAGGGCGAAACCTACCGCGAGCATCAGGCCATTCTCGACGCGGTGGAACGGCGGGACGCGCTCGCCTTCCAGTACCTGATGCGAACCCATCTGAGGGCCGGTCTCTGGACCTTTGATGAAGAGTGACCACGGCAAGAGACACCGTTCTGAGCAAGACAACACAAGAAGGGCAAGGCCCCGCAGACGACAAACCAACGACATCTGGGAGGACGTCATGAAACTGAGAACTTCGCTTTTCGCCTTGTTGGCGACGTCGATGCTGACCTCTACCGCGACCTGGGCCGGGCCCGAGATTGTCGCCGGACCGGGAGCCGAGCCGGAGTGCTTTGCCCCCTGGTCGGCAGACACCAAGTACCTGCAGTGGCCCGCCAAGGAAGGCCCCTACAAGATCGCCATCGTGAACGGCTTTGTCGGCAATACCTGGCGGATCCAGATGATCAAGACCGCCAAGGCCTATGCCGAGGACCCGGCGATCAAGGACAAGATCGCCGAGTTCAAGGTCGTCTCGACCGGCACCGATGCCCCGGCTCAGCTGGGGGCCATCGAGGACTTCATCAACCAGGGCTATGATGCCATCGTCACCATCGCCGTGGCGCCCGACGGGTTTGATCGGGTGATCCGGCTGGCCGACAAGAACAATGTCGTGCTGGTCCCGTTCGACAACGTGCTGGACACCGACGCGGTGATGCAGGTGAACGAGGATCAGCTGGCCATGGGCCGGATGTGGGCCGAATTCGCGCTGAAGGAGCTGGCTGCGGCGGGCGTCACTGAAGGCAAGATCCTTGAGGTGCGCGGTCTGCCGGGCAACTCGGTCGACCGGGACCGCTCCATTGGCATCAACGAAGTGATCGCGGCCAGTGGCGGCAAGTGGGAAGTGGTCTCGGTCGTCGGCAACTGGGATGACGGCACCACGCAGAAGGTCGTCGCCGACGCCATCGCGGTCCATGGCCAGTTCGCGGCCATCGTCGGCCAGGGCGGGTCGAACGGTGTGATCCAGGCGATGAAGGACGCAGGTCACCCCTGGGTTCCGGTCGCGGGTGAATCCGAGAACGGCTTCCGCAAGGCGATCGCCGAATACAAGGACGCCGGTCTGAAAGGCATTTCCATCGGCCAGTCGCCGGGCCTTGTTGCTGTCGCGATGAAGGCCGCCGTCTCGGCGCTGGAGGGCAACCCAATGCCGCAGCTTATCTCGGTTCCGTTGCCCGTCGCGGACTACACCACCTTGGAGGACGGGAAAAACTTCTGGTCCGACCTTCCGGACAACTTCTTCACGGTCAACGAGTTTCCGCCCTGTGGCGTGAACATCTCGGGTCCGGCCATCATGGCCAAGGACGAATCGGACGTGAACTGAAGTTGCAGGCGGCCCCCTACGCTCCCTGAAGGGGGCCGCCACCCTTTTCCGAGGCCTTGAATGACGACCGCCCCCATCATCGACCTGCGCGGCATTTCGAAATCCTACGCGGGCATCCGTGCGCTTGAGGGCGTGGATTTCGCCGCCCGCCGCGGATCGGTGCATGCCATCCTGGGCGAGAATGGTGCGGGCAAGTCGACGCTGATCAAGATCATCTCGGGCGTGGTCGCGCCTGACGAAGGCGAGATGCGGTTGCATGGTGCGCCAGTGCGGTTTGCGTCGCCGGCGGCCGCAACCGCGCAGGGCGTCGTCTGCATGTTTCAGGAGCTGTCGCTGATCCCCGACTTGTCGGTCGCCGACAACATCTCGATCGCCGACCCGCCGCGGCGTTTCGGGCTGATCGACCGCCGCGCCCAAGTTCTGCGCGCCGAGGAACTGCTGGCCCGGGTGCGGTGTGAGGACGTGGACCCCCGGACCATGGTCCGCGACCTGTCCCTATCGCGCCGCCAGATGGTGGAAATCGCCAAGGCCCTTGGGCGCGACCCGCAGGTGCTGATCCTGGACGAGGCGACCTCGGCCCTGACGGCGCAGGATGTGCGGACGGTCTATGACCTTCTGGGGCAGTTGAAGTCCGACGGGGTCACCACCCTGTTCATCAGCCACCGGATGCACGAGGTCGAGGCGCTGTGCGACCAGCTGTCGGTGTTCCGCAACGGCCGCCACATCGAGACCTTCGCCAAGGGCGAGCGCTCGGATGCCGAGATCGTCCGCCTGATGATCGGGCGCGATGTCACGGCGAAATACCCGCCGAAGCCTGCACCGGTTGCCCGGCCTCCGGTCCTGAAACTGGACGGGCTGGAATGGGAAGGCGCGTTGAAAGGTGTGTCGCTCACGTTGGGCAAGGGAGAGATTCTGGGCGTGGGGGGCCTGGACGGACAGGGACAGAAGGAACTGCTGCTTGCCCTGTTCGGGGTGCTGAAGGGTGTGCGGGGCACGGTGCAGATGGAGGGGCGCGGCTTGCCCGCCTCGCCGGTTGCGGCCAAGTCCGGCAAGCCGCGCGTCGCGCTCATCCCCGAGGATCGCAAGACCGAAGGCCTGATGCTGCCGATGTCGATTGCCGACAACCTGGTCACTGCCGCCATCGACCGCATCTCGCGGTCCGGCGTGATCGACCCCGCGCGGTTCGAGGCGGCGGTGCAGGACGGAATTGCACGGCTGCAGATCAAGGTCGGCAGCCCCAAGGACCCGGTTCGCACCTTGTCAGGCGGCAACCAGCAGAAGGTGGTCATCGCCAAGTGGCTGATGACTGAACCGGACATCATTTTGATGAACGACCCGACGCGCGGCATCGACGTCGGGACCAAGCAGGAAATCTTTTGCATGATGCGTGATCTGGCCGACGGGGGGAAATCCATCCTGTTCTATTCCTCGGATTATGCCGAGCTGATCGGCTGTGCCGACCGGGTGATCGTCCTTTACGACGGCCGGGTGGTGCGGGAACTGGAAGGTCCAGCCATCACCGAAGAGGCCATCGTCGGTGCCTCGCTGAACATCGGGGCGGCGGCGTGATGTTGCGGATGGTCAACCAGAACCGGGGATTTGCCGGCGCGCTGTTCCTGTTCGCCATGCTGTTCCTGACCTACAACCTTCTGCACCCACGCGGGTTCAGCAGCGCGGTCTTTGTGCAGAACGCCAACGAATCCGTGGCCATTGCCTTTGTCGCCATGGCCCAGACGGTGCCGGTCCTGATGCGGGGCCTTGACCTGTCCGTCGGCGCGGTGATGACGCTGTCGGCCTGTGTGGCGTCCTACCTTCTCACAGGCTCGGGGTTGGAGATCAGCTTTGGCATTTTCGCCACGCTTGCAGTCGGGACGGCGTTCGGCCTGATGAACGGGCTGATCGTGGTCTATGGCCGGTTGCAACCGATCATCGCGACGCTTGCCACCGGGGCCATCGCCATCGGTCTGGCACTGCTGTTGCGCCCGCAGCCGGGGGGCGACGTGGACGGCGATCTTGGCTGGGCGCTAACGAACACGGTCTGGGACTTCGCCGACACCTATGGCATCGCGGACGGGGGCGAAGCCTGGTGGCTGGCCCCCTTCGCCGACATCCCGGTGCCGCTGATCCTGCTGGTCGGCGTGGCGCTGCTGGTCTGGCTGCCGTTCAAGCGCACGGTGACCGGGCGGACGATCTATGCCATCGGGTCCGCCGAAGGCGCGGCCTATGTCTCGGGTCTGCCGATCAACCGGGCCAAGCTGGCGGCGTTCACTTTGGCCGGGTTCTTCTCGGCCTGCGCGGGGCTGTATCTGGCGCTGCAGACCTCGACCGGGAATGCCGACACGGTGCAGGCGGGGGCCTATACGCTGAACTCGATTGCGGCCGTGGTTCTGGGCGGGACGGCGCTGGCGGGGGGCATCGGCGGAGCCATCGCCTCGATCATCGGGGCGATGATCCTGCGGGTGATCTCGTTCTACTTCCGCATCCTGGACATCGAGCCCTTGTTGCAGCCGCTGATCGAAGGGCTGGTGCTGCTGTTGGCCGTCAGCGCCGGGGCTTGGCGCACATTCTCGGTCAAGAACCGGTTGGAGCTGTTCCGATGACCCTATCGCAGGACAACAAGCCGCTGGTCATTGCGGCGGGCTTTACCCTGGTGATCCTGTTGATCGGCACCGGCTATACCCTGTCGACCAACGGCACCGCGCCGCTGTTGCAGCCGACCTACCTGATGCAGCAGTTGCAGATCGGGTCGTTCCTGGGCATCTGCGCGGCCGGGCTGATGCTGGTGATCCTGACCGGACATATCGACCTGTCGATCCCGGCGACCCTGACCGGCGCCGCGATGATCGGCACCGCGATCGGGGGGCCTTGGGCGATCCCGGCGGCACTGGTCTTCGGGTTGGTCGTCGGGGTGATCAACGGCACCGGCACGGCAGTTCTGCGCGTCCCGTCGATGATCTTTACCCTGGGGATGGACACCGTCCTGCGCGGTGTGACGGTCGCCCAGACCGGAGGCTTCGCCCCGCAGGATCAGGCGACACCCCTGATGCTGGCGCTGGCCAAGGACCGGTTCCTTGGGGTTCCAGTCGCGCTGTATGTCTGGGCTGCCGTATCGATCGTGGTCGCCTTCCTTCTGGCGCGCACCGCCTTTGGCCGGGCCCTTTACGCCATCGGCACGCGAGAGCGCGCGGCTTACCTTTCGGGCATCCGGACACGACCGGTCATCATCGGGGCCTTCGTCGCCTCGTCGGTCTGTGCGGCCCTCGCCGGGGTGATGCTGGCGGGGTATTCCGCCAAGGCCTATCAGGGGATGGGCAACGCCTATCTTCTGCCCGCCATCGCCGCTGTCGTTCTGGGCGGGGCGAATGTCATGGGCGGGTCGGGGCGCTATGTCGGGACACTGATCGGGGTCATCCTGATCGTCCTCTTGAACTCGGTGCTGTCGATCATGCAGATGCCCGAGGCTTTGCGGCAGATAATCTATGGCGTCGTGATCGTGGTCATGCTTCTGATCTATGGTCGCGGCGACCGCGAAACCGGCTGACAAGGACCGATGATGCCCCTACACCTCTCTGCTGCCGATATTCTGCCCGAAGACCCTGATGCGCTGCTTGTGGGCCGCATCTGGTCAAAGGTGATCGGCGGCCCCTGCCCCGTGCTGTGCCGAGACGGCGAGATATACGATCTGACGGCCCTGTCGCCGACGATGTCTGGCTTGCTGGAGCTTGACGGGCTTCCCGAACTCCTTGCAGGCGAGCACCCTTATCTTGGGCCGCTGGATGCCTTCCTGAACCTGGGCGACGGGGTCGGGCGGCATGGGAAACTTCTGGCGCCCTGCGACCTGCAGGCCATCAAGGCTGCGGGCGTGACCTTCGCGGGGTCGATGATCGAACGGGTAATCGAGGAGCGCGCCAAGGGCGACCCGGCCCGGGCCGAAGCGATCCGGGCGGAACTTGCCGGTATCCTTGGTGGCTCGCTTCGCGGCGTCACGCCGGGGTCCGAGGCGGCTGCGGCGGTGAAGGCCAAGCTGCAGGCGGCGGGCATGTGGTCGCAGTATCTTGAGGTCGGGATCGGCCCGGATGCCGAGGTCTTCACCAAGGCCCCGCCGATGGCCGCGGTCGGCTGCGGCGCGGAAATCGGGGTCCATGCCAAATCCGCCTGGAACAACCCAGAGCCGGAGGTTGTGCTGGCGGTCAATTCGCAGGGCCGTATCTGCGGCGCTACTTTGGGCAATGACGTGAACCTGCGGGATGTCGAGGGGCGGTCGGCCCTCCTCCTTGGCAAGGCCAAGGACAACAACGCCTCGGCCGCCATCGGTCCGTTCATCCGGCTGTTCTACGGGAGCTTTGACCTCGCCACGGTCAAGACCCTGCGCGTCGGGTTGGAGATCAAGGGCGAAGATGGGTTCCTGTTGCAGGACCATTCCGACATGGGCCAGATCTCGCGCCCACCGGAAGACATCGCCGCCCAGACCCTGAACAGCAGCCACCAGTATCCCGACGGGTTCGTGCTGTACCTCGGCACGATGTTCGCGCCGACCAAGGACCGCGACGCTCCCGGTCAGGGGTTCACCCATCATCGCGGCGACCGGGTGACCATCGCCTCGGCCCCCTTGGGCAAGCTGGTTAATACGGTCCGCGCCTGCGACGAGATTGAGCCCTGGACCTTCGGCACCCGCGCGCTGATGGAGAACCTGGCAAAGCGCGGAGTTCTTGCATGACGCGACGGCTGCGCAGTCAGGACTGGTTCGACAACCCCGACCACATCGACCTCGCCGCTTTGTATCTTGAGCGGTTCATGAACTATGGCCTGACGCCGGAAGAGCTGCGCGCGGGGCGTCCGATCATCGGGATCGCCCAGTCCGGCAGCGACCTGTCCCCCTGCAACCGGCACCATCTGGAACTGGCCGTTCGCGTCAAGGAAGGCATCCGCGATGCGGGTGGCATCCCTATCGAATTCCCGATGCACCCGATCTTCGAAAACTGCCGCCGCCCCACCGCCGCGCTGGATCGCAACCTTGCCTATCTGGGGCTGGTGGAGATCCTGTTCGGCTATCCGCTGGATGGCGTGGTGCTGACCACCGGCTGTGACAAGACAACCCCTGCCGCGCTGATGGCGGCGTCGACGGTCGATATCCCGGCCATCGTCCTGTCCGGCGGGCCGATGCTGGACAGCCACACGCGCGGGGAACTCACCGGGTCGGGCACCGTGGTCTGGCGCTGCCGTCAGCAGTATGCGGCGGGCGAGATCACCAAGGAGGAGTTCCTGCAGGCCGCATTGGACAGTGCGCCCTCGGTCGGTCACTGCAACACGATGGGCACGGCCTCCACGATGAACGCGATGGCCGAGGCATTGGGCATGTCGCTCACCGGCTGCGCGGCGATCCCGGCGGCCTACCGCGAACGGGGCCAGATGGCCTATCGCACCGGCAGGCGGGCGGTCGAGATCGTGCACGAGGACCTTCGTCCCAGCCGCATCCTGACGCGGGCAGCCTTCCTGAATGCGATCAAGGTCAATTCTGCCCTGGGCGGGTCGACCAACGCCCAGCCGCACCTTTCTGCGATGGCCGATCACGCCGGGGTCAAGCTTGATCCGCAGGACTGGCAGGTTCACGGCCACGACATCCCGCTTCTGGCCGATGTCCAGCCCGCCGGGCGGTTCCTGGGCGAACGCTTCCACCGTGCGGGCGGGGTGCCGGCCATCATGCACGAGCTTCTGTCCGCAGGGCAGCTTGACGGATCGTGCCTGGCGGTGACGGGCAGGACCGTGGTCGAGAACGTCACGAACCGGGTCGCGACGGACCGTGAAGTCATCCGGGCTTTCGCCCAACCGCTGAAGGAACGCGCCGGGTTCCAGGTGCTGACCGGCAATCTGTTCGACTTCGCGATCATGAAGACCAGCGTGATTTCGGACGAGTTCCGCAGTCGCTATCTTTCCACGCCGGGGCAGGAAGGCCGGTTCGAGGGCCGCGCAGTCGTGTTTGACGGGGCCGAGGATTACCATGCCCGGATCAACGATCCTGCGCTGAACATTGACGACCGCTCGATCCTGGTCATCCGGGGGGCAGGCCCGCTGGGCTGGCCCGGCTCGGCTGAAGTCGTGAACATGCAGCCGCCTGATGCGTTGATCCGGGCCGGGATCACCAGCCTGCCGACCATCGGCGACGGACGGCAGTCGGGGACCTCGGCCAGCCCCTCGATCGTACATGCCTCGCCTGAAAGTGCTGCCGGAGGTGGGCTGAGCTGGCTGCGGACTGGTGATATCATCCGGATCGACCTTGCGGCCGGGCGCTGCGACGCGCTGGTCGACGAGGCCGAGATTGCGGCGCGGAAGGCGGATGGTGTGCCTGCCGTGCCTGAAAGCCAGACGCCCTGGCAAAGGATCTACCGGCGCGAGGTCAGACAGTTGTCGGAAGGGGCCGGGCTCGCTTCGGCTGATGGGATCAGGGGCATCGGCGCCGGAGTGCCCCGGCATAACCACTAGTCCCGACCGCCAGGGGCCGAGGGATCAGACCTCCAGGCGGCTCTTGCGGGATGCCTGGTTCACCGACTCGATGATCTGGGCCAGGAACACGCTGCCGACCAACGAGAACAGACCCAACTCGACGTAGGTGATCCTCAGGGATTGCCCGGCGATGATGACCAGAGGATGCGACAGGTAAATCCAGAGCGCCAGCCGCCCGCACCAGTCCGAGATCGGGGTCTCGGGGATGGGGTTCGACAGGAACAAGAGCGCAAGCCCGGTGCCAGCGAGGATCGTGATGTTGTCGGGCGAAGACTCGCCGAGGAACAGGATCAGTGTGCTGAGAAACAACGTCGTGACGGCAAGGCGCCAGCCCCAGGACACGAAGGCGATCCCGACCAGGACCGGAATGATGCCAAAGGTCCACTGGCCGAAGGGGATAGTCTGCGGTGAGCCGTTCAGCACAATCAACGTTGCCGCGAGCACGGCCAACCCAAGCGAGGCAAGCGGGTGGCGCAGCCATGGGGAGACCAGCGTGGCCAGGAAGGCAAAGGGCAGGATCCACAGATGGATCCAGGTGCCGGACAGGATCATGTTCCAGCGCCACCAGTCAAACGGCGGCGACAGGCTTTTCAGGGACAGCGCCGTGTTCAGCATCGCGAAGACCAGCGACCAGGTCAGGAAGGGAAGCAGCAATTGCCTTGCCAGCGTCGCCGGGCTTGCACCCGTCGGCAACGACAACAGGACAAGGAAGAAGGGCACAGACAACGATGCCACCAGGAACCCCGGCGCCTGCGTGTGGAACCAGACAATACCGAGCGCGGCCAGGAACTGGCCGTAGTCGATCAGTCCGTTCCGCTCTGCCTTCACAACCGCCTTCCCCTGGACCATGTCCCCACGCCGCCAGTGTGCGGGCAAATGGCTTGGCGATCCAGTTTGTTGGTCGGCGATTCCGCTCTTTATGACAGTTTCTGTTGCCTGAAGGTGTCATCAGGCAGTGAATCTGCGGAAAAGGCTCAGGCGGGCTGCAGGGCCTTGTCGGTCAGAGGTTGTGCGGACGCTTTGCGACGCAAGTAGCGGGCGTATCCGAGGTCGGCAGTCGCGATTTCGGTGGTGCGGCCCGACACGATGTCGGACAGCACGCGACCCGATCCTGCCGCCATCGTCCAGCCCAAGGTGCCGTGCCCGGTGTTCAGGAACAGATTCGCGATCGGCGACCGACCGACGATCGGCGTGCCATCGGGCGTCATCGGACGCAGGCCGCTCCAAAAGCTGGCGCGGGTCTGGTCACCGGCGCCGCCGAACAGGTCCTCGACCGAATGGGTCAGCGTCGCCTGCCGCTTGGGCGACAGGCTGTGGTCGAAGCCGGCGATCTCGGCCATGCCGCCCACGCGGATGCGGTCGCCCAGCCGGGTGATCGCGATCTTGAAGGTCTCGTCCATCACCGTCGACACCGGCGCGCGGGCTTCGTCCACGATCGGAACGGTGATCGAATAACCCTTCACCGGATAGACTGGCAGCTTGATCCCGAACGCGCGCACCAGAGCGGGTGAATAGGACCCAAGCGCCAGCACGAAGGCATCGGCCGTGACCCGGCCTTCCGAAGTGTGGACAGCGCTGATCCGGTCACCCTCGGCTTCAAGCCGGTCGATACTGACGCCGTAGCGGAAGGTGACGCCTTGGACTTCGGCCAGGCGCGACAGGCTTTGGGTGAACTTGAAGCAGTCGCCAGTTTCGTCGCCGGGCAGACGCAGGCCTCCGGCGATCTTGCTGCGCGAGGCAGCCAGCCCGGGTTCGGCAGCAACGCAGGCATCGGCGTCCAGCACCTGGAACGGGACGCCGTCCGCCTTCAGGACTGCGATGTCCTTTTCCGCCGCCGCGACCTGCTTTTCGGTGCGGAACAGCTGCAGCGTGCCTTGTGTCCGCTCGTCGTAGGAAATCCCGGTGTCGGCGCGCAGCTGGATCAGACAGTCGCGGCTGTATTCCGCCAGCCGGACCATCCGCGACTTGTTCACGGCATAGGCCTCGGCCGAGCAGTTCATCAGCATGCGGGCCATCCAGCTGATCTTGGCCCAGTCGGGTTTGGGCTGCACGATCAGCGGCGCATGTTCCATGAACAGCCACTTCAACGCCTTCATCGGAATACCGGGCGCCGCCCAGGGCGAGGCATAGCCGGGGCTGATCTCGCCCGCGTTGGCGAAAGAGGTTTCCAGCGCCGGAGCGGGCTGCCGGTCGATCACGGTAACCTCGTGACCGGCCTGCGCGAGATACCAGGCAGAAGTCACGCCAATCACGCCTGCGCCAAGAACCACGATCTTCATGCCCGACTCCCGTTGTATGAGCTTGCGATGAAGATATCGCGGCCACAGCGAAATTTCTTGGTGAAATCAGCCGTCCATAGTCTTTAAACCCGTTATTTCTTCTTCATATATGGCAATTGTTCGAAGATTCTTTCATAGCCACTTTGCACTGCGCAAGGATCCGTCGTCACGGGCAATAACGGACACGGCAATTCCCTGCGAGCCGCCGCCGACAGGGGTGCATCCCGACATTGCAACCGCTATATGAGGGGCATGAACAGACGCCTTGCCCTTCTGGCCCCGCTCGCCTTTCTGCTGCCCTTCCCGGCCCTGGCCGAGAAGATCGCGCTTGGCACGATCTCCGACTATCTCAACGGTCTGACCACGGTCGAAGCCGATTTCACCCAGGTGAACTCGGACGGCAGCATCTCGACCGGCAAGATCTTCATCAAGCGCCCCGGCCGCGTGCGGTTCGAATATGCGCCGCCGGACCGCAGCCTGGTCATCGCGGGCGGCCAGCAGGTTGCGATTTTCGATGCGAAATCGAACCAGCCGCCCGAGCAGTATCCACTGAAGCGCACGCCTCTCAACCTGATCCTCGCCGAAAACATCGACCTTGGCCGCGCGAAGATGGTGGTGGGTCACAGCGAGGACGGGACCTCGACCCGGGTGCGGGCACAGGACCCCGAAAACCCGGAGTACGGGTCAATCGAGCTGGTCTTTACCGCCAACCCGGTCGAGTTGCGGCAATGGGTGATCACCGACGATCTTGGTGCAGAGACCACCGTGATCCTTGGCGAGATGAAGAAGGGCTCTCAGCTGGGCGCACGCCTGTTCGACATCAATGCCGAGACCTCGGCGCGGGGCAACTGACACCGCGCTAGTTTACCGGCAATAGGCCAGCTGTTCCCGGTACATCTCGGACCGTGATCCGACCTTTGCGGCGACTTCGACCAGCCAGGGTTTGCCCTCGTAGGACTTGTTGGCATAGCCGGTGCGGCCCTCGTGATAGGCCAGATACTGCGCCTCGGCGTCGTCCTTCGATATGCCCAGGCTGCGCGCGGATTCGTCCATGTACCAGCCCATGAAATCGGTCGCATCGCTGATATCGTCGCGCTTGGCCCGACGGTTTCCCTCACTGCGCTGGTATTCCTCCCAGGTGGCATTCAGTGCCTGGCTGTAGCCGTAGGCCGTGCTTTGCCGCCCCATCGGGATCACGCCCAGCGCAAAGGTATGCGGCGTTCGCGCATTCCCGATGAACTTCGATTCCTGGTAGATCGTCGCCATCTGGACATGCACCGGGATACCCCAGTGGCGCTCGGTCTGCTCCATCGCCCGCCGGTATTGCGGGCGCTCGCGCAGGATCGCGCATGCATCGTCCAACTGCCTCGGCGCCGAGTAGTTTCCGCCGCCCCCGCAGGATGCAAGGCATAGGACCACCAGCGACGCACGGAGAAACCTGCTCATCTGCCCCTCGTGCCCTTTTCTTTTGCGACAACTTTAGACTATTCGCTGCGCGGATGAAATGGGGAACACCCCGACGGAAGATCAGAAAAGCGCGAGCGGACGGGACGTTACCCAACTGTCGGAACATAGCCCACAGACTGTTTCCCTGCCGGCAGCGCGCCAAAGTGGACAGTAAGTAACCAACGGCGTAAAGAAAAACTGGGGGACTGACCTTGATGCAGACCACGCACGCCAAGTACCATATCGGTCAGGTGCTTCGTCATCGAAAGCACCCGTTTCGTGGTGTCGTCTTCGACGTGGACGCGATGTTTTCCAATACCGAGGAATGGTACGACAACATCCCCGAAGACAGTCGTCCTTCAAAAGACCAGCCGTTCTATCATCTGCTCGCCGAAAACGGCCAAAGCTATTATGTGGCCTATGTGTCTGAGCAGAACCTTGTCCCGGACGAAACCGGCGAACCTGTCGATCATCCCGATCTGGGCGATCTCTTCGGCGATTTTGAGGACGGGCGTTATCCGGTGACGTTCCAGCTCAACTGACGCTTACCAGTTGTTCACGCTTTGCCCCGTATCTTGCTGCAAAAGGCAAGCAAGGGAAATGCGCCATGCAACTGAAGACTCAGACTAGACCCAAGGTGATTTCGGTTCTGGTGATGGAAGACCGGATCGACGCCGCAACGGCCATCCAGTTCAAGGAACGGATGCGCGATGTCACGAAGGACGGCCCGGCCCGCGTGGTGCTGGATTTGGCGCGCGTCCAGTTCCTCGACTCCTCGGGTCTGGGCGCCATCGTCGCGGTGAAAAAGCTTTTGGGACCCGATCGCGTGCTGGAACTGTCCAGCCTGACGCCGACCGTGGAAAAGGTGTTTCGCCTGACCCGTATGGACAGTGTCTTCACCATCCACCCCTCGCTTGAGGTCGCCGTTGCCCACGCTGCCAGCGCCTGAGCATGACCCTCGATCGACAGGTCTGACCCTGTCGTTCGAGGCTGACCCGGTTGCCATTCGCCATGCGCTGGAAGGGATGTTGGCGTCGCCGCCGCTCTCCGACCTGCGCGGTGATGACCGCAGCATGGCCGAACTTGTCCTGGCCGAAGTGCTGAACAACGTTGCCGAACATGCCTATGGTGAGGCCGGGGGCAAGGTTGACGTCGGGCTTTACCCGGATGCCGGTGGTGTGCGGTGCCTGATCGTGGATCAGGGCCGTCCGATGCCCGGTGGACAGCTGCCCAAGGGTCGGCTTCCCGATGGCGCGGATGTCGCGCTGGAGGATTTGCCGGAAGGCGGGTTTGGCTGGCATCTGATCCGGTCGCTGTGCTCTGACCTGACCTATAGCCGGATCGACGGTCAGAACCGGCTGTCGTTTGTTCTGGCCGTGACCCGCTAGTCGCGGCGTTCCCTTGAACCAAGTCGGATCGGCTCCATGGTGATCCGGGTGGCATCTTGCCAGGTCCTGAACGCAGTGGTTCCGGCGCAAGGCCCGCAGAACCAGACGGCCCGGTTGGTTTGAACTTTTCACGTTTTTCACACTGCGACCACGAAGCGGCGATGATCTGACCGCGGCTCCAGCGCAAGACCAGCCCGTGGCGAACGCTGCACCCTGGCGCCTGACCCCATGTCCACCTCCTCGTCAGGCGCCAGGGGTCCCTTTCCCCTTGGCATCCCGCCTTGCCGGCCCTAGCTTCCGATCCGATCGCTGAGGCCGCCAGAAATCGGCCGGCTGTCGGTCTGGATTGGGAACGGGCAAGGGAAGGCGTGGCACATGGCGAATTCGGGTATCGGGGCCGGGCAACAGGCCCAAGGCGGCGCGAAGCGTGACCTCCATCTGCCCGGACGCTCGGCGGTCTATGCCAGCAACGGAATTTGCGCCACATCGCATCCGATCGCCGCCCAGGTCGCTGTCGAGATTCTGAAATCCGGGGGCAATGCCGTGGACGCCGCCATCGCCGGGGCGGTCGTCCTGGGGATCGCCGAACCACAGATGACCGGGATCGGCGGCGACTGCTTTGCGCTGATCAAGCCGCCGGGGTCAGAGGAAATCATCGCGCTCAATGGCTCGGGCCGCGCGCCCAAGGGCCTGAACGCCGCCGATCTCCGCGCGCGGGGTCTGACGGCGGTGCCGATCCAGGGCATCGAGGCGGTCACCCTGCCCGGTGCGATCGACGCGTTCTGCCGCCTGAATGCCGATTACGGCCTGAAGTCGCTGGCCGACGTGTTGGCCCCCGCGATCCACTATGCCGAGGAAGGCATCCCCGTGGCCCCGCGGGTGGCCTTCGACTGGGCCGATGACCTGCCAGGCCTGAAAGGCGCTGCGCGCGATTTCTATTCCATCGGCGGCAAAGCCCCGACCGTTGGCCAGATCTTCCGCGCGCCCGGTCAGGCGGAAGTTCTGCGCCGCATCGCAAGGCAAGGCCGCGCCGGGTTCTACGAAGGCGAGGTGGCCGAGGACATGATCACCTCACTGCGCGCCCTTGGCGGAACCCACACGCTGGACGACCTTTCGTCCACGGCCTGCGACTACACCACCCCGGTGTCGGGCTCCTACCAGGGGATCGAGCTGGTCGAGCACCCGCCGAACGGCCAGGGCGCGACGGCCATCCTGCTTCTCAACATCCTCAAGCACTTCGACCTGGCCGCGATGGACCCCTTCGGCACCCAGCGCGCCCATATCGAGGCCGAGGCATCCAAGCTCGCCTACGACGCCCGCAACCGCTTTATCGCCGACCCGGGCCACACGTCCCGGCTTGACCATATGCTCTCCCCCGACACGGCTACGAAACTCGCCGCCCTGATCGACCAGAACCGCGCCATGCCCGCCGCCGCCCCGCTGACGGAAGCGCTGCACCGCGACACCATCTACATCACCGTGGTCGACCGCGACCGGATGGCAGTGTCGCTGATCTATTCAGTCTTCTGGGGCTTCGGGTCCGGCTTCGCCTCGTCAAAGTTCGGCATCAACTTCCAGAATCGGGGGGCCGGCTTTACCCTGGCCGAGGGTCATCCGAACGAGGCCGGACCGGGCAAGCGCCCGATGCACACGATCATCCCCGGCATGATCCGCCAGAACGGCCGCGTCACCATGCCGTTCGGCGTGATGGGCGGGGCCTACCAGCCCTGCGGCCACGCGCGTTTTGTCTCCAATCTTACCGATTACGGCATGGACCCCCAGGCCGCGATCGACGCCCCGCGCTGCTTCTCGGGCCCCGACGGGATGGAGGTCGAACGCGGCTATTCCGACACGGTGCGCGCCGAACTTGCTGGGATGGGTCACAAGGTCATCATCCCCGACACGCCGCTTGGCGGCGCCCAGGCCATCCGCATCGACGGCGGTGTCCTGATCGGCGCCTCCGACCCCAGGAAGGACGGCTGCGCCCTTGGCTACTGAGATCGACCGCCCCGCCATCACTGCCGCGATCCGGTCGCTGACCCACGGCGAGACCGACACCGTGGCGCTGATGGCCACGGTCGTCTGCGAAATCCACCACGCGCATCCGCTTGCCGACTGGACCGGCTTCTACCGCGTCACAGCACCGGACCTGCTGAAGATCGGCCCCTACCAGGGCGGCCATGGCTGCCTGGTGATCCCGTTCTCACGCGGCGTCTGCGGTGCCGCCGCCCGCACCGGCCAGATCCAGAACGTGCCGGATGTCGAGGCCTTCCCCGGTCACATCGCCTGCTCCTCTTCGACCCGGTCCGAACTCGTCCTGCCGGTCTGGAACGGACGTGGAGACCTTCTCGGCGTCCTCGACCTTGACAGTGACACGCCTGCAGCCTTTACGACTGCGGACGAAGACTGGCTCATCCCGCTCCTTGCCGAGGTCTTCCGGGACGCGATCTGAACAATTCGACTAAAATTGTGCTTGCTCTTTTCCCAAATACTCCACGGGGGTCTGGGGGTGTGAAACCCCCAGCCGCCAGCCAGAAAGCGCAACGACAGGACTGAAGATGACCGAAATCACCCTTCTCGACGGCGGCATGGGCCAGGAATTGATCGCCCGCGCCGGGTCGGATCCGGGGCCGCTCTGGGCGACACGCGTGATGATCGACCACCCCGGTCTCGTCCGCGCTATCCATGAGGATTACTTCGCCGCCGGGGCCAGCCTTGCGACGACGAACACCTACAATATCCTGCATGACCGCCTGATCCCGCAGGGACTGGACCACCTCTATCACGCCCTCCACCTCCGCGCGCTGGCCGAGGCGCATGAGGCGCGGGCCGCCGCCGGGCGTGGAAAGATTGCCGGGTCGATGGGGCCTTTGGGGGAAAGCTACCGCCCCGATCTGACCCCGCCGGTCGAGGTTTCGACCGTGCTTTACGCCGAAAAGGCGCAGATCATGGCGCCGCATGTTGACCTGATCCTGATCGAGACGATCTCCTCGCTGGACCTCGCCCGCGGCGCACTTCGCGGTGCCCGCACCACCGACCGGCCGGTCTGGCTTTCGGTCTCGGTCCAGGACCGCGACGGCACCAAACTGCGTTCGGGCGAACCCGTGGCCGCCTTGGCAGAGGTCTTGGCTGAAACGCCCGCTGACGCGGTCCTCGCCAATTGCTCGATGCCCGAGGCGATGTCGGCCGCCTTGAACGCGCTTAAGCCGTTGGGCCTGCCCTTTGGCGCCTATGCCAACGGGTTTTCCGAAATCACGCCGCACACCCACGGCACTTCCGCCCCGGAATACTGTGCCCGCCACGACCTTTCGCCCGAACGCTACACCGATTTCGCACTGCAATGGGTTGCTCTGGGGGCCACCCTGATCGGCGGCTGCTGTGAGGTCGGGCCGGCCCATATCCGTCATCTGCACGACCGCCTGCAGGCCGAAGGCCACCGGGTTGCATAAGCCGTCACTCATTCCGGACTTTGCCTACGACCCGCCGGACACTCCGCTGGACATCCTGCACGAGGACGCCGCGATCATCGTCGTGAACAAGCCCGCGGGCCTTTTGACCGTGCCGGGAAAGCTGGAGAACCGCCAGGACTGCCTGGTCACTCGCCTACAGGCGGCGCGCTGGGATGCACTGACCGTCCACCGGCTGGACTGCGACACCTCCGGGGTCATCATCTTTGCCCGCACCAAACAGGCGCAGGGCTTTCTGGGGCAGGAGTTCGAGCATCGTCGGGCGCAGAAGACCTACATCGCCCGGCTGGTGGGGCGACTGACCCCCGACAGCGGCACGGTCGACCTACCGCTTGGCAGCGACTGGGAGTATCGGCCGCGCCAGAAGGTCGACCACGCGCACGGCCGCCCCGCCGTGACCGACTGGGAGGTGACCCTTCGCACCGACACTGAAACCCGCGTGCGGCTGACCCCCCATACCGGGCGCAGCCACCAGCTTCGCGTCCACATGCTGTCGCTGGGTCATCCGATCCTCGGCGACCAGATCTATGCCCCCGAGACTCTGGCCGAACACACGCGCCTGATGCTCCACGCCGAGACGCTGTCCCTGCATCATCCCAGCACCGGCGAACGCGTGACATTCAACGCGAAGACGCCCTTCTGAATTTTAACCTACTTTCACATGTTCGGTGCTTAACTGCCGCAAACCGCTTGCGAGGCACCGATGCTGTCCACCGTCTTCAACCTGCGCTATGCGCTGATCACCTGGCCCGCGATCCTGATCGTCGCGGCCGCTGTGCTGATGTCGGTCTTCCCCGGTCAGGTCTGGTGGCTGCTGCCATCGGCGGTGCTGTGCCTTGCCTCGGTGCTGATCGGCTTGCACGACCTGCGCCAGACCCGCCACGCGGTCCTGCGCAACTATCCCGTTGCTGCCCACCTGCGCTTCCTATTGGAATCGATCCGGCCCGAGATGCGGCAGTATTTCTTTGAAGGCGACAAGGACGGCGCGCCCTTCGCCCGCGACCAGCGTGCCATCGTCTATCAGCGCGCCAAGCGCGACCTCGACAAGCGGCCCTTCGGCACCCAGAACGACGTCTACCGGGAGCAGTATGAATGGCTGCACCATTCGATTGCCCCGAAAGAGCCGAAGACACACGACGCTCTGCGCACGACCGTCGGCCCGACGACGCACCACCCTTATTCCGCAAGCCTTCTGAACATCTCGGCGATGAGCTACGGCTCCCTGTCCGGCAATGCCATCCGGGCGTTGAACAGGGGGGCGAAGGCGGGGGGCTTCTTCCACGACACCGGTGAAGGCGGCGTCTCGCCCTATCACCGCGAAAACGGCGGTGATCTGGTCTGGGAATTGGGCTCGGGCTATTTCTGCGCCCGAACCGACGACGGTCGCTTTGACCCCTCAAAGTTCGCCGATGTCGCGGCCGACCCCCAGATCCGGATGGTGGAGCTCAAGCTTTCGCAGGGTGCGAAGCCCGGTCATGGCGGTGTCCTTCCGGCGGCCAAGGTGACCGAGGAAATCTCGCGGATCCGGGGCGTGCCGATGGGACAGGACTGCATCTCGCCCGCCCACCACTCGGTCTTTTCCACACCCACCGGCCTGCTGGAATTCGTGGCGCAGATGCGTGAGCTTTCCGGTGGCAAGCCCGCGGGCTTCAAGCTGTGCATCGGCCACCCGTGGGAGTTCATGGCGATCTGCAAGGCCATGCTCGCGACCGGCATCACCCCGGATTTCATCGTCGTCGATGGCAAGGAAGGCGGCACCGGCGCCGCCCCGCTGGAGTTCATGGATCACGTCGGCATGCCCTTGCGCGATGGTCTCTCCTTTGTCCACAACGCGCTGGTCGGCATCGGCGTGCGGGACCGCATCCGGATCGGCGCCTCGGGCAAGATCACGTCGGCCTTCGACATGGCTCGCGTGCTGGCGCTTGGGGCCGACTGGTGCAACGCCGCGCGCGGCTTCATGTTCGCGGTCGGCTGCATCCAGGCGCAGTCCTGCCACACGGGCGAATGTCCGACCGGCGTAGCAACGCAGGACCCGCTGCGCCAGCGGGCGATCGTGGTGCCCGACAAGGCGGAACGGGTGGCCAGCTTTCACCGCAACACCCTGAATGCGCTGGCGGAACTGGTCGCGGCGGCCGGCCTTGACCATCCGTCCGAGCTGCGGCCGCATCATTTCCTGCGCCGGGCGTCGTCGGACAAGGTGATCTCGCTGGCCGAACAGTACGAGCAGCTCGCCTCGGGTCAGTTGACCGCCGATCCGGCCTCGTCCCCGCGCTTTGCCGAGGCCTGGGCGCTTTCGACCGCGACCAGCTTTGCCCGCGCGGGCTGACGGCGGACGGTCCTAGTCGCGGGCCCAGAGGCTTAGCAGGATTGACGAGGCGCAGAAGTACAGCCCGAAGATCCCGAAGGCCGAAACCAGATACAGTTGGAAAAAGAACAGCGGTCCGCCAAGCAGGGTCGAGACCAGCGAGATGACCATCGTTCCCAGCGCCAGAATGGCCCCTGCAATGCCGGCAAGCAGCACTGACGCGGCAAGCTCGCGCGGGGTGCGACAGAACAAGAGCGTCAGTAGACCGTGCGTCAGGATCAAGAGCACCATGTTCGTCGCGAAGATCGGGACAAGGGTCAGACCACCGGACTGCAGCCGGTCCGGGTCGATCAGTGTGACCAAGAGACAGAAAAGGATCAGAAACAGGTGAACGACAATCGCCGGAAACTGAACCGCGTTGCGAAACCGCAGGAACAGCCCCAGAAGGATCACCAGATGCCCCACAGGCAGCACGAACTGCAGCAGCACCGGGTCGATCTGCCAGCTTTGTGCAACCGTGTCCGTCGCGGTCAGGGTGCTCCGCAGGTCACCCAGCACCCCGGATGACGACAAGGCGACACCGCCCAGGACGGTGGCGCCAAGGATGAATGTGAACACTTGCAAAGGCAGCCCCGGCTGGCCCTTAGCCGTCAAGCCGGACGCCAGAGCGCCGGGTTGCAGCCTTGGCTCAAGCGCGTCGGAGGTTGAAATGGGCAGGCGGGTGTCCACGTTGCGCACCAGACGCCAGCATAGGATGAAGACCAGTGCCACAAGGCATTCGTAATCGATCACGGCGATCAGAGTGTTGAACACCGGCGTCGCCCCTTATGCACTGCCGCGAAAGCGCTGGGTCTTGTCCCATTGCGTCGTGATGCCCAGAAGCTTGTCCTTCAGAAGTTGCAGGACCCCGACGTTGCAGGCCAGAAGGCTGGTGAAGGACGAAACGAACAGGAACGGCACTGCCGAAAAGGCCTGCCTCTGCCGGTCCGAGACGCAACCCGCAGCGATCTGGTAGAAGGGGGCAAAGTTGCCGATGCCGGTGAAGAGGGTCAGCGAGACCGTCATGATCGAAAGGCTTGCCCAGGTTTCGCCAAGCTGCGCGGGCATCGACAGGGCGATGATCAGGTTCAAAAGCACAAGGCTTGGCACGGTGTAGATCAACAGCACCAAGGCGGCATCCAGCCGGGCCATCAGCGGCTGGCGCGTCGCGCCCAGTGTCGCGAAGAAATAGCGCCCGAGGCAGTCGTTGTGCCCGATCGCCCAGCGCTTGACCTGGCGATAGCGCACCTGCCACGTCTCGGGGCTTTCCTCATAGCATTCGGCACCGGCCACATAGGCAACCCGCATGCCCGCAATGAACAGGCGATAGGTCAGATCGGTGTCCTCGGCCAGCGAGATGGTGTTCCAGCCCCCGACCGCATCCAGAGCGGACCGGCGCACCGCCCCCGTGGTGCCGCCGAACTGCGGCAGAAGTGCCATCCGGTGCCGGACCTCCTGGTCGACGACGTAGCCGCCACGCCGTTCCAGATCCAGCATCTTGGTCAGCATGTTGGTGTTCGCGTTGTAGGGCACGACACGCCCCATCGTCGCCCCTACCAAGGGATCAGCGAAGGGTGCGACCAGACGACGGATGATGTGCGGCGGCGGAAGATAGTCGGCGTCGAAGAACACCAGTATTTCCGAGTTCGAGCCGCTGATCGCATCCAGAAGCGCCGCAGGCTTGCCGGGCGCTGCGTCCTTGGGCCGGTGAATGACCCGGACAAAGGGAAAGCGGGTGGCAAAATCGTCGGCAATCGGTCCGGTCCGGTCACGCGACCGGTCGTTGATCACGATGACTTCGTACCTGTCCGCCGGATAGTCCATCCGCGTCAGGCATTCGAGGCAGCCGTGCAGCACCCGCTCTTCGTTGTGGGCCGGAACGATCACCGTCACTTTGGGCAATGTGCCGTCCGATGCCAGAAGACCCGCCGGACCACGCCGACCGAAGTGGAAAATCAGCGTCACAACCACCTGACGCACCAGCACCATCAGGGCTAGCAGGGTTGTCGTGACATTCCAGGCAACCAGAAGAGCGATTGCCGCCCCGGTCATAGGCCGAATCTGATACCGATGGATGCGCCTTCCAGATCGTAAAGATCGGTGTCGACGAACTCTCCACGCAGGATGACTTCGGCCTTTTCCGAGAACCGGTAGGACACGAAAGGCTTGAACGCCGTGTAGTCATTGTTCACTTCGGAAAGCGGCGCCAGATCATAGGAAATCTGGCCAAAGCCGACTTCTGCCCCAACGCTCAGCCCGCCCGGTGTCACCAGCGTTGCCACGGCGGCGACGTCATAGCCGATGTCGGCCGATCCGCTGGGCTCGGTCACGGTCGCACCCAGCTGCGTGACGAAAAAGGATCCGTTGGCCATTGCGGGGAAGTACTTGATCATCTCCCCGCTTACGCTGGTCGAGGAGACATCGCCTTCGTATTTGGCCCGGCTCAGCTCGATGTCGTAGATCGTGCTTTCGTTCCCGTTGAAGCGGTAGCCGACGGCGTATTTCCAGTCGGGCGCCGCGCCGATATCGGAATCGGAATGCTCGATGACAAAGCGCAGCTTTCCCGATCCGCTGGTGATTTCGGCGCCGACGCCAACCGAGGTGACTTCTTCCTCACGGTCCTGCCGCGTGACGTCCAAGAGGATCGCAGTGTCCGAATTCAGCAAGAACCTGGAATTGAGACCGATGAAATCGCGATCCGAATATCCATTCGACACGTTGATCGAACCGTAGGTCAGCTGGACAAAACCCGTATCCTGCGCGTTGGCGACCGCCGCCGTGGGCAGAAACGTGCCAAGAAGAAGCGCCTGCTTGATAGCTCCGCTCGTTTTTCTCTCCGGCCGGAAACGTATCCAATTTGCGACACGGATACCCTATTCCCGCTTTGGGAGAAAGACCAATCGCGCCCTGCAACCTCAGCTTTACCGACCCTATAGCTTTGTTGCATCAAACAACCTTGCACATGCAGCGAGCGGAATTCGTTAACACTTTTCGCCTTTGGGCAGCATGCACGCAGACGGTTAAGCACTGCCTAAATGCACCCGTATTCACCTGGCGTATCCAATTCTGCCAGTGCCTGCCTCAAGTCCGGGAAATTGCGGATTGCCCGCCGATTGCCGGATCGCTCAGGCCAGCATGCCGCCGTCGCTGTCGTCACCCGCCTCTTCCAGAAGCCGGTCAAGATCGGGGATCGTCACGTGGCGGTTGCCTTCCAGGCTGATCACCCCATCCCGCTTCAGCGCGCTGATCTGGCGGCTTACGGTTTCCAGCGTCAGGCCAAGGTAATCCGCCATCTCCTCGCGGGTCAGCGGCAGATCGACCGACAGGGGCCCGGCCGCCCGCCGGAGATGCAGCGCCGCATCACGCCGTGCGATGATCGAAATCAGCGAGGCGATCTTTTCCCTCGCGGTCTTCCGCCCCAGAAGCAGCATCCATTCGCGCGCCGCGTCCAGTTCGTCCAGCGTCATCTCCAACAGACGCTGCGCCACATGCGGGGTCGTCGACATCAGTTCTTCGAACGGCTTCTTGCGGAAACAGCACATAACCACGTCGGTGGTCGCCGTCACGTCGAAAGCAGCCGTGGACCGCCCCGGACGCCCGACGAAGTCCGACGGCAGCAGAAGCCCCACCATCTGGCGGCGGCCATCCTCCATCGTCTGGGTCAATGTGGCAATGCCGCTGACGACCGAGCCCACGAACTCCATCCGGTCACCCGACCAGATGATGGTCTGGCCAGCCTGAAAGCTGCGATAATACTTGATCTGCTCCAACCGGGACAGTTCATCGGAATCACAGCGCGCGCAGACCGCACGGTGTCGTATCGGGCATTCTCCGCATTGTATGTGAACGGAATGCTCAATCATCCTGGCCGCCTCGCGTTGATCTGCATCAAGGAGCCGCCTCCTCCGGTCCCTTACCTTATCCACATGAGCCATGACCCGCAACTCGCCCGCCTCGGGCTTTTCGACGCACGCGTGCCTCGGTACACCTCCTATCCGACGGCCCCGCATTTCGGGACTGAGGTAGGGCCGGGCGACTTTGCCGGCTGGATCGAGGCCATTCCGGACCACAGCGAGATCTCGCTGTACCTCCATGTCCCATTCTGCCGCCGCCTGTGCTGGTTCTGCGCCTGTCGCACACAAGGGACCACCACGGATGAACCGGTGCGGGCTTACGTGCAGACCCTGAAAGCGGAACTGGCGCTTTTGCGCAGCCACTTGCCACGGGGCATTTCCCTCAGTCGGCTGCACTGGGGCGGTGGCACGCCGACCCTTCTGTCGGCCGACCTCATCCGCGACCTGGCCGAGACCGTGTTCTCGGTGGCCCCGCTTGCTGCCGATGGCGAGTTTTCGGTCGAGATCGACCCGAACGAGATCGACGATGCGCGGCTGGATGCCCTTGCCGCCATGGGGATGAACCGGGCCTCGATCGGGGTGCAGGATTTCGATCCGCTGATCCAGAAGGCCATCGGTCGTGATCAGGCTTACGAACTGACCCGCGATGTCGCCGCCCGGATCCGCGACCGTGGCGTCGCCAGCCTGAATGCCGACATCCTTTACGGCCTGCCGTTCCAGACCAGCCCGCGCATCGCCGACTCGGTCCAGAAGCTTCTGACCCTCTCGCCCGACCGGGTCGCACTTTACGGCTATGCCCATGTTCCATGGATGAGCCGACGCCAGCAGATGATCCCCTCGGACGCGATGCCGACCCCGGAAGAGCGCCTGTCCCTCTTCGAGACCGCGCGGCAGCTGTTCCTGTGGGACGGCTATGTCGAGGTCGGTATCGACCATTTCGCCCGGCCCGAAGACGGGATGGCGCGCGCGCTGCAGGCCGGCACCTTGCGCCGGAACTTCCAGGGCTACACCGATGATCCCGCCCCCGTGCTGATCGGCTTGGGTGCCTCTTCGATCAGCCGGTTTCCGCAAGGTTTTGCGCAGAATGCCTCGGGCACTGCGGAACACACCAAGGCGATCCGCGCCGGTCAGTTTTCCACCCACAAGGGCCATGTCTTCCAGGACGAGGACCTGCTGCGCGCCCGGATCATCGAAGCGCTGATGTGCGACTTCCGGGTTTCGCGGTCCGAGCTGCTGCGGCAGTTCGACGTCAGCCCAAACCGGATCGAGGCGCTGTTCCAGTCCGCCGTGGCCGAGTTTGGCGATATGCTCCGATTGACCGAGGACGGGCTGCGCATCCCGGACCGCGCCCGCCCCCTGACGCGGATGATCGCGCGCGCGTTCGACGCCTACGACCATTCCAAGGCAAAACATTCATCGGCAGTCTGAAGGCTCGCTGCGCCCGGTGGCTGCGGGATGCTATCCGATCAGCTGCGGGACAAGCGGGTCAACAGATCGACTTGCCGCGGCAGGCAGACCGACCGCAGATCATACCTCTCGCGCGCCAATTGGCGTGCAGCCTCGCGCAGCGGCGCATAGGCCTCAGGCCGGGCAAGCGCGTCGATCAGGGCTGCCGACCACCCCGGCACGTCGAAGAAATCCACCAGCCGCCCGTTGACGCCGTCAGTGATCGCCTCTGCCACCGGCGGGGTATCCGAACCCACCACCAACGTCCCGGCCGCCAGGGCTTCGACCATCGACCACGACAACACGAACGGATAGGTCAGGTAGGCGTGGACGCGGCTGACATGCATGAGATCGACCAGCCGGTCATAGGGCACCCGTCCGGTGAAATGGACCCGCGACAGGTCAAGGCGATCCTTCACCTCGTCCAGGATGACGTCCTTCCAGGCCCCGCCCTGCACGGGCGGCTGGCCATAGCTGATGTCGTTGCCGCCCACGATCACGACCTGGCACCCGGGCCGGGCCGCCAGCACCTCGGGCAGGGCCCGCATGAAGATGTGGTAGCCGCGATAGGGTTCGAGGTTCCGGTTGACGAAGGTCAGCACCTCATCACCCCGGTGCAGGGTTTGGCCGTTCGGCAGCATGAAACGCGCGTCCAGGTTCGGGGTCAGCCGATCGCAGTCTACCCCGTCGAAGATCACCTCCAACAGATTGCGCAGCGCCGGGGGATGCGAGCCTGCCTGCCACCGGGTCGGGCTGACGCCGCCATCGGAATGGACCAGCGCCTGCGTCATGTAGGCCGAACGCGATTGCGCGATCATAACCTGATCGAAGCCTGCGGCCTGAAACTCCCGGTCAAAGCCGCTGTCGGCGCCGATGCCGCGATAATAGAACTCGGCAAAGACCAGAAGCTTTGCCTCGGGCCAGACCTCTTTCAGAAACAGCGTCTCGCCCCAGCCGGAATGACCGTAGATCACGTCGGGCACATAGCCCTCGTCGCGCAGTTTCCGCGCGAACCGAGCCACGGCAACCGCCCGGTCGCTCATCACCGTGAAGTTGCGACCCAGCCGCGTGGCCTTCGGGTCCACCGGCGGCGGCTTGAACGCGTAGCGCAGCGTCGGAATGTCCGAGGTCTTGTCGTTCGCACCATCGGTGATCGCCCGGACGTCATGCCCACGGCGCTGCATCTCGGGCGCGAGATGCAGGAACTGACCGGGAAAGTTCTGGTGGACGAAGAGAAGCTTCAACGCTCAGGCTCCGAAGGCGGCGGCCATCAAAGCTTTGGTATAGGGGGTTTGCGGATTGGTAAACACGGCCTCGCAATCGCCGGATTCGACCACATCACCGGCCTGCATGACCATGACCTTGTGCGCCATGGCGCGGATTACCCGCAAATCGTGGCTGATGAAGATGTAGGCGAGACCCCATTTCTGCTGGAGGTCACGCAGAAGCTCCACGATCTGCACCTGCACCGTCATGTCGAGGGCAGAGGTCGGTTCGTCCAGCACCACCAGCTTGGGGCGCAGGATCATTGCGCGGGCGATGGCGATGCGCTGGCGTTGACCGCCGGAAAATTCGTGCGGGTAGCGCTGCATCGTGCCGGGGTCAAGGCCGACCTCGCGCATGATGTCGGCCACCATGTCCTGCCGGTTCTGGCCCGGCCTGATGCCATGGACGCCAAGGCCCTCGGCAATGATCTCTTCGACCGTCATCCGGGGCGACAAGCTGCCATAGGGGTCCTGGAAGACCACCTGCATCTCGCGCCGCATGCTGCGCAGTTCTGACCCGCTTAGGCTCTGCATGTCTCGGTCCAGGACCGTCACTTTGCCCGTCGACCCGATCAGCCGCAGGATCGCAAGCGCCAGCGTCGTCTTCCCCGACCCGCTCTCACCGACGATGCCCAGGGTCTCCCCGGCGCGAACCGACAGCGTCGCCTCGTTCACCGCCTTCACATGACCCACGGTCTTGCGCAGCAGGCCCTTCTGGATCGGGAACCAGATGCGCAGGGCGTCGGTCCGTGCCACTTCGACCGCCCCGCCCGGAACCGGGGTCGGGCCCCCCTTCTGCTCGGCGGCCAGCAGCTTCTGGGTGTAGGGATGCTGCGGGTTGGCAAAAAGCGCGGCTGTCGGCCCCTGTTCCACAATCTCGCCGCCCTGCATCACACAGACCCGGTCGGCGATGCGGCGGACGATGCCCAGCTCGTGGGTGATGAACAGAAGGCTTAGCCCCTCTGCGGCCTTCAGGTCGGCCAAAAGGTCAAGGATCTGCGCCTGGATCGTCACGTCCAGCGCCGTAGTGGGTTCATCGGCCACCAGAAGCTCCGGCCCGTTCGCCAGCGCCATCGCGATCATCACCCGCTGGCGCTGCCCGCCCGAAAGCTGGTGCGGATAGGCCCCAAGCCGGCTTTCGGCTTCCCGGATGCCAACCTTGTTCAACAACTCGACAATGCGTGCGCGGACCGCCTCGCCCCGCAGACCCTGGTGCAGCTCCAGGCTTTCGGCGAGCTGCTTCTCGATTGTGTGCAGCGGGTTCAGGCTGGTCATCGGCTCCTGGAAGATAAAGCTGATATCGTTGCCGCGCACGTTGCGCAGTGCCCGTTCGCTTGCCCCGATCAGTTGCGTGCCGTTGTAGCTGACCGATCCCGCCACCTCGGCGTTGTCCGACAACAGGCCCACGGTCGACAACGCCGTCACCGATTTGCCCGAGCCGCTTTCTCCGACCAGCGCCACCGTCTCCCCCTTGTTGACGGTGAAGGACACGCCCCTGACCGCCTCGATCCGGCGGCCCTCCTGCCGGAAGGTGACGTTCAGGTCCCTGACTTCAAGCACGCTCATATGCCGCGCCTCACCGGAACGTCTTTCGCGGATCAAACGCATCGCGCACGCCTTCGAAGATGAAGACAAGCAGCGACAGCATGAACGCGAAGGTGAAGAAGGCGACAAAGGCCAGGTGCGGCGCCTGCAGGTTCTGCTGTGCCTGGCGGGTCAACTGGCCCAGCGAGGGCAGGTCAGACGGCAGACCGAAGCCCAGGTAGTCAAGGCTGGCGAGCGAGCCGATGGCCCCGGTCACCGCAAACGGCAACAGGGTCAGGGTCGCGACCATGGCGTTGGGCAGAAGGTGGCGGAACATGATCTGCCAGTCCGCCACGCCCAGCGCCCTGGCGGCCCGGACATATTCGAAATTCCGCGCCCGCAGGAATTCGGCCCTGACCACGCCGACAAGGCCGGTCCAGCCGAACAAGACCATCAACCCGACCAGAAGCCAGAAACTCTTCGACCAGACCGCCGTCACGATGATGATCACGTACAGCGTCGGGATCGAGGACCAAAGCTCGATGATGCGCTGGAACAACAGGTCGGTCAGCCCGCCGAAATAGCCCTGCACCGCCCCGGCGGCGATGCCGATGATCGACGTCAGGGCCGTGACGATCAGCGCGAAGGTGACCGAAAGCCGGAACCCGTAGATCACCCGCGCCAGCACATCGCGCGAGGTGTCGTCGGTGCCCAGCCAGTTCATCGCCGAGGGCGGCCCCGGAACCACCCCGCCGGTGTCCACGATGGTGTTGAAGCTGTAGGGGATCAGCGGCCAGATGATCCGCCCCTTCTGCACCGGTTGACCCGCGGCGGTGCCACTGGTCTCGACCTCGGCCTTGATGCCTTCGGGGTCGTCCCAGCAGTCCAGCGATCCGCCCGACACGATCAGGCACTGCACTTCCGGCGTCGTGTAGTCGGCCTCGGTCCGCAGGTCGCCACCAAAGGCCACCTCGGGATAGAACTTGAAGACCGGCGTGTAGTAGCTGCCCTGGTATTGCACCAGAACCGGGCGGTCATTGGCGATCAGCTCGGCAAACAGCGACAGGCCGTAGATGACCAGAAAGATCCACAGCGACCAATATGCCCGCCGATTCGCCGTGAAGTTCCGCCAACGGCGCTGGTTCAGGGCCGAAAGCGCCATCACCCGCGCCTTTCAAAGTCGATGCGGGGATCGACAAGCACGTACATCAGGTCCGACAGGATCCCCACCACCAGACCGATCATCCCAAAGGCAAAGAGCGTGCCGAAAATGACCGGATAGTCGCGCTCCACCGCCGAGCGGAACCCAAGCTGCCCCAGTCCGTCCAAGGAGAAGATCACCTCGATCAAGAGGCTGGAGCCGAAAAAGACCGACAGGAACAGCCCCGGAAAGCCCGCGATCACGATCAGCATCGCGTTGCGGAACACGTGGCCGTAAAGGACGCGGCTTTCCGACAGGCCCTTGGCCCGCGCGGTCAGGACGTACTGCTTCTTGATCTCGTCCAGGAAGCTGTTCTTGGTCAGAAGCGTCAGCACCGCAAAAGACGAAATCAGCTGCGCCGCCACCGGCAGGGTGATGTGCCACAGGTAGTCCACGATCTTGCCGAAGATGCTCAGCTCTTCCCAGTTGTCGCTGGTCAGGCCGCGCAGGGGGAACCACTGGAAATACGACCCGCCCGCAAAGACCACCATAAGAAGGATCGCGAACAGAAAGCTGGGAATGGCATAGGCCGCGATGATCACGCCCGAGGTCCAGGTGTCAAAGTGTGACCCGTCGCGCACGGCCTTGCGGATGCCCAGCGGGATCGAGACGAGATAGGCAATCAGCGTCGACCAGAGGCCGAGGGTGATCGACACCGGCATCTTCTCGATCACCAGATCGACCACGCTGATCGACCGGAAATAGCTCTCGCCGAAGTCGAAGGTCAGGTAGTTGCCCATCATGATGAAAAAGCGTTCGACCGCCGGGATCTTCTCTTTCCGGCACTCGGGCGCGGTGAAGCTGGGCGTGCCGGTAAAGCCCTCGTCACAGACGATCCGGGCGAAACCGAACTGCACCTCAAGCTTGGCGATGAACTCGGGCGGCAGGCCCCGCGCGCCGACATAGCCGTTGTCGCCGCCTTCGCCGACCGCGCCTTCTTCCTGCACCCCGGCGCCCTCGGTGCCGCCAAGGTTCTGGATCGCGTCGCCGCCGCCTTCAAGCCGGGCGATGACCTGCTCGACCGGGCCGCCGGGCACGAACTGGGTCAGCGCAAAGTTGATCACCATCACGCCGAACAGCGTGGGGATCACCAGCAGCAACCGGCGGAGAATGTAGGCGCCCAAGATCCCTGCCCGTCTTTCGTTACTTCAACACGCCCTTGGCCTTCAGCGCATCGGCTTTTTCCGGGTTGTACCACCAGATCGACAATTCGCCCAGAGCATACGGGGGAAGGGTCTCGGGATGTTCGTACATGTTGTAGTAGGCGACCCAGTTGTCCTTCTTGAAATAGCGCGGGACGATAACCCATTGCGACCGCAAGACCCGATCCAGCGCACGCACAGTGGTGTGCAATGCGTCCCGGCTGTCGGCGGCCTCGACCAGTTCCAGGATCTTGTCCACCGCCGGGTCGGCATAGCCCATCCGGTTGCGGCTGGAGTTGTCCTTGGCGACCGAGGCCCAGGCCTGTTTCAGGACACCGCCCGGCTCAAGCCCGCCGTTGACCACTGTGGTCGGGAGCGCGTCAAAGTCGAAGTTGGGCGGGCTTGCCCGTTCCTGCAGTTGCGGGTCGTCGATGATGTCAAAGCTGGCATCCACACCCAGCGCGCGCAGGTTTTCGACGTAGGCGTTCATCACGGGCAGCAAGTCGGTCCGCGAATGGACCATCTCCATCTTCAGGGTCTCGCCCTTGGCATTGCGGCGCATCCCGTCGTCACCCACGGTCCAGCCCGCCTCGTCCAGCAGTGCCGATGCCGTCCGCAGGTTCTTGCGGTCCAGCGACCGGTCTTCCGACGAAACCGAGGCCATCTTGACCTCATCGGTCAGGATGCTGGCCGGCAGAAGCCCCTCGTCCACCAGCGGCTGCAGGATCGCAGCTTCGCCCGGGGTCGGCGTGCCGGTCGCTGCCATCTCGGAGTTTTCCCAGATCGAGTTGATCCGGGCCAGAAGTCCGTAGAACAGCGCCTTGTTCGACCATTCGAAGTTGAAGACCAGCCCCAGCGCCTCACGCACTTTCGGGTCCTGGAATTGCGGTCGACGCAGGTTGAAGATGATCGACTGTCCGCCGGCAATGTTGCCTGACGGGATCACCCGCTTGGCCACGTCTCCCGCCGTGATCGACGGAAAATCGTAGCTCGTCGCCCAGCGCTTGGAATCGCCTTCGGCGCGGAACGTGTAGACACCGGCCTTGAACGCCTCCATCGCTGCGTTGTCGTCACCGAAATACTCGATGCGAATGCGATCAAAGTTGTTCTGGCCGACGTTCAGCGGATGCGTTTCGCCCCAGTAATCCGGGTTCCGCTTGTAGATGATCTGCTGGCCGGGCTTGAAGCTTTCCAGGACATAGGCCCCGGTGCCCAGGAAGGGCTCAAGGCTCGACTTCTCCAGATCGCGGCTGTTCTCTTCGTAGTGCTTCTTGGAAAAGATCGGCCCGCTTCCGGCTTGCCCCGGCATGTCGCGGAACGGCGTCCCCGGCGAGAAGGTGAACTTGATCCGGTAGGGGTCAAGCACCTCGACCGACTGGAATTTTTCGTTCGCAACCGACCGGTATTCCGGGATGCCCTTCTCTGCGAAAAGGTTGTGGCTGAACAGCACATCCTCGGCGGTGAACGGGCTGCCGTCCGAGAAGGTCACGTCCTTCCTTAGGTTGAATATCACCCAGGACCGGTCCTCGGGATATTCCATCGTCTCGCACAGAAGACAGTAGGCGGCGCTGACGTCGTCCAGCGTGCCGGTCAGGATGGATTCGTAAAAGATCGAGGCCAGCGCGGCCTGGTTGCCCTGAATGGTATAGGGGTTGAACGAATCGAAACTGCCCGGCGACCACTGGCTGATCTCGCCGCCCTTCGGGGCATCCGGGTTCACGTATGGCAGGTGCGTAAAGTCCGCTGGCAGCGCAAGATCACCGAAGGTCGAGATGCCGTGCGACTTGATCACCGTCTCGGCGCGGGCCGGGATCGCGAGGGTTGCCAGCGCAAGGACCAGTGATCCTGTCGCGACCAGAGGCCCGAACCCGGATTTTGCCGCTACTGCCCTTGCTGCACTCCGCTTGCCTGTCCGCATCCGTCAGCCTCCCCTGCGTTCCGCTTGGTCCATTCATTTATGCTAATTCAGGGTTTGTCGAGCCAACAAGCCGCGATTGCAGCACTCGATTTCGTGAGCGGAATGCAGAAAGCCGCCCCGAAGGACGGCTTTGCCTTGCGATCGCGCAGTCTGTCAGGGATTTGCCGCCAGATAGGCGATGACATTCGCCCGGTCTTCCGGCTTCGGCAACCCGGCGAAGGCCATTTTAGTGCCCGGCAAGGCTTTCTTCGGGTTTTCCAGGAAAGCGAACAGCGCTTCCGGCGACCAGGGCTCGGCCGCCTTGGCCGCCATCGCTTCGGAATAGGCAAAGCCTGCTGCCGCGGCGTGGTTGCGCCCGACAACGCCATTCAGGTGCGGTCCGACGCCATCAGACCCGTCCAGCTTGTGGCACGACCCGCATTTCTTGAACACCGCCTCACCCGCCGCCGCGTCGGCCGAGGCCATCAGCGCCGCGACATCAACCGGTTCGCCTTCGCCTTCGGCGGGGGCTGCCTCTTCGCCGGTATCAATGGTGTAGGCCTGCGTCAGGGCACCTTCTTCGCCATGGTCGCCGCCATGACCCGTTGCGCCGACGTGGTACAGCCCGTCCCCAGCCCAACCCACCAGCATCAGAACCAGCAGCGAGCCGCACACCGCGCCCACGGCCTTGGTCATCGTCATCGTGTCGAACATGGGTCTCACCTATCCCGAGGTCTCGTTCGGGCGGTATGTATCCGCTTCCCCCATCCGGTTTCAAGGTGTAGACGCGCGACGAAACGCCCCGTGGGGCCAGTTTTCGACAGGGGGTCGGTGTCAGATGGTCGGTCGCATCGCGTTTCAGGGTGAACTTGGCGCCTATTCGCATCAGGCTTGCCAGCAATCCCGCCCGGATTTCGAGGCCGTCCCCAGCACCACATTCGAGGAAGTGGTCGACAAGGTCGCCCGCGGCGAGGTCGATCTGGGCATGCTTGCGGTCGAAAACTCGACCTATGGCCGGGTCGCCGATGTCCATTCCCTGCTGCCGCGCTCGGGGCTGCACATCGTCGACGAGGCTTTCGTCCGCGTGCATGTCAACCTGCTGGGCGTCCCCGGCGCCAGGCTGGAGGACGTGCAGGAAGCGCACGGCCATGTGGTGATCCTGCCGCAGTGCGCGGGCTTCCTGAAGGCGCATGGCATCCGCGGCAAGGTCAGCTCGGACAATGCCCGCGCCGCCCGCGAAGTGGCCGAGGGCAAGGACAAGACCAAGGCCGCCCTCGCCTCTGAACTGGCCGCGTCGATCTACGGGCTGGACGTCCTCGCCCGCCACATCGAGGATCATGCCAACAACACCACCCGCTTTCTGGTGATGTCTCGCGATCCCGACTACACCCGGCGCGGTTCGGCCAAGATGATCACCACCTTCACCTTCCGCGTCCGCAACATCCCGGCGGCGCTTTACAAGGCGATGGGCGGGTTTGCGACCAACGGCGTCAACATGACCAAGCTGGAAAGCTACATGGTCGGCGGCACCTTCACCGCGACCGAGTTCTATGCCGACATCGAAGGTCACCCCGAGGACCCGAACGTCGCCCTCGCGCTGGAAGAACTGCGCTACTTCACCTCGGAGCACCGCATCCTCGGCGTCTATCCTGCCGACCGCGAACGGGGCTAGGACTGCGCTTGGCTCCGGTCATACCGGTCCTTGATCCGCGCGCCCAGCCGACCCAGCCCTTTCTCGAACCGGGCCTGCACCCGACCCTTGGCGAGCCGCATCGTGTTGATGAACAGCCGGGCCGCCAACGTCTTCGGCTTGATCTCAAGATCGACCCGCACCCGGCTGCGGCGCGGTGACAGCACCATGATTTCCAGCCGTGTCGTGCCCTCGATCGAGGGACTGTCCAGACCCAGCGCAATTCGCTGATCCTGTGTCAATTCCTCGATCTTCACCTGAACCTTGCGCGGCTTGCCGCGGAAGTGCCCGCGGATGCGCCACTCTGCGCCGACCCCAGTCGCCGGAGTCCCCGCCGGACGTTCGACTTCCACGCCGTTGCGGATCGCCTCACGCTCCCACGCGGGGTGGTCGATCAAGGAGGCGAAGACTGCGGCCGCAGGCACTTCCAGATCGGTTTTGGCCGTCAGTTTCATCTGCGCTCCACGGGTGAAGGTATCGTCGGGTCAACCGCATAGCAGGAAGATCGGGTCAATCAAGCCGATCCGCAAGCCAGTTGCGCAGAATGAAGTTCGCAATTGCGCCTTTCCGGCTGGGCCGGATCACCGGATGCCGCCCGGCGAACGCCTGCACCAGCTCTTCCCGGCTGACCCAGAGCGCCGTCTCCAGTTCCTCGGGATCGACCCTGATCTCGCTGGAAGTCGCCTCGGTCCGCGCGCCGATCATCAGCGAGGCGGGGAACGGCCAGGGCTGGCTTGCCAGATAGCTGACAGCCCCGCAGGTCACGCCGGTTTCTTCCTGCACCTCGCGGCGCACGGCGGCTTCGATCGTCTCACCCGGTTCGACAAAGCCCGCCAGAAGCGAAAACATCCCTTCCGGCCAGCCGGGGCTGCGCCCCAAAAGAACCGAATTTCCTCGCGTCACCAGCATGATGACCACCGGATCGGTGCGCGGGAAATGGTGCGAACCACAGGCCGGGCAGGTTCTTTGCCAGCCACCTTGCGCCATCTGGGACGCCGCGCCGCAGGTCGAGCAGAACCCATGGCTCTTGTGCCATTGCACCAGCGCCTTTGCCGTGGCCACAAGCTCGGCTTCCCGCGCGCTCAGCACTGTCATCAGCCCGCGCAACTCGGCAAAGCCCGCCTCCGGTCCCATCGCCGGGTGGCGCTGCACCGTCTGGTCGAAGAACCCGGCTTCGGGGGCGTCTGCACCAGCCTCCGGCGCCCAGTCCGACAGGTCGACGGCAAAGCGCGGTGTACCTTCGTCCAGGCCCAGAAAGATCGGCGGTCCGGCCGGGGCCAGCACCGGATGATCCGCCGGAACCCAGGCCAGCCGATCGCCCGCGATCAGGGGCTTGCCGCGCCACACCGGCAGCACACCTCCCCGTTGCAGGGCGCTTGCCAGACCCTCCGCATCCCGGCGCAGGGTTGCATGCCGGTCCAGCCCAGAGCCGCCGAATGTGACACTTTCCGCGATGCGCATTTGAACTGGTTTTCCCCGGATTTCCGATGCCCGAACGGCAGCCCGGCTGTCTTCTCGCCGGCAGCAATTGAAAGCAAGCCGCAATTGCACAACCTCCGCGCGAATAACGACAATTTGCCACAACATTGACACAACCAAAAAGGTAGATCACTCACGCAAAGCGTGCGTTAATTGCGAAACCAATCTTCCGAGTGACCGGGTTGCAGCAAAGTAACTGGAAGTTTCATGTTCCAAGTTCCCTTCGTATCGGTCGTCCCCAGTCCCGACCCGGACTCGCCTGAGACTGATCCCCGGTCACCCGGAAAAGGTCCTGATGTTGCTCCGTTCCGACAGTCCGCTCCGGTAGCCTCGCTTCGACTGATCGCGACCAGCGATCTCCACGCCAGCCTGATGCCCTACGACTATTGCGCGAACCGGCCCAATTCCAGCATGGGCCTGGGCGCCGTCTCGCAACAGATCGCCGAGGCGCGGGGCGAGGCGCAGAACAGCCTCTTGTTCGACAACGGCGACTTCCTGCAAGGCAGCCCGATCGCCGACTTCGCCGCCAGTGCCCGCCGCCGCCGCGCGCATCCGGTGATCACCGCTTTCAACACGCTTGGCTACGACGCGGTCACCCTTGGGAACCACGAATTCGACTACGGCCTTCGGTTCTTGACCCGCGCCCTTCAAAGCGCGCGTTTCCCGGTGGTCTCGGCCAACATCGCCAAACGCCTTGGCAAGAGCCCCGCGCGTGACGATACCTTCGTTCCGCCCTTCACGATCCTGCGCCGCCAGATCGTGGACCGGTGCGGCAAGACGCATCCGATCCGGGTGGGCGTGATCGGCTTTGCCCCGCCGCAGATCGAGGAATGGGACCGCGACACCCCCGACGGCGGCATCCTGACCCGCGACATCCTTGCTGCAGCCCGCGCCTGGTTGCCAAGGCTGCGGGCGCGCGGCGCCGACATCATCGTGGCGCTGGCCCATACCGGGATCGGCGCGCTGGACGCGGAACAGCGGACCGAAAACGCCGCCACGGCCTTGGCGGCCCTGCCCGAGATCGACGCCGTTGTCGCAGGGCACAGCCATCAGATCTTTCCCGGACCCGACATTCCCGCCGACGCGGACGTCGATCCGGTTGCCGGCAGGCTGGCCGGAAAGCCGGCCGTGATGCCGGGCCATTCCGCCAGCCATGTCGGGATCATCGACCTGGAACTGGAACGCTGCACCTCTGGCTCGCGCCGGTGGCGCGTCGTTGGCGGGTCCAGCCGCGTCGGCCTGCGCAGCGCGGCGCCCGCACCGGCCACCCCCGCTTTGCATCAGGCGCTGGCACCCGACCATCGCGCCGCACTCGCCTGGTCCCGCAGGCATCTGGGCGAAACCACTGTCCCGCTGCACACCCATTTTGCCGGGGTGACCCCGTCGGCCGCCCTGAACCTGATCGCCGAAGCCAAGGCCGAGCATGTGCGCCTGGCACTTGCCGACACGATCTTGAGCCAGCTTCCGCTTCTGTCCACCGCCACGCCCTACCGCACCGGTGGGCGCGGCGGGCCGCTGAACTATACCGACATTCCCGCTGGCCCTTTGCGCATGCGCAACCTGTCGGACCTCTATCCCTTCCCGAACAGCCTCGTCACGCTGCTGCTGACCGGCGCCGAAGTCGCCACCTGGCTTGAGCGCGCCGCGACGGTCTTCAACCAGATCGAACCGGGCGACAGCCATGCCCCGCTGTTCAATCCCGACGTCCCCGGCTTCATGTTCGAGTCGATCCCCCAGCTCAGCTACGCCATCGACCTCAGCCAGCCCACCCGCTTTGACCTGCAAGGTCGGCTGGTGAATCCGGATGCGCATCGGATCACCGGCCTCAGCCACGACAACCGTCCGCTGCGGGACGAAGACCGGTTCCTCTTGGTGACCAACACGCACCGGGCCGGGCGCGCCCGGCTGCACGACCCCGAGACCGAGTTGAAGGTCGTCCTTACCGACGGGACCAGAATGCAGACGGTCATCGCCTCGCATCTGCAGCGGAGCGGCTCGGTCACCGGGTCGTTCCGGCGCAACTGGCACTTCCTGCCAATGCCCGGGACCAGCGTCACCATCGCCACCGGCGAACGCTCCGCTCCGCATCTTGCCGACATCGCCGCGTTCCGCCCGACCCCGCTGGGTCAGGGCTGCGACGGCTTTGCCCACTACCGGCTGCACCTCTGATCGGGTATGGCACCGCCATCCGCCCCGGAGGCCAAAGCCCGTGACCACGACCTATGAAGCCATTCTCTTCGACCTCGACGGCACGCTGATCGACACCGAAAGCCTTGCGCTGGCCACCGGCATGGCCGCCTTCGCAGCACACGGCCATCCGGTCGATCACGCTTTCATGCATGCCCTTGTCGGCAAGGACGAACCGACCGCCGCGCGGATCATCCGCGGTGCGCTGCCCGGCGTCGACCTTTCCGCGGTGAACCTGCACTGGCGCAGAGGCTTCGATGACGGGGTGAACGCTGGCCTAGACCTGAAGCCCGGCGCGCTCGACCTGTTGCCTGCGCTGGCGGCACCTCTGGCCATCGTGACCTCGACCGGCCGCGAAGGCGCGCACCGCAAGCTTGGCATCGCCGGGATCGCCCGGGCCTTCACTCATGTCGTCACGCTGGATGACGTCCGCGCGCCCAAGCCTGACCCCGAGCCCTACCTCCTCGCCGCCACCCTGTTCGGCGTGGCGCCATCCAGATGCCTGGTGTTCGAGGACAGCGAAACCGGTGCCGAAGCCGCCCACCGCGCCGGCTGCACCGTGGTGCAAGTCCCCGACATCGTCCCTAGCGAGGGCCGCTGGGCGCATCACCTCGCCCCCGACCTTCTGACCGGCGCGCGGATGGCCGGGTTGATCTGACCTCAGCCCGCGGGGGCGAAGGCACCGTCCCGCAGCTTCCGCTCCAGCGCCTTGGTCCACAGGGCGACCCCGCCGATGAAGTCATCGGTCGTGGCCAACGCCAGTTCCGGCAGGTCTTCCTCCAGAAACAGCCGCGACCCGATGTAGCGCTTTTTCGGGTTCGCATCATGCCAGGCAATCGCCCCACCCGGCGCCAGGATCGACCGTGCCAGCTCGGTGTCCTGCCGCACGCCGTCGCGCGAATGATCGCCGTCGATGAACACCAGGTCCATCCGGCCATGGTCGCGGACAAATTCCTTCGGGTCGATCTTGTGGGAATCGCCGATCAGCTGGGTATAGCGATCCCGGTTCCCGGCACTGACCAGCGCCCCCACATCGGCCAGGCTCAGCTCGTCATTGTTGAACTTCCGCCCCGGCTCGTCATTCACGAAGGCGATGGAAATCACCTGAACCTCCGGCAACAACTGCAGGATCATCTCGGACGAGGCCCCGCGATAGGTGCCGATCTCGAACACCCGCTTCGGCTTGCAGTGCAGCACCGCCGCCGCGAGGGAATCGATGTCGATCCGGTGCATCATCCCTTGCGAGATGTCCAACGTCCGCTCCATCACCTGCCGCGCTGCCTCGCGCTTGGCAGGGCTGACCTTCAATAGCGAAAACCAATCGGCGTGGCGTTGCAGCAAGGCGGTGTCTCCCGTCCGGATCAGGACAGGGTCTACCCAGCTTTCCCCGGTCTCACAACAGGATCAGGCCTTGCGGGCATGCAATTCGCACAGGCACGAGATCGGCTCGCCATGGTTGCGCTCGATCTTGGCCTCCGGGGCCAGACGGTCGATCGCGCCGGCAAGGTCGATGTCCAGCTGCGTCAGCCCCTTGGCGGAATGGGTCGTCAGCGTCACGTCGACGACGTTGTAGCGGTTGGTCCAATCCGGGTGGTGGTTCAGCTTCTCGGCAATCAGGGCCGCGCGGGACATGAAGCCCCATGCGTCGCCGAAATTGCCGAACTTCCAGACCTTGCGGATCGCATCCTTGCCCGGAACGGCAGCCCAGCCGGTCTCGGCCAGGGCTGGCAACAGGGTCTTGCGGTCGGCTTCGGGCAAAAGCGGCGTCATGGCTTGGTCTCCGGGATCAGGGCGTTGTCCTTGGCATTGGCAGTCTTCAGCGCGGGTCGATCCTTCAGCCGCGCCCAGTAGGCGGCCAGCGTGTCGTTCCCCGGAATGCTGCCGAACTGCAGCCCCCAGCCGATCTGGCTGCCGACATAGACATCCGCCGCTGTAAAGCGTCCATCGGCAATGAAGTCCTGCGCCGCCAGATGGCCGGTCAGCGCCCGCACGACGTCGTCCAGATCACCATAGCCCGCCCTTCGCTTTGCCTGCTGGTCCTTGGTCAGCCAGCCGAACGAGGTGTTGACCACCGCCTGCTCCAGCGGACCCGCCGCAAAGAACATCCAGCGGAAGAAAGCCGCCTTGTCCTCGGCCATCAGACCCGCTGCGGGAAAGGTCATCGCCAGATAGCTGCAGATCGCCGCGTTCTCGGTTACGACCTTGCCGTCATGCACGATGGCCGGAACCTTGCCCATCGGGTTCACCGCCAGATACTCGGGCGCCTTCATGCTGGTGTAATACTCCAGCACAACCGTCTCGTAGGGCTGGCCGATCTCCTCCAGCATCCAGCGCGCGATACGGCCACGCGACTGGGGGTTGGTGTAGAAGGTGATCATGCGCGCCTCCGTTACCACTTAGCCTACTCCCGCCCCTCGCACTTGCGGAAGGGGCCATAGGCCGTGAGCACCTCGATCTCTTCCCCCACTGCGCGGCGTTCCGCCTGCAGATAGCGGTCCACCGCCGTCCGGAAGCTGCGATCGGCAATCCAGTGCAGCGAGTGCGTCTCTACCGGCAGATAGCCTCGCGCCAGCTTGTGTTCGCCCTGCGCGCCGGCCTCGACCTGCTGCAGACCGTGGGTGATCGCCCAGTCGATCGCCTGATAATAGCACAACTCGAAATGCAGGCAGGGGTGGTCCTCGACACAGCCCCAATAGCGGCCGTACAGCGTGTCCCGACCGATGAAGTTCAACGCCCCCGCCACCGGACCGTCACCGTTGAAGGCCAGCACCAACAGGATGTCGTTTCGCATCGTCTCATGGAACCGGGCAAACGCCTTGCGGGTCAGGTAGGGCGTGCCCCATTTGCGGCTCCCGGTGTCCTGGTAGAACTGCCAGAACGCATCCCAGTGCTGCGGCTCGATCTCGTCCCCGGTCAGTGCCCGGATCGTCAGGCCCCGGCCCTGCGCTGTTTCGCGCTCCTTGCGGATCATCTTGCGCTTGCGGCTGGCAAGATCGGCGAGGAAATCGTCAAAGCTGCCGTAGCCCCGGTTTTCCCAGTGGAACTGCTGGGTCACCCGGTGCAGCGTGCCCTCGACCCCGGCCAAAGCCTCGGCCTCCTCGGGAGTGCAGAAGGTCGCGTGCAACGACGACAGCTTGTTCTGCGCCGTGATCCCGACGGCTGTCTGCCACAACGTCTCGCGGTGGTCCGCCGCCCCCAGGAACCGCCGCCCGGTCGCAGGGGTAAAGGGCACGGCGATCTGCAGCTTCGGGTAGTACCGCCCCCCCGCCCGCTCCAGTGCGTCGGCCCAGCCGTGGTCGAAGATGTATTCGCCCTGGCTGTGCGACTTCACATACAGCGGAGTCGCCGCAACCAGCCTGCCATCCTCCCGCAGCACCAGAGGCCGCGCCTGCCAGCCGCTGCCCGTCCCGGTGGAACCCGAGGTCTCCAGCGCCGACAGGAACCGGTGTGTCATGAACGGGTCGACCGGCCGGCCAACGGCCTGCTCCGGTGCGGCAACGGCGTCCCAGTCCTGAGCGGGGATGTCGGACAGGCTTTCGTGCAGGGTCAGGTCAGCCATTCGCGCCCTCCGGATCGGGGGAAAGGTGGCGGGCGATGCCGGAAGGTCAAGCGGGAAGCGGCGACAGGTAGCCCTCGAAGGTCACATTGTCGGCAACCTGCCGCGCCCGTGCCTCATCGGCAGCAGAGCGGATCGTCCAGCACAGGATCACCGCCCCCTTTGCCTTCAGCTCGGCCACCCGAGGGCGCGCAAGGTCGGAGGCCTGGTGCGAGATGAAGCTTGAGTGCGTCCTGTCATAGTCCGGAATCTCGCGCAGGTAGTCACACACCTCAGCGGGAATCGGTGCGTTCTGGACGGGATCATAGGCTTCGGTCGTCAAGCCGCGCGGAACGTCCGGTGCCAGACGGGCCATATGGGCGATACAATGGGGGTTGAACGCCATGACCGCGACCGGCCCTGCGTAATCGACCAACGCTTCGGCCACGGACTTTTCCAGAACACCGTCGGTATCCTGCATCGTGTTCCAGTTTTCCTTGATCTCGATCAGCAGCGGCACCTTGCCGGCGACCTGTGCCAGGACCTCTTTCAACGTCGGAATCGTGTCGGTGCTGCCGCGCAGAACGGTGCGGCCCAGTGTGGCGGCGCTGTGGTCCCGAAATGCGCCGGTCGCATCGGTCAGGCGGTCCATGTCATCGTCGTGGAACACGACCGCCACGTCATCGGCGCTGCGTTGGACGTCGAGTTCGATGCCGTAGCCTGCGGAAACGGCCGCGGAAAAGGCGCTGAGTGAATTCTCGATGCGCCCCTGCGATGCGTCGTGGAGCCCGCGATGCGCGAGGGGCAGTTGCAGAAACGCGGGCGGAAGGGGGACGCGGCTCATTTCAGCGCGAAGATCGCCTCGATCTCGACGGCCACCCCCAGCGGCAGCGAGGCGGCCGAGACGGCCGAGCGTGCATGGCGGCCTGAATCACCCAGCACCGCGACAAGGAAGTCGGAGGCGCCGTTGATCACCTTCGGCTGGTCGGTGAAATCGGGGGTGGAGTTCACGAAGCCCACCAGCTTTACCGCCCGGTCCACGCGGTTCCAGTCACCACCGGTGGCCTTTTTCAGCTGGGCCAGCAGCGAGATCGCGCAGCGTTTCGCGGCCTCGGCGCCTTGTTCGAAGCTGAGGTCCTCTCCCAGCCGACCCTTGATCAGGCCCTGCTCGTTCTGGCTGATCTGGCCCGAGATATGGACGAGGTTGCCGACCTGCACGAAGGGCACGTAATTCGCTGCCGGGGCGGGGGCGTCGGGGAGGGTGATGCCAAGCTCGGCCAGGCGGGTATCGATGGGGTGCATGGGATCCTCCGGGATGCTTTTCCGGCAGGGTAACGCCACGGGCAGAAGGGGGCAAGGGTGCGGCCGTCCTGCGTGGACACTCTGGCACACCTTTTGATTTCAATGGCTTGTCCGCGGTCGGTAACGATTAGGTAACGCATTGCGACAGACGACGGTCGTCAAGACGAGCGCGTTCCGCGCAAGACTTTCTCTCGCCTCTGGCCGTTCCGGCCAACCGGCTCGGGCCTCGGGGGTGCTTCGCCCCCCGAACCCCCCGAGAGTATTTGGGAAAAGGGCAAGGAGCAGGTTCAGACGCTGCTACGGCAGATCGCCGCGTCTGAAATTCATCATTGCCTCGCGCAGGATTGCGGCCACCTCCCATCGGAACCAAGGGAGGTCAGTTCCTCAAGCCGCGCGAGGTTGCCTTCGACCATGGCTGCCCAAGCGGTTTCGAAGAAGAGAAAGGCGGGGTCTTCGGGCATCTTGCGTTGCCTGTCGCGGGAGGAGGCTGGTCGGAAATGGAACTTTGGCCAACCGGCAGCCGCCCGGCCCCTTAGCAGGTCCGGGCGGCTGAAATCATCAGGCCCAGGGGCGCAACGTCGCGTTCTTCGCCTCGAACGTATCGATGGCCGCGGCCTTTTCCAGCGTCAGGCCGATGTCGTCGAGGCCGTTCATCAGGCAGTGCTTCTTGAACTGGTCGACCTCGAACGCGAAGGTCCTGCCGTCCGAGGCGGTGACGGTCTGGCTTTCCAGATCCACCGTGATCCGGGCGTTCGCGCCTTTGCGGGCGTCGTCCATCAGGTGATCGACGGCCTCTTGCGGCAGGACCACCGGCAGGATGCCGTTCTTGAAGCAGTTGTTGAAGAAGATGTCGGCGAACGAGGTCGAGATCACGCAGCGGATGCCGAAGTCGAGCAGCGCCCAGGGCGCGTGTTCGCGGCTGGAACCGCAACCGAAGTTGTCGCCGGCGACAAGGATCTGCGCAGACCGGTAGGCGGGCTGGTTCAGCACGAAATCCGGGATCTCCTTGCCGTCCTGGGTGAAGCGCATCTCGTCGAACAGGTTCTTGCCCAGGCCCGAGCGCTGGATCGTCTTCAGGAACTGCTTGGGGATGATCATGTCGGTGTCGATGTTCACAAGCGGCATGGGCGCTGCAACGCCGGTGAGGGTGGTGAATTTGTCCATGGTCGTCTGCCTTCGTCTTGGCCCGCGACGGGGCCGGTGTGGGTGGTTCAGGAACGGGTGATGGGCTCGGGGCGGGTCGGGCGGCGGCCAAGGACCCAGTCGTAGATGGTCAGAATCTGCTCGGCCCGGCGGGGCCAGGTGAAAAGCTCGGTCACGCGCTTGCGGGCGGCCTGCCCCATGCGGGCGGTCTGCGCCGGGTCTGATGCAAGCGTTTCCATTGCCTCCCGCAGCGCCAGCGTGGTCGCTTCCCGGGTGGTGAGCGGGACCTTGATGCCCACCTCGGGCGTGACAAGGTCGGCCGGGCCGCCATAGTCGACGACCAGGGGTGCGAGGCCCAACGCCATGCCTTCCAGCACCGCACCGCCGCCAAATTCGCGGATCGAGGGCAAGGCAAGGACATGGCAACGGGCGGCGACGTCCTGCACCGCTTCATGCTTCAGCCAGCCGTGGAAATGCACGCCCGCCAGCCCCTTGGCCTGTTCCTTCAAGCCGGGCGTCAGGGGGCCGTCGCCGACAAGGTGCAGCTCCATCCGGCCCGCCGCGACCAGAGGACGTGCAGCCTCGATCAGCATGCCAAGGCCCTTCAAGGGCACGAAGCGACCGATGAAGCAGGCTTTCAGGATGCCGGGCTCGGGCGTGGCCTCACGGAAGAAGCGGGTCGGGTCGATAGCGTTTTCCGGCAGGTAGATACTGCGATCAGCCAGAGACTCGGGGATTTCCCGACGGGTGAATATCGATGCGTAGAGGATGGCATTGCAGGCCCGCAGCATCCTGGCACGGCCCGGGAAGATCTTGAGCAGGCTGCGGAAGCGCGACAGCCATTCGCCTTCCTGCTTCTGCTCGGCTTCGAACCCCTTGGGCCAGGGGACGCCGCCGTTCAGGGGGCCCAGGATGAAGGGCACGCCCGCCTTGCGGCACTTCGCGGCCAGTGAGCCGGTAGCAGCGGGCGACAAGGGTGTGATGCGGTGGACAAGATCGTAGTCGCCGCGCTTTAGCGCCGGGCCGAACTGCTGCCAGACTTTCCGCTCGAACCAGGGGTAGGTCAGGCTGCTGACGGCCTGCACGATGGTCCAGCCCCGGCTTTCGCCCATCCGCAGGACCTGGGACAGCTTCCAGGCGGGGGCGGCGATGGCCTCGGTGTCGATGGCGGTAAAGTCGGTGCCCTCGACCCAGCCCTTGCGCAGGATGGCGTCGCGGTTGCGGATTTGCGTGACAAGGTGGACATCGGCCACGCCGCGCAGGGCCTCGGTCAGGGACCAGCCGATCAGGGGGACCGAGACCCATTCCGGGTTCGCGGCCTCGGCAATGACCAGAACGCGGGGCCGGTGCGCGGCCCCGCTGGTAGCGGCATCCGGGGACGCCGCCTGTTGCATCAGACGGTCTCGCCCATGATTTCGCGGACGTCCGTGAGGTGGCCGGTGATCGCCGCCGCCGCCGCCATCGCAGGCGACATCAGATGCGTGCGGCCGCCGCGGCCCTGACGGCCTTCGAAGTTGCGGTTCGACGTGGCCGCGCAGCGTTCGCCCGGCTGAAGCTGGTCAGGGTTCATCGCCAGGCACATGGAGCAACCGGCAAGCCGCCATTCGAAACCGGCGTCGAGGAAGATCTGGGCCAGACCCTCTTCCTCGGCCTGCGCCCTCACCAGACCCGAGCCGGGGACGACCATCGCGCGCTTCACGGCGATCTTCTTGCCCTTCAGGATGGCTGCGGCGGCCCGCAGATCCTCGATCCGGCCGTTGGTGCAAGAGCCGATGAAGACCGTGTCGATGGCGATATCGGTCAGCTTCTGGCCGGGCTGCAGGCCCATGTAGTCAAGCGACCGTTGTGCCGCGTCGACCTTGCCGCCGGTGAAGCTTTCGGGCGCGGGAACAACGCCAGTGATCGGCAGCACGTCCTCGGGCGAGGTGCCCCAGGTCACGACGGGGGCGATGTCTTCGCCACGGATCGTCACGACCTTGTCGAAATGCGCGCCTTCATCGGTGTAGAGCGTCTTCCAGTAGGCCAGCGCGGCCTCCCACTTGGCCCCTTTCGGGGCGTGGGGGCGGCCCATGCAATAGGCGAAGGTCTTCTCGTCCGGGGCAATCAGGCCCGCGCGCGCGCCGCCTTCGATGGCCATGTTGCAGACGGTCATCCGGCCTTCCATGGAAAGCTCGCGGATCGCCTGGCCGCAGTATTCGATGACATAGCCGGTGCCGCCGGCGGTGCCGGTTTCGCCGATGACCGACAGGGTGATGTCCTTGGCGGTGACACCAGGGCGCAAGCTGCCGGTGATCTCGACCTTCATGTTCTTGCCCTTGCGCTGGATCAGCGTCTGGGTGGCAAGGACATGTTCCACCTCGGACGTGCCGATCCCGTGGGCCAGCGCCCCGAATGCGCCGTGCGTCGCAGTGTGCGAGTCACCGCAAACCACCGTCATGCCCGGCAGGGTCCAGCCTTGCTCGGGGCCGACGATGTGGACGATGCCTTGCCGGACGTCGGAGACCGGGTAGTAGTTGATCCCGAAATCCTTGGCGTTCTTGTCCAGCGCCGCCACCTGGATGCGGCTGTCTTCCGTCATCGTCGCGGCATTGGCACGGTCCAGCGTGGTGGGGACATTGTGGTCCGGCACGGCGATGGTCTTTTCCGGCGCGCGCACCTTGCGTCCCGTCATCCGCAGGCCTTCGAACGCCTGGGGGCTGGTCACTTCGTGGACGAGGTGCCGGTCGATGTAGAGGAGGCAGGTGCCGTCCTCGGCCTGATGGACGACGTGGTCGTCCCAGATCTTGTCATAAAGCGTACGAGGAGCCATGGCTCTCACCTGTTCTTTGGAAGGACTTGGATAGGGGTCGTCGGGCCTGCGCAGGCGTCGCGTCGGGCGTCAGGCGCGGGCAAGCACATTGCGGGTCATGCCGAAGAAACGGGCCGGAAGCCGCGCGTGATCGGTGATGTTGAAGTAGATGAACCCGGACATTGGGGCGATATACGCGTGAAATGCCGGTCAAGCAAGCTAGGTCCCCCGGGAAAGCAGGGGTTTCAAGATGCTGAAACGGATCATTCTGGCGCTGGGGGTGGCGATGGCGGGCAATGCGGGGGCCGAGGCGACCCACAAGGGCTATGAGATGCCGCCCTACAGGGTGGACTGGCAGGACAGCGCGCGAGAGATTCGCAGCTATGGCTCGCACCTTCTGGCCGAGGTGAAGGTAAGTGGCAGCCGGTCCGGGGCGATCCAGAAAGGGTTCCGGGTGCTGGCGGGCTATATCTTCGGCGGCAATGCCACGGGCGAAAAGATCGCGATGACCGTTCCCGTGGCGCAGACACCCGAGGCGGGGGGAGAGACCTGGGTCGTCAGCTTCATGATGCCCGCCCGCTATTCGACCGAGACGCTCCCCGCCCCGCGCACCGACGCGATCCGCTTCGTGACCGCCGAACCGTCTCGGCAACTGGTCGAACGGTTCTCGGGCCTTCCCGGAACCGATAACCTCGCCGACCGGGCCGATGCGCTGCGAGCTTGGGCCAAGGCGCAAGGCTACGAAATCCTCGCCGGGCCGCACTACTACTTCTATGACGCGCCAATGACCCTGCCGTGGAAGCGGCGGAACGAGGTGGCCTTCACCATCCGCTGACCGGGGCGTTCAGCATGCGGGCGATGAAAGGTTCGGGGCTGTCCACTTCGGTCAGCTGTCCGCCATCCCTGCCACCTGTCTCGATCCACCAGAACCGCGTTCCGACCGTCCGGATCAGGCTGCGGTCGTGTGACACCAGCAGCGTGGCCGCGGACTTCGTCGTCAGTTCATCCTCCAGCGCCTCCTGGCCTTCGATGTCCAGATGGTTGGTCGGTTCGTCCAGCAGGAAGAAGTTCGGCCGGGTCAGCCGCAGCACCAGAAGCTGCAGCCGCGCCTTCTGCCCGCCCGACAGCGCGCCGATCTTCGCGGTTTGCAGGGGAATGGTGATACCTGCACCCGCCAGCACGGTGCGGGCAGGCTGGTCGCCCAGATCGAAGCGGCTGGTGATCAGGCCATGCGGCGTGGCGCTGAGGTCAAGGCTGGTCAACGCTTGATCCGCGATCCCGGCCACCACGGTGGGGGCCGCGCGCACTGGGCCATCGCGCCCCTGCAGCGCGTCCTCCACCAGCGCCACGAACCGCGACTTTCCCACACCATTCGCCCCCAGCAGCACGACGCGATCCCCGGGACCGATCCAAAGCTGCGGGCATCGAAACAGGGCCCGCCAGTCCGGCGTCGTGACGGTGCATGGCGCGATCGAGATCAGCGCGCGGGCACGGGCTTCGCTGGTATCCAGCCGGATGTCCCCCGCGCTGCGCGGCTTGAAGGCGGGGGTGGCGGCGGCCTCGATCTTGGCGGCGCGGTCTGTCAACTGCTTGGTCTTGGTGATCAGCAGGTCGGACCCCGAGTTGATGCCGATGTTCTTCAGCTTGGCCGCCTGTCGGCGCAACTGCCGGGCCGCGCGCAGGTCAAGACCGTGTTGGCGGTCTGCCGCCGCATCGGCCTCGTCCACGGCGGCAATCGCGCGGCTGTAGGGCAGCGCAAAGCACTGCGACTGGCGGTCCCGCAGGAACAGGGTGCGGGTACAGATGTCATCCAGAAACGCCCGGTCATGTGAGACCACCATCAGTGCAACCGCACGCGGCAGGGCGGCGATCCAGCGCTGCAACAGGCCGATCCGCGACAGGTCCAGGTGGTTTGTCGGCTCGTCCATGAGAAGCAGGTCCGGTTCGGTGACCCACACCCGGGCCAGCATCGCAAGGCGTTGCCATCCGCCCGACAGGTCCGCCATGCGCCGGTCGCGCAGGTCCTGCGGGATCTCCAGGTCGTCAAGCGCGATGTCCGCGCGCCAATCCTCGCCCTCGGCCCCGGCATCGCGGACGGCATCGCGGACGGTCAGGGGGGCGATCTCGGGCGGCATGTCCTGCGGCAGAGTGGCGGTGACCAGCCCGCGCCTGCGGGTGATCTCGCCCGACGTCAGGTCGACCCGGCCCGCGACGGCTTGCAGCAGGGTGGACTTGCCCCGCCCGTTCGGGGCGACGATGCCCAGCCGGTCGCCGGGGTGCAGGGTCAGGTCAAGCTGGGAAAACAGCGGTGCGCCAAGCGTGATGCCAGCGGCTTTGAGGGTGAGAAGGGACATGAAACTCTCCGGTCCGGACAGGGCAGACAGGCTGCCGTTCGGGCAGATCGGAGAGGTGGTATGGCCCCGATCAGCCCCGCACGTTCAGATGCGGGGCAAGGACAGGTCCGGTCGTATGGTGGTGATTGGCGCGAAAGGTCACGCGGAGGCTCCATGTTCGGTCGGCCAAGTCTGCGGGCAACCTGGCCAGAGGTCAAGCGCGGGTCGTACCGTCAGGCGTTACGCCCCTTTCGTCCGCCCGGCCGGGGTGATAGCCAACCGGGACATGACTGCGACCTCCACCGATCCCGCGCCTGCCGATCCCGTCCCCACGACTGGGAAGGTGACGCACAAGGCGACCCAGAACACCAAACTTGGCATCTGGCTGATGATCGCCACGACGCTGGTCTTTGCCGCGCAAGACGGCATCTCGCGGCATCTGGGGTCGAACTACCCTTTGACCATGGTGGTGATGGTCCGATTCTGGTTCTTCGCGCTGTTCGTGATGGTCCTTGCCGCGCGTGCGCCGGGCGGCATCCGCGCCGCGACCCGCTCGCACTATCCGCTGGTGCAGGGGCTGCGCGGGCTGATCCTCGTGGCCGAAATCGGGGTGATGCTTCTGGCCTTCGTCAAGCTTGGTCTGATCGAGGCGCATGCGGTCTTTGCCTGCTATCCGCTGCTGGTCGCGGCCCTGTCCGGCCCGATCCTGGGCGAAAAGGTCGGCTGGCGGCGCTGGACGGCCATTCTGGTCGGGGCCTTGGGCGTCGTCATCATCCTGCAACCGGGGTTCGGCGTCTTCTCGCCCTGGGCGCTGGTCGCGCTGCTCGCATCAGCGATGTTTGCGGTCTACGGCCTTCTGACCCGCTATGTCGCGCGGAAGGACAGCGCCTCGGTCAGTTTCTTCTGGACTGGCATCGTGGCCGCCGTCGCGGTGACGCCGTTTGGGCTGATGCAGTGGACCTGGATGACCCCGGGCGACTGGGGCTGGATGGCGGTCCTTTGCTGCACGGCCGTGCTGGGTCACTGGCTTCTGATCAAGGCTTTTGCCGTGGCCGAAGCCTCGGCGATCCAGCCCTTTGCCTATCTGCAACTGGTCTGGGCCTCGGGCATCGGCCTTGTCATCTTCGGCGAGACGCTGCGCGTCAACGTCGCCATCGGTGCGGGAATCGTGGTCGCGGCGGGGATCTTCACGCTGTGGCGGCAGCGGGTGCGTGAGAAGGCAACGCTGCGCGAGGCGTGACGGTTGCCGTGCCGGTGCGGCGCGCGTAAAAGCCTTCGCAGACAGAAGGAGACTGCCGATGCCCGCCCCGAAACCCGTCGTCCTGTGCATCCTTGACGGCTGGGGCATCGGTCCGAACCCGGAAACCTCGGCCCCCGCACAGGCGCATGTGCCGACCTTCAACCACCTCTGGGCCACCTGCCCGCATGCCACGCTGACGACCTTCGGGCCGGATGTCGGCCTGCCCACGGGGCAGATGGGCAACTCGGAGGTCGGGCATACCAACATCGGCGCGGGCCGCGTGGTGGCGATGGACCTTGGGGCGATTGATCTGGCGGTCGAGGACGGCAGCTTTGCCAAGAACCCGGCGATCCTGGACTTTGCGGCGAGGGTGAAGGCCAAGGGCGGGGTGGCACACCTGATCGGTGTCATCTCGGACGGCGGGGTGCACGGGCACGTCAACCACGTGCTGGCGGCCTGCCGGGCGATTGTCGCCCTGGGCGTGCCGGTGGCGCTGCATGCGGTGACCGACGGGCGCGACGTGGCACCCTCTTCGGCGCAGGGCTACATGGAGGCGCTGGTCAAGCGGCTGCCGTATGGCGCCAGCATTGCCACGGTGACGGGCCGCTACTGGGCGATGGACCGCGACAATCGGTGGGAACGGGTGTCGCGGGCGTTTGAGGTGATGGTTAATGCCAAGGGCGAACACGCCCCCGACCCGCTGACGGCCATTTCCAACAGCTACGCCAAGGGCGAGACCGACGAATTCCTCGCCCCCACCGTGATCGACGGCTACCACGGGGCACGGGACGGCGACGGTATCTTCTGCCTGAACTTCCGCGCCGACCGCGCGCGTGAGATCCTGGCCTCCCTTGGCGACCCGACCTTTTCTGCCTTCGACACTGGCACCCGGCCGCAGTGGTCCGGCATGCTGGGGATGGTCGAATACTCCGACCTCCACAACGCCTACATGGGCACCGCCTTCCCCAAGCGCGTGCTGGTCAACACCATCGGCGAATGGGTCGCCTCCCACGGCCTGACCCAGTTCCGCCTGGCCGAGACCGAGAAATACCCGCATGTCACCTTCTTCCTGAACGGCGGCCGCGAGGCACCCTATCCCGGCGAAGACCGCGCCATGCCGCCCTCGCCCAAGGTCGCGACCTATGACCTGCAGCCGGAAATGAGCGCGGATCAGGTGTCGGACCATTTCGTGGCGGCCATCGAAAAAGGCTACGACCTGATTGTCGTGAACTACGCCAACCCCGACATGGTCGGCCATACCGGAAGCCTGCCCGCCGCGATCAAGGCCTGCGAGGCGGTGGACCGTGGCCTGACCCGCGCTGTGGCAGCCCTGCAAGCCCGGGGCGGGGCGATGATCGTTACCGCCGACCACGGCAACTGCGAGGTGATGGTCGACCCGGTGACCGGCGGGCCGCACACCGCCCACACCACGAACCCGGTTCCGGTAATCCTGGTCGGCGGCCCCCCCGGCGCCACCCTGCGCACCGGAAGGCTGGCCGACCTTGCCCCGACGCTTCTGCAACTGATGGGCCTGCCGCAGCCGCCGCAGATGACCGGCCAGACCCTCATCGCATGATCCGCGCCGCCGCCTTCCTGCTGCTTCTCGCTTTGCCCCTCCGGGCCGAGACCGTGGCCGAACAGGCGGCGAAGGCCTCCACCGAGCTGCAACAGGCTGTGGCTGCCCTTGAAACCGCGACCGAGGCGCGCGACCGCGTCTCAGCCCTGTCGCTGACGATCCGCGCCTACGAGGCGGGGCTGGGTGCGCTCCGCAGTGCTTTGCGTGAGGCCGCCCTGCGCGAAGCCACCCTGACCCGCGCCTTCGAGGCCAAGCGCGACGGGATCGGCCGGCTGCTGGGCGTGCTGGCGACGATGGAGCAGAATCCCGGGCCGCTTCTGTTGCTTCACCCCGACGGGGCGCTTGGCACGGCGCGGTCGGGGATGATCCTGGCGGATGTGACCCCCGCCCTGCAGGCCGAGGCGCAGGTCCTTAAGGCCGAACTGCAGGAACTCTCTGACCTGCGCGCCTTGCAGCTGTCGGCGGGCGAGGTGCTGGAACGCGGGCTGGCCACGGCGCAGTCGGCGCGGACCGCCCTGTCGCAGGCGATATCCGATCGGACCGACCTGCCGCGCCGGTTCACCGAGGACCCGGAGGTGCTGAAGGGCCTTCTGGAAAGCGCCGACACGCTGGACGCCTTTGCCGCGGGCCTGTCGCCCGACAGCGAAGCGGGCACCACTTTTGTCGCCGAAAAGGGGCGCCTGCCGCTGCCGGTCCTGGGCACTGTCCTGCGCCGCCCGGACGAGGCCGACGCCTCGGGCGTCCGCCGTCCGGGCGTCGCGCTCGCCACCCAGGCCCGCGCCTTGGTCACGGCACCCTGGCCCGCCACGATCCGCTTTCGCGGGCCGCTTCTCGACTACGGAAATGTGATGATCCTTGAGCCCGGCGACGGCTATCTTCTGGTGCTCTCGGGGATGGAAACCCTGTATGGCGAGGTGGGAGAGGTTGTGGCCGCAGAGGCGCCCCTTGGCCTGATGGGAGGATCGGCGGCTGCCTCGGCGGAATTCGTGACGCTGGCCCCAGATGGCTCTGGCGGGCGTGATACGGAAACGCTTTATATGGAACTCAGACAGGGTGCTGCGCCCGTGGACCCGATGCCGTGGTTCGCCGGCCTCGCCCGCACAGGAGACTGACGAGCATGAAGAAGCATGTGATGGCCGCCCTTGCCGGAACCGTGGCCGGGGTCGTGGCAACCACCCAGATCGCCGGTCCCCTTGTCGCGCAAGAGGCTGTGCCGCAAAGCTCGGTCTACGAACAGCTGGACCTGTTCGGCGACATCTTCGAACGCGTCCGCAGCCAGTATGTCGAGGAAGTCCCGACCGAAGATCTGGTGACCGCCGCGATCAACGGGATGCTCACCTCGCTTGACCCGCATTCCAGCTACCTGTCGGCCAAGGACTTCGAGGACATGCAGGTCCAGACCCGTGGCGAATTCGGCGGGCTGGGGATCGAGGTGACCCAGGAAGAGGGCTTCATCAAGGTCATCGCGCCGATGGACGACACCCCGGCCGACAAGGCGGGGATCCTCGCCGGCGACTACATCACCCATGTCGACGGCGAGGCCGTCTCGGGCCTGCTGCTGGACGAGGCTGTCGAAAAGATGCGCGGCCCGATCGGGTCGGAGATCATCATCACCGTCGTCCGTCAGGGCACGCCCGAACCCTTCGATGTCTCGATCATCCGCGATACGATCAAGCTGACCGCGGTCAAGGGCCGGGTTGTCGGCAAGACCGTGGTCCTGCGGATCACCACGTTCAACGACCAGACCACCAGCGGCCTGAACACCGAACTGAAGAAGGGGATCGAGGAACTGGGCGGTGCCGAGAACCTTGACGGCGTCGTCATCGACCTCCGCAACAACCCCGGCGGCCTGTTGAACGAGGCGATCACCGTGTCGGACGCGTTCCTCGACAAGGGCGAGATCGTGTCGACCCGCGGCCGCGCGCAGGGCAGTGGCGAACGCTACAATGCCGAACCGGGCGACCTGATCGGCGGCAAGCCGATCGTGCTTCTGATCAACGGCGGTTCAGCCTCAGCGTCGGAAATCGTTGCAGGTGCCCTGCAGGATCACCGCCGCGCCATCGTCGTCGGCACCAAGAGCTTCGGCAAGGGGTCCGTCCAGACCCTGATCCCGCTGCGCGGCGACGGTGCCATGCGCCTGACCACCGCGCGCTATTACACGCCCTCGGGCCGCTCGATCCAGGCGCTTGGCATCTCGCCCGACATCGTGGTGCAGCAACCGATCCCCGATCCGGTCGACCCGAACGCCCCGGCGGAGGAAGAAAAAAGCGCGGCACTGCGCGAACGCTCCGAGGCTGACCTGCGCGGCGCGATCACCAATGACTCGATGACCGATGAGGAAAAGCGGCTCTATCAGGAAGAACTGGCCCGGGCCGAGGAATCCGCCAAGCTGCGGGACGAGGATTACCAGCTGGCCTATGCCGTCGACATCCTCAAAGGCCTCACCGCCATCGCCCCGGAAGCCGAGCAGTAAGTGACTGACGCCGAGCCCCTGCCCTATCGGCCCTGCGTGGGTGTCGTGCTGATCGACGCCCGCGGCATGGTCTTTGCCGGGCAGCGGATCGACAACCCTTCGCCCGCCTGGCAGATGCCGCAAGGCGGGATCGACGGGGACGAAAAGCCGCGCGAGGCCGCCTACCGCGAACTGTGGGAGGAAACCGGCGTCACCCGCGACAAGGTGGAGTTTGTCGGCAAGACCCACGGCTGGGTCACCTACGACCTCCCGCCCGAGCTTTTGGGCAAGGTCTGGGGCGGCAAGTACCGGGGGCAGCGGCAGAAGTGGTTCCTGTTCCGCTTCAAGGGGCAGGACAGCGACATCCGGATCGCCAGCGAGCATCCGGAGTTTTCGACCTGGCGCTGGATCCTCGCCGACGAGATGGTGGAAAGCATCGTCCCCTTCAAGCGCGCGGTTTACGAGGAAGTCATCCGCAGCTTCCGCGCCTATCTGGCGTAAGGCCCGCAGCAGGCCCAAAAATTTTCGCCGAAAATTTCTGCGCGGGCGCCCGCGGATCTACAGCGTTCGCCCGCAACTTGCCGCATCGGGAAACCCGTCTCGCTGGGGCGGAAACCCCGTAACTTTCGCCTTATCTGCGCAAAATTCCCTGCATTCGCTTGATGTCGCCCCCCCGCTCGGGCTACGGACCCGCGCAAATGGCGGTTCTTGTCGCCGCGCTGAAAGGTCATTTGCATGTCACTTGCGAACCACGCCCCGATCCCGGAACTTTATGTCTCCTATGACTCGGCCCAGAAACTGAAGGCCGAGGCGGGGAACCTGCCGTCCTGGGACCTGACCCCGCGTCAGATCTGCGACCTGGAGCTTCTGATGAACGGCGGCTTCCACCCGCTGAAGGGCTTCATGGGGCAGGCGGATTACGACGGTGTGGTCGCCAACATGCGCACCGCCGACGGCGCGCTGTTCCCGATCCCGATCACGCTGGACGTGTCCGAAGCCTTCGCCGAAAAGGTCGAACCCGGCCAGGACATCGCTTTGCGCGACCAGGAAGGCGTGATCCTTGCCATCCTGTCGATCTCCGACAAGTGGGTCCCGAACAAGGCTGTCGAGGCCGAGAAGGTCTTCGGCGCTGACGACCTTGCGCATCCCGCCGTCAACTACCTGCACAACCAGGCCGGCAAGGTCTACTTGGGCGGCCCGGTCATCGGCATCCAGCAGCCGGTCCACTATGACTTCAAGGCCCGCCGCGACACCCCGAACGAACTCCGCGCGCTCTTCCGCAAGCTTGGCTGGCGCAAGATCGTCGCCTTCCAGACCCGCAACCCCCTCCACCGCGCGCACCAGGAACTGACCTTCCGCGCCGCGCGTGAGGCTGAGGCGAACCTGTTGATCCACCCCGTCGTCGGCATGACCAAGCCCGGCGACGTCGACCACTTCACCCGCGTCCGCTGCTATGAGGCGGTCCTGGACAAGTACCCGGCGCAAACCACGGCGCTGTCGCTTCTGAACCTCGCCATGCGCATGGCTGGCCCGCGTGAGGCGGTCTGGCACGGCATCATCCGCAAGAACCACGGCTGCACCCACATGATCGTCGGGCGCGACCACGCGGGGCCGGGCAAGAACAGCGCAGGCAAGGATTTCTACGACCCCTACGCCGCGCAGGAACTTTTCGCCCAGCACGCCACCGAGATCGGCATCCAGATGGTCGACTTCAAGCACATGGTCTACGTGCAGGAAAAGGCGCAGTACTACCCCGCGAACGAGATCCCCGAAGGCACCACCGTCCTTGATATCTCAGGCACCGAACTGCGCCGCCGGTTGCGCGAAGGCCTTGATATCCCCGAGTGGTTCTCTTTCCCCGAGGTGGTGAACGAACTGCGCAAGACCAGCCCAGCGCGCTCAAAGCAGGGCTTCACCGTCTTCTTCACCGGCCTTTCCGGCAGCGGCAAGTCCACTATCGCCAACGCCCTGATGGTCAAGCTGATGGAGATGGGCGGCCGCCCCGTCACCCTCCTCGACGGCGACGTGGTCCGCAAACACCTGTCCTCGGAGCTTGGCTTCTCCAAGGAACACCGCGACATCAACATCAAGCGCATCGGCTATGTAGCCAGCGAGATCACCAAGAACGGCGGCATCGCGATCTGCGCCCCGATCGCCCCCTACACCGCCACCCGCCGGGCCGTGCGCGAGATGATCGAAGCCTATGGCGCCTTTGTCGAAACCCACGTGGCCACCAGCATCGAAGAATGCGAACGCCGCGACCGCAAGGGTCTTTACAAGCTGGCGCGGGAGGGCAAGATCAAGGAATTCACCGGGATTTCCGACCCTTACGAGGCCCCGACCCAGGCCGAACTGGTGGTAGACACCGAAAACGTCGATGTCGACCATTGCGCCCACCAGGTGCTGCTCAAGCTGGAGCAGATGGGCCTGATCCGCGCCTGATCCCTGTCACGACAGAAAAGGGCCGCACCTTCGGGCGCGGCCTTTTGCGTTCATTCCGCCTTCATCATCCGGCGCAGCAGCCCGTCCTTCAGGACATATTGGTGATACAGCGCCAGCAGCGCGTGGCCGAGGACAACCACCATCAGCACATTGGCCGCCAGCCCGTGGATTTCGCCCACGTCGAGGCCAAGGAAGAAGGTGCTGATCCCGCCCAGGGGCACTGCGATCATCAGAAGATAGATCAGCCGGTGGCCCCAGTCTGCCGCCAGAACCTGCAGGCTGCCCGGCGCTCCGGGTGCCGCGGGCGCACCGCGACGCAGGCGCACCACCAGCCGCACCACCACCAGGGCCAGAATGGCGATGCCAATGGCAACATGCGGCACGAAGCCCAGCACTCCACCCTCCTCGACGGTTTCCATGGCTTCCTCGGCGCCCTCGCCGGTGAACCAGGAGGCGACGATGAGGATCGCGATCAGCCAGTGCAGGCCAATCTGGAGGCCCGAATATCCGGTCGTGGTTTTCAAGACGATCTCCCTTTCCGATCGAACAGCTTGCGCCGCAGCGTAGCGGTTCCATCGTGAAAGGCCAGTTCTACCACCCAAGCGCCAGCGCGCAGGCGCTGGCACAGCGGTAAATCAGTGCACGCTTACCGGCGTGAAGTCGTGCTCGCGCGCCAGGTGGAACGCAAGCTTGCGGTCCGCGACCAGCGCCAGCTGGCGTCCGTCCGCGCCGTGGACCGACCAGATCACGTCCAGCCCGTCCATCTGCTCGCGCACCTCGTCCGGCAGGTCCGTCACCGCGACCTCACGGACATAGACGATGCGGTCGGCCCCTTGCGGCAGCCCGTTGAATGGAGTGTTCATTTCTTGAGCCCTTCCTTCAAGCCCGCCCCATTGGACGCGGCATCCTTTCGACCGATCCGGATCGTCTGCACCACGGTTTCCGGCACATGGCGGCGCAGGTCGACGTGCAACAGGCCATTTTCCATCGTGGCCCCTGCAACCTCAACGCCGTCCGCCAGCACAAAGCTCCGCTGGAAAGCGCGGCTGGCGATGCCTCGATGCAGAAACACCCGTTCGCCCAGGTCATCGGCCTGACGGCCCCGAACGACAAGCTGCCGGTCCTCGACGGTGATCGACAGGTCCTCCTCGCGGAAACCGGCGACCGCCAGCGTGATCCGGTAGGCGTTTTCCGCCACCGCTTCGATGTTGAACGGAGGATACCCCTCGGCCCCCGATTTCGCGGTGCGTTCGACCAGCCGTTCCAGCTGCTCGAACCCCAGAAGATACGGGTGGGCCCCAAAGCTCAGTTTCGTCATCGGACAGTCCTTGGCATAAGCGACGGTTCGGTCTTTGCGGCCCCACAATCAGGCACCGCACCAGACCAATATGGGGCGGGCAGGACAGCCCCGCAAGGCCCCGGCAGCTTGGGAAAGCGGGCGCTTTACGCGCGTTTTTCGGCAGAAACCTTCCCGCAAGGCCATAGCTTTCCTATATCCTCGGCCAAAGGCAGGAACCGATTCGCCGAAGCAAGCAAACACCGCACATGAACGCGCCCACCGAACTCAGCCACGACGAAATGCTTGGCATCCGTCTTGAAGTCCTGCGTCGCGAACACCGCGACCTGGATCAGGCCATCCACGCGCTGGAAGAAACCGGCCGCCCCGACGTCTTGACCCTTCGCCGGTTGAAGAAGCAGAAGCTGTTTCTCAAGGACCAGATCGTGAAGATCGAGGATATGCTGATCCCCGATATCATCGCCTGACGCTTGCCCCTGCGCACCAGCCAAGGTAATCGCGCCCCATCAGCCATGGAGGCGCGCATGTCCATCCAAGTCGGGATCATCATGGGGTCGCAAAGCGACTGGCCCACCATGAAGGCCGCCGCCGAGATTCTGGATGAGCTTGGCGTGGCTTACGAGACGAAGATCGTCAGCGCCCACCGCACCCCGGACCGCCTGTGGGACTACGGCAAGACCGCTGTGTCGCGGGGCCTCAAGGTCATCATCGCCGGGGCCGGGGGTGCCGCTCACCTTCCCGGCATGATGGCGTCGAAGACCCGGGTGCCGGTGATTGGCGTGCCGGTACAGACCAAGGCGCTATCCGGCGTCGACTCGCTCTATTCCATCCTGCAGATGCCGAAAGGCTACCCCGTCGCCACGATGGCCATCGGTGGGGCTGCCAATGCGGGGCTCATGGCCGCGGCGATCCTGTCGGTGTCTGACGACAGTTTGGCGAAACGCCTCGACGCCTGGCGCGACGCCCTCTCCGCCTCGATCCCCGAGGAGCCGAAGGATGACTGACCTCCCGCAAGGGTCGACCATCGGCATCCTCGGCGGCGGGCAGCTTGGCCGGATGCTGTCCGTCGCGGCCAGCCGTCTGGGCTATCGCTGCCACATCTTTGAACCTGGCGCCTCGCCTGCGGGCGACGTGGCCTACAAGGTCACGACCGCCCCCTATGAGGACGAAGCCGCCCTCCGCGCCTTTGCCGCGTCAGTCGATGTCATCACCTATGAATTCGAGAACGTCCCGACCTCGGCGCTTGACCTTCTGGAAAGCCTGAAGCCGATCCGCCCGAACCGCCGCGCGCTGGCGATCAGCCAGGACCGGATCAGCGAGAAGACGTTCCTCAACGACCTCGGCCTGCAGACCGCCCCCTGGGCCGCCGTGAACTCTGAAGCCGACCTCCGCGCCGCTGCCCACACCCTTGGCCTGCCCGCGATCCTCAAGACCACCCGGCTTGGCTACGACGGCAAAGGCCAGGTCAAGCTGACCGCCGCCGCAGACATTCCCGCCGCCTGGGCCGCGATGAACAACGCGCCCTGCGTGCTGGAGGGCTTCGTCGCCTTCGACCGCGAGGTTTCTGTCATCGCCGCCCGCTCCCTCGACGGCCAGGTCGCCTGCTTTGACCCCGGTGAGAATATCCACCGCGAGGGCATCCTGCGCACCACCACCGTCCCCGCCAAACTCTCCCCCAGCCAACGCTCCGACGCGATCCTCCTCGCCGCCCGCATCCTGAACGCCCTCGACTATGTCGGCGTCATGGGGGTGGAGCTGTTCGTTACCGGCAAAGGCCTCCTCGTCAACGAGATCGCCCCCCGCGTCCACAACTCGGGTCACTGGACACAACAAGGCTGCACGGTGGACCAGTTCGAACAGCACATCCGCGCCGTTGCGGGCCTGCCCCTGGGCGATGGCAACCGCTATGCCGATGTGGTGATGGAGAACCTGATCGGCGACGATGTGCTGCGCGTGCCCGACCTTCTGAAAGCCCGCGACACCGCCGTCCATCTTTACGGCAAGGGCAGCCCCCGTCCGGGCCGCAAGATGGGCCACGTCAACCGGATCACGCGCGGCTGACCCAGATCAGGGCACCCTTTGCCGACATCTGCGTTACCCTCGGGCCAACATCTGCCTGAGGGGCCTCACATGTCCGACCACACCTCGATCTACGCCCACACCGCCCGCTGGATCGCCCAGCTGTCCGGCAGGCCACTCACCTTCCTTCTGGCGGTCGGCCTGATCGTCGTCTGGCTTCTGACCGGCCCGATCTTCGGCTATTCCGACACCTGGCAGCTGGTGATCAACACCGGCACCACGATCATCACCTTCCTGATGGTCTTCCTGATCCAGAACACCCAGAACCGCGACACCGTGGCGATGCAGCTGAAACTGGACGAGCTGATCCGCGCCACCCGCGGCGCGCATCTTTCCCTGCTCGACCTGGAGGAACTGGAGGAGAAGGAACTTGCCGCCATTGTCCGCCAGTATGAGGCGCTCGCCGCCTACGGGCGTGCACAGCTGGACAAGGGCATGACCGACACCGGCACGCCCGAGGTCGTCAGCCAGACTGAACCGCCTGAAAAGTCTCTTTCACGACCGAAGTCAGCGTCACCGAAGGGTCGAACTTCCCCTCGCGCAGAAAGCTGATCACCTGGCGGATAACCACCGGGTTGACCATCATGAAAGTGTGGGTCACCGGCAGCACCAGATGCTCGGCCATGCCGTCCAGACGGGTGCTTTCCACCGTTACCTTGCCGTCGTTCGGCCCCGGCAGCATCGCGTTCCACACCGGGTTCAGGCTGCGCGTCCCGGCGATGATCCCCAACGGGTAATCCGCCGGTGGCAAACGGTTCGGCCAGCTTTCCGGCCCGGTCCCCAGCGTCAGGCCCGCCTTGCCGTTCATCATGCTGAACACCGGGTTGTCGCCCAACTTGTCCACGAGTTCCGACCCGTGGTTCGGCGGGGCCAGCATCACCACCCGCCCCATTCGCTCCGGCCGCTGTCGCATCAGCCAGTCGCGGAGAAGAATGCCACCCATCGAATGCGTCACGAAATGCACCCGGCCCGGACCGGCGGCGGCAACGGCACTTCCAACTTCCTCGACCAGATCCTCAGGTGCGGCCTTGGTGGACGGATAGGCCCAGTTCACCACCCGGAACCCGTTGGCCTTCAGCGCCAGGGCCATCGGCGCCAGCGAGGCGTCGGTGCGCGCAAGCCCATGCAGCAGCACGACAATATCCGCCGCGCCCGCGCCTTCCTCGGTCGCGGGGACGGGCAGGAAACGGGCAAGGCGTCCGGTCAGCCACATGGGGCAACTCTGTGCCCGCAGCCCAGCCGCAGCAAGCCCGGATTTCCGGCCACTGGACAAGGCCGACGCAGCGTCACAGGCTCTTGACCATGGCCCGCTTCAAACCCCGCCTCGCCGCCCGCGCGCTGATCCTGCATGAGGACCGGCTCCTCCTCGTCAACGCTTATCCCGGCGCGCGGCTGGATCTCTGGTGCGCCCCCGGTGGCGGCTGTGAGGCCGGGCAATCCCTGCCCGAAAACCTGGCCCGCGAGGTGCATGAGGAAACCGGCCTGACCATCGCTGTCGGACCGCCGGTCCTGGTGAACGAATTCCACGACCCCGATACCGGGTTCCACCAGATCGACCTTTTCTTCCGCTGCACTCTGGCCGCAGGCGACCTTGACGCCGCTTGGGTCGATCCCGAAGGCGTCGTGACCGAACGGCGGTTCTTTTCGCGGGTGGAACTCGCTTCGGGCCGGGTCCGGTTCAAGCCGGACAGCCTGCCCGATGCCGCCTGGGGAACCTCGGCCGCCCTCTACGACCCCCTGGAAGTCATCCTGAAATGAGCCGCGCCTTCGTCAACGAGGATGCCGGGAACGACCGCCCCGACCTGCCGGAACTCCCCGTGCCCCCAGGCCCCAACATCCTCACCCCGCGTGGACTTGCTGCCCTGCAGGCCCGCATCGCCCAGCGCCAGGCCGACCTTGCTGCCCTGAAAGCCCGCCCCGACCGGCTGGGCAAGCTCCCCGAAGCCGCCGCCGAGCGTGACCTCCGCTGGCTGGAGGCCCGGCTGAAAGCTGCCGTGGTCATCGACCCTGCGACCCATGATCTGACCGAGGTCGCCTTCGGCCTTGCCGTCTCCGTCGCCGACGAAGACGGCCACGAGACCACTTACGAGATCGTCGGTGAAGACGAAGCTGACGCCCCCCGCCACCGCATCGCCCCGAACTCCCCCCTCGCCCGGGCGCTCCTTGGCGCGCAGGTCGGCGACGTGGTCACCTGGCGCAGGCCCTCCGGCCCGCTGGACCTCGAAATCACCAGGATCGCCCATGCGCATCCGTGAGCTCTTCCCCTCCGAAACCGCCCTCGTCGCGCAGTTCTACCGCGAGGCGCCGGACTACTGGCTGCTGGCCGAGGGCCGCTGCGACCCGGCAGCCCAGGCACAGGACTTCTTCACCGACGCGCCGCCAAACTGCGACCCGGCGAACAGCGACCGGCTGGGACTGTTCCTGAACCAGCGCCTTTCCGGTGTGGCCGAGGTCTCCTACGGCTTTCCCGAACCGAATGACGCCTACCTCGGCGTGATGATCCTGGGCCCCTGGGCACAAGGCGCGGGCCACGGGCGGGCCTTCCTCGCCCATACCGAGGCCTTGGCGCGCAAGCGTCACGCACCGCGGCTGTATCTCGCCGTGCTGGACATCAACCCGCGCGGCCGGGCGTTCTGGGAGCGTGAGGGCTTTACCGACACCGGCCTTTCCCGCAAGGACGCGCTGACCGGCCATACGACCTATCGCCTTGGCAAAACCCTGTAAGGCAAGCTCGCCAGCGCCACACCCCCCAGAACCAACGCCGACGCCAGCCAGAACCGCAGGCCCGGCACCTCGGCCAAGAGCACCGCCCCGCCCAAAGCCGCGATGACCGGCACCGTCAGTTGCGCCACCGCCGCCCGCGCGGCCCCCAGACGGGGCAGGATCGCATACCACAGCGCATAGCCAAGACCCGAGGTAATGGCCCCTGAAATCACAGCCAGCGCCAGACCCCACGCGAGGTTGCCAGTCTCTTCATCGGTCACCATGAAGTCGACCCAGCCCAGCCCGCCGTGATACAGAAAGATCATCACCGGCACCGCAAGGATGAAATTGACCGCTGTTGCCGTCTGGGCGTCCTTCTGACTGCGCCCCGCCAGAGAGTAGGCCCCCCAGCCCACACCCGCCGCCGCCATCATCAGCATCGCACTGCCAATATGCGCAACCGCTGTGGTTGGGGCCGCCAGAACGTAAAGCCCGCCCAAGGCCACGCCAGACCCAAGCCAGCGACGCAGGGGCACCGGCTCTCGCAGCAAAAGCGCGCCCGCGAACATCGTCACCTGCACCGATCCGAACAACACCAGCGCCCCGGTTCCAGCGTCCAGGCTCAGGTAAGCCAGGGAAAAGGCCAGGAGATACAGGATTAGCCCGCCCACGCCGAACAGGATCGGCCATCCTTGCGGCCAGGTCACCTCGCGCTTCTGCGCAAGTCGCGCGCCAAGGATCAGGGCAAGCATTGCCGCGCCAGCTAGCAGCCGGATCATCGCAAACCCCGCCGGACCGATCCAACCCTGCCCAACCGCCCAGCGATTCAGGACGGAATTGGCCGCGAAGGCGATCATGGTCAGGGCGGTCAGCAGGAACAAGCGCATGGTTGGCACCATGCCGAGGCTTTGTAGGGTGGGCAATCCTGCCCACCACCCGCGCAAGAAAAAGGGCGCCCGAAGGCGCCCTTTCCCGAAAGTCTGACCGGTTGGATCAGAAGTCCATCCCGCCCATGCCGCCGCCGCCCATGCCGCCGCCAGCCGGGGCGCCCTTGGGCTCCGGACGGTCAGCGATCATCGCTTCGGTGGTGATGAGAAGCGAGGCAACCGAAGCCGCATCTTCCAGAGCCGTCCGCGTCACCTTGGCCGGGTCGATCACGCCGAACTTGAACATGTCGCCGTACTCTTCGGTCTGCGCGTTGAAGCCGAAGGACAGGTCCTTCGATTCGCGGATCTTGCCTGCGACGACAGCGCCGTCGACGCCAGCGTTCTCTGCGATCTGGCGCAGCGGAGCTTCCAGCGCGCGGCGCACGATGGCGATACCGGCGTTCTGGTCCGGGTTCGCGCCGGTCATGCCATCAAGCACCTTGCCAGCCTGGATCAGGGCCACGCCGCCACCGACGACGATGCCTTCCTGAACGGCCGCACGGGTCGCGTTCAGGGCGTCATCAACGCGGTCCTTGCGCTCCTTGACTTCGACTTCGGTCATGCCGCCGACGCGGATGACGGCAACACCGCCAGCCAGTTTGGCCACACGTTCCTGCAGCTTTTCGCGGTCGTAGTCCGAGGTGGTTTCCTCGATCTGCGCGCGGATCTGGCCGACGCGGGCTTCGATCTCGGCCTTGTCGCCAGCGCCGTCGATGATCGTCGTGTCATCTTTCTTGATGATGACTTTCTTGGCACGGCCCAGCATGTCCAGCGTGACATTCTCAAGTTTCATGCCCAGATCGTCCGAGATCACCTGACCGCCGGTCAGGATACCGATGTCCTGCAGCATCGCCTTGCGACGGTCGCCGAAGCCAGGGGCCTTCACGGCAGCGATCTTCAGACCACCACGCAGCTTGTTGACGACCAGCGTGGCCAGAGCCTCGCCTTCGACGTCTTCGGCCACGATGATCAGCGGGCGCTGCGACTGGATGACAGCCTCCAGCAGCGGAACCATCGGCTGCAGCGACGAAAGCTTCTTCTCGTGCAAGAGGATGTAGGCGTCTTCCAGCTCGGCAATCATCTTGTCGGCATTGGTGACAAAGTAGGGCGACAGGTAGCCGCGGTCGAACTGCATGCCTTCGACGACGGTGGTTTCCGTCTCAAGGCCCTTGTTCTCTTCGACGGTGATGACACCCTCGTTGCCGACCTTCTGCA
>LNFM01001029.1_pt1 | contig 65267 bp, 61 predicted proteins | sample 596031 | NCBI WGS metagenome assembly LNFM01 (sample SAMN04254537, study PRJNA301005) | activated carbon metagenome | isolation source: dual media filters at the Ann Arbor, Michigan drinking water treatment plant | place: USA: Ann Arbor
ACGCGCCGTGGCTTGAAGGAAATCGGCGTCAAATCCGATCCCGAACGCGCCGTTCTCTATCTCCAGAACGCCTCCACGACCTTCGCCGACGAAGACGCCCAGTTCGAACTCGCAAAACTGAAACTCTCCGGCGACGGCATCGACGAAGATGAGGCAACCGCCCGCCACTGGCTGGCCGACCTCTCCGAGCGCGGCCACGCCGGCGCGCAGGCCTTCCTCGCTGATCTCCTTTGGCGCGGCAAATACATGAAGCAGGATCAGTCGACCGCACTGGCCCTGATTGCGATCGCCGTCGAGAATGCCCCGGTCTACGACCGCCTGTGGATCGAAGACATCTATCAAAACATCTACTGCGGCTCCGGGGAGGGTATTCGCACGCAGGCAACCGGCATCGTCGCCGCCTGGGGCAATCGTTTCGGCCGCAAACCCGAAGCCATCGAAGCCTCCGGCATCGGCCTCCTTGCAGCAGAGCCACAACGGTCCTGCCGCAATGGCGAAGTCGTGACCCCGATCATGCAAAAGAGCGAAGAACCAGGCCTCGCCACCCCCGTCGTGCGCACGCCGCCCGCCATAGCCCCCGCCGACCGCTTCCTCTACGGCACCACCACGCCGCAAATGCGTGATGTCGGCACGGAAGTCCGCGATCCGAACAATCGTTGAACTTTCAATCAATGCGACGGCGCCAGCATCAGCGAAGCGTCCCTTGGGCGCTTCGCTGATCGGCACGGTTTAGCCCCCGGTGTAGGGCAGCGACGAGTGATGCACCACGATGCGCAATTTGCCGGCATCGTCCTTGACGAACTTCCAGGTCTTGTCGACCGTGGTGACCTTGCCGTCCTTGCCGGTGAGGCTGACGTTACCCATGGTGGTCGCTGAATCACCGGCAATGAAGATCGCCGCATTATCGATCTCGCACTTCGTCCACCCCAGAAGCGCGAACCCTTTGTCCTTCGGGAACGCGGGGTCACCGCCGGCGAAATAGGCCAGCGCACCGGCACGTGTCGTGCGGAATGTCTGCGGCGCGACCGTCAACGTGGGTTTGAAGAGCACTGCGCCCATCTGATAGCCATAAGCGGCATCGATAACCTTCTCGGCTAGTGCCTTAGCTGCAGCCTGCCCACCGGTTGCGTTCGCTTTGCCGATATCGACAAGGGCACCGCACCAGGTCTGTTGGGCCGCGAGCACTTCGGCTTCCGTCACCGACTGATTAACAACCAGCGCGTCGTCCGCAAGGGCGGCGCCAGCTGGAATGGCCAGAGCGAGAATGCCGGCGGCGACTGTCAGTCGAGAAGTCGGCATGTGATCTCCTATGAGGTTCCATCGTTGTGATCAGCGGGCGCCGAGCGTTCAAATTGAGGATGACCCGGCTAAAGCCTGGATCATGTCGACGAGCATGCCCGCCCCTTTATGCAGATCACTGCAGATGTGGGAACCACGATGGCCCTTTCAAGCCCCACAAAATTCGTCCGGCGACCAGGAGAAGTACGTAGGCAGACGGCGAGGCCAAGCGATCGGCGGATTGGTGATCGCGACCCTCGCGTCACCCCAGCTCTACCCAAACCGGCGCGTGATCCGACGGCTTTTCCCAGCCGCGCGTGTGCTTATCCACGCCTGCACTCACCATCCGGTCCGCGGCTTGCGGCGACAGCAGGATGTGGTCGATGCGGATGCCGTCGTCCTTGTTCCAAGCCCCCGCCTGATAGTCCCAAAACGTATAGACGCCAGGGCCGGGATGACACGCGCGGATCGCGTCCGTCAGCCCGAGCGCCTCAATCCTCCGTAGCATCGCCCGGCTCTCCGGCTGAAACAGTGCATCGTTCGTCCACGCAGCGGGACGCTTCGCATCGACCGGCTGAGGGATGACATTATAGTCCCCCGCCAACACCACCGGCATCTCGGTCTTCAAGAGAGTGCGCGCATGCGCTTCCAGTCGCTCCATCCACGCCAGCTTGTAGGAAAATTTTTCCGTGCCCAACGGATTGCCGTTCGGCAGATAGAGCGACGCAAACCGGATCGCCAACCCACCCTCGATGATCGTCGCCTCGATATAGCGCGACTGCTCGTCTCCCACGCCGCCCGGCAGTCCTCGCGTCACATCCTCCATCGGCAGACGCGATAAAATCGCAACCCCATTGAACCCCTTCTGCCCGTGCGTCTCGACCTTGTAGCCGAGCTCCTCGAACGCCTCGCGCGGAAACCCCTCATCGACGGATTTGATTTCCTGAAACCCGATCACATCGGGCTTGGCCTCGCGCAGATAGGTCAGCGCCAGCTCCAGCCGCGCCTTCACGCCGTTGATGTTCCAAGTGACGACTTTCATGGAGAGACTTTGAAAACGGGGTCAGACCCCTGCTTAGGGGTCTGACCCCACTGCCGAAAGTCCATCTACAGCGAAAAGCTCGTGCCACATCCGCATGACGATGTCGCCTGCGGATTGCGGATCTGGAACGACGCGCCGATGAGATCATCCACAAAATCGATTTCCGACCCCGAGAGATACTCAAGTGAAACGGGATCAATGAGCACCTTCGCCCCGTCCCGTTCGATCACCACATCGTCGGGCGCCGCGTCCCGTGTGAGGTCGTACCGGTACTGAAAGCCCGAGCACCCACCGCCTTCCACGGCGACCCGCAGCATGGTCCCGGCCGGTTCCGCGGCCACGATCTCCGCGATCCGGCGGGCGGCGGGGGCAGTCACGACGACGGTGTGTTCGGTCATGGGATTTCCGTGGGTTAGACGCTTCTTTCGGGCTCAACCATTGCCAAGCCCGTTTGATTGCGCTCAAGAGAAACATAGGGACCGGGGCCCCCCTGTCAAACCCCTGATCACGATTGAGATCGGCCGCACCCGCATGACCGTGCAAACCGCCAGCCCAAAAGCCGCCGACTATGGCGCGGATCTGCAACCCGGCGCCCGCTCGCCCGGCCCCTATGCCGCCAGCGGTGTTCCCTCGCGCGGCCGCCGCTTCCCCGAACCCGAATGCCCCACACGCAGCCCCTTCCAGCGCGACCGCGACCGCATTTTGCACGCCACCGCCTTCCGCCGCCTCACCCACAAAACGCAGGTCTTCCTCTACCACGAGGGCGACCACTACCGTACACGCCTCACCCACAGCCTCGAAGTGGCCCAGATCGCGCGCACCATCGCCCGTCAACTTCGCCTCGATGAAGACCTCGCCGAAGCCTTAGCTCTCGCCCACGATCTCGGCCACCCGCCCTTCGGCCACGCCGGCGAACGCGCACTCGATGTCGCCATTGCCGAGCACGGCGGCTTCGATCACAACGCCCAGAGCCTGCGCGTTGTCATGGCGCTCGAACGCAAGTATCGCGGTTTCGATGGCCTCAATCTCACCTGGGAAACGCTCGAAGGCCTCGCCAAACACAATGGCCCTCTCACCAACGACAAAGGCGCGGCCGTCCTGAAAGTCACCCGCCCGCTCGAAAGCTGGCGTTCCCTCGATCCAGAAAGCTGGGCCAGTGCCGAAGCTCAGGTCGCCGCCCTCTCCGACGACATCGCCTACCTCACCCACGATGTGGACGACGGACTGCGCGCCGGTCTGCTGTCACTCGGGAGCCTTACGGACGTGTCCTTCGTCGGCCCGTTCGCTGCCGCCGTGATTGCGGAAGGAGAGGGCCTCGACAAAAGCCGCGACGTCTTCGAAGTCACGCGCCGCATGATCACAGCCCTGATCCGCGACGTCGTCCTCGAAAGCCGCGAACAATTGGCAACCCTCAAGCCCACGTCGCCCGATGACATCCGCACAGCTGGACGGGCCGTGATCCGTTTCTCCCCCCCCATGTGGGCCGATCTCACAGCCCTGCGCTCCGTGCTCTTCGACCGCGTCTACCGCCACCCCCGCGTGACCCGCGTCATGACCGCCGCCGAAGGCATCGTCCGCGACCTCTTTACGGCCTACGCCGATAACAACCACCGCACCGCACTTCCTGAAACCTGGCAGGACATCGGCGAACGCTTGGCCCCTCGCCAACGCGCGCGCCTAGCCGCCGATTACCTCGCCGGCCAGACCGACCGCTACGCCATCGCCGAACACCGCCGCCTGTTTGCTGAAACCCCGGAATTGCGATAGAGGCGGCCCACTTCCCCCTCTCCCCGTCGCCTGCGACGGGGAGAGCCCACATCGGCCTGCCGAATGTGGGCCACATGAAGGGTTGGGGTGAGGGGCAGCATCCGCGATAATGCACGCCGCTTGCCTCCTCGTCAGGATCAAGGAACCTACGGAATGAACGTCTTCACCCACGTCGAAGCCAAAATCGCGGCCGCTCTCGCCGACCTCAAAGTCGAAGGCGTGCTCCCGCGCGACGTGGCCCTGCCGCACATCGAAGTCGAAACCCCGCGCGACACCACCCACGGCGACCTCGCCTCCAACGTCGCGATGGCACTGGCCAAGCCCGCCGCCATGAAGCCGCGCGACATCGCCGAAGCCCTCAAAACTAAGCTCGAAAGCGACCCCGAGATCGCCTCTGTCGCCGTCGCCGGTCCAGGCTTCCTGAACCTCACGATGACGCCCACGTTCTGGCAGCGCCTGATCACATCGATCGTCATCGACAGCGAAACCTACGGCCGCGGTGCGAAAAAATCCGGCGGCGTCAACGTCGAATACGTCTCCGCCAACCCCACCGGTCCCATGCACGTCGGCCATTGCCGTGGCGCCGTCTTCGGCGATGCACTCGCCAACCTGCTCGCCTTCTCCGGCTATTCGGTCACCCGCGAATATTACATCAACGATGCGGGCGGTCAGGTCGACGTGCTCGCCCGTTCCGCCCATTTGCGCTACCGCGAAGCGCTGGGCGAAACGATTGGCGACATCCCCGAAGGCCTCTACCCCGGCGACTACCTGAAGCCTGTCGGCGATGTGCTGGCCTCGAAATATGGCATCAAATTCGTCGGCAAACCCGAAGCCGACTGGCTGGCGCTGTTCCGCGAAGAGGCCATCGCCGCCATGCTCGTGATGATCAAGGACGACCTCGCCGCCTTGAACATTCGCCACGATCTGTTCGTGTCCGAAGCCTCGCTGTCACGCGGCAGTGTCGATCAGGTCAAGGCTGCCATCGAAGCGTTGCGCAAAAAGGGCCTGATCTACGAAGGCCGCCTCGCCAAGCCATTGGGCCACGACGACGAGGAATGGGAAGACCGCGAACAGACGCTCTTCAAGTCCACCGAATTCGGCGACGACATGGATCGCGCCCTGCAAAAATCCGACGGCACCTACACCTATTTCGCCGGCGATATCGCCTATCACTACGACAAGATGACTCGTGGCTTCCCGCATTTGATCAACGTCTTCGGCGCCGACCACATCGGCTACATCCCGCGCATGCTGGCCGCCATCGCAGCCCTCGCCGGCAGCACGCTCGAACGCGACCAGAAGGGCAAACTGAAATACTGGCGCACGCACGGCGGCACCACCGATCTCGAAATCAAGGTGGTGCAACTCGTCAAGCTCTTCAAAGGCGGCGAACCCTTCAAGATGTCGAAGCGCGCCGGCACCTTCGTCACGCTGCGCGATGTGGTCGATGAAGTCGGGCGCGATCCCGTCCGCTTTATGATGCTCTATCGCAAAGAACTCGAACCCCTCGATTTCGACTTCGCCAAAGTGACGGAACAGTCGAAAGATAATCCCGTCTTCTATGTCCAGTACGCGCACGCCCGCGCCTGCAGTGTCTTCCGCAACGTTGCTGAGCAAATGCCCTCACTCGACATTTCGAAGTCGGCGTTGGCGCAAGCTGACTTGTCGCAGCTGAACGATCCCGCCGAGTTCGACCTCGTCCGCAAACTCGCCCACTACCCCCGCCTGATCGCGACGTCCGCCGAGGCCCGCGAACCGCATCGGCTGGCCTTCTATCTCTATGATCTGGCTTCCGCTTTTCATGGTTTATGGACGCGCGGCAACGATTTGCCACATTTGCGTTTTATCCAGGCTCAGGACGGGGGCTTAACGCTGGCGCGATGTGCGCTCATTGATGCGACGCGCGCGGTGATATCCTCAGGTCTTGGAGTTCTCGGGGTCGAGGCCCCGGTCTCCATGCGCTAGATTTGGCCGCAACGCCGATTCGAGCGGGGTTACGAAACTCCAGGCCGGTCCTCAGGCCAGCGAGACGGACCCTCGAACTGAAGGAATGATCGTAGATGTCCCGCTCCGACAGTCGACAGGCCCCGCCGGCCGGATACCGTCCGCAGCCCGCACCGCCCCAAAACGCACCCAACCAAAGCGCGCACCTTCAAGGTGAATACGACTTGGCAGGCTGGACGCAGGGCCTAGGCGGCGCGCCGATCCCCAATCCCAAACCACAACAGGCAGCCGCTCCGCAGGGCTATCCACCACAGTCCGCCTACGGGTCGCAGCCCACCGCGCCGCAGGGTTACGGGTATGGTCAGCCCGACACCGGCAACTATTGGGGCACCGGACAGCAGGCCGCACCCGCGCCGCAGTTTGATCCCTACACGCCGCCGACGACCCCATCTCGCCGGCCAACTCAGCCCGCCGCGCCCTATGCACAGCCGCCGCCGGCCAGCTATGGCAACAACGGCTATGCCCCGCCCGACCCCGCATTGCGCGGTGCCCAATACGACCAGTGGGCCGCATCGCCCAAGCCGGGTGCAGCACCGGCCGCCGATCCGCGCGGCTACGACCTCGCCAGCTACATGCCGCCCCAGGGCCGCCCGCAGCCGCCGCAACAGGACTACGGCCACCTCACGGCTGATCTCGCCACGCACGCCCCCGCGCAATCACAAGGCAACTACGCCGAGTGGGGCCACCAGAACGGTGGCTATCAGCAAGCGCCACAGGGCTACGCGGGTCAGCCGGGCTACGACGCCGGTGGCTACGCGCAGCAAGGCTACGCACAGCAGGGTTATGATCAGCAAGGCTACGCCGACCCGAACGCGGCTCAGCAGGGCTACGAAGATGACGGCTACGACTACGAAGAGCCCCCACGTGGCCGCAAGTGGATGAAGGTCGCCGGCGCGCTCGTCGGCGCCATCGTCCTCGGCGGCGGCTTGACGTTCGCCTACCAGAATTTGTTGGGCAACAGTGCTGGCGGCCCGACGCCGGTCGTCAAGAGCGCCGAGGGCCCGTCGAGAACCAAACCGTCCGAACCCGGCGGCAAACAGTTTGCCAATACCGATAGCAAGCTGCTCGGCCGCCTCGGCGACAACGGTGCCAGCAGCGAATCCGACAGCAGCGGCGCCCGCAAGGTTCAGACGCTGGTGGTCGGCCGCGATGGCGCGATCCAGGCCCCGGCCGCCGCTCCACCTGAGCCCGTTTCCGTTCCCGGCGTCTCCGTTCCCGTGCCCGGCATGACCCTGATCGACGTGCCGACGCCGGGCGCGCCCGCAACGCCCGCCGCCCAGAAGCCGCAGCCGATCGTTGTGCAGCCGCCGTCCGAACCGGTGCAGGTCGCGTCAAACGAACCGCGTCCAGCGCCCGTGTTACCGAAGTCGATCAACATCCAAGACGCGCAGCCGCCAGCTGAACCGGTCGCTGAAAAGGCCAAACCCAAGCCCGTGACCAAGACCGCAGCGATCCCCGAGAACGCGGCCCCCGTCACCGCCGCCGCAGCTTCGCCCCCGGTCACCAAGCCGTCGGGACTGGGCTATGTCGCCGTTCTCGCCTCGGTTCCCGCATCCGGCACGAGCCGTATCACCGCACTCCAGCAGTTCGCCGATCTCCAGCAGCGCTACGGCGGCATCCTGCAGAATAAAACGCCCGACGTCACCGAAGCCAACCTTGGCGAAAAGGGGCGCTATCACCGTCTCGTTGTGGGCCCGCCCGGGTCGAAGGACGGCGCCAATTCGGTCTGCTCTGAACTCAAAACAGCCGGCTATGCCAGCTGTTGGGTCATGGCCTACTGAAGCGTGTGAAACACGTTTTGAAAGGCCGCGGCGCACGCCCCGCGGCCTTTTGTTTATGAAGCTCCATCCTTCGTGAAGAGAGATCCGTTGCAACGCCGAGCCCTCATCACCGGACTTGCAGGCCCGGGTCTGACCGCCGCCGAGACGCGCTTCCTCCGCGAGACGCGTCCCCTCGGCATCATTCTGTTCGCCCGCAATTGCGAAAGCCAAAACCAGATCCGCCGCCTCGTCGCAGATGCGCTCGAAGCCATCGGCTCTGATGAAACGCTGGTTCTCATCGATCAGGAAGGTGGCCGCGTTCAGCGTCTCCGCCCTCCGATCGGCCGCGATCTACCCCCTGCCGCCGCCTACGCCGCCCGATATGAAGCCGGTGACCGCGATGGCGCGTGCGCCGCAGTCGAAGCAGCCGCTCGCCTCGTCGCCCGCGACCTGCGCGGCCTCGGCATCAACACCAACTGTACCCCCGTTCTCGACCTCCCCGTTCAAGGCGCCCACGCCATCATCGGCGACCGTGCCTTCGGTACCTCGGTCGAACAGGTCGTCCGCCTCGGCGGCGCGGTGGCGCGCGGTTTCATGGCCGGCGGCGTCTTGCCGGTCATCAAGCACATCCCCGGTCACGGCCGCGCGACGAAAGACAGTCACCTCGCTCTTCCCGTCGTCGACACGCCCCGCGCCGCACTCACCGCCACCGATTTCGCCCCCTTCAAAGCCTTGTCCGACATTCCCGCCGCCATGACCGCCCACGTCGTGTTCTCGAGCATCGATCGAGACGCCCCCGCCAGCACGTCCGCCAAAGTGACAGCCGAGGTCATCCGCGGCGAGATCGGATACGACGGCCTCCTGATGAGCGACGACCTCGGTATGCACGCCCTGAAAGGGACCATGCGCGAGCGCGCTGAGGCCGTGATCCGGGCGGGCTCCGATGTCGCCTTGCATTGCTCCGGCGTCTTGGAGGAAATGGAACACGCAGCATCCGCTGTCCCCGACCTTGCTGGCGACGCCTTGCGGCGGGCCGAATCGGCTCTCGCGGTCCTGAAAAATCATGAGGAATTCGATACCGCCTCGGCGGAACACCAATTGGCCGAGGTGTTGAGCAGCCACACCCGCCGCTCTGAATCAGTATAGGCTCCAACGAGCTACGGGATCTCCGTAGGGCAGAAGGACCCCGATGGGCGAAGAGCCGGAACAGTCAGCGCGCGACACGACCGCTTGGGAACTCCCCGATGCGGAAGACGCGCCGTCGGCTGCCGAGGCCTTTATCGTCGATGTCGAAGGCTTCGAAGGTCCGCTTGATCTCTTGCTGGCCCTCGCCCGCACACAAAAGGTCGATCTCGCCCACGTCTCCATCCTCGCCCTCGTCGAGCAGTACCTCACCTTCATCAACGAAGCGCAGCGCCTCAAACTCGAAATCGCCGGCGACTACCTCGTCATGGCCGCCTGGCTCGCGTTCCTGAAATCGCGCCTCCTCCTACCGAAAGAAAAAACCGAGGATGGCCAGGAAACGGCCGAGGAGATGGCGCAGAAGCTCTCCTTCCGTCTCGCCCGCCTCGAAGCCATGCGCAACGCCATGGCGCATCTGATGACCCGCAAACGTCTCGGCCGCGATGTCTTCCCGCGCGGCATGCCCGAGGGCGTCAAAACCGTCCGCGATACCGAGTGGACCGCGCAAATCTACGACCTGTTGAAAGCCTACGCCGACCAGCGTCGCCGCACCGTGAAAATCTCCCACGTCGTGAAAGCGCGCAAAGTCTGGTCCATCAAGGACGCCCGCACGCGGCTCGAAAAGCTCGTGGGCCAAACCACCGGCTTATGGACCCAACTCGATTTGTTCCTCAACCACTACCTCCCCGAAACGGCCCCCGCCGAGGAGCAAAAAACGGTTGTCGCGAGTTCGTTCGGCGCCACGCTTGAAATGGCGCGCGAAGGCTATGTGGAATTGCAGCAAGAGGCGCCCTTCGCCCCGCTTTTCGTGCGCAAGCGCGAAGACGGCGCGTCTTGGCAGCGGATCGGCTGACGGCGTGAGCGTTGATTGACCGATGAAGGACGGGAAGAAAAAAATGACACTGCCCCGGCTGAAACTCGTCTCCAGCAACGAGGACATCGAGCGCATCGACGACCTCGATGATCCGCTCGCCGCCGAAGCTCGCGAACTTGCCGCCGCCCTCGGCGACGTCCAACTTGGGATCGGCCCCGCCCCCGATTTCGGCGAAGGCGACATGCGCCTTCAGATGGAAAACGTCCGCATCGTCGAAGCGCTGCTCTTCGCCGCCTCCGAACCCCTCGATGAATCAACGCTGGCCGACAGCCTGCCCAAGGGCACGAACGTGGCAGCCCTTCTGTCAGAACTCAAAGAGCAATACACCGGCCGTGGCATCCACCTCGTCAAAGCCGCCGGCAAGTGGGCCTTCCGCACCGCAGAAGACCTCTCCTGGCTCTTGGAAAAACACGCCCACGAAGAACGCCGCCTCTCCAAGGCCGCCCTCGAAACACTCGCCATCATCGCCTACCACCAGCCCGTCACCCGCGCCGAAATCGAAGAAATCCGCGGCGTCTCAACGTCGGGCGGCACCCTCGATATCCTTCTCGAATCCGGCTGGGTCCGCCCCCGTGGCCGCCGCCGCGCACCCGGCAAGCCGATCACCTACGGCACCACGGACGCCTTCCTTGGCCATTTCGGCCTCGACAACATCAAGGACCTCCCCGGCCTCGCCGATCTAAAGGCCCAGGGCCTCCTCGACTCGAACCTGCCACCCGGCTTCTCCGTCCCGAGCCCAACCGACGTCGCAGCCCTCATGCCCGACGAACTCCCCCTCGATTCCGCCGACGAGGAAGACGAGACCGTTCAGCCTGAACTGGAGCTCGACTTGCCCGAAGAGGACGAGCCCGATAAGCCGGAGCCGGGCACGCCAGACGGCGCCTGAGAAACGTCCTGCGAAAGTCAAAGCGTGTGACCGCGAGTTCCCCCGGCATCGACGAGCCAACATCGGCACCCAACGGCACCCCCCGCCGCGCCGCCGCGACGTTTGCCGCCAGCTTGTCCTTTGAAAATGTCGGCCGCCGCTACGGCGACGCCATCGCCCTCGACGGCGTCTCCCTCGCCATCGCCCCCGGCGAAGTCGTCTGTCTCTTGGGCCCGTCTGGCTGCGGCAAGACCACGTTGCTCCGCCTCGCCGCCGGCATTGAACGCCCCACCTCCGGCCGCGTTCTCATCAACGGGCAAGAGGTCGCCGGCCCCGCCCGCTTCAAGCCGCCTGAAGAACGCAGCGTCGGCTTCATGTTCCAAGACTTCGCGCTCTTCCCCCACCTCACGATCCTGCAGAACGTAGCCTTCGGCCTCAAAGCCCTGCCACGCAAGGAGGCTGAACGTGAAGCGCGCGCCATGCTCTCCCGCGTCGGCCTTGCAAGCATGAGCGACGCCTACCCGCACATTCTCTCCGGCGGCCAGCAACAGCGCGTCGCACTCGCCCGCGCCATCGTCCCCCGTCCCGCCGTGATCCTGATGGACGAACCCTTCTCCGGTCTCGACGTGCAGTTGCGCGACAGCATGCAAGAAGAGACGATTGCCCTCCTGCGCGAAACCCGCGCCACCGCCGTCATCGTCACCCACCACCCGGAGGAGGCCATGCGCCTCGCCGATCGCATCGCCGTCCTGCGCCGTGGCCGCATCGTGCAAGTGGGCACGGCGGAGGATCTTTATGATCATCCGTCTGAATTGTTCGTCGCCCGCCTCTTTTCTGAGATCAACGAAATTGCCTACCGCACCAAGGGCGGCGCCATCGAAACGCCCCTCGGCCGCGTCCCGGCACCCGGCATTGCCGACGGCGACATCGCCATCCTCGGCCTACGCGAGCGCGGCATTCGCGTCAGCGAGCCGGGCCAGGGCTTGCCGGGACGCATCCTGCACTCCAAGTTCTTAGGCGACATCGCGCTCCTGGAAGTCGGCGTCCAAGGCTTCGATGCACCGCTTCGCGTGCGGTCGCATGAAGGCCGTGGCCGCCCGAAAGGCAGCGAAGTCGGCATCGAGGTGGATATGAGCCGCGCGCTCGTCTTCCCGCCGGCTGCTGAGGTCTAGGCAACCTTACCGCGATGTCAGGGCCACGCGGCATTGCCCCCGTGTCGTCAGTTTGCGATAACCATTGCAGATTGTGAACCGCAGCACGGGTCACCAAAAGGATCACCACCGCCATGGGTCTCTCAACCACACATCTGCTGCTGCTTTTGCTCGTCGTCGTCCTCCTGTTCGGCAGCGGCAAGATTTCGACGCTGATGGGCGACGTCGCCAAAGGCATCAAGAGCTTCAAGAAGGGCATGCAGGAAGACGACACGCCGTCGACGCCTGACGCGCCCCGCTCGCTCGACCACGACGCCCGCTCAAGCGAACCCCGCCGCGACACGACCAAGAGCGGCTGAACCCGTTGAGCGCCCTGCGCGCGCATCCGGACGGATAAAATGTTCGAGATCAGCTGGAGCGAGCTTTTGATCCTCGCCGTGGTGGTCCTCATCTTCGTGGGCCCCAAGGATCTGCCCGTGTTTTTCAACACGCTGGGCAAATACATGGGTGCGCTCCGCCGCCAAGCCAACGAGTTCAAGCGCCACTTCGACGACGCCATGCGCGAAGCCGAGATGGACAACCTGCGCAAGGAATTCGACGGCATGCGCGAGGAATTCGCCAAATCCACCTCTGAAGCCGAACGCGCCGTCAGCGACACGATCAAGTCCGCCGACACAGCGGTGAAGTCCGCTCAAAGCGCAACCGAAATGCCAGCCCTCAACCCTCCGCCCGAAAAGCGCGAACTGCCCGCCCCCGACCCGGCCGTTGCCGCTGAGCCGGCCGCCCTCCCGAAACCGGGAGCCTGAGCCCATGCAAGAGCGCGTACCCGACAGCCCCGACGAGATCGACGCCTCCAAGGCGCCGCTCATGGACCATCTCATCGAACTGCGCTCGCGCCTCATCTGGGCGATCGGCGCGTTTTTCGTCATGTTCCTCCTCTGCTTCACCGTGGCCAGCCACATCTATCAGATCCTTGTCTGGCCCTATGTCTGGGTCTCCGGCCAAGATCACGTGCGCCTCATCGCAACGCACTTCCTCGAACAGATCTTCACCCACCTGAAGCTCGCCATGTTCGGCGCAGCCTTCCTGTCGTTCCCCGTCGTCGCCACGCAGATCTATAAATTCGTCGCCCCCGGCCTCTACAAAAACGAGCGCCAGGCCTTCCTGCCCTACCTCATCGCCACGCCGTTTTTCTTCGTGCTCGGTGCAGCCGTCGTCTACTTCGTCGCCATGCCGATCCTGATTAAGTTCTCGATCGGGCTGGCGGCCACGGCGAGCACGGAAGGTGCCGCCACGATCGAATTGATGCCCAAGGTGTCGGAGTATCTCTCCCTCATCATGACGTTGATCTTCGGCTTCGGCATTTGCTTCCAATTGCCCGTCGTTTTGACGCTGCTTGCCCGCGCCGGCCTCGTCACCGCCGATACGCTGCGCTCCGGCCGCCGCTACGCCATCGTCGCCATCTTCGCCGTCGCAGCCGTCCTAACCCCGCCTGATGCGCTGAGCATGTTGATCATGGCGCTTCCCACGGTGCTTCTCTACGAACTGTCGATCTACGCCGTCGCCCGCGCCGAAAAGCTCTCGGCCGCCGCCAACGGTCAACCCGCCGAAAAGTAGAACAAAAGCAAACCGCACGTGTCTCCGTGAACGCTGGACCCGTCCCGGTCGGGAGCCTATAGACAGGCGCAGAACCGACCGAAGATGAGGCCCGCCGTGCACGACATCAAATGGATCCGCGATAACGCAGCCGCCTTTAACGCCGCTTTAGAACGGCGTTCTGGGACTTTTCCGACTGCCGAGTCCCTCATCGCCATCGACGACAAACGCCGTGCGATCCTCACCGCGTTGCAGGACGCCCAGGCCCGCCGCAACGCCGCCTCGAAGGACATCGGCAAGGCGAAGGCGTCAAAGGATGAAGCCACCGCCGCCAAACTCATGGAAGAAGTCGCCGCTCTTAAGGATTCCATTTCGAGTGGCGAAGAAGACGAACGCGCGATCAACTCGGAACTGGAAGCGGCCCTCGCCGTCATCCCGAACCTGCCGCGCGACGACGTCCCCGACGGCAAGGATGAACACGACAATAAGGAAGTCCGCAAAGTCGGAACCCCGAAGACCTACGCCTTCGCGCCCAAGCAGCATTTCGAATTGGGCGAGGCGCTGGGCCTCATGGATTTCGACACCGCCGCCAAAGTCTCCGGCGCCCGCTTCGTGTTCCTGAAAGGCGCGCTCGCCCGCCTCGAACGCGCCATCGCGAGCTTCATGCTCGACAATCACACGTCTCCTACGGCCGACAACCACGGCGGCTACACCGAAGTCAACCCGCCGCTGCTCGTCAAAGACCAAGCCGCCTACGGCACCGGCAATCTCCCGAAGTTTGCCGAAGACCTCTTCCAAGGAATAAAAAGAGCAACATTCGACGACATCGCAGAGCGCTTCTCCGAAAAATACTTCCGAGAACAGTTTGTTCCTATGGACAAAGAAGTTCAGGAACTTCGCCTGCAGGGCATGTCAGACAGTGAAATCAACTCGCGTTTGGCAGCGATTGACTGGCAAGCTCGTTTAGACGCGACAATGGATAGCGTACTCAAAGAGCCGACAGAGCGCCTCTGGCTCATCCCCACCGCTGAAGTCTCTCTGACAAACCTCGTCCGCGATCAGATCCTTGACGAAGACAAGCTGCCCATGCGCGTCACCGCCTGGACGCCCTGCTTCCGCTCCGAAGCCGGTGCCGCCGGCCGCGACACGCGCGGCATGATCCGCCAGCACCAGTTCTCCAAGGTCGAGCTCGTCTCCATCACGACACCCGAAAAGAGCCTCGAAGAACACGAGCGCATGACGGCCTGCGCCGAAGGCATCCTGAAAGCGCTGGGCCTGCCCTTTCGCACGGTCCTGCTCTGCACCGGCGACATGGGCTTCGCCTCGCAAAAAACCTACGACATCGAAGTCTGGCTCCCGGGCCAGAACGCCTACCGCGAGATCTCATCCTGCTCCGTCTGCGGCGACTTCCAGTCCCGCCGCATGGCCGCCCGCTACCGCCCCAAGGGCTCCAAGGATGTCCGCTTCGTCCACACGTTGAACGGCTCCGGCCTCGCCGTCGGCCGCACCCTCGTCGCCGTGATGGAAAACTATCAACAGGAAGACGGCTCCATTCTCATTCCCGACGCGTTAAAGCCCTACATGGGTGGCATCGACCGCATCACGAAAGCCTGAGCAGTGGTTCGGGGTCAGACCCCTTCTTAGGGGTCTGACCCCAAGACCTACCGAACCCACGACCTCCCCAGTACCGAACGGAACGCAATGCGCATCCTGATCACCAACGACGACGGCGCGGGCGCACACGGTCTCTCCGTGCTGCATTCAATCGCGCGCGAACTGTCGGACGACATCTGGATCGTAGCCCCCGAAATGAACCAGTCGGGTGCCTCCCACGCGCTGACCCTGCAAGTCCCGCTGCGCTACCGTGAGGTCGGCGAGCGCGCGTTCGCCGTCCGCGGCACGCCGGCCGATTGCGTCATCATGGGCGTGCGCCACGTCCTGAAAGACAAAGCCCCCGACCTCATCCTCTCCGGCGTCAACCACGGCGCCAACCTCGCCGAAGACGTCGCCTACTCCGGCACCATTGCGGGCGCGATGGAAGGCACCCTCATCGGCATTCGATCGATCGCCATGAGCCTCACACTCGGCTTCGACAAACAAGGCCTTCAGCACTGGAAGACGCCTCTAACCTACGGCCCCGAAATCATCGAACGCCTGATGGCGCGCGACTGGCCGCAAGGCGTACTCATGAACGTCAACTACCCCGACCTCGCCCCCGACGCCGTCAGCGAAATCCGTCTCACCCGCCAAGGCCGCCGCGATCAGGGGCTTGATATCGAAGCCCGGCAGGACCCGTGGGGCGATGCATATTTCTGGTTCGCTTTCGATCGCCGCAAAACCGATCCGCCGGAAGGCACCGACCTGCGCGCCATCGCCGACGGCGCCATCTCGATCACGCCCCTATCGATGGACTTGACCCACCACGGCTTACGCGAAGAATTCGCCGCCCACTTTGCCGATCCCATCGGCAACGCAAAGCCGCTCAAGGACGCCGGTTGAAAGCCGATTCTAAATTGTCGTCAGTTCGGCGCAATTTCTCCGTTCTCCCCGCACAATCGCTCCCTATGAGGAGATCATGAACCCGATCCCGCGAAGGTCGGCGCCGTCCCATGAGGGCACAGCGCGCGAGGCTTTCACAGCGTCGGATCGGGCTCAGCTTTCCTGGCTCCCCGGGTGGGCATCTTCAACAGTGATGACCCGTGTTGGCCGTTAAGGCGCCGTTAACCGGTTAACGGTTAATGGAGTGGGTAGTGAGGTGCGTACCATGTCCAGTTTCCAGCGTTCCGGTTCCTCCGGCTGCCGTCCCATCGGCCACCAAACGTCCATAGGCCGTCACGCGCGGCTTCTCGCCGTCGCCGCCGCGATGGCGGCGGGCGGTTGCAGCGCGGATATCGCGCGCTTTGATTTTCCAGCATCCGCGAACTTTAACGATCCGTCCTCGGCGGCCATCGCCCCGTCCGAACGCTCAGCACTCGGCGCCGAACCGGTCATCGACGACACGCCGCCGCCAGCCGCCTACAATCCGCCCGCCGCCGCCGAAAAGAGCATCGAGGTGGCGACACTGCCGCCGCCGGTCTCCGAGCCCGGCCCCGCAGAGCGCCCGCGCAATTTCGAACCGCCAGCCACATCCTTCGCGCCCCCGCCCGTCGATCCCCAGGAACGCGGCGAGGAAATCGAAGTCCAGCGCGGCGATACGCTGTACGGCATTTCCAAGCGCCACAACGTGTCGCTGAATGAATTGATGCGCGTGAATAACCTCACGTCCCCGGCATTGAAGCCGGGCCAGAAACTGTCGTTGCCCTCAGGCAAGGCGGTCGCTCGTCCGCGCCCCGCACCGGCACCCGCCGTCGCCGCCGTGCCCGCGCCCGCCGACTGGACCGGCACCTACACCATCAAACCCGGCGACAGCCTGTATAACTTGGCCCGGCAGAACAAGGTCAAACTCGACGACTTGCAGCGCTACAACGGCATTACCAACGCGCGCCTCGTCAAGCCCGGCACCGTCCTAAAAATCCCCGGCGTCGCCGGTGCGGTGATGGCCGAAGCCCCCGCGACGCCTTCGCCGGCACCGGCGTTGACGCCGCCGGCCCAGCCGCCTGTCACGTCCAACACACCCTCGCTGCCCATCGAACCAGCAGCACTCTCAGCGACGCCTAAAATCCTGAACTCCGGCGCCAACGACGAAAAGAAGGTCGCAGCCCTCGATCCCCGCACCGCCGCCGCAGTCGCAGCCCCGCCGGCATCCGGCTCGGTCGCCGACGGCAAATTGCGCTGGCCGGCCAAAGGCCGCGTCATCGCCGGCTTCGGCCCGCGCAACGACGGCACCCACAACGATGGCATCAACATCTCCGTCCCCATGGGAACGGACGTTCACGCCGCCGAAACGGGCTCCGTCGCCTACGCGGGCAGCGAACTCAAAGGCTACGGCAACCTGATCCTCGTGCGCCACGACAATGGCCTCGTCACTGCCTACGCCCACGCCAGCGAAATCCTCGTCAAACGCGGCGACCGCGTGAATCGCGGCCAAGTGATTGCGAAAGCCGGTAAGACCGGTGCTGTCGATCAACCCCAACTGCACTTCGAAGTGCGCCGTGATCAGACGCCCGTCGATCCAACTGGCTATCTTGAAAAAAACTGAAGCAACCGCTGAGCAGCGTGACTGCAAGGGCCGCATGACCATGCGGCCCTTTTTTCATGGCCAATCATCACATGCCAACTCATCTCATGCGTGATCGAGCGTCACGCCGAGCCGTCCCGCCAGATCCTGAATGTACTGCCACGCAACCCGCCCTGACCGCGCCCCCCGCGTCGCGCTCCATTCCAGTGCATCCCGCTCCAACTCCGCAAGCTCTACGTCGAGTCCATAGTAACGGGCATAATCCCGCACCATACCGAGATACTGATCCTGCGTGCAGTTATGGAACCCGAGCCACAACCCGAAGCGATCCGACAGCGATACTTTCTCCTCGACGGCCTCCGCAGGATTGATCGCCGTGGACCGTTCGTTCTCCACGATGTCGCGCGGCATCAGATGCCGCCGGTTCGACGTCGCATAAAAGAGCACGTTCTGCGGCCGCCCCTCGACGCCGCCTTCAAGCACCGCTTTGAGCGATTTGTAGCTGGTGTCGTCCTTGTCGAACGACAGGTCGTCGCAAAAAACGATAAAATGAAACGGCGCCGCTTTCAGCGCGGCAAGGCAGGACGGCAGCGTCGCGATATCCTCGCGGTGGATTTCAACGAGCTTCAACCCGCCGCGGCTCTGCCCCGCCACCTCCGCATGCACGGCTTTCACGAGGCTCGATTTCCCCATGCCGCGCGCCCCCCAAAGCAGCGCGTTGTTGGCCGGCAGCCCGCGCGAAAACCGCTCCGTATTCGCCAGCAGCTGTCGCGCCGCCAGATCGATGCCCGTCAACAGCGCCAGCGGCACCCGGTTGACCTTGGCCACCGCCTCGAACACGCCCGCCGCTCCCTGCCAGACAAACGCATCGGCAACCTTGAAATCGGCCACTTTCGGTGTCGGCGGCGCGAGCCGCTCGAGAGCATCGGCAACGCGAGCCAGCAACGCCGCCAAGTCAGACTTCTGCGTCCCGTACGGCATCCCGTTGATTCTCCGTTGCCTTTGCAAAAACTTGGCTGCGCGCCGTTCTAGCCCCCGCACCGGGTCTTCGCCTAGTCCGATCCGGTTGCAAAGCGGGCAACGACGACTATAGTCCGGCGAAATTCCCGTGGGACGCGGCAGCAGCGTGGGGTTATCTGACCCCGCAACGCTGCCTATTTGCCCACGAGCCATGACCGTCACGCTGTGCCACACGGCCAGCGAAGAAGAGGACAACGACGAAAATGTTCATCGATCCCGCTTTTGCCCAGGCGTCTCCGGCAGCCGGTCCCGACCCATTCACGGGGCTTCTGATCCCCATGCTGCTGATGGTCGTCATTTTCTACTTCCTCGTCATCCGTCCGCAGTCGCAGCGCGCGTCCCAGCACCGCGAGATGGTCGAGAAGGTCCGCCGCGGCGACACGGTCGTCACCTCTGGCGGCATGGTCGGCAAAGTCACCAAGGTCACCGAAGGCTCCGATGAAGTCGAGGTCGAACTCTCCGACACGCTGCGCATCCGCATTCTGCGCTCCACGCTGATGGACGTGCGGGCCAAGGGCGAACCGGTCAAAGAATCGACCTGACGTCCCAACGCCGCCGCCCTGGCCGCCACATCCGCGCCCGCGCGTGCGCCCCATTACAATCTGACAGGATGAACGCCGATGCTGCACTTCGAACGTTGGAAAATCATCGCGATCATCTTGACGGTCCTCACGGGGATCATGTTCGCGCTGCCAAATTTTGTATCCAAGCAGACGCTCGCTGGCTGGCCGGACTTTTTGCCCAAGCGCCAGATGCCGCTCGGCCTCGACCTGCAAGGTGGCGCACATCTCCTCCTGTCAATTGATCAGGAAGAGATCCGCAAGGACTGGCTCCAGGGCGTTCAGGATGCCGCGCGCGCCAACCTTCGCGAAGCCAAGATCGGCTTCTCCGGCATCGGCGTCGATGGCGGCGCGGTCAAGGTCACACTCGTCAAGCCCGAGGATGCAGCCCGCGCCGAAACCGAACTCAAGAAGCTGATCTCCCCCGTCGGCAACGCCGTCCTCGGTACCGCCGGCACAGATCTCGAAGTCGCCAAATCTGGCGACAATCAATTCACGATCAAGCCGACCCCTCAGGGCTTCGACCAGCGCCTCACCAACGCCACCACCGCCTCCATCGAAACGGTCAACCGCCGCGTCAACGCCCTTGGCACAGCAGAATCCACCGTCGTCCGCCAGGGCAAGGATCGCATTCTGGTCCAATTTCCTGGCCTGAGCGACACACGCCAATTGAAGGACCTCATCGGCCAGACCGCAAAGCTGTCCTTCCATGCGGTCCACCCCTCGTTGAGCCCCGAGGAAGCCCGCGCGACCCGCATCCCGCTCGGCTACAAGATCTACGCGAGCACCGACACCGAGCGCGGCGGGCCGGCCGAATATCTGCTGCAGGAAACATCCATCGTCCCCGGCGACGATCTGGAAGACGCCCAGCCGGGCTTCGACCAACGCACGACGGAACCGATCATCTCGTTCCGCTTCAACACGTCGGGCGCTCGCAGGTTTGGCAAATACACCCAGGACAATGTCGGCCGCCCCTTTGCGATCATGCTCGACGACAAGGTGATTTCCGCGCCCGTCATTCGCGAGGCGATCCTCGGCGGCACCGGCCAGATCTCCGGCAACTTCTCTGTCGAGACCGCGAACAACCTCGCCATCCAGCTCCGCTCCGGCGCACTCCCCGCGAAGTTGACCGTCGTCGAAGAACGCACCGTCGGCCCGTCGCTGGGCGCCGACTCGATCGCGGCCGGCATGCGCGCCGGCATCATCGGCCTCGGTGCAGCGCTGATCATGACCGTCATTGCCTACGGCACGTTCGGCGTCTATGCCGTCATCGGCCTCCTGGTCCACGGCATCCTCATTCTTGCACTCATGTCCGCCATTGGCACCACGCTGACACTGCCCGGCATCGCCGGTTTCGTGCTCACGATTGCCATGGCCGTTGACGCAAACGTGCTGATCTACGAGCGCATCCGCGAAGAACTGCGTGCCGGCAAGACCGCGATCGCAGCCATCGATATGGGCTTCCAGCGCGCCTTCGTCACCATTCTTGACAGCCAGCTGACGACCTTCGTCGCCGCCCTCATCATGTTCTGGCTCGGCTCCGGTCCCATCCGCGGCTTCGCTGTCACGCTCTCGCTCGGCATCATCACGTCGGTGTTTGCAGCCGTAACCATCACGCGGCTGTTGGTTGCGATGTGGCTGAAGAACGCCAAGACGTCAAAGAACCGTGCACTCCAGGTTCCGATCTGACAAGGACCCACCAATGTTCCTCGTTCCCGACTTCAAGGGCTATGACTTCTTCCCGCACGGCACGCGCTTGAACTTCATGAAGTTCAAGGACGTCTGCTTTTTCATGTCGCTCGCGGCGATGGCCATCTCGCTCGCCTTGATCTTCACCAAAGGCTTCAACTACGGCGTCGACTTCAAAGGCGGCGCCATGATTGAGGTGCGATCGACGCAAGGGGATGCCGATATTGCCGCGCTCCGCACCAAAATCGGTGCGCTGGGGCTCGGCGACGTTCAGATTCAGAGCTTCGGCACCCCGCAAGACGCGCTCATCCGCATCGAGGAACAGCCCGGCGGTGAGCAGGCTCAGCAGGACGCTCTCAAGAAAGTTCAAGGCGTTCTCGGTGATGGCTTCGAGCAGCGCCGCGTCGAAATCGTCGGCCCCGCCGTCTCCAGCGAACTGCGCCGCACCGGCACCATTGCCGTGCTGGCCTCCATCGTCGCCATCATGATGTACGTCTGGTTCCGCTTCGAATGGCAGTTCGCCGTCGGTACCCTGGTCGCACTCGCCCACGACGTGCTGGTGACCGCCGGGATTTTCTCGCTGTTCCAGATGGAGTTCGATCTGTCCATCGTGGCAGCCCTGCTCACCATTCTGGGCTATTCGGTCAACGATACGGTCGTCGTCGCCGACCGCATCCGTGAGAACTTGCGCAAGTATAAGCGCATGGATCTCACCGAACTCTTGAACCTCTCGATCAACGAGACGCTCTCGCGCACCATTCTGACCGGCGTCACCACGATCGTCGTGCTCGTCGCGCTCTTCTTCCTTGGCGGCGCAGTGATCCACAACTTCACCTTCGCGATGCTCTTCGGCGTTCTGATCGGCACCTACTCGTCGATCTTCATCGGTGCGCCGATCCTGGAATACCTCGGCGTCAAGCGCGAAACCGTGGTCGGCACGGAGGCCAAGACGGCGGGCTGACGCGAACGCGATTTTTGCGGATACGTCAACGATAGGGCGCGATCCATGACCGACGCCACACCCCGCTATCCGGGCCGCGCAGCAATCGAAGCCTACGGCAATGGCGGCTTCCGTTTCGCCGGCATGAGCCATCGCGGTTCGATCCTGTGCGTTCCAGGCGGCGTGATCGCCTGGAGCGCCGCGAGCATCGCGGATGTCGGGCTAGATATGATCCCATTGCTACAAGCCGAGGGCGCAACCACAGGCGTCCTGCTGCTTGGCACTGGCCCAACGCCGCAGTTCCCGCCACCCATTGTCATGGCCGCCTTCCGCGACGCCGGCCTCTGGCTCGAAGTGATGGACACCGGCGCCGCCGCCCGCACGTACAACGTTCTGCTGGCCGAAGACCGCGACGTGTCCGCCGCTCTGCTGGCGGTGGACTAGCGCCATGACGGGCGAAACCGAAAGCGCCGAGGTGATCCGAGCCGCCCGCGATCTGGCCTACGACGATTACCTCATCGCGCTCCTCGCCCCCAGGGAGAGCCAGGCCGATCTGCTCACGCTGGCCGCACTCTTCGGCGAATTGGCGCGCATCCCACTCCACGTCACCGACGCCACGCTCGGCGAAATCCGTCTGCAATGGTGGCGTGATGCACTCGCCGCCAACTCGCGCTCCGGCCATCCCGTGGCAGACGCCGCACTGTCGCTTGCGCCCCGTCTGCCCGCCCCGCTCGCCGAAATGATGGCCCCCGTCGTCGAAGCGCATGCCGCCGAACTCTACGCCGAGCCGTTTCCCACTCCGAGCGCTTTCGACGCTTACGCGACCGCACCCGTCACCGCTGCCTTCGCACTGCGCGCCGCACTTTTCCGTCAGCCCCAGCTGGCGTCTGATCCCGTCGCAGTTTCCGCGGCAGCAACGCTGGGCCTCGTGCGCACCTGCTCGCGGCTCCCGTTCCTGTTCGCCAAAGGCCGCTATCCCGTTCCAGCCGGGTATCTCGCCACCGCCGACCCAACCGCAGAGGTCGCCGAACCAGCGCTTCGCATCGCCATGACCGCCCTCGTCACGCAAGCTGCGACGGCCTGGACGGCGCTTCGTCCGCAATTGCAGCGTATAAGTCCTGACCTGCGGCGCGTCGTACTGCCAACCGCCCTTGCTGGGCCATATTTGCGGGCAATTCAAAAGGATGGGCGCGATATCCTGCGGGATGTCGCCGATCCGTCGCCACTGGAGCGCTCGGCAAAGCTCTGGCTCGCAGCACGGATCGGCCGGTTCTGATAAACCGGAAACGAATTGGAGAGACGGATGCGGGGATTACGTGATCGGTGTGCGGCGACGCTCGCCGTAGTGGTGTGGGTCTGCAGTACCGCAGTCAATGCCCTGGAACCGGCGCAAACCCTGACCGCGCCCGCCGAAACAGCGCCACCGGCCGCCACCATCGAATGGCGCGTCGCCAATCCGTTTCGCTTCTTCAAAAACGCATCCGACACGGAAGTCCATCGCGCCACGTGGTTGTCGCTCGACGCTGCCAAACGCGCTGAACCCATTCTCGCAGCTGAACAAGCCCTCAGCTCTCGTCATCCCGACGGCTGGGCGGCGACCATGATTGACGACGTGTGCTGGGACGCCGCGCGCAACCGCCACGACTGCGGCGATGGCGCGGCGTACGTCTCGCCGGCCACTCACAAGGTCCTTTTGACTCTCACCGGCGTCGACGATCAAAGCGTCGATTGCACGTGGCTGACAGCTCCGCTCGGCAAAACGAAAGACCGCGGCCAGTCCGTCCGCCAGAAGTGCAGCGAACAAGCCTCCTTTGATATTCCCTATCCCACCGGCGCCCGTATCAGCGTCGAGATCGGTGGCCGTGAAGTCGCGCGCACCGACGTCAAAGTGACGGATCTCCTGGTCGCCGCCATGGGCGACAGCTTCGGCTCTGGCGAAGGCAACCCGGACGTGCCAGTCCGCTTCTCGCCCGAACGCACGGCCACCTACGCCGCCAAGGACATTCGCCTCGCCGGTCTGCCGGCCCGCATTGGCGAATGGAAGCGCATTGGCGACGCCGCCTTCAACAAGGAAGGCGCCCGTTGGCTCGATACCGCCTGCCACCGTTCGCTCTATTCCCACCAAGTGCGCGCAGCGTTGCAATTGGCCGTCGAAGATCCGCAGCGCGCCGTCACGTTTGTCGGTCTGTCCTGCTCCGGCGCCGAGGTCACGTGGGGACTGTTCCTGCGCTACAAAGGCAATGAGTGGACGCCCAATCCACCCGACCTGTCGCAGATTTCCGCCCTCGCCGATGCCCAATGCGGCCGCAACACGGCCGACCTGATCGATATGCCGGAGGCCTATCACATCAATGGCGCCATCCCGGAATTGAAGGGCGGCCTCGTCCTGAAAAAATGCAGACGCGAAATGGCGCGCAAAATCGACCTGTTGCTTGTCTCGATCGGCGGCAACGACATCGGCTTCGCCCGCCTCGTCGCCAACGCCGTTCTCTCCGACGACAGCACGCTGCGTCAGCTCGGCGGCTGGTTCGGCCAGATCCACGGCAACATGCAATCGAAGGCTTTGATGGATCGTCTTGATGAGCGCTATAAGGCCCTCAATCGCGCAATCCACGGCATCCTGCATTTGCCCTGGAACGAGGCCGACCGCGTCATCCTCACCGCCTATCCGCCCCTCGCTGTCTTGGGAGATGGACGCCGCATTTGCCCCGATGGGACAGCTGGCATGGACGTGGCCAGTGATTTCTCATTGAGCCAGAAGCGCGCCAAGGCCAGCTCCGACCTTGCCGACCAGCTCCAGCGCGTGATGGCTAAGGGCGCCCGAGCCCACGGCTGGTCCTTTGCCACCGCCCACCGCAATGCCTTCATCGGGCGCGGCATCTGCGCCGGCTTCACCGACAATGCCTTCTCGATCGCCGATGACCTACGCGTTCCTCGCATGGTCGATAACAAGTGGCAGCCGTTTGCCCCCACCGACTACCGCGCCTATGCCTCCCGGCAGCGTTGGTTCCGCACCCCCAATGATGCATTCCTCACCGGCAACTTCCACGCCGCAGGGTCCGTCGCGACACGAGCTCTAGCCTTCCAGAGCTTGGCCCGGTTCCAGGTGCTCTTGGCCGCCACGTATTCAGGCGCCTTCCACCCCACAGCCGAAGGCCACGCCGCGATCGCGGACGCGGTTGCTGGTCGAGCCCGCGAGATTTTGAAGAAGTACGGCCAGCAATCGACGGCGGCCTTGGCGCCCTGAATGACGCCCGAACGCAGCAATCAGTGCGTCATCCGCTGCATGGCCCAAACGAGGCCAGCGAGAGCTGGAAGGAAGACGGCCAGATATGAGAGGACGAGGACGATGCTGTGCATAGAAGAATAACGCACACAGCGACAAGTCGGATCAATCAAGAAATGGCAAAGCAGATGTGCCGCAGCGTTTAAGTCTCGAAGATCAACTTACGCCGCAGCCGCCCCACGCAGGAGGCCCGTCTGCGGATCCTTCAGTGCATCAATGACGATGCAAGAAACTTTAACCGGGCTAAACCCGAAGCTCGTGTTGAGCCGCATTGACGCTGCCGCTTCAACGATGGCCTGTGCCGCCGCCGCACCATGCTCCGCGATCAGCTTTTGCATCCGCCGCGCCTTGCACACTGCGACCAAGCTGCGCAGCCGCACGAGGGCAGCAATTTTGCGCTGCCGGTCGCGCGGGAAGCGCTGCCAGAAGAACTGTTCAACGCGGCGAAAGTCGTCCTCGCTCCACTCGGATGCCCGGGCGAGCGACGCCACGTCTCCAGCGAGGACTTTGAGCGCCGTAGCCAGTTCGCGCACCGCAACGACTGGAACGTCAGATGGGTCGATGGTGCCGTAGACTGGCACTGCGCTGTTGGCCGCTACAATATGAGTCGTCATTGTGTGCTCTCCGTCGCCCGTATCAGCGCTTGGAACCGAACGCCATCCAAGGCGACCCTCTCAAAAGGAAAATGTCTCGCGGCTGACGCGATTCGACAAGAAAATCGACATCGGTACCCACAAGTTTTCCTCCGAGGTTACGGATCGAATTTGACTTGAACCGGAATCGGGTGCCATCGACACTCCGAATAACGCCCTGCCCAAGCCGCTCGCTATACTTCACGATCTGTCCGTCCATGACACACTCCCTTCAAACGAGCCCGCAGGCTCAATTGCGATGAAAGGGATGGTGCCGCGAAACGAAAAACTCAGCTGTTCCGAACGTCACAACAGCAGAGGGAAATAATAGGCCGATGTTGAGGCGAAATCTGTGTCGTGTTCGCCGCTGCGACACAAAAAACCGCAGCCTCTGTCCGGCTGCGGTTCATTTTGTTGAAGGTGCCGCACACGTTATAGTGAACGCGGCATCACATTTCGTTTCAAGCCATGTCAACCGGCTCACTTTCTGAAAAAGGCGTCCACGCGCATACCTGGCAACAGCGGCGACGAACCATCCATATCGAGTGTCACTTCACGCACTTCGACATCGTTCGCCCGCTTGGGGCCACGCGGTCCGATGCGCGGTTGCGCCAGCGTTGGGGCCAAGCTCGCCACCGTGCCTTCGAATTCGTTGCCCGGAAAGCTGAGCGACCGCACGAACACCTTTTGCCCGACCGTGATCTTCGAGATATCGCCCTCGTCGACTTCCGCCTTCACGCGGATGCTGGACATATCGCCCATGACCACGAGTGGTGCTTCGGGACTGGGCGCCACGATCTCGCCGACTTTCGCATTGACCTGCAAAGCTGTGCCGGTTTGCGGCGCGCGAATGCGCGTCTTGTCGAGCAGCGCTTCCGCCATCCGCACTTCCGTTCGCGCCGCGCTGACAGCGCTTTCCCCACTGCTCGGCGCCGGCAAATTCGCCTTCGATTGCGCGCGGATGAAGGCCAGCCGTTCGCGCTCCAACCGTTCGTTCGCCTCCGTCAAACGCTTGCGCGCTTCCGTGACGGCCTGATCTGATCCGCCCGCCGTCCGCTTAGAAATCAGCGCCCCATCAAGTTCGATCCGCGCGCCCGTCACAGCCCGCTCCGCCGAGTAGATGGCGTCTTCCGCCTTGCGCACATCTTCGCGCCCTGACGCAAATGCCTTCTCGCGCTCTTCGCGCAGGGCCTCGGCTTGCGTTTCCGCAGACGTTAGGCGCGCGCGCGCTTCCGCATCATCGAGTTGAACCAGGAGTTCGCCCTCTTCCACCTGATCGTCGACAGCAACATGAACCCGCGTCACGCGGCCAAGAATGCCGGTGCCGATACGGATTTCACCCGATTTCGGCTCGACCCGTCCCGGCGCCGCCGCGATCCACGCCACCTCGGTCACGGGCGTGGCGCGATCCGGTGCTCGGTCGGCATCCGTGAACTCTTTGAAGCCGAGGTAGCCGCCCGTCAGCGCAATGGCCACGAGGGCAATCAGTCCAGGATTGAATTTCATGGGTCGAAAGTCCTTCTCGTCGCGTTCTGTGAATGGGAAGTCATAATCAGGCCGCCAAGCCCTTAGGCCGTTCGTCGGCGACGATGCGGCCGTCTTCAATCCGGATAATGCGGTCAGCAAACGGAAGCGTGCGATGATCGTGCGTGACAGCGAGCACCGCGCGCGACGGGTCCTGGGCCACATGCGCCAGAAGTTCCATCACGGCTTTGCCGTTCTCGCTATCGAGAGCAGCCGTCGGTTCGTCGGCAAGTACCACTGCCGGATTGCCGGCCAGCGACCGCGCGATCGCAACACGCTGCTTTTCACCGCCTGAAAGTTTCGATGGAAACGTATTGATGCGATGACCAAGTCCGACGGAGATCAGCGAATCGCGCGCCGCCTTCAACGGATCGGCCAGCCGCGCCCCGCGCACATCGAGCGCCATCAGCACATTTTCGTGCGCTGTCAGCGTCGGGAAAAGATTGTAACCCTGGAAGACGAAACCCATGTTGCGCCGGCGAAGATCGGCAAGCCCTTCCGCAGTCTTCCCGACCGCCTCCTCGCCATTGATGTTGAGCTGCCCGCTCGTCGCCGTCAGGATGCATCCGAGGATCGACAGAAACGTCGTCTTGCCCGAACCCGAGGGTCCCATCAGCAGCGTCAGTTCGCCCGGATAGAGATCGAGGTCGACGCCCTTTAAAATCGTAAGATCCCCGGCACCGGTCACGATCGTTTTCGTGATCGCGCGCGCACGGACGATGACGGGACGTTCGGCACTCATTTCGAAAGCTCCTTGGCTCGTGCAGTCTGTGACAGTCCCACCATGCATGGGTTGCCGGCGGTGTGCTGTTCCGCGTGGCACATGGGAAAATTGATTCGTCAGATCGTACGATAGCGACATTACACACGAAAAAGCCCCGGGAGCAGGGCTCCCGGGGAGTTTGATGGAGTGAAAGTCCGGCGGGGCGAGCGACCCCGCCGGGAATTGGCCTGATCAGCAGCCGACGTTGATGGTCACGCCCACTGCGGGGATGTAGCGGCGGCACTCGCCGGAGGTCTGGGTCGAACCCGTTTCGGTCACAGCCTCGGTCGTTGCCGTTTCGGTCGTCGTGGCTGGCGCCGGTTCGGTCTGAGCGGTATCGACCGTTGCGGCGTCTTCGGAAACGTCCGAGTTCGGAACCAGCGTGGCGGCATCCGATGCGATCGGCTGCTCGGTGGTGACCGCCGGAGCGACCGTTTCGGTAGCGGCGGCGACCTGAGCTTCCCGTGCAGCATCGCGGCGGGCTTCAGCCTTGGCGGCGGCGACGGCGCGGGCTTTCGCCTCAGCCTTGGCTTCGGCGCGAGCCCGGGCTTCTGCCTTCGCTTCAGCAACGGCGCGGGCCTTTGCTTCCGACCGGGCGCGAGCCTGCGCCTCTGCTTTAGCCTTCGCACGGGCACGGCCCTCGGAAGCGGCGCGGCTGCGCTTGGCGGCATGGGCGCGCTGCTTCTCGGAGTTGGCGGCGGCTGCCATGGCGCCGACAGCCAGAACGCCGAGGCCGATCCCGAGGCCAAGGCCGCGGCCAGCTTCTGCAGTGGTGGTGGTGATGGCCATCGAAGCAGCGATCACGGTGGCGGCGATTGCGGTGGTGAATTTGCGGGTCATGGCACTCTCCATCTGGTTTGTCGTCGTTTTGGTTGGCGCCGGTGTTTCCCGTCCGCCGATGAGTGGACTATGCCTGAGGCTCCCGGCCACGGCTGTTCCCCCCGTGACAGGCTAGATAAATCTCACAAAGCATTGAAATAGATGGAGAAAAACTACGCCGCTAGTCGCGCGCCGTGCACCGCACCTGAAATTTTTTCGAGGAAACCCAAGGTTCGCTCCAGAACCACGCCCCGCTGCCGGTCCACGGTGACGAGGTGATAGCAGTCGTCCAGCACCACGAGATCGACCGGGCCGCCGAGATTTTGCTGGAGATGGGTGGCGTTCGAAAGGTCGGCGTAATCGTCCTCTCTCGGATGCAGCATCAACACGGGAGCGGTGATCCGGCCGATCTCGGGCAAAACGGCCTCCACAAGCCGCTGCCGCTCCAAAACAGCGATCCCCGGCGTCGCGATCGGCAGAGCCGGCACGCCCGGCGCGGCCAGCGCACTCTTGATGAACGTCCGCAGACGCTCATCCTTAATCCCGAAATCCAGCGGAGCGGGAAAATGGAACAAGCCGGCCAGCGCCCGGAAACGCACCAGCCGGAACAGCCCAGCATACCAAGGCACCCGACGGCCGTTCAGCCAAAGGGTCGGTGAATAGAGAGTCAGGCCCGCGACCTTGTCGGGATGCCGCGCGGCGAGCATCAAGCCGAGCACGGCGCCCGTCGAAAGCCCGCCAACGATGACCCGGTCGCACCGCTTGGCCAAATCCAGGAGCGCGGCTTCTGCGCTGGCGTACCAATCCTGCCAGGTCGTGGCCGTCAAATCCGCATGCGTACCGCAGTGCCCGGCCAGTGTCGGACACGCAACCTCATAGCCGGCCCGCGTTAGTCCGCTGGCGACATACCGCATTTCCGTCGGTGTACCGCAGAGCCCGTGGACGAGAAGCACGCCGGTCTTCTGGACCCGTTCAGGGCCGCGTTCCGAAAGCGCGTGATGATATGAACCGGGCATGTTTGACGCTCCTCCACGAAGTCCCTGGACCATAGGGAGCAGCAGGCGGGTGCGCTGTTCCGGCCGAAACAGGGACACCCCATCGTGGGGATGGAGGCGCCGGCAAACCCTGCGCCCAGCCGTCACTTGACATCGATCAGATCTGGAGGTGTATCTATGCGCTATACGCATCCATGTGGGGCCTTGAACCCCAAAGGTTGGAACCGTCGATGTTGAAGATGTCCGCGCTCGCGCGCGCCCCAAGCACCTCGTCCTGTGTGCCATTGCGCTCTGCTCCGGTTCACGGAGTAGCTTCATGATCATCTGCTCATGCGCAGTCGTGACTGATAAGGACCTCGAGCAGGCCGTCCTCGAAGTGATGAGCCAGCCCAACGCGCCGCTCCCCACACCCGGCGTTATCTATCGGCATATGCAGAAGAAAATGCAGTGCTGCGGGTGCGCGCCGCTGGCCGCCGAAACCATCTATGCCAAGATGGAAGAGCTGGAAAAGAAGGGGTTGATCTGCCCCTGCGCCTGCGCCACCGCCAAAACGCGCATCAAGGACATTATGACCGCGCCGGACCGTCGTGTGTCGCGCACCTTGCGAGAAGCGCCTCGGCCGATTCAGGTCCCGGCCGCCCCCGCGCGGCAGAAGACGGTCGTTTGATCCGCTTCTTCTTTGTAACCGTTCTAAAATTGTGCGACGGTGCCAACGCTGAGCGGTTGAGTGCCGCGCGCGCTTTGACGAACGGTGCGCCGCGCTACAAACTCACCGCCGTATTTCAATTGAACGCATCGAGGAGATCGACCCCATGAAGGGCAAAGGCAATAAGGAAATCATCGACATCCTCAACGAGTCGCTGAAACTCGAACTCGGTGCTGTGAACCAGTATTGGCTCCACTACCGCATGCTGGCGAACTGGGGCTACACCAAGCTCGCCAAGAAAGAGCGGGAGGAGTCGCTGGAAGAGATGGTCCATGCCGACAAGATCATCGACCGTATCATCTATCTCGATGGTCTTCCCAACCTGCAGCATGTCGCCCCGCTGATGATCGGCGAGAACATCAAGGAAGTTCTGGAGTGCGACCTGAAGGGTGAAAAAATTGCTCTTGAGACCTACGCGCGCGGCCGCGATATCTGCAAAAAGCACGGCGACTACGTGACGATGGGTATCTTCGAAAATCTACTGAAGGACGAGGAAGGCCACCACGACTTCCTCGAAACTCAGCTCGACCTTCTGTCCCGCATCGGCGTCGAGAACTACGGCTTGCTCAATTCCGATTCCGCCGACAAGGCCGACTAAGGATCAGTCGTCGGTTACCTCGAACGGACCCGGCCTGCGCTCTGAATTGCGCGTGCGTGGCCGGTCCGGCGGCAACTCGGGAATTTCAAAAACGGGCTGGGCGCGCACAATGCGTCCGGTCCGTTTTGTTTCCGCCAGTTGAATAACGGGATGGAGCAGCAACGGCCGCACGTCGCAAACAATCCGCGCCTCACGGCGGCGCTTGGGCGCCGCCGCACCATGCTCCAAGACCAAAACCAGCACCCCGAATAACAGTAGATACGGCACCGCCGCAGCGGTCTCGCCCGCAACCATCACAATCAGAGACAGAGCCAGCGCCGCAAAGTTCACCGGCCGCAGCCAAAGCGAAACCGCCCGCAACCACGCGCGCCGCTTCAGATTGACGGCCCCATCCCGTGAGCGGATGAACCGCACGGTTCGCCGGCCGAACTCCGGCAGAACAAGGCGCACAGCCGCGATGCTTTGAGCGCGTCTCACGCAGCAGCCTCCCGGGGCGCCGACATCAACCCCCAGATGATGGCCATCAGCGTGTAAAAGCTGCGCCAGTGGTCGGTGTCGATGATCCAACCTTCAAGCGCGGTCGCCACGAATGCGGCGTAGGCGATGATGAACAATGGCCGCCACGCGGTGGCCTGCATCGCATGCCGGAAGCCCAGCACCAGCGTCAGTCCGGTGACGATCCAGTAAGCGCCGCCGCCAATCCAGCCTGCGTTCAAGACAATACTGAGAAAGACGTTGTGAACTTCCTCATGGTGATAGACGGGTGTGAACTGCTGCGCACCAATCCCAAGCGGATTGGAGAGGATCAGATCGATCGCCTTCTCCTGTCCGCCGAAACGCCCATCCGGCCCCACATCGTAGCTCTGCGTTAGGCTCGCCCGCTGTGACAGTAGGTTCGCCACGGCGTCGAACTGCAGCGCCACCACCACGGCACCAGCAGCGATCAGCGCACCGATGGCCGACAGCGCAATGATGCGCGCCCGTTGTCCGGTTCCCGGAGCCGTCACAAAAGCGAGCCAGACATAAAGCGCGGCAGCGAGTGCCAGGTTCACCCACGCCCCGCGCGAAAAGCTTAACAGAACCGCGAGAGCGAAGAACCCTGCGCCAAACAACGGCAGCAACACGCGACCCGCAGACCGCGTGATCGCCAAATGCAGACAGTAGAGGAACGGCGGCACAAGGAATGGCCCGAACACGTTCGGATCCTTGAACGTCCCGGCCACGCGATCGAACTTCGTGAACAGCTCATACGCGCCTGGAACAGCGTGCGTGTAGCCGGCAAGACCCGCGCCCGCCGCCACGAACGCCGCAAACATCCACGCCGACAGAATGAGCTTCGTGTGCGCAACCGGACGCCGCGCCACGAACGCCGCAACCACGAACGACACCACATAGAGAAACAGCGACACCGAAGTGTGGGTCAAAGAGTCGGCCATATCCCGCGACAGTGTTGAAGCGAGGTAGGCACCGGCCGCCGCAACAAGCCACAGGCTCAAATAGGTCAGTAGCAAGGGCGAGACGAGGACGAGCCCAACCGCCGGCAGAAGGATCAGCAACCCGCCCGTCAGCACATCGACCGGTGCCGGTTCCGAGAACACGACGCCACTGGTCGCGAACGTCAACCACACGGCTGCGAGCGAGAGCAGATGAACAGCACTTTTGCGCTGATCGGACAACGCCGTCCGGCCCTGTGCCGAACCGTCCAGATACGGGAAACCGTGTGCCGCAACCGTCATGAAAATCAGGTCTCCAAAGTCTGTGGAGACCAGTTTGCAAACGGCGGGCCGAAGTTGGGCCGGGCGCCAGCAACGTCACGCATGTTCTGACGCAGCCTCACCCCCCCAAAACGGGAACGGCCGCACCCTCATCCAGGGTGCGGCCGCCTCGAAGCTGTCTGTTGACTCTCCGACGTCAGTACGCGTTCTCGGTCTTGAGCAGCGACACCGGCGTCTTCAACAGAATGTAGAGGTCGAACAGCACCGACCAGTTCTCGATATAGTAAAGATCGTGCTCGACACGCTTCTCGATCTTTTCCGCCGTATCCGTCTCCCCGCGCCAGCCGTTAATCTGCGCCCAACCTGTGATGCCGGGCTTCACCTTGTGGCGCGCGAAATACCCGTCGACCACTTCGTCATAGAGCCGGTTGTCGGCCTTGGCGGAGACCGCATGCGGCCTCGGACCAACCAGCGAAAGACCACCTCTCAGCACATTGAACAGCTGCGGCAGCTCATCCAGGCTCGTCTTGCGAATAAAGCGTCCCACCTTCGTGACGCGCGGATCGCCCTTGGTGACAAGCTGGGCCGCCTTGGCGTCGCACAAATCGATATACATCGAGCGGAACTTGTAGACCTCGATCAACTCGTTGTTGAACCCATACCGCTTCTGCTTGAAGAGCACAGGGCCTCGGCTGTCGAGACGGATCGCAACAGCCACCGCCGCCATCACCGGGGCCAGCAGTATGAGTGCCAGCGCCGCAATCGTTTTGTCGAACACCCACTTCGAGACCGTGCCCCAGTCCGCGATCGGCTTGTCGTGGAGGTCGATCATCGCCACCGAACCAACGTGGCTGTAAGTCTTGGGCGAAAACCGGATCGACGTCGCCCGCGCTGGGAGCTTGATATCCGCCGGCAGCACCGACAGCCGCTTCACAATTTGCGAAAGCCGCTGCTCCGCCGTCACCGGCAGCGCTACGATCACCAGGTCGATGCGGCTTTCCCGGCCAAGCGCAAGCAGATCCTTCAACCCACCAAGGCGCGGATAACCCGCGATCAGGCGCGGCGCGCGGCCTTCCTCGTCGCGTTCATCGAAGATGCCGGAAATGCGGATGTCCGTGCCCACATCCCGCTCCAACTGCTGGATGACCTCCTCGGAAACCGCACCCGCACCGTAAATCACCGCGCGGCGAAAGAGGCGGCCCTGCTGCGCCCATGTCCGCACGCAATGCGTCAAGGCAGCCCGTCCCGCAACAAGCCCAACGCCGCCCGCCAGAAACCACAGCGCCAGCCAAACGCGCGAATACTCCTGCGCGGCTTTCATGAACACCAGACCCGCGCCGACGATTGCCAGTGTGATCAGCCATCCCAGGAGCACGCGCGGCAACTGCGCGATAAATGAGGAAAACCGGGCCGGATCGTAGAGCAGCAAGGCCTGGAACACGCTCAATTGAACCACCGCCGACGCGACCAGAAGCAGAGCGTAATCCGCGTCCCGCGTCACAATAGGCTCGCTCACATAGAGAAGCGCGATCGCAAGCCCGACCACTGTCACGAGCACCACGTCCATGATCCGGACCGCGCCGGTCAAAACCCGCTGGGAAACAAGCGCACCTTCATCCGTGCGCCACCCGGCCGCAAGACGGGGAACGTGGGTCAGTTCGATGACAGCAGCGTTGGACATGGATTGAAGACCATTGGAGAACGACGGATCGTCCTCCACCAAAGCATCGGCCGTGCCATCGCCGTTTCCATGTCCGTCGCCGGACGATCTGGCCGCGCACTGAGGTAAACAAAAGATTAAGACCGCGCGGCACTTCTATAAAAGTCGAGGATATCCGCCGTCATGCGCCCCACGGTAAACTTCGCCGCAACATTGTTCTTCAGCCGCCCGGCCCGAGCCAACGCCGCGTCACGATCCGCCAAAACGGAGCGCATCAGTCCAGCAAGCGCCACATCGTCCCCGGCTGGCACAAGCGGGGTATCCGTATCTGCAACGATTTCCGGGATGCCGCCGACGTTGGTCGCCACGAGCGGTAACCCGGCTGCCGCCCCTTCAAGAACCACGTAAGGAAAGCTCTCCTTCAGAGAAGGAACCACCAGCGCCCGCCCGAGAATAAACGCCGCCGCCGCCGGCAGAGCGCCCGCAAACCGCACGGACCCGCTGAGACCGAGTTCCTCAGCCAGCGCCTTGAGGCCGTCGCCATGCGGCCCCGAACCCACGATCACCGCGCTCACAGACCGCTCATCGTTGAGCCGTCGCAGTGCCCGAAGAAGAACATCGACCCCCTTCAGGTCGCGCAACTCGCCGATGAAGACAAAGTCGGCCGCGTCAGTGTTGGGCGTCAGCGGAGCAAAATCAGATGGTTGCACGCCATTCGGCACGACGCGCGCCGGCGTCGGCAACACCCCGACTTTTTCAGCAAAAGTTCGCCGCGCGAAATCGCTTTCGAAGATGATCCCGCTGGTCATCCCCGCAAACAACTTTTCCAGTCGCAGGTAAACGCGCCCTTCCAGAGAACTGGCCGGAAAATTCAAAGTGCCGCCGTGCGGCGTATAAAAGGCCCTCGCCCGAACCCCCTCGCGACCACGCACCTGCCGGCCGGCCAGCCGCGCATAGCCGCCGCCTTTCGCTCCGTGGCCATGCAACACATCCGGTCCGAGCGTGGTCGCATGCGCCGCCACGGCGCGCGCTGACATAAGATCGCCGAGGCCCGGCTTCCGGCTCATCGCAATGCGCTGCAAGCCGAGTGATAATTTCGGGGCAATCGCTGCAAAGCGCTGATCCGTCAGCGCGTCGCAAGCCGTGGCATCGGCGATGATGCCCACCTCATGACCGTGCACGGCTTGCTCCGCCGCCAGATCGAGCACATGGCGAAATAGCCCGCCCACAGGCGCGCGCATAATATGCAGGATGCGAAGCCGCTGGGTCACAAGGTTGCCGGCGCGTTAAGAAAAAGCGGGATCAGAAGAACCGCTCGTATACGAAAACCGTGTCGCCCGCCTTAACGACATAGTCAGCAGGTGCAATGATCTGCTCCACAAATCCGTTGGTGCGGCGCGTGATGCGGAACTTCCGCGTCGACCCGCGCTCCGATAATCCACCCGCGATCGCCACCGCCGTCTCGACCGTCATGCCCGAAACGTAAGGATATTGCCCCGCCGTCTTGACCTCGCCGTGGATGAAAAACGGCCGGTTTTGCTGCACATCGACCGTCACTTGCGGATCGCGAACGAATTCGGTGCCAAGCTTGGCGGCAATCGAGGCTTCCAGATCCCGCGTCGTCAAACCGCGCGAACGAACCGTGCCGATCAACGGAACGGTAATCGCGCCCTCATGATCGACCGTATAGCTGCGCGACAGATTGGGCTGTCCATAAACGAACACGCGAAGCCGGTCGCCGGTATCGAGCAAATAGGGGCCGTCCGTGTCTGCCACGGCTTGCGGTCCACCCCCAAAACCGGCCGGAACCACCTCTGGCTCCCCATCGGCAACAACCTCTGAAACCTCAACAGCCGTCTCGCCCCACGCACCGCCAGTCGGGACGCCGAGGCCAAGTTCCGGCATCGGCACGGTGAAATCCGACGACGAGGCACAGCCCGAAAGCAGGAGCGCTGTCGCCACGATTATCAAGCCGGTCAGATGGGGTTGCACGCGGGCAGCCATGTCACAAACATCCGTTCACACACTTCACATCATGCCTTTTGTACCCATCGGGGGTTAACAAACGCTCACCGGTCGTCTTTTTCCGGCACGATTAAGAGATTGCTTACCGCCGTACCGCTTTAATCCAGCGTGTCAGAGTCGGTCCCGCCCCAACGGGCGTTCCTCAATTGCGGTGTCTCAACGTCATGTCCCACGCTTCGCCCGACAACATCGATTTGAGCACCGTCTTCAAGGCGATCAAAAAGAGTGTGCCGCGCCTGATAGTGTCTGCGGCAGCTGTCGGCGCATTGACATTCCTGGCTCTCACCCTCGTCGCCCCCCGCTATCAGTCGGAAGCCGAACTCGTCGTCTCGGCAAAAGGCGTCAACGATCCTTTCCAATCGCCACGCAAGGATGGCGGCGGCGGGTCGGATGGCGTTGCCGTGCGCATGGACAAGGAAGCGATCAATACGCACGTCCGTGCACTCCGCTCGCCGGAGTTAGGCGCCGCCATCGCAACCCAGATGAACCTTGCAGATCGTGCCGAATTCAATCCTGAACTCGGTCCCGTCGACACCTTCGGGAGCATTCTCCGGCTGGCAGGCATCGGCAATCCGCGTGCCGGCGAGAGCGAGCAAGACCGCGTGCTCAATCGTTTTTACGAGAAGCTCGAGATCTACTCGCCGAAGGAAAGCCGCGCCATCGCCATCCGCTTTACATCGAATGATCCGGGCCTAGCCGCCGACGTCCCCAATGCGCTGGCCGAGGCCTACCGCACCTCACTCGCCAACCAGTCCATCGTTGAAACCGATGAGGTGCAGCAAGCGCTCGCGCCGAAAATCGAAAAGCTTAAAATAGAAGTCAGCGACGCCGATGCCGCCGTCGAACAGTTCCGCGGCAAGGCCGACATTTTTAGAGGCGGCCAGCAACAGACCGGCCTCAACGAGCAGCAGCTTGCCGAGTTGACCGCCGAACTCTCGCGGACTCAATCGCTGAAGGGCGATATCGAATCGCGCCTGAGCGCCGCCCGCGAAATGATGAAGTCGGGTAGCGGCGATGCCATCCCCGAAGTTCAGCGCTCCCCGCTGATCCAAGCCGTCGTCCAGCAGCGCGTGCGCCTCGAACGCCAGATCTCCGAACTCTCCGTCTCGCTGCTTCCTGGGCATCCGCGCATGCAGCAATTGAATGCCGATCTTGCCGGTCTGAAAAAGCAGATCACGGTAGAAGTCGGCAAGGTCGTCGACAGCCTTGAGAAGGAATCGAAGTCCGCCAGCCTGCGCGTCGATGCGGTGCAGAAGGACATTGCCAGCGTTAAAACGCGCGTGGTCGACACCGGACCCGACGAAGTCAAATTGCGCCAGCTACAAACGGAAGCACAGTCCAAGCGCGCCGAACTGGAGCGTCTCCAGTCTCAATTCGAGGCCAATCGCGCCAAGGCCGATAGCCGTTCCGTTCCCATTGAAGCCAAGATCGTCAGCCGCGCCCGGGCCGCCAGCGTTCCTGTCTTCCCCCGCAAAGGCCCCTTCGCCGCCTTGGCAGCCTTTGCGACATTGCTCCTCGGCCTCGCATTGAGCATCACGAAGGCCCTGCTGTCGGGCGCCCGTTCCCCCGCGACATCGGCAAAGCCCGTCCCCGCGGTGCGACCCTCCGCCCGTTACGAACCGGTGCTGACGCCTTCTTCGCCGCCTCCGTCCGCCCAACGTGGAGCCCCCTCGCGCCCGCACGTCGATGAGGATGAGCTCGACGCGCTGACCGCGCCCATGCATACCCCTCACTCCGCCGCCACTGACCCCCGCGCCCCGGCGGCGTCCCAAGATCCCGCGCCGGGCGACGACGCCGAAATGGCGCGTGTGAGCACCATCGGCGCACTGGCCCGCCGCATCGCCTCGCGCGCCGATGGCGCCGGCTATCGCACCATGGTCTCCGGTGAAACGGATATGATGGGTGTCAGCAGTCACGCGGTCGAATTGGCCAAGGCGCTCGCCGAATTGGGCTCCAGTGCCATCCTCATCGATTGGGCGCCCGAAGGCGACGGCATCGCACATGGATTGTCGCTCACATCCGGGCCCGGTCTCGCCGAACTGTTAAACGGCGGTGCCGGCTTCGAACAAATCATTCGCCGCATCCCCGGCAGCGACGCGCACATCATCACGACCGGAACCTTCGCGGATGGGATAGCTCCCGATCTTGATCCTGACCGCCTCAATCTGGTGCTGGACGCCCTGGACGAAGCCTACGACCAAGTCGTCATTGCCGGTCGCTATGAGTCCGCCCGCGCCTTCTTTGAAGCCATCGAGGGCCGTGTCGATTGCGGCGTCGTCGTTGCTGATCCCGGCCGCATTGGCGTGGTGCTGCGCGATCCTCCCGGCAGCTACTTGGGCTTCGAGGTGGCTGACATCGATCTCGTCCGCTACGACCGCCAGATGGCTGCCATCCCTGGCCAACGTATCGTCCGCACCGGCCGCCCGGCCGCTGCCGTCGCCGGTTGACGTCCGTCCCTCTCCGCGCCGTTAACTCTTGATTAACGAAACGCCGATCTCGCGTCCCGCCGGAAGGTGTTTCTTCGCAGCTAGCATGAGGATTGCAAGGCTCAGCCAAAACGCCGCTCCGTCGCGCGTTTTTGGATCAGCACGCAATGGGCCACTTGCAATGAGCCGGAAGACAACGTCGCTCATTAAGGCTGCACTTTCGGCGCTGCACTATGCGCGCGCCGACACGATGCTCGCGCCGCTCACCGCCGGCGCCGGCGTGATCTTTACCTTGCACCACGTCCGTCCCGAGCCCCCCGAGGCTTTCGAGCCCAACCGCATTCTGAAAATCACCCCCGATTTTCTCGAAGCCGTTCTGGGCGAGGTTCTGGCCGCTGGCTTCGATGTGATCGGCCTGGATGACGTCCCCAATCGCCTGACCTCGGACGTCACGGATCGCCCCTTCGCCTGCTTCACCTTCGACGACGGCTACCGCGACAACCGCGATTACGCCCTCCCCGTGTTCCGCAAATTCGGCCTGCCGTTCACCGTCTTCGTGCCCGCGAACTTCCCGTCGGGCCAAGCCGACCTGTGGTGGCTCGTTCTGGAAGAAACCATCCGCCGAGCCAACGGCATCGACGCGACAATCGATGGGCGATCGCGCCACTTTGAAACATCCACCGTGCCCGGCAAGGAGCAGGCGTTCCACGAAATCTACTGGCACCTGCGCCGCATGGACGAAGACGCCGCCCGCACAATCGTCGCCGATCTCGCGCGCGCCCACGGCGTCGACGGCCCGGCACTTGGCCGGGATCTCCTGATGACTTGGGACGAACTCCGCCAAATGGCGAAGGATCCGCTCGTGACCTTTGGTGCTCATACCAACGGCCACTACGCGCTTGCCAAGCTACCGGAAGATCGCGCGCGCGCCGAGATCGTCGAAAGCATCGCGACGATGGAAAGAGAGCTTGGCCGCCCCTGCCGCCACTTCAGTTTCCCCTACGGCGATCCCACCGCTGCCGGCGAGCGCGAATTCCGCCTCGCATCTGAAGCCGGTGTCACCACAGCCGTGACGACGCGCAAGGGCCTCGTCCACGCCCGCCACCTGAACCGCCTGACGGCCCTGCCGCGCGTCTCGCTCAATGGCGACTATCAGGATACCCGCTTTGTGAAGGTCTTCATGTCCGGCGCTCCGTTCGCACTTCGCGACGCCGCCAAGCGTCTCTTCGGCGCACCCGCCGCCGCGTGAGCCGCCTCAGGATTTCTGCATCCACTTGATGATCAGGCCCGCCGGCAGAACCCACAGCAATCCCGCCACGACGTAGTAAAGCAACTCGACCATCTTGTTGGCCTCGTTGACCTGCAGGATAACCGCCGCCAGCATGGCAGCGAGCGAATAGACCGCAATCAGAACCAGCAGCAAAATGGCGCCTGAGAGTTTGCGAATACGAGGGGTCATGCGCGGTCCTGTCTTAATGTCGCAATTACGTCTCGTCCATGGGCGCTGGATTGCATTGCTTGCACCCCGTTGAAGCGGCTATCAGATGCCGGCCGGGAGTCAAGCGAGGGACAAAGGATGGCGAGCGCCGCCGTAATCATGCATCGAACAGACGCGGACCGCATGGTCCAAGCGTGGCTGGCAGCCGTGGCAACACTTGTTCTGTTGATGATCATCGTCGGCGGAGCAACGCGCCTCACCGACAGCGGCCTCTCGATCACCGAATGGAAGCCGATCCTCGGCGCCATCCCCCCCCTTACCGAGGCTCACTGGCTCGAAGCTCTTGAGAAATATCGCCAGATCCCGGAATACCAACTCGTCAATAAGGGCATGTCGCTCGACGAGTTCAAGGTCATCTACTGGTGGGAGTGGGGCCACCGCTTCCTCGGCCGCATCATTGGCCTCGCCTTCGCCATCCCGCTCGCAGTCTTCGCTTGGCGCGGGTTACTCCGTCCCGGTGCGCTGCCAAAGTATCTCGGCGTTCTCGCATTGGGTGGCGTGCAGGGGGCCATCGGTTGGTACATGGTCTCGTCCGGCCTCGTCGACCGCGTCGACGTCAGCCACTACCGCCTCGCGCTCCACCTTTCAGTCGCTTTCCTCATTCTCGGTCTCCTCGTCTGGCTGGCCATGGATTTGCGCGACAAGTCCGCGACCTTGCGCATCGCGTCCTTGCCCGCACGCGCTGAAACCCTCGCCCTGATCATCGTGCTTATCGTCTTCGCCCAAGTCGCGCTCGGCGCATTCGTGGCGGGTTTGAAGGCGGGCCTTGCCTACAACACGTGGCCGCTCATGAATGGTCAGGTCTTCCCTGATGATCTCTTTGCCTTGTCCCCGTGGCTCATCAACTTCGTGGAAAACGCCACGACCGTGCAATTCAATCACCGCCTCGTCGCCTACATCGTTGTGGCACTCGGTCTTTGGCACTGCGCCACGCTGCTGCGCGCGATCCCATCCGGTGAGTTACGCACGTCGGCCCTGCTGCTCGCCACGGGCCTTCTGGCGCAGACGGCGCTCGGGATCATAACACTTCTGCATGCCGTCCCGATCGGCCTCGGCATCGCGCACCAGGGGTTCGCCGCCATCGTCCTCGCCATCGCCGTCCGCCACCTCTGGCTCGTTCGCCACACGCTCTAGTCCACGCCAAGCATCAGCTTGATGTTCTGGACCGCCGCACCCGCAGCCCCCTTGCCCAGATTGTCGAGGCGCGCCACGAGCACGGCATGGGGATGTGACGGCCGGCCGAACACGAACAACTCCAGATCGTCGCTGCCGTTCAGCTCTTCCGGCTCCAGTCTCGTGAGGCTTGCAGCCGCCCCCTCGATCACGCGGACAGTTCGCGACCCCGCGTAATGGCGCTGAAGCGCCGTCTCGATTTTGGCAACATCAGGCTTGCCCGGTAGCAGATCCATATGCAGTGGGATCGATACCAGCATGCCCTGGCGGAAGTTGCCGACCGACGGCACGAAAATCGGCCGCCGCGTCAGGCCCGTGTTGGCCATCAGTTCCGGTACATGCTTATGCTCGAGGCTCAACGCATAGAGTTCGAAGTTTGGCGCCGTCCGCACCGGCTCATACGTCTCGATCATCGCCTTGCCGCCGCCCGAGTATCCCGAGACGGCATTGACCGTCACCGGAAAGTCGGCAGGGACTAAGCCCGCCTTCACCAGCGGATGGAGAAGCGCGATCGCCCCCGTCGGATAGCACCCAGGATTGGCGACGCGTTTGGCCGAACGAATTTTGTCCGCCTGTTCTCCGTCGCGTTCCGCAAACCCGTAAACCCATCCCGGCGCCACGCGGTGCGCGGTAGAGGCATCCACGATCTTAGGCGCGTCCGCTCCCAATTCGCCGGCCAGCGCTACAGCCTCTTTCGCCGCATCGTCCGGCAAGCAGAGTACGACGAGATCGGCCGCGCCCATCAGGGCCCGGCGCGCAGTGGCATCCTTGCGCTTGTCCGCCGCAATCGAGAGCACACGGATCGCAGTCTCGCCCGCCAACCGTTCGCGGATCTGCAACCCGGTCGTTCCCGCTTCCCCGTCGATAAATACTGTTTTCACGTCCGCCATGGCCGAGCCCTTCGCCAATGTCTTCAGCCGCCCGCACTTGGGCCAAGGCCGATCCGGTGCAGGAAGCCTTGCCAGATCGTCTCCGAGCAGCCGACACCGTAGGCTGCGCACGCGATGTGGTGGCTGTCGCGGTAGATCATGTCCAGCGCCACGTAAAGAATGATGACGAGACCGATCCAGGCGATCCAGGGATACTTTTGCAGCAGCTTGGCGATGAAGGTCGACGCCACCGCCATGAGAATGATGGCAACCGCCAAACCGATCACCAGCACCAGCGTTGACTCACCGGCCGCACCGGCCACCGCCAGCACATTGTCGAGCGACATCGAAAGATCGGCCAGGATAATCGTCCAAAGCGCCGACCAAAAACCCACTTCCGTGCCCGTTGTTTTGCCGTCGGCGAGTTTCGCCTCAAGCTCTTCGATCGTCTCCCCACCATGGCCGTCCATGATCTGCTGGTACATCTTCCAGCACACGAACAGCAGCAGCAGCCCGCCCGCCAGCGTCAGACCGATGATCTGCAGCATCTGCTGCGCCACGGCCGAAAACAAAATGCGCAGGACGACCGCACCCGCGATCCCCCAGAAAATCACCTTAGCGCGCATCGACGGATGCACTTTCGAAGCCGCCATACCCACGACAATGGCGTTGTCACCAGCCAGCGTGAGATCGATCAGCAAGACATTGAACAGCGCCGCCCAATGCGTCTGCCACCACGCGGGCGAGAGCAGCAGCCCGATGTCGGTGATGACGGTATCGACGAGCGATCCGGCGCCTGCCAGCAGATCCATGTCGCAACTCTCCAAAGGCGGGCCGCAATAATAAAATTTCATCGCAGCAATAGGCGAACATAATGCCTCGGGCTATGTGGCACCCTGCGCCTTCCCCGGCAAGCAGGGCCTGAGGAAAAACAAGAAAACAGCCCGCTCCAGTTGGAGCGGGCTGCTTGCAACAAAGCGATAGGGCTCGGCTTAGCGCTTCGAGAACTGGAAGCTGCGGCGAGCCTTCATGCGGCCGTACTTCTTACGCTCGACAGTACGGCTGTCGCGCGTGAGGAAGCCGCCCTTTTTCAGCACGCCGCGCAACTCCGGCTCGAAATAGGTGAGCGCCTTGGAGATGCCGTGACGGACCGCGCCGGCCTGGCCGGAGAGACCGCCACCGGCGACCGTCACGCGGATGTCATACTGCGTGAGACGGCTGGCAGCATTCAGCGGCTGCTTCAGGAGCATCTGCAGAACGGGGCGCGCGAAGTACTTGGTGTAGTCCTTCTCGTTGATCGTGATAACGCCCTTGCCGGGCTTGATCCAGACGCGGGCGACCGCATCCTTACGTTTGCCGGTCGCATAGGCGCGGCCAAGCTTGTCGAGCTTCTGAACATAGACCGGCGCCTCGGCGGGCGCTGCGGTCTTGATGGCGCTAAGATCACTCAGCGTCTTTGCTTCGGTTGCCATGTGACTTAGGCCCTCGAGTTTTTACGGTTGAGCGACGCAATGTCGACGCTGGTCGGGTTCTGGGCCACGTGCGGATGCTCCGCGCCCTTGTAAACGCGCAGGTTGCGCATCAGCTGCCGCTGCAGCGGACCGCGCTTCAACATGCGCTCGACAGCCTTCGTAATGACGCGCTCGGGGAAGTTGCCCTCAAGGAGACGCTTCGGGGTCGTCTCTTTAATGCCGCCGACATACCCGGTGTGCCGATAGTAGACCTTATCGACCGTCTTGTTGCCGGTGAAGACAACCTTCTCGGCATTGATGACGACGACATTGTCACCGCAATCGACGTGCGGCGTGTAGATGGCTTTGTGCTTGCCTTTGAGGCGCGTGGCGATGAGGGCGGCGAGACGGCCAACGACGAGACCGTCGGCGTCAATCACAATCCAACCCTTTTCCACCTCGCCCGGCTTGGCGACGTAGGTTTTCATGGTGTCAGGTTCCAGCCTGGAGAGTTCGGAAACGCTCAATCGAGCGCACGCGGGCGTGCTGCCCGAATGCGCCGGGAATACGCAAGGTTGCCGCAGTCGTCAAGCGTCATGCGCGCAAAATGTGCTGACGAGGCACCAGAAACGCCCGCAAAACGGCATGTTTTAGTTATTGGTATTATTATACCAGAAATAAGGTATCATGCTACCATGTAGGGCCACGGCGCCACATGGAACTTTAGCGCCTCCCGCTGCTTGTTGAGCGACCCAAGAGACATCCTTAATACGGTCTTAGTCCTCGGTCATCAGACCGATCAATTGCATGATGTATCAATCGTCCGTCCTTCCTCGTCCGGAGACCATCCATGATCGATCCCCGTGCCTCGTCTACCTCTTTGCCCCGTGGGCTCGCCATTTTCGCTTCAATCGCGATCGTTGCGGCCGCCGCGCTATGGTCCGGACAGGTGGCCGCCCAAGAGGTCGAGGAACTCAAGCAGATTGAATTGTCGGACAAACAGGTCGCCGGTTTCATCACCGCTCAGAAGGATCTGCAACCTCTGTCGGCAAAACTTCTCGAAGGCGGCGACAAGCCGGACGATGCCTTGAAAGGCGAACTGGACACCATCGCCAAAAAGCACGGCTTCGCAGACTTCAACGACATGGAAATCGTTGGCGCCAACATCTCCATCGTCCTCGACGGTCTCGATCCCAAAACCGGCGACTACACCGACCCGGTCGAAAAGATGAAGCTCGAGCTGGAAAACATCAAAGCCGACGCCTCCATCCCCGACGACGACAAGAAGCTCGTCATCGAAGACCTCAATCAGGAGATTGCCGCTGCCAAGCCTCTCCAGTTCCAGTCCAACATCGACGTGGTCAAGAAACATCAGCCCGATCTCGAAAAGCTCACCGTCGACAACTCTGGTGAAAGCCAGCCCGAAGGCAGTGCTGTGCCAGCCGGCGAGCCTAAGCCGGACGATCAGAAATAGCCCCGGGAGCAGTGATGAGCGGCAACGCAGGTTCTGACCGGCCTCCGGTTCGCAGTGAGCGGCCGGAGCCCGGCATCGCAGTGCTGTTTCTCGACAGGCCACAACAGCGCAATGCACTCTCCATTGCCACGATGGCAGCCCTGCACAGCGGGCTCGCCACTCTTGGCGGCGATCCCACCGTCGCCGCCATCGTGATCGCCGCCGAAGGGCCGGCCTTCTGCGCCGGCCATGATCTCAAGGAACTCACCGCCCACCGCGACGATCCCGACGGCGGCCGCATCTTTTTCACCGAAACCATGACGCGCTGCGCCGAACTCATGCAGACGATTGTGGCCTGTCCTAAGCCCGTGATCGCCGCCGTCCACGGCATCGCCACCGCCGCCGGTTGCCAGCTCGTCGCCACATGCGATCTTGCCGTCGCCGAGGACGACAGCCGCTTCGCCACGCCGGGCGTCAATATCGGTCTCTTCTGCTCCACGCCGATGGTCGCGCTCGCCCGCAACGTCCCCCGCAAACGCGCCATGGAAATGCTGCTGCTGGGTGAGATGATGGGCGCAGTGGAAGCCGCCGAATATGGCCTCATCAATCGCGTCGTTGCCAAAGGCGAGGCCTACGCCGCCGCCCTCGAAATGGCCCGCGCCATCGCCTCGAAATCACCCCTGGTCGTCGCCATCGGCAAGAAGGCGTTCTACGATCAGATCGAAATGCCGCTTCCAGCCGCGTACGATTTTGCAGCGAAGGTGATGGTGGAAAATATGCTCAAGGCCGACGCTGCCGAAGGCATTGGCGCATTCCTGGAAAAGCGCCCCCCCGTCTGGAAAGGCTGCTGAGATGTCCTTCGCCAACCCAAGCGATGCCGGCCTTTCAGCCCTTCTCCAATCCGCCCGCGTCTTCGCCGTCATCGGCGCGTCGCCCAAGCCCGACCGCCCCGTCTACGGCGTCATGGAGCGCCTGATCGCCAAAGGTTACACGGTCGTCCCCGTCAATCCGGGACAAGCCGGAGGAGAGATCCTCGGGCAAAAAGTCTACGCCACACTCGCCGATGTTCCCGCTCCCGCCGACATCGTCGATATCTTCCGAACCTCCGATGCAGCGCTCGGCGTAGTTCAAGACGCAATTGCCAACAAAGACCGCCTTGGCCTCAAAGCCGTCTGGATGCAAATCGGCGTGATCAACGATGAGGCGGCCCGCCTCGCAACGGATGCCGGTCTCACCGTCGTCATGGACCGCTGCCCAAAAATCGAACTCGCCCGCTTGAACGTTAGTCGCGCGTGACGACAAAATCCGCCAACAGCGCGGTATCGGAACTTCCACCCGCCATCACCGTGTACGGCGCGGCCTCCACGAGAAACCGCCCCGCATCGTTGTGAAACCCAAGATCCTGCGCCTTCAAACGAAAGCGCACTGTGCGCGCTTCGCCGGGTTTCAGCGTGATTTTCTCAAATGCGCGCAATTCCTTTACCGGCCGCGACCGGCTTGCCACCAACTGCCGCGTATAAAGCTGCACCACCTCGGCTCCCGCCCGCGATCCCGTGTTGCGCACCGTCACATCCACATCGATGGTGCCCTTCACTGGCATCTTCGGCTCCGACAGCACGATCTTGTCATAGGCGAACGTCGTGTAGGTCAGCCCGTGCCCAAACGGATAGAGCGGCGTCTGCTTTTCATCGACGTATCCGGTCGTGTAACGGCTGCCCGTCCACGGCCGCCCCGTCGGCAGAACATTATACGACATCGGAATTTGTCCCTCGGCCCGCGGAAACGTCATCGGGAGTTTGCCTGATGGCGCCACCTCTCCAGTGAGCACCTCGGCCAGCGCCGTCCGCCCCTCTGTCCCTGGATGCCACGCAATCAAGATAGCATCGGCCTGTTGGCTGGCCTCCGCCAGAACCAGCGGACGTCCCGTCTCCACAACGAGCACGATCGGCTTGCCCGTCTGAGCGAGCGCGTCGAGCATCGTCTTCTGCCGGCCGGACAATCCAAGCTTGGTGCGCGACACGCCCTCGCCCTGTATCTCGCAATCCTCAATGACGTTATAGACGACGACATCCGCGCGCTTTGCCACAGCGATCGCCGCGTCCTTGTCTTTGAACTCGCGCCCACACGGATCGGCGAATGCGGGCGCATACTCCAACGTCTGCCCCGGCCGCATGCGGTGTTCCAACGCCGCCCGCAATGTCTCGGTCTCAGGCTTCTGATGCCCGGACGGTCCCCACCACGAATGATCGTGCTGCGCACTGTCCGCACTCGACCCGATGAGCGCAATTCTGCCCGTCGCCGCCGTCAACGGCAGGGCGGCCTTGTCGTTCTTCAACAGCACGAAGCTTTCCCGCGCCACCTCGCGCGCGCTCCGGCGCACAGCCGCGTCATCCACCGGACGCGGCAAGTTCGCGAAGTCCGCTTCCGTCTGGTCGAATAGCCCGAGCCGGTATTTCACCCGCAAAACGCGCCGCACCGCGTCGTCGATCGCCCCAACCTTGATCCGCCCGTCCGCCACCGCGCGCGCCAGATACAAATCATACCCACCGCTCGCCATATCGAAGTCGATACCAGCCTTGAAGGCCAGCACACTCGCCTCCTCCAGATCGCGCGCCACGCCGTGGGCCACAAGTTCCCCGATGGCCACAAAATCGCTGGTCACAAACCCATCGAAGCCGAGCCGCTTTTTCAAGAGGTCCGTCACCAGCGCCCGGTTCATCGTCACCGGCACGCCGTTGATCGTGTTGAACGAGGCCATCACGGTCTCGCTGCCCGCATCCAGCGCCGCCTTGAACGGCGGCAGATAGCGGTCGAGCAATTCCGGCGTGGAAATTTCTGTCCCCGTGTAGTCGCGCCCACCCTCCGGCGCGCCGTACCCGACGAAATGTTTGACCGACGTCGCCAAGCCCCCGCGCCGATATCCCTTCACCCGCGCCGCCGAAAACGCGGAAGCGAGAAAAGCATCTTCCCCCGCCCCTTCGATCACCCGCCCCCATCTTGGATCGCGCGACACATCCACCATTGGCGCGAATGTCCAGTTGACGCCCAACGCCCGCGCCTCCCGCGCCACGTCATACGCAGCCAGCTCCGCCAAGTCCGGCCGCCACGTCGCCGCCCACGCGAGCGGCGGCGGAAACGTGATCTTCAGTGCGTAGATGGCATCGATCGCATAGAGCATCGGGATGCCGAGCCGCGACTCGCGCGCCGCAGCCGCAAACGCTTTGATGTAGCGGGGATCGACGACATTCAGCATCGCCCCGATTTCGCCCCGCCGCACCGCCTCGATCTGCGGCTCATGCGGAAAGGCCAGCGATGGGAAATGCAACTGTCCGATCTTCTCTTTCAGCGTCATGCGCGCCAGAAGCCGGTCAACAGCCGCCTCGATGGCAGCAGCCGAGCCCAGCGTCTCTGGCCGGACCGGATTGGCCGCGGCCGGGGCGAGCGAAAGTCCCAACAAGGTGAAGACGAGGAGAAATCGCATGCGTCCCGGGAGGTCTATGGCTGAGTGGGCGCGGTGTGCCGCAGGATTGTGTCGCGGCAACGATGCCCGCGCACGACCGTCCAAACAACCCGCGATCGGCCGCAGGCCGTCCCCCGCGTCAACGTTGCACCAACACCGGCGTTGTCCTCCCCCGGATCAGGGTCCTATACCAACCGAGATAAGCCCCGGCTTACGCGGCTTGGTTTACGCGCGCGGGGCCCTTGGGGCGGCTACGCGCACACCCAAAGCGATCCCGCCCTGCTGTCCAAAGTCACCACGGCCCAAGACGTCGGCGGGCCGGTATAATCGCTTGCAGAGGCGCCCGCTCCAGCGCAGAACGGTGAGGCAATGGCCCACAACACAGCCCGAAAGATCGGCATGCCCCTCGGGGAATTGAAGTCCGCGAAACTGGAGATCGATTGGTCGGCTCAGACCATGCTGCCGATCGAATTCGCTGGCAGCGAAATCGCGCTCGAAGCCCACGCCTATCAAGGCCGTGAGCCCGACACCCAGGCCGTCGCACTTGTCCACCGCAAGGAACCCGCCTCAGACGCCATCCCCGTCGTGCGCCTCCACTCCGGCTGCGTCACGGGCGACGTCTTCCATTCGCTCCGCTGCGACTGCCACGCCCAGCTCAAAGCAGCCCTTGCCCGCATCACCGCCGAGCCGCTCGGCGTGCTCATCTATTTGCCCTATCAGGAAGGCCGCGGCATCGGCCTCTTCCGAAAAATCAAAGCCTACGCTCTGCAAGACCAGGGGCTCGACACCGTCGACGCCAACTTGGAGCAGGGCCAGCCGATCGACGCCCGCGACTACGCCTTCGCCGGTGAGATCCTGAAAGATTTAGGGCTGACGCGCATCCGCCTCATGACCAACAATCCCGACAAGACCGAAGCCCTCATCTCAGCCGGCATCGAAGTCACCGAACGCATCCCCCTCATCGTCAAACCCAGCCCGCACAACAAGGCCTACCTGGAGACGAAGCGGAAGCGGCTATCGCACGAGCTTTAGAAAAATTGATTATGTCTTGAGGCGCCGCAGCTCCTCCTCCAACTCTTCGATCCTAGTCTGAAGCGCCGCATAAGCGTCTTGCACGTCCTCGATCGGGATCAACTGCGGAATGTGCTGTGGGCAGTTGCGGTCCCAGGCCTCGATGGAAAAAAGGATAGCCCGTTCGGCAACGGCGTGCCCCTGAGCAGGACGCAACGCGGCGAGCAATTCGTCGTCGTTCTCACAAACACGGGCTGTGCCCCAGATTTTCACCCGCCGTCGCCGCGCGTAGTCCATCAAAAAGATAAAGGCGCGAGGATTCTCGGCAAGATTTCCAGCGGTAATGTATTGCCTGTTACCGGCTAGGTCGGCGAAGCCAAGAGTGCCCTCGTCGACGACCTTCAAAAATCCCGGTGACCCGCCCCGGTGCTGGATATAGGGTTGGCCCGCCGCACTTGCCGTTCCAAGATAGAAGGAGCGAGCCGCAGTAACAACGGCAGCAAGCTCCGGGGTAACGCGGCTTTGCCAGCCCCTGCCGCGCTCCATGGCTTCATACTGTGCGCGCGACCCCCGCCGGAGCTGCTCAGCTTTCACAGCCGGCGTGAACGCGACATCGGAAACAAGGTCCTTCATCCGGTCCCCACCTCATGTTGCAGCGATGCCGATGGCCGCGGGTCTAGATCGCCGGCATGTCAATGTATCCCGGTAGCGCTTTGATGCGTCCAACCCACGCCCGTATCGCCGGGTAATCATCCAGCGGAACTCCCCCCTCGTGCCCCAATGCCACATAGGGCATACACGCGATGTCGGCCACGGTGACCCGGCCAAGTGCCAGCCACGAATGCTGAGACAGATGGGCTTCCATCAATCCGAGAATGCGATGGGCCTTCTGACGGGCGAGCCCAACGTCGAGGCTATACCCGAACTTGTCATGAAGGCGCGCATCGTTGGGTCCACGGGCGATCTCGTTCTCGGCGGTCATCAGCCACTCGCAAACACGCGCCATGCCGAGTGGATCTGAGGGAAGCCAGCTCTCCCCGCCCCATTTCCGCGCGATGTAAACCAGGATCGCCTGACTGTCGCGCAGCACTACGTCCCCATCCTGAAAGACCGGGATCTCGCCGAATGGATTCATCGCAATCAGCGGAGGCTTCTTGTGCTCGCCGGCAAGAAAATCGACGGGAACAATCTCCAGAGGCAGGCCGATCAGGCTGGAAAGTAAGCGCACTTTGTAGCAATTCCCCGAGAGTTCAAGATCATAGAGCTTCGCCGTCATTGTGAGCATCCTTTCAGCGTTGAAACACCAGACTCCCCCAATTGCCCCAATCCTGATAGTCAGTAATAACGGCAAGCATATTCCCGCAAATTGGAAGAATAGGATGGATCGACTTCGAGCCATGGGCGTCTTCATTGCCGTCAGCGAGGCAGGCAGCCTGTCTGCCGCCGCCCGCGCGCTGGGCCAACCACTCACGACGGTGAGCCGCGTCCTGGCTCAACTCGAAGCCCATCTCGGCTGCACACTGCTTGAACGCTCGACGCGGCGCTTGGCACTCACGTCCGCGGGAAGCGAGTATCTCGAGACGTGCCGTCGCGTCATCGAAGCCGTCGAAACATCCGAGCAGCGCCTTGCTGGCAAATCCGGAGATATTTCCGGAGACCTCGCCATCACCGCGCCCGTCTTTTTCGGACGGCTGCATCTCCTCCCGCTCATCGCACAATTCCTGGCCCTTTACCCGCGCATCAATGCACGAATCCTTCTCGTCGATCGGGTCGTTGACCTTCTCGAGGAGGGCATCGATGTCGCGCTCCGCATCGGACCACTTCGCGACTCGGCTCTCATTGCGACTCACGTGGGCGAATTGAAGCTCATCACATGTGCCTCCAAGGCATACCTCGAACGCCGCGGCATTCCAGCAAACCCTTCTGCGTTGACGGAACATGATTGCGTCACGTTTTCTGGATTGCCAGGAGGGTTGCGCTGGACCTACCACAGCCGAAAATATGGCCGGAAGGCGATCCGCGTCCGCTCGAGGCTATCAGTCAACACAGCCGACGCTGCAGTGGCCGCAGCCGTTGAAGGTGTCGGGCTTGTGCGCGTCCTGTCCTATCAAGCTGATGCTGCACTGCGCGCCGGGCAACTGATCCCGCTTCTGACGCGCTTCGAGGATGCAGCAGTTCCAGTCCATCTGGTGTACCGGCACACGCGCTCCAACAATCCACGGGTGCGGTCGTTCGTTGATTACGCGTCTACAAAGCTGAGAAAGAACACCGCCTCGATCTCTTGAGGGTCCAGCGACCCTCTCCATCGCCACAAACAAGCAGAGACCACCGCCCCACGACCCGCGCTCCTGCGTCATCCACCTCGACGGCTTCCGCCTTCGGCCGTGAATCGGACGCCAAGCCACATATCCAAATCAACGCGAATGACCCCTTGCTGCCGTGAGCAACTGCAGCGTGGATCAGTGATCGGTAGGTAAGCTCAGCGTCACGCTCGGACCATCCGACTCTCATTCAGGATTGGCCTGTTTTTAGAAAGTATAAGCATCGCGCGAGTCCACGTGCGCGATCGAGGATCGCAGAGCACTCCGCTTGCGGCCAAAAACGGCATTCTGTTTGTGGTATTCCGGACACAGCATTCCTCTGGCCAGAAGATAGAATGTCGTTTTGGCCAGCAGACGATAAAGAAGCAAATGCGGCTTGGTGCGCGCTCACGATTGCAGAGTTGGATAGCTTGGTCAGCGACCGGGGTGCTCCTTGTTGCCGTTCTTCTGCGTGCTTTGATACCGGCCGGGTTTATGCCGGTTTGGTCCGAAAAAGCCAGCGGCATTCCAGGGCTTGTGATTTGCACCGCGCAAGGCTTCAAGGTCATTGCCAATCCTGGTGCCGAGCAAGAGCATCCCACCGACAAGACCGGTTCGGATCATGAATGCTGCCCGATCCTGGCGTCTCCCATCGCGCTTCCACCACTTTCGCTCGGCTTCGAATTTGCGGCGGCCTATGGTGATCTTGCCGTTTGGCCACGCTTTGAATTTAGAACGCCCCCAGCCCGCGCCGGGCCCCACCTTTCCATCCGCGGTCCACCCGTCATCGTCTGATGCTTTTTCGCCGGATGCGCGCGGCCGCCGCGCTGCATCCGCCCTTGCGCTCAGTCGAAATCGGGTCGTTCCATGTCAAATTTCCACTTCAAGCGCGCCTCTGCGCGCTCTCTCGCCTTATCCACCGCCTCTCTTGCCTGTTTGACGACCACCGCATTGGCGCAGGAGGCGGCCAATCCTTCGCAGGCGTCTCCCGATTTGCCTCCGGTTGAAGTGCCTCAATCCCAGCCGGCGCAAGCAAAGCCGAAACCTGCGGCGAAGAAGCCAAAGACGCAGGCGACCGCCAAGCCGAAACAGACGCCGGCAGCCGCGGCGCCTGAACCGGAACCCGTTGCAGCGCCAGCACCGGAGCCGGCTGATCCGGCGGTTGCGCTCGGCTCCTACAATCCGGCTCTTGCCACGGGGGACTTGGTCCTGCCGCCCGGGACGACGCTGACGACGGCGGGGCCGGTCGACGGTTATCGCGCGTTAACGGCGATGTCATCGACCAAGACGGCGACGCCGATCGAGCAGATTCCGCAGTCGATCCAGATCGTTCCGCGCACAATCATCGAGGATCAGGCCAACCGATCGGTCACCGAAACACTGCGCAACGTCAGCAACGTGCAGGGGCTCAACGACCTGAGTATCGCCAACATCGAACAGCAGCAGCTCAAGGTGCGAGGCTTCGACGCCGAACAATGGCTCGATGGGTTGGTGGTGAACTATACCACCGGGGATAGGAACTCATTTTCCAATGTTGAGCGCGTCGAAGTGCTCAAAGGGCCAAGCGCCATTCTGTATGGCGGCGGCTCTGGCGCCCCGGTCGGCGGTGCCGTCAACGTGATCTCCAAACTTCCAACCGACCAAACATTCGGAGCCGTCGGATTTACGTTCGGCGGCCACAACTATCTACAGCCCTATTTCGACATCAACCAGCCGATCTCAACGGATGGTACCGTGCTGTTTCGCGTCACAGGCGAATATACCGCCGCGGACAGCTTCATCGACGTGCTCGAACAGGACCGCTATTCGATTAACCCGACGCTGACCTTCACCAACAAGACCGACACCACTGTCACCGTGCAGGGGCACAAATCGAGGAGCGAGCAGCAGGCCTATCAGGGATTGCCAGCCGTCGGTACCGTCGCCGGCGACTTCCGCATCGACCCCTATCTCTACATCGGGCCATCCGATATCCCGCGAAGCTATACCGATGCCGAAGGCGTGACCATCACCGTCGACCACAGATTCAATCCGATCTGGTCGTTCAATGTCAAAGGACGTTGGATGCAAACTGCCTTCGACCAGAATTCGCAGGCGACATTCTCCGGAGCTCCTTTTGTGGGGAGCGAATGGGAGCTTGTTGCCAGCGACATCAAGGCAGACCAGGAAGAATTTTCAATTAATCCAAACCTGCAAGCGCGGTTCGCAGCCGGGCCGACGCGCAATACCGTGCTGTTTGGCGCCGACTACAGTCGCGTGACCGACAGCGGCTACCACCACAGCGACACCTTTGGAAACCTGTTTTACCTTTTTGGTCTGGCGCCCCCAGCGACGACAGTTGATTTGCTCAACCCAAGCTTTCCGATCCCCTACGTTGACCCCACACCGACAAACTCTGCCGAGTTTGCATCTTTCGGTGACTACGACAACCTTTACGTGACCAAGGGTGCCTACACCCAAATTCAAACATCGTTGTACGACCGCGTGCATCTGATGGCCGGATTGCGCCTGGCAAACATCGACGTCGATTATTTCGACCCGACCAATTTCGTAGACGCGAAAACCAACACGACCAAGCTATTGCCGAGGGTCGGCGCCGTGATCGATGTCTTCGATGGGCTGTCCGTTTATGCGAGTTATAGTCAAGGCATGCGATGGACCGGGTTCACCCCTACGCTCGACCCCACACTGGAGCCGGAAGAATCTGAGCAGCGGGAAATCGGTCTGAAGTTTAACCTCGCCAGCAATCTCAGTGGAACAGTCGCACTTTTTGACATTGATAAAACGAACGTTCCCGTCCCCGTAGGACCCGGCAATACCCTGTTTGCGAGCCAGCAGTCGCGCGGCTTCGAAGCCGACCTGCTGTGGCAGCCAAGCGAAAATTGGCGCATCATTGCCAGCTACGGCTATGTCGATGCTGAGTATTCAGATTCGCTCGTTCGGCCCGAGGGCAACAAGCTCGCAGCGGTGCCGCAACACTCGGGTCGCTTTTGGGTGAATTATGCCTTTGACGAGGCGATGCTTCGCGGCTGGAGCGTGGGCGCAGGCGTCTACGCTTCCTCCGGCGCTTACGTCGACAGCCTCAATGTCTTCAAGACAGAATCATACTTCACGGTGGACGCGAAAATCGGCTACGAGAACGAACAGTTCGCCGCGACCTTCAACGTGAAAAACCTGACCGACGAATTTTATTTCGAACCCTACCCGTGGTTCGAAGGACAGGTGGCACCCGGTGCAGACCGTCAGTTCTTCGGGACGGTCGTTTACAAGTATTGACGTCTCCGGGGTTTGATCATGCGAGTCCGAATCGATGAAAGATTTTACAAGACGTGACTTCGCAGCGCTTCTCGCAGCGGCTGGGCTTCTGCCGCTGTATGGCGCGCGTGAGGCTGTTGCAGTAGAGGGCGGCGCACAGGAGCTAACGCACGATCACGACATGTCGCAGTTTCCGCCGCATTGGTTTGGGTCGGAGAAGATCGCTTTTTTGCTTTATCCGCAGTTCACGGCGCTCGATGTCGTGGGGCCGCACTATATGTTGGCGAGTTTGATGGGATCGACGACATATCTTGTCGCCAAGACGCTTGATCCGGTGGAGAGCGATCTAAGGATGTCCATCGTGCCGTCTACCACGTTCGAGCAATGTCCGGCGGATCTCGACATAATCTGCGTGCCGGGCGGTAGCAACGGCACGCTTGCGGCGATGCAAGATGAGGCGACGATCGCGTTCTTGAAGGATCGCGGTTCGCGGGCGAAACTCGTGACCAGCGTTTGTACCGGCTCACTTGTGCTTGCGGCGGCAGGACTGCTCAAGGGCTATAAGGCAACGTCGCACTGGGCGGCACGTGAGACACTGCGCGATTTCGGCGCCGAACCAGTCGATGCGCGGGTGGTGGTTGATCGTAACCGCATTACTGGCGGCGGCGTCACCGCGGGGCTAGATTTCGGATTGCAGATCATCTCGAAACTGCGCGATCAGCGTTACGCGGAGGGCGTCCAGTTGCTGGCCGAATACGCGCCGGAGCCGCCGTTCAATGCGGGTACGCCACACACCGCACCGAAGGAAAGCGTCGAGATGATGAGTGGCATGTTCGTCCAATTTCTCGAAAATGTTCGGGCCGTCGCAAAGGCGAAAGCGGGTATGCCCTAGAGAGGATGGCACGATCCGTTGCCGCACTGCGATGCAGTATTAGCAGATGTGCGCGAGGTCACTAGTGGCCCATTGCGCGACCACCCATTCTCCCCCGCCAACGCCCCCTCACTCCCTCTCCTTCGGCACCGTGAAACCGCCCTCCGCAACCATGCGCGCAAAGAGCCCCGTGCCCTCCGCCAAGTCGACGAACCGCCCCGTCTCCACGATGCGTCCCTTGTCCAACACATAAATCCGGTCCGCATTCGCCACCGTCGAGAGCCGGTGCGCGATCACGAACGTGGTCCGGTTCTGACGCAGCCGGTCGAGCGCGCGATTGATCTTGGCCTCCGTCTCTGCGTCCAGCGCGCTCGTCGCCTCATCCAAAATCAAAATCGGCGCGTCTTTCACAATCGCACGCGCCACCGCCAGCCGCTGCCGCTCCCCGCCCGACAACGAGACGCCCCGCTCGCCGATTACAAACGCATACCCGCCGGGCTTGGCCATGATGAACTCGTGCGCCTCCGCCAGACGGCACGCGCGGTCCACCTCCGCATCGCTCGCATCCGGCCGCCCGATCCGCACATTCTCGGCGATCGACCGGTTGAAGAGCCCGGCATCCTGAAACACGACCGCAATTGAGCGCCGCAGTGAATTGAGCGTCACCTCGGCGATGTCGTGCCCATCGACCTGAACGCGCCCTGCTTCCGGCGCGCGCAATCGCTGCAACAACGAGAGCGTCGTCGTCTTCCCCGATCCCGTCGGCCCGACGAGCGCCACCGTCTCGCCGGGTGCCGCATGCAGCGTGATGTCAATCACCCCCTGCGCACTACCAGGAAACTGAAACGTCACGCCCTCGTAGCGCACATCGCCCTGCACCGCCGGCAACTCAATCGCGCCCGGCTTCTCCGGGATCGCGTCCGGCTCGTCGATCAGCCCAAAGAACGTGCGCAGCGTCGGCGCTTGCCGGTTGAGGCTCATCACAAAACCGGAGATTTGATCGAGCTTGCCGATCATCAAGCCGGCAAACGCGACGAAGCTCACGATCTCGCCCACCGTCAACTCGCCCCGCCCTGCTAGCACCGCGCCGATCGAAAACACCGCCACCATCGTGATCGTTGCCGCTGCCCGTTGGAGAACTGTGAGAATGCCCCACCATGTCAAAACCGGATACTGCGCGTTGAGCAGGTTGCCCATTAGCCCGCGCATCGCCTCGGCTTCCGCCGCGAACCGCGTATAGCTCTGCACCACGGTCACATTGCCGAGCACGTCGCCAACGCGCCCCGACACCTGCGAATGATATTGCTCCACCGCCGCCTGTCCCGACCGCGTCTTGCGCATTACGAGCAGGTTCATCAACACATATGATACGGCCAGCGTCGCCAAAATCGCCGCCATCCGCCAATCGATGGAAATGGCCGTGGGAACCAGCAGCGCAATGCTCGTGATCGCCGTCAACTGCTCGCGCATGGCGTTGAGCCACAGCCAGAACATGCTGTCGGTCCCCGAAATGACCGCGCGCACGACGGACCCCGAACCCCGCTCCGCATGGTAGCTGAGCGGCAGCGTGATCGCACGCTCGAAGGCATCCGCCATCGCCGCTAACCGCCGCCGGTGCGCCAACCGGTCTGCAATCACGGCAACGACGACACTCGCCCCAATCCCAAATAACCCGAGCGCCGCCCACAATGCGATCAACGGAAACGCCCCCGATCCTGTCGAGAGCGCATCCACCACCCGGCCAAACAGGATGGGCTCGGCCAGCTGAATGATGCCGATCACGACACTCGCCGCAGCCAGCGTGATGGCCAGCCTGCGTTCGGTCGCAAGATAGCCGAGCACGCGTGTGTAGATCTCGGTCAGCGTCAGAACGGGAGGCGCGGTCTTCTGCATCGGCGGGGGTCCGGAAAAATCAGGCTGGTAGGCCGACGAGATCTGTTTGGCTGATTTCGAGCGTCGCGCGCGGCCGCGCCAGCCAGGCGTCGATCATGGCGTCGTGGCCCTTCGCAACGATCCGCTGCGCCTCGGCCAACTCCTTTTGCACGGCGCGGATGAGCGGAGCTTCCGCCGCGCGCAAGTGCAGATGGCTCGGCCCCTCGATGACGGAGTAATCCGAAAGCCGCAGCTGTTCGCTCAGCTCATTCGCCGCCTGCGGACCCATCGCTTCGCCGTGCCCTGTGTCACGCATGAACCGGCGATGCAACGCAGCCGTGAACGCTCCATCGGCTGCATGATGCGGCATCAATTTGAGCCGCCCGTCGTAGACGAGCCGCGCATGAATCACCGACCGCCGGTCCGCAAGAATGGCAACGAGCTTGCGGATCACGACCGCCGGATATCGCATCACATCATCATCAATCACCACCAGCGACGGCGGCGGCTCGGCAAGCGAACCTCCGGCCGCCACAACGTCGTGCTGCTTAAAGCGCACCGAAATCCTCTGCCCCTGCCGGTCGATAAACAGACCATCGTCCGTCGTGCGCGCCGCCGGATCCCACCGCGTCAGGTGATCCCGCGCCAGCGCCTCCTCCGCCGCATCCCGCGCATACAGCGTCCACGCTTGATCCTGCGCTAAGATCGGCGCCAGCGCGCGCAAGGTCGCCCCCGTTCCCGCATGCAGATCGAGCACATCGAGCGACTGGCGTCCCTCGAACCAGCCCGACACCGCATCCGAGACATCGGAATTCTTCGCCCGCTTGTCGGCGGCCTCCCGCAGGAGCTGCAACGCGGTCGACGGAAAAAGCATGTCCCTTACCAATCCAAATATGCGGTGGCCGCCACCGCCGGCGGCGATCCCGGTCCCAACGCGCGCGCGAGTTTTTCCGGATCGACCGCCGCCCCTGTCATGGTCTCGGCACGATGAATGCCCGCTGTCACGAACAGCGCATCGACACCCGCGAGGTCCGCCGACTTTAAGTCCGTGCGGATCGCATCGCCAATCGCCAGGATGCGCGATTTCGGCACCGCCGCTCCAAGGATCGCCTCAGCCCGCGCCAACGCCGTCTCATATGCGGACGGATGCGGCTTGCCCGCCCAATAAACCTCACCGCCGAGCGCGGCGTAGGCCTCGCCAAGCGCGCCCGCGCACACGTAGTGCCGCCCGCCGACATCGACGACCAGATCAGGATTGGCGCACACGAATGGCAACCCAAGATCACGCCCCTCTTCCAGAACGCCGGCATAATCCGCCACCGTCTCCGTCACATCATTGTTGAGCCCTGTACACACGATCGCCTGCGCCTCGCGCATCGGCACGATCCCCGCTGTCAGCCGGTCCATGAACGCCGCGTCGCGGTCCCTGGGCCCAATCACATACACGGACCGGTACGCCATCGCCGCGATATGGTCGAGCGCAATGGCCCCCGATGAAACGATTGCATCAAAGCTCGCGCCGTCGACGCGCTTATCGGCCAGCATCTGAGCCACCCGTTCTGCTGGCACAGGCGCATTCGACACGAGCACCACTGTCCCACCCCTGCGCCGGAAGGATGTCAGAGCCCGCATGGCACCGGGATAGGCGCGGAACCCGTCATGGATGACGCCCCACACGTCGCAGAACAGCACGTCGTAGTGAGCAAGCAGGTCGCGCGATGATGTCAAGATCGGGAGCGGGGAGGGGAATGGCATCAAGGATCGCGAAGTCCCATTGGGGGGGCGGCATTGGACCCGGAGAACCGCGGCCCACGCGACAGTCCCTAGCGGCTTCTCCGCGTTCGAACAAGCCGCCAGGGAGCCGCGTCCCGTCCAGCAACCCTCTGATCTGCCGCCATTTCCAATTCGTAATCGAAAGCGTGGCAGCTCCCTCTTGAAACTGCTAACCGTTCCATTATCTCGCTCAAAAAATTGGCGGTCTGGAGGGGGCCGTGCGCCATCGCACGCCGACCCTCCCGCCGGCCGCCGCCAACACGACGACGGAGGACGCCATGGGCCCGCTCATCGAAGCCCACCAGCTGCACAAGACGTTCGGTGAGATCACCGCCGTGGACGGCATCAGCCTCACCGTCCAACGCGGCGAAGTTCTGGGCTTCCTCGGCCCCAATGGTGCCGGCAAGTCAACCACGATGAAAATGATCACCGGCTTCCTGGAGCCTGACAGCGGCTGGGCCACCATCTGCGGTCACAATATCCATGAAGCGCCCAAGCTCGCGAAATCGATGCTTGGCTACGTCCCCGAAGGCGCGCCCTCCTATTCCGAAATGACCACGCGGGCGTTCCTTGGCTTTATCGCCGAAATCCGCGGGTTCCGCGGCGAGGAGATCAAAAAGCGCATCTGCGATGCCGCCGAGAAAACCGGCCTTGAACCCGTCCTCGACCAGACCATCGAAACGCTCTCCAAGGGCTACAAGCGCCGCGTCGGCGTCGCCCAGGCGATCCTCCACGATCCCCCCGTTCTCGTCATGGACGAGCCGACCGACGGCCTTGATCCCAACCAGAAGCACCACGTCCGCGAGCTCATCAAAGCGATGGCCGCTGATAAGGCAATCATCATCTCCACCCACATTTTGGAAGAGGTCGAAGCGGTCTGCTCCCGCGCCGTCGTCATCAATCGCGGCGCAATCGTCGCCGACGGCACGGCCGAGGACCTCCTTCGCCGCATTCGTCATCATGGTGCGGTCTCCATCCGCGTCCCCACAGACCGTTCCGATGCCGCTCTTCGCCTGTTGATGGATGCCAAATTCGTAGCGGGCGTCGAGACGCTGGGTTCAGCCAACGGCCACTTGCACATCCGCGCACTTCCCCGCGGTGCTGGCTTAGACCCTGCTGACGTCGCCGCACTGCTGCACGCCCAGCACATTCCGATCGACGAACTCTATATCGAGCGAGGGCGCCTCGACGACGTGTTCCGCCAGATCACCACGTCCGACGACCAGAAGCGCAAAACGAAAGGGGAGGGCGCCGCCAATGCGTGACACCTTCGACAATGCCTGGATCATCGCCAAGCGCGAGTTCCGGGCTTATTTCGCGACGCCGCTCGCCATCGTCTTCCTCACCATCTTCGTCGCGCTCACCGGCGCCTTCGCCTTTTACATCGGCGGCTTTTTCGATCGCGGACAAGCCGACCTCGCGCCCTTCTTCGCCTATCACCCCTGGCTCTATCTCCTCCTCGTCCCCGCCGTCGCCATGCGTCTGTGGGCCGAAGAGCGCAAGTCTGGCACCATCGAACTCCTGATGACGCTGCCCATCTCACCGATGGAAGCGATCCTCGGCAAATTCCTCGCAGCCTGGGCCTTCATCGGTTTCGCTCTCGTCCTCACGTTCCCCATGTGGATCACGGTCAATGCGCTGGGCGATCCCGACAACGGCGTGATCCTGACAAGCTACCTGGGCTCGTTCCTCATGGCGGGAGCGTTCCTCGCCATCGGTTCCTTTGTCTCCGCCATGACCAAGAACCAGGTGATCGCCTTCATTCTTGCCGCAACAATCGCGTTCCTCTTCACGATGAGCGGTTTTGAACTGGTGCAGAACAGCGTCAAGGCTTGGCTGCCCGAAGTCGTCACACAGGCCATTTCGTCCATGAGTATTCTGTCTCACTTCGAGCGCATCACGCGCGGCGTCCTCGAAGCGCCCACGCTCGTCTACTTCCTTTCGATGATTACGTTCTTCCTGTTCGCAACCGGCATCGCCGTCGATCAGAAGAAAGCAGAGTAGGGGGGAGCGGCATGACAAACGCAGAGAACTCGAAATCTGAGACAACGAACGTCCGCGAGGGCTTCTGGATCGATCCCGCAGCCTACCTCGGCGGTCTCACTCGCCGTCGTATGGCCTGGACCGCGCTCGGTCTCGGCGCCATCATCCTGCTGTCGGTCAACCTGATCGCGTCGCTGGGCCTCAAGAACGCGAAGGCCGACCTGACGGAAGATCGCCTATTCACGATCTCCGAAGGCACCCGCGAGATCTTGCGCAGCATCGATGAGCCCATCACCACGCGGCTTTATTTTTCGCGCCGGCTTGCCGAGATCGCGCCAGAGCAGTCGCGATACTTCCAGCGCGTGAAAGCGTTGTTCGAACAATACCGGGATCTGTCCGGTGGCAAACTGCAACTCGCCGTCCTCGACCCTGAACCGTTCTCCGACGCGGAGGACCGCGCCGTCGCTGCCGGTTTGCGCGGTGTGCGTCTCAACACGGAAGGCGAAGTCGGCTATTTCGGTCTCGTTGCCACCAATTCCACCGATACCACCGAGGTTGTTCCCTTCTTCTCGCCCGAACGCGAGACGTTCCTCGAATATGATGTGACGAAGCTCATCTACAATCTGGCCAATCCCAAAAAGCGCGTCGTCGGCCTCATGTCCGGCCTGCCGCTCGATGGCGGCGAAACCGATACCCCGATGGGCAAGCGGCCCCAGAAGCCGTGGATGATCATGAGCCAGATCCGCGAACTCTTCGAAGTGCGCGACATCGCTCAGACTGTCTCGGCCATCCCCGCCGGCATCGATGTGCTGATGGTCGTCCAACCCACAGCCCTCACCGAGGAGGCAGCCTACGCCATCGATCAATACGCGCTAAAAGGCGGCAAGGTCCTCGTCTTCATCGATCCCATCACTGAAACCAACCAGTTCGCCATGTTGAAAGCGCCCGGCGAAGGGCGAAAGCGCCTCGCCAAAGTCCTTGAGCGCTGGGGCGTAAAGTTCGACTCGACAAAAGTCGCCGCTGACATCCGCCACGCCCGGCGCGTGCAGTTTGGCCGCGAAAAGGAATCAGTCACCGAGTTCGTCGCTTGGCTCGGCCTCGATCAGCGCAACATCAACAAAGAGGACGTGCTCGCAGCCGGTATTGAGGTGCTGAACGTCGCCTCGTCCGGTTTCCTCGAAAAGGCCGACGGTGCAACCACCACTGTGCAGCCGTTCCTGAAAACAAGCCCCGACGCCGCTGTGGTCGGCGCCGAAAAAATGGGCATGGGCGCCGACCCCCTCAATCTGCTCCGCTCCTATGTTCCCGGCGGCAAAGAACTGACCCTCGCCGCACGCCTCTCCGGCAGCGCCACAACCGCCTTCCCCAATGGCAAGCCCGCCCCCGAACCTGAGAAAAAGGATGATAAAAAAGAGGGCGGCGACAAGCCAGCCGATGCTGCCAAAGCCAGTACAACAACCCCAGAAACCAAGCCCGACCCAGGCTTTGTCACCAAAGGCACCATCAATGCCCTGGTGATCGCCGACGCCGACATACTCGCCGATCAGTTTTGGGTCAGCCGCCAAGAGGTGGCGGGCCAAGAGTCGATCATGCCGACCGCCCACAATGCCGCTCTCGTTCTCGGAGCACTTGAAAATCTCTCCGGCAGCAACGCGCTCATTGCGCTGCGCGGTCGCGGCGTCAACGAGCGTCCCTTTACCTGGGTCGAAGAGTTGCGCCGCAACGCCGAGCGGCAGTTTCGCGAAAAAGAGCAGGGCCTTGAAGCGCGCCTGAAGTCCGCACAGGATGAATTGACCAAACTTCAATCCTCCGGCGCGTCCGGCATTGTGATGTCGCAAAAAGAACGCGACGCCATCGAGAAGTTCCGCACCGTCATGCTCGAAACCCGGCGCGAACTGCGCGAGGTCAAGCGCGCCCTTCGCAGCGATATCGACGCCCTTGATGGCTGGCTGAAGTTCGCCAACATCGCACTCGTCCCACTGATCATCGGCTTCGGTGGATTGGGCTACACGGTGCTGCGCAGCGCCAACCGTCGCAAGAGCAACTGATACAGCTGGCAAGGGAGGATCGACCCATGAAGCCGAAAAATTTCGTCACGCTCGCCGCTGCCGCAGCCGGATCGCTGCTGCTGGCTGTTGTGACGTACATCGCGGCGGTGCCGTGGACCCCTGACGACCAGAGCGCCCGCGAAGCCATGTTGCCGGGCCTCGCCGCGCGCGCTCGTGATCTCGCCGCCATCGAAATTGCCCGCGAGAACCAAACCATCCGGATCGCCAACAAAGACGGAAAATGGTTGTTTGAAACGGGCGATGGCTATCCGGTCGATGAAGCCAAAGCCCGCGAACTGGTCCTCGCTGCCACGGAAGCCCGTCTTGTGGAGCGCAAGACCGCCATCAAGGACCGCCACGACCTCTTAGGCCTCGGCGATCACACCGCACCCGGCAGCAACGCTCGGCTTCTCCGCATGTTGGATGCCAAGGGCGGCGTTCTGGGCGAGATTGTGCTCGGCCGCCCGGCCTTCGACACGATGGACGCGTCCAGAGCGGGCACCTACGTTCGCCGCCCGGGCAACGACCAAACTTGGCTCGCCGATCGCCCGCTGCAAGTCAGTCTCTCGATCCGCGACTGGGTCAAAACCCGGCTCATCGATCGGGATGTCAAGTCCATCAGGTCCATCCGCATCGAACGCGACGGCGAAGCATCCATTGACATCAAGCGCTCAGCCGACGGCAGCCAGCATGAACTCGTCACCATGCCCGCCGGAAAAAAACTGAAATATGTGAGCGCGGTTGACGACATCGCCGAAGCCATCAGCCTTGTCGAATTTCGAAATGTGCGCAAAGCGAGCAAAGCGGACAGCCTGCCATTGAAGGGCCGCGCAACATTCGAGACCGGCAACGGCTTCAAACCCGTGATTGAATTTCGCGGCGACGACAGCAAAGTCTGGATCCGCTTGACCGCCACCGGGACGGAGGCATCTAAGGCCGATGTCGATGAATTCACCGCCCGCACCGCCGGTTGGGAATTCGAAGTCCCGCAAACCGAACTCAACGCCATCCTCGTCAAATTCGCTGATCTTGTCGAAGACGCCCCGGCATGATCATGAAACAGTGCCGCCGGGCAAAGGTGATGTTCCAGCGCGCGACCAGGAACTATTGGCTCCATGACCAGGTTGAATCCGCACGAAGTTGCCATGAATCCGCGATAAGTATGACGTGTTCGGCCATGCCGGCCCAGTCAAGACCAGCACAGGAAAAAAGATGATGATCGAGCGCCGCACTTTTCTCATGACGGCAGGAGCGGC